>Ga0070729_10001127_pt1 | contig 44277 bp, 42 predicted proteins | sample tdDd472_FD_66725 | JGI IMG/M metagenome (GOLD analysis project Ga0070729, IMG submission 66725) | Marine sediment microbial communities from the Atlantic coast under amendment with organic carbon and nitrate - tdDd47.2 | ecosystem: Environmental > Aquatic > Marine > Coastal > Sediment | place... | reverse complement strand
GATTGTTCTTATAATCAATTAAGTTCATTACCAGACAATATATGTGATCTTTGTGATTTACAAACATTTGATTGTTCTTATAATCAATTAAGTTCATTACCAGACAATATATGTGATCTTGGCAATTTACAAAAATTTAATTGTTCTGGGAATAATATAAGTTTGTTGCCAGATAATATAGGTGATCTTGGCAATTTACAAATATTGTCTTGTTATAATAATCAAATACATTCGTTTCCAGATAGTATCGGAAATCTTAGAAAACTACAAGAATTTAATTGGGGTATGTAACTAGTTACATACTCAAGCCTATTTATAGTTCATTCTGTAAATTCATTATGATAATTACAATATATAAGTTATGAGCAACACATAATCCAAATATATGGTAACTACTATCATAAGATTCAAACAGATTTTGCAGTAGATCGGTTATACTACTGTTAGTTGACATTAAAAAATTGATTTATTAATAGTATGAATTATAATAGTATACATTATACTATCAATTATAATAGATAATACAGAAATATGTCAAAAGTAGCTAGCAATTTGAAATCAGTATATCAACTGTTTATAGAAGAAGTTAGAAAGGGAGAACCAGATGTTGATGTGTTGGAGTCACTTATTGATAGATTGCCGAAAGAAGACATTGATAGGATAATTATATTAAATTTGGACAATAAAAAGTTGTATAAATTACCAAATAATATAGGTAACCTCACTAATTTACAGCTATTTTCTTGTTCTGGTAATCAAATAAGCGAAATCCCTGATAGTATAGGTAATTTTACTAATTTACAAATATTATTGATTTACGATAATCAAATAAGTGAAATCCCAAGTAGTATAGGTAACCTTACTAATTTACATGATTTTTATTGTGATAATAATAAAATAAGTGAAATACCTGATAGTATAGGTAACCTTGCTAATTTAGAATATTTTAATTGTAATAATAATAAAATAAGTGAAATCCCAAGTAGTATAGGTAACCTTACTAATTTACGTGATTTTTATTGTTCTAATAATCAAATAAGTGAAATACTTGATAGTATAGGTAACCTTACTAAATTACAATATTTTAATTGTTCTAATAATCAAATAAGTGAAATCCCAAGTAGTATAGGTAACCTTACTAATTTAGAATATTTTACTTATTCTAATAATAAAATAAGTGAAACATCCAAATAGTTAACAAGTATGAATATACACCTTAAATGCTAAATTTATTCCAATTTTAGGTATAAAATCCAAACTAATGTACAAATACTGCACATTATATTAATGCAATAATATTATAATATACCATATTTAAGTTTATAGTTACACTAGTTATTAAAATAATGTAACCATATAAATTAATCCGTTATACAGACAAAGTATATTGACCATAGTTAGGTTGTGAACTTTATACCATCAGAGTAGCAATATAGTCAGTTGGGAAAATCAGATACAATAAATACATAATATCATCTTTATACAGCTTATATTATGTAACATATTATGCTAGAATTGAAACAAAGCATATTTTTAACGATTTTTTCTCCAACCTATCTATAGCTCATTCTGTAAATTCATTATTATAATTACAATCTATAGGTTATGAGCAATTATAATTGGACAAAAATTTATATTATAATTTATTTTATATAACAATTATTCATTGGATAAATTACACCATTTATAAGCATTTTGAAATAACAGCATCCATGGACTGAATGTATTATCATAATTATTTATTTTTTCATTAAAATAGGGAAGTTGCCATTTAAGAAATGATCTTTCAGGATGTGGCATAATAGCCAAACATCTTCCATTATCCGATGATACTGCAGCACATCCATTAATTGAACCATTAGGGTTAAATGGATATACAATAGTAGATATATTATCATTATTAACATATGATATAACAGGTTGTCCGGATATAAATCTTCCTTCACCATGGGCTATCCATATACCTAGAATACTATCTTCCATATCTTTAAGGAATATATTATTTGATTTATTTATTTTAACTGTTGAAAATCTTGATTCAAATCTTCCGGATATATTATGATCAAGTTGGGCATTTACCCATCCTAATTTACATAATAACTGACATCCATTACATACACCAAGAACAAATGTGTCATTTCTATTTCTAAATTTTTCAAACATTTCTTTAAGTATCTTATTATTAATAATAACATTATACCAACCATTGGCAGATCCAGTAACATCTGAATATGAAAATCCTCCAACAAATACGATACCTCTAAACTTGTCTAAATTTTCATATTGCATCGTTATTAAATCATTCATACATATATCATATACATTAAACCCACATATATGAAATGCACTAGCCATTTCTCTATCTCCATTTGATCCTTCTTCTCTTATAATAGCTACATTATAATTTTTATGATTATCTGTATTATATAATTCATGTATATTAATTGATGGAGGTATATATTTTGGATTATTTATATTAGTAAATCCATCATATTCTTCTTTCGCACATTCTGGATTACATTGTTCTATCTCTAGTTCAGATGATCTTTTTTCCCATAATAATTTAAGGTCAGTCATTTTTTCATTTAATATGTATTCATTTTTATTTTTAATTAAAATTTTATTATCTTTTATTGTGTTTCCTAAATAATATGAATATCCAGAAAATGTAGATAATAGAAAATTAGTATATTTATTATTAACTTCTATAACAACTCCCAATCCTTCATTAAATAAAAATCCCAAGGGATCCTTATCATTTATAGTTATATCACATCCCAAATTTCCGGCAAAACACATTTCACATAATGCTGTTATTAACCCTCCATCACTTCTATCATGTCCAGAAAATATTATATCATCCTCTTCTAAATATAATTGTATCTTATTGAATGTTTTTTTAATAAGATTTATATTAGCATCTGGAACAGATACATTATTAATATCATATTCTTGGTATAATATACTATATCCCATATTATATCCTTTGTCAGTACATATAGATAGATCAATAAATATAATATCATTATCTGCTTGTTTAAAGTCAGGTGTTATTTTATTTCGTATATCAGGCATAGGCGCATATCCTGATATAACAAGTGATCCAGGGGATCTTATATTATCTCCGTTATCTGTATCATTGTATGACATAGATAAACTATCCTTTCCTCCATCAAGAGCAATTCCCAATTCTAACATCATATTACACATACTTCTACATGCAAGATATATATTATATCTTTCGCCATCATAATTGGCTGGCCACATCCAATTTCCAGAACATTTAATATCTTCTAATTTTGTAATTTTTGCAAACATTATATTTGTAAGCATTTCACCAACAGCAATTCTTGCCATTTTACATGGATCAGCTAAACTGAGAAGTGGCCTTTCACCATTTGCAGTAACTGCACCACTTACACAAAAGTGACTTTGTGCAATAATACCATAATCAGATAAAGGTGTTTGTGTTGGTCCGACACATTGCTGTTGTGCTACTAATCCTGTAACACTTCTATCAACTTTGTTTGTTAAAAATCTTTTTGATGATACAGAAGGATTATATAATACTTTTTCTAACATATCAATAATAGGATATTCTCCAATACTATCTGAATGTGCATCACATACATATTTTTGTTTATTTTGTGTTATATTGTATATTTTATTATATTTAGGAGTAACTATATCTTCTAGAGGTATATCAGCAATAATATTCATATTACTATCAAATACTTTTGCATATCCTGTTTCACGTATATTTCCGATAACATCTATGGATACATTTTCCCTTTCACATATATATTTAATAATATTGAGATTATGTTTATCAACTAAAATAGTATCTGACTCTTGATATTCACTTATCCATAATTCTAAAGAATCCATATTACTATCTCCTTTTGTAATATTACCTAAATATACATCACCTCCTATATTATCCATTATTTCTTTTGTTACATTTGCTGTTCCTCCAGCTCCTTGATCATGTATACTTAAAATCGGATTATTAATTCCCATTTCAACACATCTTCTTACAACTCTATTCATTTTATTTTCCATTTGAGGATCTCCTCTTTGTACAGCATTTAAATCATCATTAATATTTGTCACATCTTGTCCTCTACTTGAAGCAGATCCTCCACCCATTCCTATTTTATATGCCGGACCACCTATTTTAACTATTAAGTCACCTTTCTTTGGTTTTTCCTTGAATGTATGTCTAGAATCCATCTGTCCTATTCCTCCACTAAACATAATAGGTTTAACCCATTCTATATGTTGATCATTAATACATTTCCCAAATGCTCTACAAAAACCATTAATTACAGGTTCACCAAATTTATTTCCATAATCACTAGCTCCATCACTAGCTAATAGAAGAGTCCTCTTATTTTTTGTTTTAAATTTACCATGATCTAAATTACCAACGCAATATCCAGCTGTTCCTGCAACAACAAGACTTCCTTTTCCTGTTGAATTTTGATCTCTAATCCTTCCTCCAGTACCTGTCGTAGCACCTTGAAAAGGTGCTATTCCAGTTGGAAAGTTATGTGTTTCAGCTGTGAATGTAATATTATATTTGACATCAATTTCCCTATATTTATTATTTGGTATAATGGTATGGATATTAAATCCTTCTATAGCACTACTATTATCCTTAAATGCTATTATACTATTGTTTTCACCATATTTTTGTGTCCCTGTAATCATAGAAAATAACGAAGGTAATTGTTTGCCATTAAAATATAAATCACCATTAAAAAACCAATGTCTACTATGTTCACTATTTGATTGTGATATATCATACAATTCAATTAATGAAGGAAGTCTTTCCATTTTTGAAAAAACAGATGAGTAATAAATTATATCTTGGTCATCAAATCCTAAATTATGTATATTATTTATGTTAGTTATGTACCTTTTAATAGAATCAATATCTGAATAATTATATATTACTGAATAGTTTATGTCATCTTTATTATTCTTAATAAAGTCATCTGCAGACATATTGTCATACATGCATTCTATCATATTATCTATCATATCACTTTTAAATATTTCCTTATGGACCATATTGGCACGTTCAATACGGATAATATCCGTCAATCCGCTTTTATGGCATATACTCTTGGCATTTGTGCCCCATGGTGATTCTAATGATGGATAAGGGCCAAATTCTATGCAATTGTCAGTATTTTCATTTATATATGGATTGGATATTCCTAATAATGATATTAATATATTTTCCTTATTATTATAAAGTGGATTTGTTGATATTACATAATATACATATGGTTTACATACATATCTGTATAAATTCATTAATATTTGTTTTATCTGATGAATTATTTATATACTATTGCTAGCAGATAGTATATAATTTTATAAATGCAATTAATAAATAAAATTATTATAAAATATTACGTTGTATAAGTTTAATGGTATGATATATATCATCATCTTTCTTCATACTCTTATTGAAATTTTCATTCATTTTAGCCATTTGTCTTCCTTCATCCGATTTAACACCATCGCCCCAATTAGAATATCCTTTGCATTGGTTAAATTTTATATTTTTGGTGTCTGGTGATACTAGTGGTATTAGTGATATATTTCTGTATGACATTTTTAATATTAATAGTTTATAGTATACAGTAGCTACAATTTAATATTTTAGTCTCAATTTTTTTTAGTGGATAGCAGACAGTATATAATTTTATAAATAATACATATTGATTAGTTAGGAAATAAATTAAATTTATTATTATTTTGATTAATGGCCCAAAAAATACCATCACCATTACTAAATGGTTTATTATTATTTTGATTGATGGTCCAAAAAATACCATCACCATTACTAAATGGTTTATTATTATTTTGATTGATGGTCCAAAAAATACCATCACCATCACTAAGTGGTTTATTATTATTTTGATTGATGGCCCAAAAAATACCATCACCGTTGCTAAGTGGTTTATTATTATTTTGATTGATGGTCCAAAAAATACCATCACCATCACTAAGTGGTTTGTTATTATTTATATACTTATTTATTTCCATAATGTATTAATATAAAATTCTGTTATTTTTAAAGTGTAACTATTATTAACTTTTTCAATTTTTTTTTGTGAAAGGTTGTTATTTATATAATGCTATTGATAGATTCTCTTTATTTATTTGTGTATATATATTAATTTTGCTACATAGTTCACGTATTATATCCATTTCTTCAACAGTATACCCAGTCCACATAATTTTATCATATGAGCTAATCATAAACACATATATTTTTTTAGTGTATTTCTCATATATAGGGTTTATTCTGCCAATAGTCATATTTTTCCATTTATCATATAATTTATTTTTTGGGAAGCCTATATATTCTGTAAGATCAAATATCCTAATATCTCCATCTAAATAAACTTCATACATATCAGATAATTTTGCTAGTTTTTGGACAGCATAAGGAAGATTTTCAACTACCTTTTCTCTATCTTTCCTATCAAAATAATATACTAAATTATCCACAATTTTATCAATACTACTTATGTTACCATCCTTAACGAATTTAATATATATATCTGTCTGTTTTGCATCGTTAATATATTTTTTCTTTATTTTTTCATTTATTTTATTGTTTAATTTTTGTTTTCTATCTTTTTCTGATTTAATATTATTGATATATTTAATAATAGTATTAGTACATTTAGAATATGATATTTTACATGTGATATATTGATTATATTCAAGAGTTTTTTTTGCTAATGTTTTATCATATACATTATCAAATGAATTATTAATAAATTTATTTATTTTTTTTATATTATCACTTTTTATTTTGTCGATAGAACAGTCTATCTTTATTTTACCTGATATTTTTTCAAAATCTCCTCCATTTACTACATATTTATGATATTTTGGATGATTTATAACATAATCTTTATTTATATCATTTATTAATGTGTCTAATTCTAATATTCTATTATATCTTTCACTAATTATTTTACATATTAAATTTACTCCTTCAATTACATCTATATCAGTTCTGAATGCACATCTTTTTATTAATTTATCATAATTATCTAATTTAATAGATTCATGATTATATAAATTTTTGATTGATAAATTAAGCAATTCTATTATTTTGATATGTCTTTCTTCAACTTTATTTAACTTGTTGTATATATATTCTATTTTTTTGTCTTGTTTTGCAAAAGCTTTCTTTTTTGCAGATTTTTTGTTTGCATTTATGGTTATACTTTGGGCGTATTTATGTACATCTATTATATTAAATCTTACACCCGGAAAACTTATATTTCCATTTGTTTTTTTTGGATAATAATCTAGATTAATGTAGGGTATTTTATTTTTAATTTCATTATGTGTTAATTTGTATCTTGTTTTAACATAATCAAGTGTAACATATATATCATTATTAAAATCACAATTTATACATTCATCATATATATTATCTTTCTTACATATGAAGCATATATATCCCATATAAATAGAAATATATAATTGATTTGCAAAAACTTACTAATATACTTTATATACATTATAATATATAATGAATAATACACAAAAGTATAACAGAATAAGGAATGATATAATTAATGAGGCTGAAAAATATATAAAAGATGCTAATTCAATAGGTCTTACAAATATTACATACAAATGTAATCCTTATTATTTAGAAGAGTATATAGATACATTATATAATCACCTGAATAAAGACCATAAATTTAAATATCTGGTAAGGCTTGCATATTTTGGATATAACAGGCAAAATGTATGTATAAAATGGTGTTGTAACAAGGATTATGTATTATTTATTGATAATGTTGATAAAGTTATGAAAGATATTTCAAAAATAAAGAAAATAAAATATTATCCATTTATAACAAAAGAAAATATTTTACATTTTTGTTATTATTTGAACAAATATTCAGTATTTAATTTTAAGTCATTGCCAGAATGTAGATACGTGGGAGATGTATATCCAGATTATATTATATATACTGGTCATATATCTAAAATGGATACACCATGTAAATGCAATATTATGTAATTATTTACCAATCTATTAATTTAGGTTCATATTTACCTGTAAAACATGATGTACACATATTTCTTCCTAATATAGACAACATATCATCTATTGATATATATTTTAGAGAATCAGATCCGATAATATTATTAATATCATGTATACTATTATTGTTCTTAATTAATTCTTTCTTTGTGGACATATTAATGCCAAAATAACAAGGATCACTTATAGGTGGTGATACTATACGGACATGTACTGATTTTGCCCCATATTCCTTTAATCTGCGCACAACTACTTTTGTAGTTGTTCCCCTTACTATTGAATCATCTAATAGATATATATGTTTACCTTTAATCTTATTGATATTATAGTTAAATTTGTTATTGCAAGCAGTTATCCTTTCTTCTTCATGTTTAAGGATAAATGTTCTATTTATTAATTTTGATCTGGTTAGGAGTTTGCAATAAGGTGTATTACTACTATAACTAAACCCTTTTGCAGATGGAATTGATGAATTTGGGATAGCTGATACAACTGAATTTATTAGGATATCTTTTTCTTGACTTCCTAAAAGTTTACCTAAATTGTATCTATATTCATATACTGATATATCATTATAATTTGATTTATGATTCATAAAATAAATCAGTTCAAATGAACAGAACATGAGATTCCCTTCCCTATGATATATACTTTCTAATTTATCTGATATTCTCACTATCTCCCCATTTTTGATTTCTCTAATGTTATTATAACCTTCTAAACATACAGTTTCAGATGCTATTTTATATCTACTATTGTTTTTCCCAACATATAGTGGTCTTATACCAAACCTGTCTCTAAGGGTGTATATATAATTATTGTAGAGTATACAGAGGGAGTAAGACCCTGGGACTGTATTTATAATATATATTAATGCATCCTCTATTCTATCATATGTGTAATTAAGTTTTTCTATTAATTTTACAAGTAGATAAGTATCAGAATCTCTGTCAACATACATGTCATGTTTCTTTTGTATTGATTCCATAGTATAAATATTTCCATTATGTGCCAAACTGAATTGTATATTATTAAAATATCCTATGAATGGTTGCAAATCATCAGGTGATTTTGATGCCCGTGTTGAGTATCTTATATGACCTATACATATATTTCCGATATCTAAATATTCTGTATCTGTGTTAGTATTATTTTTGGTTGAAATGTATTTATTAAAAAAATCAGTTACTAAGCAAGGTTCTTTTTTTACTGTAATAATATTGTTTCGGGTATAGTAACAAATACCCGTTCCATCATATCCTCTATGTTGTATATTTTGCATACTTTTTTTAATATCATCATATATGTTATTTTTATAATCGGAATCATATATTGCAACTATACCACAATGGTGTTTCATATAGAAACATATATCAAAGTTAGTTTTATATACAATATTGTGTTATTATTCATGTATATACTGAAAAAAATTGATATGTGAAATATATGATGGACTAGACCAATAATATATGATTATATACAATAAATATGAACTTTATCGATTCTAATAATATCAGCTATAAATATTCATCAATTTATGAATTGTTATTAAAATCATTTGACATTAAATATGAAGATACTGGAATATTTAATAATTGCAATATAAATGATATTGAAGCTGGTCATAAATATGTTATCATTAAAAGAGGAGATGTATATGAATTATACAAATTAGTATGTGATAAAGGTTGGGTGTATAATAGCGAGACTTATTCTCTTATTAATAAGATTACTTTAGTAGAATCTAATAATAATGTTAATAATAATATTAATAATGACAATATTATTATTGAAGATAATGTAATTGATGATAATATTATTAGAGAAATTGATTTTGCTAAGAAATATAATATATCAGATATTTCAAAAAGTAACATAACATCTCTTAAAAATGTGGATGATATAGAACTTATTAAGTATTTCCCAAATTTAACACATTTACAATTTGGTATAAATTACAATAAAGAGATAAAAGAGAATGTGTTGCCAAATAGTTTAACACATTTACATTTTGTTGGTAGATACAATCAAGAAATAAAAAAAAATGTGTTGCCAAATAGTTTAACACATTTAACTTTTGGCTGGGATTACAATAAAGGAATAAAAGAGGGTGTATTGCCTAACAGTTTAACACATTTATCTTTTGGAGATAATTACAATCAAGAAACAAAAGAGGGTGTATTACCTAATAATTTAACACATTTATCTTTTGGACATTGTTACAATCAAGAGATAAATGAAAATGTGTTGCCAAATAGTTTGACACATTTACATTTTGGTTATAGATACAATAAAGAAATAAAAAAAAATGTGTTACCTAACAATTTGACACATTTATCTTTTGGACATTATTACAATCAAGAAATTAAAAAAAATGCGTTGCCAAATAATTTAACACATTTAACTTTTGGCTGGAAATACCGTCAAGAAATAAAAGAGGGTGTATTACCTAATAGTTTAACACATTTGACTTTCGGTTATTATTTTAATCAAGAACTAAAAGAGAATCTATTACCTAATAGTTTAACATATTTACGATTTGAAAATAATAACTATAAGTTCAACTTAGATATGAATTTAGAAGAGTTGATTATTGGAGATAATAAAATAGATTTAATAGGAAAAAAGTTAAATTTAGATATAATTAAAAATATGATAAATTAGACATACAAGTAAATTAATTTATATTCTAGCATTAAATTCTAGCAATAATTTAATCATTTTTTTATTATTATTTTTATTTCCGATTGATAGTGGTGTTTCGGGTATAGAACAGAAATAGTCAGGTCCAGTATGGCACGAATAATTTGTATTTATATCTAAATGTACATTTGGATCAGCTTTATTTTCTAATAATAATTTAGATATTTCAACATTATCCATTTTTATAGAATACAATAGAGGTGTTTTATTAATATATTCCATATTAATATCAGCATTATTTTCTATTAATAATTTAACGATATTATATCTGTTGTATTTTATGGCTACATATATACATGGAGGTTGCATATATCCTGTATAATTAGCAATATTTTTATCTTTTTTGATTAATAATTTGACAATATCAATATTATTATTTTGGATCGCTTCTATAATAGGTGTAATATTTTGACAATTTGCATTATATATATCTATGTTACTATTTCCCAATAATAATCTTGCAATATCATTATTATTATTTTTGATAGCTATTAGAAGATTATTATCACATCCACTATAATAATTAACATTTATATTTGGATATTGTATTAATTTTTCCACAATTTTTGTATGATTATTTCCAACAGCATAGGATAATATATTATGTCCTCTATGGTGTTGTGGTTTGTTGATATCATAATTATCTATATTAAGTAGCTGTTCTAGTATAACTTCTTCATTTGGATTTTTAATTGAATATTGATAAAATATGATATCAATAGGTGAATTTATTGATGATGGGTTTTTTGACATTTGTATCGTATTTATATATGATACTAGTACGATACACCTTTATAACTCCTTATTCAAGGATATAAACTTTATTATCCATGATATTTATTTTTCCATCCCTCCACATTCTAATCCCTTCAATAAGTAATTGTTGTTCAACTAATTGGACTTTATGTTTTAAAGTATCAGGTGTCTCATTATTATCAACTGTAACAACAGATTGAGATATTATAGGACCAGTATCTGCATTTTCATCTATGAAAATAAGAGATGCACCTGTAATTTTGCATCCTCTATCAATAACAGCCTGATGTACATTTAAGTCCATTCCACCAGCAAATGCTGGGAGAATGCTTGGATGTATGTTCATTATTTTATTTTTCCATTTATTTACAAAAGATTTTGTTATTAGTTTCATATATCCTATTAGTAATACAAGATCGATATCATATTTTTCTAGTAGATCTGATACTTCATTATCATATTCTTCCCTAGATAAACCTTTTGATGGTAAATATATATCTTTTATACCATTAGTTCTGGCTCTTTCAAGTATATATGCTTTTTTAATATTACTGAAAACAAATGTAATCTCAACACCATATAATTCATTATTATTAATAGAATCAATTATAGGTTGTAAACTAGTTCCTTTTGTACTTCCAAATACTGCTAATTTAATAGTCATAATAATATAATTATCATATATACCTTTATACTCGATACATACATATACTTGATGCATAAAAAATTGATATATTTTTCATAATAAGTTTACTTATGTTTATGTGTAGATAATTAGCAACAATGGATTATGATATAGAGACTATATATGATATTGAAGCCATGTGTGATATTAAAATAATATATGATACAGAGACAACGCATGATACTTGCAATAATATCGGCAATAATACAGACAATAATATAAGCAATATTATCAGTGATGCATTAACATTTATAGAGAGAGACGGATTTATAATTATGGAAATAATGAAGTTTTTATTATTTTGAATAAAAAAAAGAAAAAATATATGTGTTAGAATTAATTTATAGATCTTTTATGGTGTTCATATTTGAGATAATTGCATAATTCAGCATTATTGCTGGCTTGTGCGAAAAATAATGCATCACGGCCAAGTAAATATCCTGATTTGTCTAGATCAGCACCTTTATCGACTAAATATTTAATAGTTGATAATTTATTTGGTTCGTATTTGCAACATAGATGTATAAGAGCAGTATATCCTAGAACATCTTGATCATTTATATCAACAGGTATATTTTTGTAATTACTTTCAATAAAAAGAGGTACTATTCCAGGTGTGTTATGAGAAAAATAATTAACAGAAAGGATTAGAGAGTTAGATCCAGTATTATTTTTAATGTTAGGATTAGCACCAAAACTGAGTAATAATCTGACAATATATTTGTTGTGCATACGAGGATATATTATAGAGTTCATAAGAGCAGTATTTCCATAAGAATCAGCCCAATCAATATCTGCTTTATGATTTGCAAAAATATTTATTAATTTTATAACATTAATAATTTTTCTTTTTTTGGAATCTCTGCTATCACATGTCCAATCATATATATTACTTGACATACTAGATGATGCATATATTAGTGGTGTTTTATTGCTATGGTTTAAAGCATTTACTTGCGCTCCATTATTTATCAATAATTTTGATATCTCAAGATTGGATTCAAAGTATGACATTATGGATGATACGTGTAAAGGTGAATTACCATAATTATCCGTTATATTGACATTACATCCATTTATTATTAATACATTTGCTATATTATAATGACCATATATAGTTGCTGTTATTAATGGTGTTATACCTTTTTTATTAGCAATGTTTATATCAGCGCCGTTTGATATTAATAATTCTACAATATTTTGATAAGATCTTTTGCACGCCATATTTAGTACAGTATTACCATCATTATCAGGTATGTTAATATCTGTACTAGCACCCATAGTTAATAAACGTTCAATAAGACTATAATTACAAAAATTGTTATCAACAGCATACATAAGAGCATTTTTACCATTTTTGTCAGTATTATCCATATTAAAATTTTTAATTAACAATGCCAAAATTATGTTAATACATTGGCTAAAATATGGTTTTTCACAGATATACATTAATATATTGACTCCTTTTGAGTTAACATTATTTAATTCATCAGGTGATACATGATTAATAATAATATCAACAAAATCATCAATATTATTAATATTGATATAATCAATTATATTCATAAGTGGCAATTTGTCATCTTTATTACATAAATGTTTTGTATTATTGTTAGCGATTAATAATCTTGCAATTTTGATACAATATCTGACATAATGAAGAGCAGTATTGCCGTATATGTCTTGATAATTTAGATCAATGATATTATGGTCAAGAAGTAATTGTATTATATCATAATGGCCATATTTGCATGCATTTTTAATAATATAGAAAATATCTACATAATTTGGATATTTTTTAAGATCATGTATAATATGTTTAACCATATTGTAAATTTCATTTTCTTGTGAAAATATACCTTCATTATTGTAAATATTTATGATGTTGTAAATAATACTTGATATGTTATTGTTATTCATTTTTGTACTTTATTATTGATAAGAAGAGTTAGGATATATGTTAATATAAACACATATAGTAACAGTAATATATTCAATTTTATTTTTGTATATATTGTTCATTTTGATAGCATAAAAAATTGATTTACTAATAGTCTGAATTATAATTGTAATATCAGTAATACTAATTACAATAAAGATGTCTAAAGTGGCTAGCTATATCAAACCAGTATATGAATTGTTCCAAGAAGAAGTTAAGAAGAATAATCCAGATGTTGACATATTAGAGTTACTTATTGATAGATTACCAAAAGAAGACATCAATAAGATAAATAGATTAAATATAAACCTTAAAAGATTAGATAAACTACCTACCAATATAGGTAACCTTATTAATTTACAAAAACTTTATTGTTCTGGTAATAAAATAAGTGAATTATCGGACAGTATAGGTAACCTTACTAAATTACAAAAACTTTCTTGTTCTTATAATAAAATAAGTGTTTTGCCAAATAGTATAGGTAACCTTACTAAATTACAAAAACTTTCTTGTTATTGTAATAAAATAAGTGAATTGCCAGACAGTATAGGTAACCTTACTAATTTACAAAAACTTTCTTGTTTTGATAATAAAATAAGTGAATTGCCGGACAGTATAGGTAACCTTACTAAATTACAAAAACTTTTTTGTTCTTGTAATAAAATAAGTGTTTTGCCAAATAGTATAGGTAACCTTACTAATTTACAGGAATTTTTTTGTTCTTATAATCAAATAAGTAATTTGCCATATAATATAGGTAACCTTACTAATTTACAGGAATTATGGATTTCTGATAATCAAATAAGTAATTTGCCATATAATATAGGTAACCTTACTAATTTACAAAAATTATGGATTTCTGATAATAAAATAAGTGAAATTCCAAAATGGTTAATAGATATGAATATACTTGATATGAGAACTTAATTTATTCCAAATTTAAGGTATAAAATCCGAACTAATGTGCAAATACTATGTATTATATTGATGCAATAATATTATAACACACCATATTTAAGTTTATAGTTACACTAGTTATTAAAATAATGTAATCATATAGGTTAATTAATCCGTTATACAGACAAAGTATAATGGCCATAGTTAGATTGTGAATTTTTATACCATCGGAATAGTAATACAATCAATTAGATAAATCAGGTATAATAAATACATATTATCACCTTTACACAACTCATATTATGCAATATATGATGATAGGATTGAAACAAAGCATATTTTTAACGATTTTTATAAGAATAACTATAGGATTAATTGCTATTTGTCATTTTTGAGTATAATATATGAAATGTAAACAAAATATATGCGGCTGGTTTTAATATAAGTGGCATCTTATTAAATCCACCATCATTACTAAACACAACTGCAAAACTGGCAACAGAAGACAAGCAACAACATGATATAATTATTGGAACAATAATTAAGATAAATATAAATATAAAAATCAAAAACATATATACTATTAAAATATAAAATAACCTCGCTAATTTATAATAATTATGTATAAAAAATTGAAAAATTAACTCATACTTAATATTTACTAAGTATAAATATATCTAAAATGTATAATAATATAATAAGTCTAATCCAATCATTCTATAATTTAGATAATACATGGCATATAATATTTAATCCATTAAGTAATGATAATGGATTAACATGCAAATTAACTCAAAAAATAAATAATGTAAAGTTTATAATATATCCTCATTTTGGATCATATTATATAACTCTTAAATTATATCCTATTCATAATAAAAATTACATATCATATAATGATAACAATGGAATAAACCATAAATTATATTTTACATTGCAATTTATCAACAATAATGGATGGAAATATATAGATAATATAGATTATTTATGCATATTAAGTAATGATATGATACTAATATCAAAATACATCAGAATAATAAAACAAAATACATACAATATAAATGTTGATTGCGAAGGCAATGCAATTATACAAAAAGTATAATATTTATTTATGAAACGTTTCTTTCACATTTTATTATTTTTCCATCACGTAATCTAATTCTATCAATAATTTGCGCGCGAAAATTCTTAATATGATCATCATTTACATCATATTCAATATAATATTTGCACAATATATATCCACATATATCTCTTGTAAATGATATATTATCTATGATAATTGTTTTTTTCTTAACTATGCTAAAAAATAAGTTGTTAACCTTTTCTAAGAATCGTTTTCCATTTAATCTATCCTCACCCATAGTAAATATAAAATCTTCATGTAATACTTTCTTAATACTATCAGTTGATCCATTATCATAATGGGCACCATAAAATGCAATTAATACCTTATACTCGTCAATATTCATAATAAATATCTTAATTATAAAAATTATTATATTATAGCGCAAATAATACAATGAATATCCGTTGTTATCTTTGTAATGTTCACGGAAAACATGGATTTCATATTTATTGATAACCAAATAAAACTGAAAGGAATGAGTAAATTAATACATATTAATTACATAATATATTATTAATATTACACAAAATAGTATAAATAAATTAATAAGATATCCAAATTTTGGTATATAATCCATAGGACTAAATCCTTCCAATTGTGTAACTGGTCTAGGTTTTGGTATTTGTCCTATATAATTATCACCATATCCATATATAACTTGCTCATACGCATCATGTATCTCATTATCAATCGGAACGTATTCCAATTCCTTATATGTCTTCACAGGATCCTCGTTTAATCTTTTAATATTATTCATAAATGTTTTTTCTTGCTTTTTTGCTAACCATGGAGGAACAATTGTATAAGATTGTAATTTTTCATAATATTTAGGTATTCTAGGAACTTCTTTAAAAGATGCTCCATATACAGGATTATCAGAATTATTACCAGTATTTATTGGTAAATTTCCACTTATATCACCTATACTTGTAAGTGATGTATTATATTGTGAATTAACACTCATATATAATTGATTATCATAAAAAAATTATATTATCATAAGACTAGTTATTATATCTTTTTTTGATATTTTAATATCTGTTTGAATTATTATTATTATTATTATTTCTCCAATTAGTAGTTCTATCAGCATTTCCATTAGGATTTCCGTTATATCCTCTATTTGCGCCTGATGTTGTTTTTCCCACTGGGGGTTTTTTTTCATTTACAAATCCAGTATATCCCTTATTATTTGTTTTATTATATCTTTTATTTGGAGGAATATATACATTTTTTGATGTATTTTTAAAATTAATTACTTCTTTTTCTTCTTCAATCATACTTATTTTTGTAGTGGATACTTTACGAATTTTACCATTTACTAATATTTGTACTTTAGGTTGATTATTATTGTTATTGTCAATATTTTTCTCGTGTGTGCTTATTTTATCTGCTTCTAATATCTTATTAAAACAATTAGTAATATTTTTACCTTCTTCAGAAGATCCTGTATTTTCTTTGCCTTCAATATAATTTATGATTCTATCTTTGACAATATCATCAACATGAACATATGCTGACCATGATTCACCTACTCTACCTGCTCTACCCGCTAATTGAAATATACTATTTATTGAATGTTTTGATGATATTGTCTTATCTGTCATAACATGGGAAAATGGATAGTTAGCACCATATGATATAGTATCATCTGATACTAAAAATGCTAATAATCCATCACTAGCCAATTCTAACACTAATTCTGTATATCTTTTTCCTAATATATTATTTGATGGACAATAAATACCTATACCCGCATATAAAGCAGACATTACAATATCTGGAATATCAAGATCTGTAGGTAAAGATTCTATAATTAACATAGATTGAATATTAATATCTGATGGATTTATATTTGGTGCATATCTTTGTAGATGAAATTTAGTATTTACTCTACATTCTTTAGGAAAATTTAATAACATATTATTTTTAATATTTTCAAGATTAGCTATTCTTTTGGTTTTCTCATCTACATCTTTTATAATATTTGCCTTTTCAAGTAATGATTTATATTTTCGAAGTCCAGTAGTATATTCGGTTATTATATTAGATATGTTAATGTCTGATAATAAATCTTTTGAATTATTTACAACAAATTCATATGGATTTTCTGTTGCAATTAAACATGGACCAGCAAATTTATATGCATGATCAGTAAATATTTTACTTATGTCATATTCTATTTCTGTTTTGTTTGCTAAAAATTCACTACATATACTTTTAACAGTATCATCATCTGTACTAGCTATCCTGTCTAACAATTCTACTATAATTTTTTGAATTTCATTTTGAGACAATTTACTAATATTCTCAAAATATTTATCTATATCTACAGATAATTCTGGATAATAACCACATATTGAATCATTTAATTTATATAATATAGGAGGTGGCAATAATCTACCTACAAAAGGTTTTGTATTAATATAATGTATTATATTTTTCAATTCATTACATGTTTTACAATTGGCAAATGGTACTATATCATTTCCATAATAATCAATAATTCTACATCCTATAATAGATTCTCTTGAATATACCATATGTATATCAGATTTACTATATCTACTTTTATAATGATCGGTAATAGATGTAATTTCACACAATTCTGGCATTGTGGCAGATGATAATATTGTGCATTTTGGTGCTATCTTTAAAATTTGACAAACAGTATTAGTTATAGGATGATTTGGCTGATCAGCACCTACTGTAGGCTCATCTAAAAATAATATGTAATTATTACTTTTATTTAATAATCTTAATGTGGTTTCTAAATCAGCAACTATAAGTATTCTATCTTCTTTATCTTTGCAATTAAAATTATTTATTATTTTAATCTCATCGTCTATCATAACACCTATACCAAATGGTATATTCTTGTTATATGCCATTCTACATACATCTAATCTAACAGGCTCTACACTACATGCAAATAATACTTGTGTAAGTCTTTCAACCTTTTTACTAGATATAGCCTTTTGTACAGATCTTATTTTGGAACAATAATTACTAATAGCAACAGATAATGTTGTTTTACCAGAACCTATCATCGCCTTGTATATTATAAATCCGCTATTATTATCTAATAATATTTTCATTAATTCTTTCTGACTACCATATGGTTTTATTGACATTGTTGAAAATATAATGTCATATTTAGTTGTAATACATAATTTAGGATATTTTTGAAACATTATTTCATATCTAAAATTAATATTCTCTTTTAATATATCTAACATATATCTTAAATCCGATACAGTTATATCAGATATATTTTTAATTATGTGTATATTACAAAGAGTCTTTCCCACACCAACATACAATTCATATTTCTCTGATTCATCAGTATTGTTATCAATATGATATTTAATAGCAAGTATTAGTGTTACAAGTCTTATTTCAGCATAATTACTTTTAAATCCATAACTAGTGTTTAGTTTATTATTATTGTAAATGGAATTTAATGTATTTTTAAAAGAAGATAATGTTTTTTCCATCTTATTCTTCATTATAATCTCCTCTTTTGTCATTCCTTTTTTTTTTCTATTCTTTTTCCCTCCTGTTCTTTTAACTTTTAATTTAATTTTTTTATCAGGTAATATACCCCTTTTTACTAATTCTTTCCTAAGTTCAATATAAACCATATCACCAGAAACAATAAGGTTTGACTCAATGTGTTTTTGAATATTTTTATAATTATTCCCTAAATCATAGATAACATCCAGTACAGTATTTGTAACCGGATTATCATACCTTTTTTCTATCTTGTTCCATTCTGAACGTTCAAATTTATCAAATGTTGTATTCATATTTTATGTATATATGCTGTACTCTACTGATATTATATATTGATAATAATAGTATCAATTTTTTTTTGAAATAAATAAAATAAAAAACATTTAACTTGAAGAATTCCAAACTTTTGAACAAATCCAACCACCACATGTTGGTTTTCCATTTTGAAGTGTTACGCCACATAGCTGGCACTTTCCATGCATATGGGAAAAACAACAAAATTTAGTAAAACTGCCATTCAACCAAATAACTGTTTTGGAACAGCCAGGAGTAAAGCACGCTACACCTCCCATTTGGACATTTGGTGGTATTTTGCCATAGCAAACTTGGCAGATATTAGAGCCATATTTTGCTGGGTGTTGATGACACTTGACACAGCGGCTATTGTGGTAGCTGTTGTTGTAATTGTTGTTGTTATTATTGTTATTGTGATTTTTGTGATTGTTATTATTATTGTTGCTGTTATTGTGATTTTTGGTTTTTTTTGTAGCAACTATTACATAAACTGTAACCTGGGTTTGCTGGTTTTTGTTTGCAATGTTTGCATTTTGGTGCTGGGTTTTTATATTTTGGTAAAAAAGACATTTTTATTTTTTATTATATTATACTAGGTTTTGTTAATGGACCTATATAACTCTCTATTTTTCAATTTTTTTATGCATATACATACATATGTATATATACATATTAATGGTTTTATTTATCAATTAATATTATAAATTAATGAAAAAATATTATGAGAGTCAGTACAAGAAATATTTCCGTGAATATATTAAGACTAAAAAATCAGCACAAAGCAAAAAATATTATTATTCTTCAATATTAGACTTTAATACTGAACAATCAGATTATTATAAACTTAGTGAAAGAGAAGTTTCAGAATTAATTAAAAATATGGGATTTGATAAGACAATTGATAAAATAACAAGAAATTTAGGTAATACGAAATTCCCTTATAAATATAATTTTTTAAAGAAAGAAGATATTCTTGCCAAATTTAATAAATTGAGTGACTATCAATACAAACTAGTAAATACAAAATATAAAGTGCATAGTATAGATTTTTTAGATGAATTTTTATTTAAGGGAAAATCATTAATTTTAGAGAAAGATATAGAGGATTACCTTAAATACAATATTTTATCAGATTATTTTCAAGAAAGGTGTCGTATGTTATGTAAACGATTTGATCAAATACAAAGTCCCAGCAAATATTGGGACACAAATAAGAGAGAAGTGGTCAAATTCACAATAGAAAAATATAATAAAATTAATAGTTATGTTTTGCGAGAATCTCTTTATATGCTAACAAAAGAATGTACATCTTTTAGACCAACTGTTATGGTATCAATAATTAAAATGTTTAAAGCAGATACAATCCTTGATATATCTGCTGGTTGGGGTGATAGATTAATAGGAGCTATGGCATGTGATGTTGATTTTTATTGTGGTAGTGATCCTAATTCTTGCTTACATAAAGGTTATCAGGAGATGATAGAATTATTTGGTAAAGATCCAAATAAATATGTATTGCTTCATTCACCTTTTGAAACTGCCGACATACCAGATAAAAAATACAATTTGGTTTTCACATCTCCACCATATTTTAATCTTGAAATATATTCTGAAGAAAAAACACAATCAGTAACAACATCATCCGATAATAATGTAGATATATGGCTAAATAATTTTTTATTTGTTGCATTAAAAAAAGCATGGGGATATCTTAGTGAAGGAGGTCATATGGTAATTAATATCAATGATATGAGAGATACTAAATTTGTTAAACAAATGATTGATTTTGTAAATAAGTTACAAAATTCTAAATATTTAGGTGTTATATCTTATGCAGATAAAAGTGAAAAAGGGTATTACATATCTCCTCAACCAATGTGGATATGGAAAAAAACATCTAATAATAAACAACCAAGGGAAAAAATAGGTGGGAATCTTGATGATGTGTTAAACCCTAGCCTGGTTATTGTACCAGAACAAGTAGATAATAGAAAATTTAATATTATTAGAGATGATTTTTTAGTTGGAGGAACTAAGCAAAGAATGCTAGGAAGGATAATTAAAAATAGTAAATGTACAGAATTTGTATATGCTGGTCCTGTTTATGGTTTCGCTCAAATAGCATTAGCTTATGTTGCTAATTTAACTGGTAAAAAGGCTACTCTATTCCTTGAAAAGAAAAGACCTAGATGGCCTCTTACAAACACCGCAAGTGAATATAATCCTAAAATTGTTGAAGTAGGATATAAGGCCCCTCTAAAATTAGTACAAAAGAAAGCAGAAGAATATGTTAAAAATATAAAAGAAAAGAAAGGAGATGATTATATATGTTTAATCCCATTTGGTCTACATTCTGAAGAATATATAAAAATATTAGCTGATCAAATAAAAAAAGCATTACCGGATAATTTAAGGAAACACAATCCCAAAAGATTATGGTTAGTTGCTGGCTCAGCAACTATATTAAATGCTCTATATTCAGTATTTCCAAAAACATTCTTTAATGTTGTTCAAGTTGGCAAAAAAATATGGCCAGATCAAATGGATTTATCTAGGAGCAAATTATACATATCTGATCAAAAATTCGGAGAAATTGCAAATATACAACCACCTTATCCTACTGTTTCCACATATGATGCTAAATTATGGAAATTTGTGTTAAAATATGGCCAAAATAATGATTACGTATGGAATGTTGGAAAAAATTGATACATGCACATAATACTCTGTCACATGATATTTTGCACAAATAATATATGAACAATCCATATTATACATATCCTAATCATCCTATTCATGGTGGATATACCAATTTCTGTGAATATAATAAGAATATAGAAAAAGTATGTAACCTAATAAATAACATATTATCTATTAATCATAAAACAAAACATATGGTTTATATGGCGGTTGGTGCATCAATGGAAGAGATTCCAAATAGTACTGACTATCGGAAATATAAGCAATGGAGGCAGTTATTTCCATCATATGTTGAAGATGTAATAATAAAAACAATAAATTGTAACATTAAAAATACTATTATAATAATATCTCCAAATAATAATTTTTCAGAAAATGATTATATAGATCCTATTTTTATTAAAAAAACATTTAATACTTTTAGATGGGATAATATAGATCAGAATATATATAATAGTCAAAGATATAACACAACTGTTTATGTATTTTGTACAAAAATGCCATCAGAAAATATAAACAGATCGCAAAGAACATACAATAAAATTATACAGTACCAAAATACTGATATGAATTTAAGTTCAGATAATATATTGCAAAATGACAATGATATAGACTTTATTAAAAGATTTTATGATTTACTTGATAGATTAATAAATAATATTAATGGTATTTTTTTGTGCACTTCATATGCAACATTTGCCGAAGGATCTATGTACAGCAACAATTACAAAAATTATAAAATGTTCAGGGAATTAAAACACATTTTTGCAAAATCAAACAAAGATAATTTAGTATTATCCGAGTGGATACATAAAACAGATAATACTAAAGTTAAAAATATTAAAGGCCAAATTAATGACTATACAACTAATTTATTTGAGGAATTGAATATTAGTACAAGCCATTTTTTTTAATTTAGGATCTATATTATTTGATGTAATTAGGCTCATATATATACATTCTGCATCTTTGTACATATTTAATTCTTGTAATGAATGAGCCTTCATAAATAAAATATTATTTATTTTTTGAAGAGAATCATATTTATATGCCTTATCAAATGATATTAGATAATCAATATACAATAAAGCATCTTTGTACAAATTTTTATTGTATAAATCACGGATTTTGTAAAAAATACCATCCGTCTTTTTACAATATGTAAATTGGTTATAATCAAATATATATTTATGGTTGCTATACAACCAATCTTCAGATGTTCTGTAATTATTAACTAAATTAAAATTATTTACAACATGTTTGTACATTGATTTATATTTATCATAACTTAATGACTTTAAAATGCCATCAAGATCATCTATATTATTAAATGTAATAATTCCCTTTTTATCAAAATAATTCGTAATGTTGTCCGTTCCCCAATAAATAGGTATGGTTCCTGTTGCAAAACAATCAATTATTTTTTCTGTAAAATAAGTATCAATTTTTGAATTCTCTACAACTATCTGAAAACAATAATCCCTTAATCCATCCACCTTTTTTTCTATCTTGTTATATGCTAATCCCATAGCATCAATATTATACTTTTCTGAATATCTCTTCACTATAAAATGTCTCAATTTATGTCCTTCTGTATGTACCTTTTTTGATGCAATTATAGACAATAATTTACTTTTATTATATAATTTTGTATATTGTTGTGTCATCCATGTTCCTCCAAATGGATACCATATATACTTTTTACTACTCAAAGATAATAATTTATGATGTGTAAGTATAAGGTCAAAATAATTTTCTCTTTTAATGATTGTATCGTATATATTAGGACTAATAGCAGGTGGTTCAAGTAACCATGCTATTTTAATAATATTATCATTTTGAATATCAATATTCAGGTAATTATCTGTAATAAAAACAACAACATTTTTCAAATACTTAATATTATTTGGATGAATACGTCTCCATATAATATTTTTTGGTGTTTGATTCTTTGTTACACATAAATCTCCTACAAAATTATTGTCCAAAATGTACACCACTTTTTTATCAATATTATTTCCTAATGTATCAAATATAAATTGTTCTCCGTGTACTTTAATTCCTTCTTGATATTTGGCCATAGTCTCTTCTATGTCACTATAATTATCACGTTGTGTTGTTAGATATGGCACAGATGTAATTATATTGAAATTTTGTTGCTGGAATTTGCAATCCAAAGCATCATGATTTGTATAGTTTCTTGTATCAACATTATTATTACTACCATCTTTTGCCAATTTTTCATAAAATGGTAATAATTCTAATAATTTATCATATACAGTATTCCTGTAAATTATAAAATTTGCAGTGGATCCTTTATCACATTGAACAATATTAGGATCATTATTCAATAATTTAATATTAATATCACTTTCATATGATAAATATGATGGATTACCATTAAAAATATCCCATTCTGTATTATTGTCAAGATAGTCTAGGATTTTTTTAAATTTTGTGTCAAAATTATCAGATATAATTGATAAATCATCCTCTCCAACTAATATATATGGCATATTAGTATCTTTTGCGAACTGTATTAATTTAAGATGACTTATTGCACAATAAATCCATCCAGGTTTTCCTTCACATGCTAAAAATTTTATAGGGTGTAATATTTTACTTTTAGAATTAATATTATCAATAACTATATTCCATCTGTCTTGACGCTTTTTTAAATTTATTATGTATATATTAATCATATATGTATATACATACAAATTGTATAGTAACTAATACACGCAAATGTTAATATAATAAAAAATATAATAACATCTGTATCAAATATATATACATATAATATATAAATGATAACAGACAATTTAGTAAATCTTGTACATATATTTTTATTAGCACCGATATTAGGTGCAGTGGCTCTAAACAGATTTCCAGAACAATACAAAAAATATTTATTGTTCTTAGCAGTAGCGATATTTATTTATTATTCTTATTGCTTATTAAAAAAATATGGCTTACAAGTTGAACTTATGAATGGTGGTCATAATATAAAAATGTTTGATGCATCACCAGGATATTCACACCCTATCTATCATATAATGGAAGGTGAAACAGTTACTTGGCATAATGTTGGCCAATTGGATAAAACAGTTACAGCGGTTGACGGAAGCTTTAATTCAGGAATTATCAAATCAAAAGATATATTCTCTATTAATTTTACTTCCCCTGGAACTTACAAATACTATTCAATTCCTCAAAAAGGATGGATGTTGGGTGAAATTATAGTTGAACCTAAACCAGAACCAGAAAGTGAACAATAGCCTAAATATCATCAAATACTAAATCAACCTGATCTTTTTTTTTAACAACATTTGAGATACTTCTATATAATATCTCAAGTTGATCTACAAGCTTATCAAATGTAGGTTTATTTATAAATTTTATAGATTTTAAATACCGACTATCATTATTTTTATCATAAAGTGACACTAAAGCATTATATTCATAATTCGCATCTCCTATAGATATTATATTCTGGTATGACTTACTATACCTAAAATATTCATGTATTAATCTGTGAAATATTAATTTTTTCCATAACATTACTTTTTGAGGATATTTTTTAATATATAAATCTTTAGCAGATATAACTTTGACATGTTTTTGTATTAATGTTGATGTATTAGGTAATACATTTGATGATATATCGACCCATTTAGTCATAGCATTTGTAACTATAACAACTTTTCCATATTTAATCATATTGAAGATAAGTTTGTGGATTATCATATCTAACTTTGAAAAAAAAACGATATACTTATTTTGTATATCTATATCAGTAAGATCTATACCTTTATTAATAATCCAACTGGTCGGAAACAGAGTATCATCCCAATCTAATATTATTAGTGTTTTCATTTATATTCATAGTAGATTTTATTTCTACGATGTATAATAAATATATATAATTCTTATATATATGAAATTATATTATCCAGTTATACATTCAGATAATATATCATACAAAACTAATACAATAAATAATCGATATGTATATGGTGCTCCAATTATAAAATTAAATTATATATCTTCTATGAAAATGATTGATATAGATATCAAATCAGATAAATTATCATTTATTATGCAAATTCCATATAGATTAGTTAGAACTGTTCTTGATGATTTGTATAATAATATAGACAAAAAAAGTACAGATATTTCGATAAAATTTAATATATCTCCATATAAAAAAATATATACTAATACAAGTTATCATAATTTAAAACGATTATTAAAAACTTTTAAAAATGATTATTTTGTTCAACCGCGATATATTATTAATAATAAAAAAGTTACTATTGATGAATTAATTAACAAGCTAAAATAAAAATTGATACATTTATCTCCAATACAATAAATTATAATAAATTAAAATTATTAATGGGTATTAACAATTTTAATAAATGGATAAAACAAAACTATGCTCAATGCTTTAAAAATATTAAAAATAATTGCAAATATGATAATATGTGTATAGATTTAAATCATATATTGCATGCATGTACATATGGGTCAAATAATTATAAAGAATATAAATCTAAATTATTTAACACTTTGGATACACTATTATCAAATTTTATTATTACAAAAAATATAATAATCGCAATAGATGGTCCAGCACCTTATTCTAAACTTATACTCCAACGAAAAAGAAGACTCGCAAGTATAAAAAATGTGGATATGGGTAATTTAAGTTCAATACATCTTACACCCGGAACAAAATTTATGAGATACATTGATAATATTATGGATGAATATATAAGGATTACAAAGAACAAATTTAAATTTAATAAAGTAAATATACAGATATTCAATTCTTCATATCCAGATGAAGGAGAATTAAAACTGTTTAAATACATATCAAAAAATTCACATAATAAAAATCAATCATATATAATTGTGGGAAATGATGCTGATCTAATAGTTATGATAGTTGCTAATCTATCCTTATATAATACAAGTATACTTATTAAAGAAGGACATATCCATAAATTACTTAATGTATGTGATATGATAGAATCATTTTATAGCAAAAATATTAGTAAAAATAATATTCACATAAAACTAAATAATACTAGACATGATTTTAGTTGCTTATCATTAATGATGGGTAATGATTATTTACCAAAATTACAAATAGTAAAATTTGACACATTGTTTGATAGTTATAATAGGGTAATAAGAGCAAATAATATAGGTTTAATAAAAGATGGGAAATTTAACAGACAGTTTTTAATGAAATTTATAGCAGATATTATACATAATTTGCCAAAACAATACAAAAGGTTTGATTTTTCTAGATATAATCCATATACAGTAAAATCATATTTGTGTGGTATTTTGTGGTGTTTAAATATGTATATAACAGGTATTTGTTCAAAATATGATTATATGTTTAATGGTGATTTTAAACCTACACCTTGTGATATACAACATTATATAATTACTACAAAATGTTCCAAATTTAATAATGATGTAGATATTCCAATTTCAAATACAAAACCTATATCTTCTAAATATTATGGAATTTATGTTCTACCTAAAAGAGGATTATCTATATTGCCTAAAAATATTAGAACAATAGCTATAAAAGAACTAAAAGAGTTACATGATGTAGAAGAATGTGAGGATTGCAAATTATATTCAGAAAATATAGGGATTAAAAATAAACTTATACAAAAAGCAAAGAAAGGTGATGATACAAGATATATAAATTCTATATCTGATACTATACGAAAATTAATAGATGAATATACAGATCATAAAAGAACTATACATAATAATAGAGAATTCTGTGTAGATGATATAAAAAAATTATCAAAAGTTAAATGTTTGAGTTAATTGCCTGAGTTAAATATCTAAATCAAATATTTCATCTGATTTCATTAAATTATTACAATAATCTTCAACTATATTAATATTTAATTTATCAGATTTTTCTGGAATTATACAATCAGGTGATGTTGATTTTAGTACAGATGTATATCCACATATTCCTTTGTTTATTATATTAATATATTTATACAACCATGGATTGTTTAAAAATGTATTCCAAGATATTCTCTTTTTACAATCTTTTTGAAGTAATCCTTTTAATAAATTGGTACATTCATTACTGGTATTGTTATTATATATATTAAATTGAGGTATTATAATATTATCTCCATTTATTTTACTTTTTAATTCAGGTATAGTATTACAACTATCATATGGATGTTTAAGGAATAACATTTCATATAAAATTAAACCGACTGCCCATAAATCTGTAGTTTTATCATAATTTGAATTATTAAGTGTTTCTGGAGCCATATATAATGGACTTCCGCATATAGTATTATTATCAAGATTACTTAATTTTACAGCAAAACCAAAATCACATATTTTTATAATACTCCTATCATTTGTTAATAATATATTAGACGGTTTTAGGTCTCTATGAATTACATTTATATTGTTTAAATATTGCAATCCATTAGCAATTTGGGAAAAGTAGTATTTTGCCCATTTCTCTTTCATGGGTTTATCAATATCACTTAACAATGACCTTAAATTCCCACAATCACAATACTCCATAATTATATACACTTGTTCGTCTGATCTTATAATGTCATAATATTCAACGATATTTGGATGAGGATTCTCTTTAATATATTCTGCAGCATCTATTTCATTATTTAAAGAGATGGATGCAATATTTTTAGTATTTATTATTTTAACAGCAACTTCTTTATTGTTAGATAGATATGAATTTCCAGAACCAATATATACCCCATAATATACTACTGAATATTCTCCTGTACCTAATACTTTATCATAGTATATTTTATAATTATCTAAATCAGTTACATTATACTGCATATATTGTATATATATTACTTCAATATATATACTTGTAGATTTATGTCTTATTATCAATTTTTTTAGTAGATGAATTAAAAATTGATGTGTAAAGTGCTAGATAAGTATATATTGTAATATATAACTATTATAAAATATATCAAACATGTCAAATAACAACAATAACAACCATGATGAATTATGTGACGACAATAAAGAATTATGTAGCGACAATAATGAATTATGTAGCAATGATGATATCATTTCAAAAGTAATTGAAATTGTTAATAATGCTAGAGAAAAAGAAAAAAAATTCTTATCTCAAATTCACGAGATAGTAAATATTAAATATACTTCTAAGTATAAAATCAATAAATTATTGAATTATTTCTTTGAGCAAGATTTCAAATATAATGAACATATCTTAATTCATAAAATATTATTGTCATTTTCAAAACATAATGATGAGATGACAACAATAAGAAAAAGAAAAAATATTTATGAGGATAATGTTAAGATTGCAACAAGAAAAATATTTGACATAATTGATATATTAACTATCAGGTCAAAAAATATCACGGATATTGTAGCAAATTTTGATTTAGATCAAAAATCACCAGAACAAATAATTATCACGATAAAACAAGCGTTATTCAAAAAACATAAAGATAATGATTATGTTGAAAAAAAATTAGATGAAATAGTTGCAACAGCAATAAATATTATAAGAAAAATAGAATAATTTGATACATTATCTTTTGCACCTAGTCCAATCATAGCTATCCAAAATGACAATACAATAAATTATTAATTTATTTAATAAAATTGATAACAAATACCACTGGCTATTATTACTTGTTATGTCATTATCTACATAAAAATAATAACAAAATGGAGTGGAAAAAGCCTACATTAAAGTTATGTCCTAATATTTCTGATTATAATAATATTTATTGCAAATATACATATGGTAGATATCCATGTGTATATTGTGGTGGCATTTACAAAAAAAATATGAGGACAGTCAATACAAATAACAAAAAGTATATATGTTGTGATATATGTTATAGTGTTACACATATAAATGCAATATCTGACAAATATATCGTGCTATGTCATTCTAAAAAAAGTCAGTTAGATATAGTTAGAGATACTGTAAATTACATATCAGAAAATAATGTAATTCCATTTTTTAATGAAATTGACAAAAATGCAAAATTAATCCCTATATCATTAATAGAATATTCAAATGTACTTGCAAGTAACATAAATCTTCCATCATTTACAAATAATTACAAAATATTCATAACCCAAGATTATGACACAACATTTATTGATACCTATGGATTATTGTTAAATGATGATTATGAGCCTCCTACCAGTTCTAAATATAGTATACATAAATTAAGTAATAATGAGATATTATTTTTCAATAATTTTTTCTCCTAATTATAAAAATGCATTTTTTTTATTCTTATCCTTGTAGTCAGATTTATCAAAATAAATAATGTATTTCATATCTGTAACTGTATGGTCATGATTACAATATGGACATATAATTAAATTTTTGCTCATAATATGATACTGCAAACATGGCATACATATTAAATTATTACAACATGATAGCTTTATAGGAGAGTGCTCTTTGTATCTACAGTAATTATATGCAGATATAATTCGAGGATCTGTTATACTTATTATATTATTGCTAATATCTAACTTGTATTTATGGGATATGTCAAAATATATCCTATTATATATGTCAATATAATTATTAAAAATAATAGCTCTTTTATGGTTTGTTAAAGCTGAATCCGATACATATCCATCAAGATCATCATATATATTTTTGTTTATATTATCACAAGTATTAACATATTCCTCTGTATAATTTACAAAAAGATCAGTACATATACAACACCTTTCTCCTTTATTCAATAAATTATTTAATTCGTCGCTGTCCAGATAATTTGTCATATTTATATAATCTAAAATATCAAAACCCGGAAAACCATTTCTAATAATATTATTATCTAATGTTTGCATACTATCATATGTCCCATGTTCTAAATAAAAATGCTCACCCAGTATATTTTGAGTAGCATATATATTATCACATAATGGACATTTATAACCATTAGTAGAAGTCGGAATAGTATAATTGGGATGTACACTACCTACACAATTATGACTATCATAATCATTATCATTATCAAATATTAATTTACATGATTCACATATACAATAATCTACTTCATCAATTTCATCCATTGTTATATATATTTATCTATATATTTTGGATATTTTGGTTATTTTAGCATATAGAAGGATTATTATTTATCCCATTAGTGGCTAATTTATCAGCAAAGTGGTTTCCCATAGAAATATCATCTGTTTTGTTAGTATGTGCTTTGACATGAAAAAACGATACAGTTACATTTGAATTTTGATCAATCAACTTAGATATATTTTCTATTATATCTTTATTCTTAACAGGTTTTTTATTAGATGTTTTCCAATTATTTCTTTTCCAATTATAAATCCATGATGTCAAACATTTTATGGAATAATCTGAATCACTATACAATAATATTTTATTTACATCACATTTATTAAATATCATCGTTAAAGCTGTATATATAGCATATAATTCCGCTCGTTGATTAGTTATGGGATGTAATGTAAATTCTTCAGATATATCTGGTAATTCTTTATTTGGGAAATAAACTCCATATCCACCTAGAGCATTTAATTTTCCATTGTTAGAGCATGCGCCATCAGTAAATACAGTTATGCTCATCTATATTATTGCAATCTGGTAAAATATAATATCAAAATATTAAAAATTCAATTTTTTAATATTCTGTTACTATTCCAATAAAAAATATCAATAAATTAATTTAATGTTTATATTATGTATTTTATGTATTTTCCTTCTGTAATCATATCATTTATTCTTTTTACTAGATTAATATGTATTTTTTTATCAACATGTATTACATCATCATAATCATAATTTACATACCGTAAATTCCCTAATTTAAATCCATACATATAAGGTGTTATATGATATACATTTTGTATATTTGGTATATATATATCTAATTTAGAATCAACTATGGCCATATAATGATAAATTGTATTCCCAAATATATCATTGATGTTAGTATCAGCTCCACGTTTTATCATATGTTCTGCTAAAGTATCATATCCTTGACATATAGCTATCATTAAAGGTGTATAATTTTCATATTTTGTACATATATTTAATATATCTGGATAATATCTTATAAAAACATCTATTATGTTATTTGTCGCATTTCCATTTAATATCAAATTATGAAACTGATTAAATCCATTATTATCTGTTATTAAAGGATCAGAATGCAATTGTAACAATTTTTCCACTATACAACCTTTTTTAGCATATGATATACACGTACATCCACTATTATTTGGCAAATTTATTAAATTTGGACGAAGGGTATTTACTAGTGAAATAATTATTGGATCAGATAGATAATGTAATATACAGTTTCCATCATAATCAGTATAACATAGAGATAATTCTGCTGGAGGTAATTCATTCTTATGATATGCAGAAAATACATCCTTTGCGTGATTATTTAGAAATATTATAGATTTTTTTGAATTGTAAAGTGCACATAATTTTACATAATTACATCCTTTATGGTCAATATCATATTTGATAAGTTCATATGCTAAATCAGTATTGTCAGTTATAATACAATATTCGAATGGTTTGTAACCAGTCGAAAATTTAATATTAATATATTTTTGAACATTATATTTTTGGATATTTTGTATGTCTCTATTCTCATATATCACATCTTCTAGTATATTTTTATTTATAGCAGAAAGTTGATATCCTAAATTTTGCAAAATATTTCTTTTTTTAACATCATAAATATCTTTTGTTGCTATATTTTGTACAATATCTTTATTATTGAGTATAATATTTCTAAATACATTAATATCATCAATTGATAATAGATAATTAATAGTATCTGGATAATTACTAAAATCAATTAAATTTATTAATGATATATTTCCGCTATTTATGATTATTATAATATCATCCATGGTTAAATGATCAATTATAATATAATAATATTTATGGAAACTGTTATCAATAATAATATCTTTAATATCATCTATATCCACAAGATTAACTAATATATCAACATACCTATCTTTTTCTAGTTTTAATGCTAATTTAAATGGTTCAGTGTATTCTAATATATTATCTAACAATATACAAAATATATCATAATTATCAACAACTATTGAATACATTAATGGATTATATGGAAATTTAGTATCATTTTTTATAAGATGGTAAACTGTATCACTATCTCCTTCATTTATCGGATAAAAATATTTATCTTCATGCAAGTTTTCAAAAAAAGTAATTTGTTTATATACATCATGTAACTTATCTATATCATTAATTATATTTCCAATAAGTAATTTATCTATATCTTTAGTATAATTATCAGTATAAAATAACTTTTGATCAATACTATCAATTTGTAAATTGTTAAAATAAATACCATATCCTAATTTTAATAATTTAGTATACACACTAATATCATTAATATCACTATAATCACATGAAGTTACCGAATATACATAATTATAATGTGATTTAGGAGTTACCCAAATTTTATTATTTTTGTAATCAAATAATATTTTTTTTGTATCAATAATAGATGATTCTAGTAATATATGAGTCGGTGATATATATGATCCTGTATGAATGTTTATTTTTGGATAATATTTATCCGATACCAATGATATAGTATCTGATCCACTTATCAATGATGGTTTAAATAACATAATATTCATGATAGATTTACATATATACTTTATTTTTTCTGTTTTATCAATATTACCATACAAGTAAATATCCAATTCATAATCTCTGTAGTTATTATTAATATCATCTCTTATTAAATATATATCATTATAATTTGTATCATATAATAGTGCTAAAAGGACAATATCACCAACAATAACTATGTTATCCCAAATTATTTTAGATAATATATTTTCAGTAATCAGATTAAAATAAAATAGGAATGATTCATAGTCTTTTATGTTTGGAATTTTTTTTTCTCTAATAATAGGTTTATTATTATTATAATTAAGATGAGTAAAAATATCTATATTCTTGTATAAATCTATCAATGTTACATATGGGTCTTGTATTAGTTTAGACTCTTTATTTGTATGATATAATTCCGCATATTTTTCACTTAATTTATCAGAATAATTTATCAAATAATCAATTTTATCATAATCTCTATTATTAATATTCCTTTTAAATAGAGATATGTAATCATATTGATTCATAATAAAATACAACAAGTGAAGTGTTTATCTATATTTATGCTTATATCTTCAGGAATTACATTTTTTGGATTATTTTCTTTTACTGTTATAGTTCCATTATAAATCTTATCAGTAATATCTACACAAATATCCTTAAAAGTGTTATTAACATTAGATCCATTCTTTGCAGAAGTTTCATAATATTTTATGCTATATTTTTCACATATATCATTAATATCATCTTCTTGAACTGCTCTATTTAATATATCATCAGAAAAAGTTCCAATAAGGGCTATATGAGGAGGTGGATAAATACAACTATGTAATGATTTTATATGTTTATTAACATTATCAAATGATAAAAGACTGTTTAATCTAAAACAGACCAAAGCACATACTGAATGTCTATAATATGATCTACATATTGAGCTGAATCTTTCTTGTCCAGCAGTATCCCATATATTTAATTTTAATTTAATATCTCCCATATCTTCAATTTTTGTGAAATATTCAACTCCTATTGTTGGAGTCGGATCTGAACATGGTGTTTTTTTATATATATAATTATCACATAACGATGTTTTTCCTACTCCACTATCACCTATAACTACAACTTTTACTAAGTAATTATAGTCCATATATATGTATATATTACCTCTTGAAATTTGCAAAAAAAATGAAACTATTATTATCTGAATAGTAGCAGAACAGGTAAGTAATGCTATTATGAAGGCAAGAGAAGCATTATAAATAAATTATTTGTTTATACTTTGTTGCTGTTATCTGTTTGATTTTTGTATTCAATATTCTTAATAAGATCTCTTGTGAATTTAACAGTCGGATTTATTATCGGCCTTTTTGATTTTATGTAATTTAAGGCATCTCTAAAAGTATAATTAGATCCATTATCATGCTTTTTACTTTTCATTATATAATATAAAAGTATAGACACAGATCTACTTCTTCCCATATAACAATGAACAAATATATTTCCATTTTTATTATGTTGATGGTATATTATATCATTGTATGATTTTTCTAGATAATCAGTAATACTTTGTTTATTATTATCATATATATCATATCTAATATAAGTAAAATCATTTGGAAAATAGTGTGTTATCTCTTTTGATACATTTATGATTAATTTGATATCTCTATCAACAAGAGCACCATATGATGCTGCGTTATATGAACTACCTAACCATATATTATCAATAATATGTGTGGGTTCAGAAAAAAATGCTGAATATAATTCATAATATGATGGTTCTGGATATAATCTTGTCATACCGTAATCATATGGCAAGTTAAGTATATCAAAATATTCTTTGTCTTCGGTATCACTTGATTCATCCTCATTATCCATATCAATCTCATAATTTATATAATATGATCCATAATCATAAAATTTGTCATATATTATTTTACTTACTGCTGTAATGGCTTTTAGCATCTATATAATACAGTATATATATAGCTATTATACTTTAATTATAATTATCAATTTTTATTATATAATGGATAATCCATCAGAAAGAGAAACAAGATTAGAGAAAATAGGAATGCAAAATTATCGTTATTTATATGAAAGAGTTGATGATTTCATTGAAAAATATATGGTTAGTGGAGACATAATGTTTCAATCACCTACTGCAATAGTGGAATATTTTAATGATACTATTGATTTGGTTAAAATATCAGACGGTGAAGCAAATATAATCACTAGTAATACAAAAAAATTTATTGCACAAATAAAATTCTTTTTAGAGGATTTTACAGATAATAATTATAAAACAAATAATGATATAAATAACTATATAGGTGAATTAAAAAAATATGTAAATAATAAGAATTACTCTAGTATAGTGGAATTTATAAAAGAAGGTAAATATACTGATCTACTCGTGAAAATAAATGATGTAAATAATGAAATAACATGTTCTCCTAAATCTATAAAGTGGGAAAATAATAATTGTGCTGTTGATAGTTTATTTATGGCATTATTGTATCCTATCCATCCATATACATATCAGAAATTAATTGTATCACAAAATAAGAACAGAAAGTTGAGAAACATTAACGGAACTATTAAAAGTATACATAATAGTATATATTCTGGCAAATCATGTACTACAAGCAATTTACGTAATGAAATAAATAAACAGTGCAATAATTGTTCTCCTGCAGGAGACTTTTCAAATATCAGTGATTATATTCATTTTTTAACCGAAAAATATAATTTTGATATATATTACCTAAAATACCAAGAACATAGTGTATCTGATAAATATCCAGAAAAAACAAAAAAACATATTTTAAACGGTATAATTGATATATCAATTTTGTTAGACATTAAATTATTATCTATGTATGATAAATATATAAATATAACACAAAATTATAATATAACACAAAATCGTAGTATAGCAAAAAATAATCTAATAGAAAATATTAGTAATGGGATATTAATATTAAAAATAAGTGAAAATAGTTACAATATTAAAGTAAAAGATCAATACACACTTCCTGATACAATAGCCAATAAGTTATGGTATTATAATACAGGTGATAATTATGCTGATGTTATATTTGATTTACATGCTATCATATACACAAAATCATTCCATACTATAGCATATATAAAATGTAATAATGTATGGTATTATTATAATTTTTTGGGTGGTCAACCATGGGAGAAAAAGGTAAATTTAGATGATGTCATAGCAGAAATACAAAAAACAAAACAATTAGAGTTAACATTTATATACACTGCACCACCAAAAGTGCCTTACAGTGTATATACAGGACTTAAATATTTATCTATGCATAAAAAAGATAATGTGTAATATATTTATACTTGATTTATAATATTATTAATATTATTTGGTATTATACCAGCAATTCTGTATTTATCATAATAAAAATATTGTAATTCTTCTAAATTTTTAACACTGTTAGGTAAAACATATATATTATTATTGGACAGGCATAATTGAACAAGATTCTTGAGATTACCTATATTATCAGGTAATATAGTTATTTTATTGCTATTTACATATAAATTTTGCAAATTAGTAAGATTACATATGCTATCTGGTAATTCTGTTATATTATTATTACAACAATATAATTGTTGCAAATTAGACAGTTCACCGATACGTTCAGGCAATTTTGTGATATTATTATTATCAATATCTAAAATCATAAGTTTTTGACAATTAACTATCCCATCTGGTAATCTTATTATCTTGTTATATCTTAGGTTTATGTGTTGCAAATTAGTAAGATTACATATGCTATCTGGTAATTCTGTTATATTATTATTATGACAATCTAATTCTTGCAGATTTACAAGTTTACCAATATTATTAGGTATGGATTGTATCTGTTTATTAGATAAATATATTTTAGTTATTTTAAGTGTATCTTCTTCTGATAACCGATCTATAAGTGTTTCTAACATCTCAATATCAGGATTATCTTTTTGTATTTCCTTACAAAACAATATAATTATGGGCTCAAAATTTGGAACTTTAGACATTATTAAATTTATTGATACATTATTAAATATATTAACTGTTTAAGGTAATTTAGCAATAAAATTGAAATTAATTCATTATATTAATCTATCTGTATATACAAATCATATCCTAGCCTGTATAAAGTATAATGGAACACAGTATAATAATTGTTGGAGACAGTGAAGTAGGAAAAACTAGCTATATAAAATTACTAACAACAAAAATATGCCGATTACAACATGTCAAAACAAGCGATCCAAGAGTATATAAATATATACATAAAAAAACAACATTCAAAATATATGATACGATAGGATCTGAAGATGTACCAGATCTATCTGATTATAATATCGATTATGCTATTATAATGTTTGATTTAACAAATTCCAATTCACTTAATAATATTATTAATTATTATAATAATATAAAGGATCAAGATCCCAATATCAATATAATATTATGTGGTAATAAGTGTGATATGCGGACTAATATATATATTGATGATGTACAAGATATATGTGATAGATTAAATATTTTACATATTGTAAATATATCATGCAAAAAAAAGTTGCATATATATGATCCACTTGATATTATTATTGAAAATAATCAATAATAATATTAATTTATACATTAATTATATCAATTAACAGATATATTAAGTATATCTGATATTTTATTTAGATAAGATGAATTTAGTACAGCATCTCCAGATTCATAATTTTTAATAATTTGTAAAGGTAGATTACAAGAATTAGCTAAATCTTTTTGTGTTAATTTTTTATTCATCCTTGCTGTTGTAATTTTGTCAGATATATCCCGTGATATATATTCTAATTGTGTCTCTCCACTATCTGACATTTTTTCTATTTTATTTTTAGATGGATCGAATCTATTGTTATTGAATCTAGTTCTATTTGATGAATAATCTGGTATTGTTTTATTCATAATAACATCTGATGGTGATTCAGTATATTTTGCTCTAAATGGTCTTTTTCTCTTATTATTTCTATTTTTTTTATAAGTAACTAATGTCCATCCTTCATCATCCATAAGTGTATTATTAATATATTATAATATATACAATAATTATCTTTATATAAAATAATCTTATTCCACATATAATGAATTTACAGTAACTATATCTCTTAATATTAATTCCTGTATACTTTCAAGAGTTGGAATAACTTTTAAATTATCATAAATATGATGGAGGTTAATCAAATCTTGAACAATATTATTAATTTTTAATAAATTTCTGACAAAATTTCCTTCATATATATTTAATTTATTAAATATATCTTGTAATGTACATTGATTAGCCCATAAATATCCAGCAAATGCATAATCATATGATATACTCCAAAAATTATCATCAGTACATATTCCTATATTTTTTTCAGCTAATGTATAATCTTCTATTATATCATGTACAATATTTATTTTAAATACTAAATTCTCAGATAATTCCTGTTTTATTTCACTAAACATATAGCCATCTTTACTATCAATTATAAATATACCTATTAAACCAACTATTTCTTCTGCTGTCATATCATCAAATAAATCTTTTGTTATTATTTCTGTTAATAATAACGGATTACACTCATTTATCTGTGATGCTAAAATACCTTTCATAGTAATATTAGCATCTGTCAATTTATCATATGACAATAATGTATTTATATAACTATAATTGTATAATAACTCTATTACTTTTTCAGATTCATAATTAACATAATTTTCCATATAAGATATTCTATCAAGATCATATCTGTATTTTACTATATCTTCTTGATATCGTTTATACACTTCAACTTCCTCCTTATTTACTTGTTGTAATAATTTTTTCTTATTTTTAATCTGCTTCTTGTTTAATGTAAATCCCATACTCTTTAATTTATCCTCTTCTTTTAAAAAATTTATAAATTCTATAGAATTATTACTCATATTTGGTTCTAGTGGTTCTTTTATATTTTGCTTATCTAATAGTATTTGATTTGAGTTAAATCTGTCATATAGTGATGAATTAATAAATTCAGTAAAATTTTTATTTGATGATCTTATTATTTTAAGTATGAATGAATAATTTATTGTAAATTTTGAATGTATTGAAGGGGCCCTTCCTAACATCATATGTCTCAAATCTTGTTTATCAGGAAATTCATAAAGAGGAAGTATAACAACATATCCATGTTTATCTATACCTCTTCTTCCAGCTCTACCACTCATCTGCTTATACTCTGATGTAAATAGCGACCGTATACCTTCAGAAGTATGTTTTTCTAGAGCAGTAAATACTATTGATCTAGTGGGCATATTGACTCCAACAGCAAATGTTTCTGTGGCAAATAGAACTTTAATATATCCTTTCTCAAAGATTATCTCTATTATTTCCTTTAATATAGACAATAAACCAGAATGGTGATAACAAACACCTTTTTCAATTAATCTCCTTACTTGCCCATATTGATCAATATGGCCATATTGATCAACATATTTTAACATATATTTATCAAATAATTTAGCAGCCTCAATACCTTCTTTTTCAGTTATTAGATTTTTGGAAACAGATTTTGCATATTTTTCGCAATTTTTCCTAGAGAATGAGAAGAAGATGGTTTGTAACATATCATTATCATATAGATATTTTATTGATTTGTTCAAGTAGTATATAGATGATTTTTTATCATTTTGTATAATTTTATATGATTTATAAGCATTATCAAAATTATTATTATCAAAATTATTATTTTTATCCAATATTTTATGCAGTTTATTATCAATGTATATAAAATGTTCAAGAGGGACAACTCTATGATCTGTTGGTACTAGATTTATGGGTTTGTGTTTGATATCACCTATCCAACTAGCAAATTCTTCTGCCTTATCTATAGTGGCCGATAACATAACTAATGTTATGTTTGGATTTAAGAGATTTATCGTTTCTTCCCATACATGTCCTCTATCTTTATCATTTATATAATGAACCTCGTCAAAAATAACACAACCGACTTTTTCTATAAAATTATCTTCAAAATATAAATCTTTATCCATTTCATAAAGTGTATTTCTCAGTATTTCAGTTGTCATTACAACTATATCTGCATTTGGAGCTATTTTATTATCTCCAGTCATAAGACCTACTGTTGTATCATCCGATTCAAACTTATCTCTAAATTCACTATATTTTTGATTTGATAATGTTTTAATTGGTGATGTATAAACAACACGTTTTCCTTTCCTTGAATAATGAGCTATGGCATATTCAGCTATAGCTGTTTTCCCTGATCCAGTATGTGCTGTTACAAGTACATTTTCATCTTTTGATATGGCTATACAACTATACTTTTGAAAATGATCAAGTTCATATGGAAAATCCATAGCCGGATTAACTATATCCTCATTACATTTTCCTGTTAATATGTTTAGGTATTTGTTTGACATATTTATAAGTATATTTATGGTATGTATACCCTTATATTATATTAATCAATTTTATTGCTGTCCAAAAATTGAAATTGGGATAGAAATAATAGCAGGATAATAACTCTTAGTATAAGATAGGATATACATGTCGAAAGTATTCCGTCCAATTAATTTAAGAAAAAAAATAGAAATTGATGGTTGCTTTGTGTCATTTACAAATATTAATAATAATCCAAATTACAATCCAATGTCAGATACTTTAGTATCTGAATTGGAAGCATATTTTAAGGATAGGATGAGTTTGGATACTATTAATTCTGGTTATATTAGAAATGTATTAACTGCAGAAAAATGCCAGTCATGTGGAAGGTGCACATTACTTAGAAAAATAAAAAGAACAAGTTTGCCATATATTTTGAAATGGTTAACAAAATTTGGATATTATGTATGTTCTTGCTGTTACTATCCACATATATCGGACTCTAGAGAGGATCTAATCGCAATTAAGAAATATTTAATAAGGATTAAAGGTGTTAATAAAAGAGATGCTGTTAGGTATGCTGCAGATATTGTTTTTTCAGGTATTTTTAGTGGTACTTTGAGGAATACCATAAAAGAATTTTATCAAGCATTATCAAATATACTAATACATTCCAAAGAATATGAAAATGTCAAAAATCAATTATATGATAGATGTGGTGATAGTTGTAAAATAACCATAACTATACCACATTTTAAGTCAAATCATAATTTTCTAAGAGGTGGTCTTTTACATATGTCATATGAAAAAAAAATCAGAATAAAAAAATTTTATGATATTATCTTTAATAATAAAAATATGCATGAAAAAGATATAGTTATAACTACAGATATCACTATATCCAAATTCGATAATAAATCCTATAATAAATCCCATCATAAATCTTTGTGTAATTACAATCCAAAAGAAGATAGATACAAAACAGATTACAATTATATAGATACTTATAATATTATAAATTTGGTTACTGTTTTGAATGAATCAAATGTTGAATACATTATTGGTATATAAATGAATCCGATTTATGATTTTCTAAGAGTTCAATTATTTCTGTATGTCCGCTTACGCGCAAAAAATTTAATGCTGTGTTTCCAAATTTATTCTTAAAATTAATGTTAATACCTTCTTTTCCCAGTAATATTTTTATTATTTCAGTATAACAGTATATAGATGCTAATATTAGTACTGTAAATCCACTAACATCTTGTTTATTAACATCTTCTGGTGGTAATATACTAACTAATTTTATTAATTTATCTTGGTCTTGTTTAGATTTTGACTTGCAAAATTCTTCAAATATCTGATCAATAATAGGCTTATCATAGAATACCTTTGACATTCTCAATATAATTACTTATAATACTGTGATTATAATAGTTGGTTAAACTTACCAATTATAAATCAATTTTTGGTATTTTTCCAACAATTCAATTATTTCAGTATATCCGTTTCTGGATGCAATCGTTGGTGCTGTATTTCCATTATTATCTTGTATGTTAATATCAATATCTTTATGTCCTAATAATAATTTAACTATTTCAGCACAACCACATCTAGATGCATATATAAGTGCTGTATTTCCTTCATTATTTTGTATATTAATATTAATACCTTCTTTTTCCAGTAATAATTTAACTACTTCAGTATATCCTTTTCTGGATGCAACCATAAGTTCTGTATTTCCTTTATTATTTTGTATATTAACATCAATATCTTTATGTCCTAACAATAATTTAACTATTTCAGCACAACCACATCTAGATGCATACATAAGTGCTGTATTTCCTTCATTATATTGTATATTAACATCAGTATCTTTATATTCCAGTAATAATTTAACTATCTCAGTACTACAATTGTAGGATGCTAGTGTTAATGCTGTATATCCATAAATATTATGTATATTGACATTAATTCCTTCCTTTTCCAACAATAATTTAACTATTTCAGTTATGCCAAAATAAGATGCCGACATTAGTACTGTACTCCCATCTTTATATTGTTTATTAACATCTTCTGGTAGCAATATACTAACTAATTTTATTAATTTATCTAAATCCTGATCCTGTTCAGCTTTGTTAAAATCTTCAAATATCTGATCAATTATAGGCTTATCATAGAATACCTTTGACATTCTCAATATAATTACTTATAATACTGTGATTATACTGGTTGGTTAAACTTACTAATTATAAATCAATTTTTTTGTTAGATTTATAACCTTCCAATAAGTCTACTATTTCAGTATATCCGTTTCTGGATGCAATCGTTGGTGCTGTATTTCCATTATTATCTTGTATGTTAATATCAATATCTTTATGTCCTAATAATAATTTAACTATTTCAGCACAACCACA
>Ga0070729_10001124_pt1 | contig 44289 bp, 42 predicted proteins | sample tdDd472_FD_66725 | JGI IMG/M metagenome (GOLD analysis project Ga0070729, IMG submission 66725) | Marine sediment microbial communities from the Atlantic coast under amendment with organic carbon and nitrate - tdDd47.2 | ecosystem: Environmental > Aquatic > Marine > Coastal > Sediment | place... | reverse complement strand
CGGCAACAACGAGACGGACAGCGCGCTCGACATGTTGAGCAAGCTGGAAGGGCCGGACTGGTTCGGCCTGTTTACCGCCTATCACGGCGCGCTGATCGCCGATGCGGCCGGCAAGGTCGACACGGCGGAAGAGCTTTATCAATACGGCATGACCAACACGGCCGGCGGCAGCGCTTCGCCGCAGACCTACATCCGGCTGGGCGAAGCCTATGCCGGCTTCCTGGCCCGGCACGGCAGGGGCGACGAGGCGCAGCAGGCGCTCGCCAACGCGCTCGCCATCGCGCCTGGCAATCCCGACCTCCTGGCGCTCACCGCCGAGGACGCCGATCTGGCGCGCGACGCGCTGCGCATCGCCGATCCGGCGCGGGGCGCATCCGAAATCCTGTTCGATCTCGGCACGGCCATCAATCGCGACGGCGCAGAGAATTTCGCGGCGCTCTATCTCGAAATGGCCCGCGTGCTGGCGCCCGAGAATGCGCAGATCTATTTCGAGCTCGGCAGCATCTCCGAACGGCTTCAACTGTCTGAGCGCGCCATCGGCTATTACGATCAGGTGCCGGAAAAGTCGCCGTTCCACGATATCGCTCGGCTGCAAAAAGGCCTGAACCTTGCAGATATCGGGAAGGACGAGGAAGCCAAGAAAATCCTTTCGGCCGCCATCGAGGAAGATCCTTCCGAGTATCGCGGCTATCTGGCGCTTGGCGGCGTCCATGCCTCGCTGAAGGAATATGCGGAAGCCGCAGCGCTCTACGAACGCGCCATCGTCAATGTCGACACCAGCAGCGAAAGCTTCTGGCCGCTCTACTACCGCATGGGCATCGCCTATGAGCGCACCAAGGAGTGGGACAAAGCGGAAGCCGCCTTCAAGCATGCGCTGGAACTGTCCCCCGACCAGCCGGACGTGCTCAACTATCTCGGCTATTCGTGGATCGACATGAACATCAATCTCGACGAAGGCCTCGACATGATCCAGAAGGCCGTCGACCGGCGGCCGCGCGACGGCTACATCGTCGACTCGCTTGGATGGGTCTATTACCGCCTCGGCCGTTTCGAGGAAGCCGTGACGGAGCTTGAGAAGGCGACCGATCTGCGGCCGCGCGACGCGACCATCAACGATCATCTCGGCGACGCCTATTGGCGCGTCGGCCGCAAGCTGGAAGCGACCTATCAGTGGGCGCAGGTGCTCGGCATGGAGATCGAACCGGAAGAAGCGGCGAAGGTGCAAGCCAAGCTGGATGCCAGCAACAAGGTCGGCGTCGAGCCGGAAATCGCGTCCAGCCGTATCGACGACGCTTCCAAAAGCCAGACGGCCGCCTCACCCGATTCCGCCAATGATGGCTAGGCGCAGTCGCGCCTTCCACGACAGATGACGGATAAGCTGCGCATCGAGGCGCCGGCCAAGATCAATCTTGCCCTGCATGTCACCGGGCAGCGCGACGACGGCTATCACACGCTGGAAACGATCGCGGTCTTCGCCGATATCGGCGACCGTATCACGGCGCAACCGGCCGATCGGGACGTCTTCGACATCACCGGTCCGGAAGCCTCGGCGCTCGCGGGGGATGATCCCAACAGGAACCTCGTCATCCGAGCGCGCAATCTCCTCCGTTCCCTCCTTGCTGATGCCGGAACAGATGCCCCGCCTGTCGCGTTGACGCTGGAAAAGGATTTGCCCGCCGGCAGCGGCATCGGCGGCGGTTCGGCCGATGCGGCGGCCACGTTGCGCGTGCTGGCTCAGCTGTGGGACTGTCGCGACATATCGGAAACGCTGGTGCAGCAGGCGGCCGCGCTCGGTGCCGATGTGCCGATGTGCCTGTATGGCAGACCGCTCGTCGCCAGCGGCATTGGCGAGACAATCGAGCCGGTCGCCACCATGCCGGCCTTCGCCATGGTGCTCGTCAATCCTCGCCGGCACGTCTCGACGCCGGCCGTGTTTTCGAAGCTCTCTGAGAAGCGCAATCCGCCGCTTCCGCTCGACAAGATCGCGGACTTGCGCGACGCGCCCGACTGGGCAGCGTGGCTCAAGGCCGCAACCCGCAACGACCTCCAGGCGCCGTCCGTGTCGCTGACGCCGGACATAGATAGCTGTCTCGCCGCGTTGGAGGATACCGGCGCACTTCTCTCGCGCATGTCCGGCTCCGGCGCGACCTGTTTCGGCCTTTATGGAAATACGGCGCAAGCCGAGGCTGCGGCAACGCAGCTCTTGCACCGCCACCCGGATTGGTGGATCAAGTCATGCATGACAGGCCCCTCAGGAGGAGCTCCGGCATGAGCCGCATCGATGAAAGCCGCCCCTTCATCCCGGTCCGCATCGCGGTCCTGACCGTCTCGGACACGCGCTCGCTGGAAGACGACAAGTCGGGCGCAACGCTTGCCGCGCGCATCGAGGAAGCCGGTCACACGCTCGCCGACCGCGCCGTCGTCACCGACGATCGCGACGCGATTTCCGGCAAGGTGACCGACTGGGCCTATAATCCCAATATCGAGGTAATCATCACCACCGGCGGGACCGGCTTCACCGGACGCGACGTAACGCCCGAGGCGATCGAGCCGATGTTCGAGAAGCGCATGGACGGCTTCTCGACCCTCTTCCACCGCGTCTCTTTCGACAAGATCGGCACATCGACGATCCAGTCGCGGGCGACGGCCGGGCTGATGCATCAGACCTTCGTTTTCGTGCTGCCCGGATCGCCCGGCGCCTGCAAGGATGCCTGGGACGACATCCTCAAACCGCAGCTCGACTACCGGCACATGCCCTGCAATTTCGTGGAGATCATGCCGCGCCTCGACGAGCACCTGAAACGCGGCGGCGGCAAGTCGGCCTGACGCAAAGCCTTATTGCGCTTTCGGCGCCATCTCGATTTCCGCATCGAGCTGCGTCAGCGCGAGGCCGCGCACCAGATCCTCGGCCCCGGCAGCGCTTTCCGAGAGATTGGCCAGCGCCTGCCTTTTCGAGATGACGAGGCCGCGCGCCAGCGGCCCGCGTTTCGCGGTCGCCGGGCTGAACCATCGTTCGAACCAGTTGCCTTTGCGCTGCGGCTTGAACCGCGCTGCGGCGGAACCCGGATGCAGGATGTGCTCCATCACCGCGCCATGCCATCCATCGTCCAGCCGCGCGCCGGGCTCGAGCACGATCAGCCAGTCGGCACGCGCATTCTGCACGACGCCGCGCAAAGGCGTCCCGGCAGCGACCGACGTGCAGCCGGCGCCCTCGGCGATCGCCGGCGTCGAATCTGTCGATCCGGTATCGACCACGATCACCTCGGCGATATGCCCCTCGATCGCGTCATGCACCAACGGCGCGAGCGAGCGCGCGAGCGCATGAGCCTGATTATGCGTGAAAAACAGGAACGTGATCATTCTTACCCCGATAAATGTGCCTAACAGAGCCGCCCCCAATTGCAAGTGGGCGCAATTTTGTTCTTGCATTGTTCTCTTTCTACAGATAGGAATAAAGTCATCGAAACGAGATGATTCCCAACCGACGGGAGGCACCACATGGATGTGATCGCACAGGCAGACCGTATGGCGTTTTCGGGCTCCGCCGAACAGGGCGTGGACCGCGCCAATGCGCTGATCTCGCAGTCCGGCCTGCGCGGCCACGAGCACAGGGCGCGGGGGCGCGCCAGCGCGTTCAATCCGTCCGGCCGCTACGAGGCGCTGTCGCGCACCGTGTTCGACGATGGCTGGAACAGTTTCGAGGATCTGCCGCCGTTCAAGACCGAAGTGCAGACCGAACATGCGCGCAAGATAATCACCCGCAACGACTCGCCCGACATTTCCTTCGACCGCTCGATCAATCCCTATCGCGGCTGCGAGCATGGTTGCGTCTACTGCTTCGCGCGACCGACCCATGCCTATATGGGCCTGTCGGCGGGGATCGATTTCGAGGCCAAGCTGTTCGCCAAACCGGACGCGGCCAAATTGCTGGAAAAGGAGATCACCCGCCCCGGCTATCAGGTCAAATCGATCGCCATCGGCACCAATACCGATCCCTATCAGCCGATCGAGCGCGAATGGCAGCTCATGCGCGCCATTCTGGAAGTGCTGGACCGGCACAACCACCCGGTCGGCATCGTGACCAAGTCGCATCTGGTGACGCGCGACGCCGACATCCTCGCCCGCATGGCCGAGCGCGGTCTCGCCAAGGTGGCGCTGTCGGTGACGACGATGGACCGGCGGCTGGCCCGCACCATGGAGCCTCGCGCCTCGACGCCGTCGAAGCGGCTGGAGGCAATTCGCATCCTGACCGACCAGGGCATCCCGACCTCGGCGATGGTCGCGCCCATCATTCCCGGGCTGAACGACCACGAGATCGAGAAGATCCTCGATGCCGTCGCCGGCATGGGCGCGCGCGAAGCCGGCTACGTGCTGCTCCGCCTGCCGCTGGAGGTCGCCCCAGTCTTCAAGGAATGGCTGCTGCGCCATTATCCGGAGCGCTACCGGCATGTCCTGTCGCTGATCCGTTCGATGCGCGGCGGCAAGGATTACGATGCCGAATGGGGCAAACGGATGCGCGGCACAGGGCCGTATGCCTGGCAGATCGCCCGGCGCTTCGAGATGGCGTCGAAGCGGCTCGGCCTCAATGAACGACGGCTGAAACTGCGCACGGACCTGTTCGTGACGCCGAAGCCGGAAAGCGAGCAACTCAGCCTTCTCTAGGAAGGTTCGCGAATGTCTGGCGGGCGGATCATTGTCCCCCTCTCCATCCCCGGTCCGTCCGCCAGCATGACCCTGTCGATACCGCAAAGGCCAAGGCCCGCCCCGCCAAAAGCCTGCGCATAACAGGGTCGCAGCACAGGGAATCGGAAGAGCGTGCCCGAGTTTCGTGGTACGTCTCGCCGCACGATGCCGGCCACGAATAAAACGCCTTCCGATTCCCTCTTGCTGCCTCTCGACGGGCTGGACATGCCCGTACGTCCCGATTTCCGGCTCGAAAGGCTGTACTGGCGGGATGGCCATCGGCATATCGCCGGCGTCGACGAGGCCGGGCGCGGCCCGCTCGCCGGACCTGTCGTCGCCGCGGCCGTCATCCTCGATCCGGATAACGTGCCGGTCGGTCTCAACGATTCCAAGAAGCTCACCGCAAAGGCGCGCGACAGGCTGTATGACGAGGTCATGGCGAGCGCGCTCGCGGTTGGCGTCACAGGCTTGTGCTCCGAATCGATCGATGCTTCGGACATCTTGCGCGCAAGCCTGACCGCGATGCGGCTGGCGGTGACGGGACTCGCAGTCTCGGCGGACAGCGCTCTCTTCGACGGCCGGGACGTGCCCTCGGGCCTCGCCTTTCCCGTACCGCCCAAGGCCGTGATCAAGGGGGACGGCCGGTCGCTGTCGATCGCTGCGGCTTCCGTGATCGCCAAGGTAACGCGCGACCGAATGATGACGCGGCTCGGCGCCTGCCATCCGCATTACGGTATGGAACGCCACATGGGCTACGGTTCGCAGGTGCATCGCGATGCGATCCTGGCGCATGGCGGCGCGCGACGCGTCCACCGCTTCAGCTTTTCCCCGCTGAAACCAAGAGCCTGACATGAAAAAGGCCGGGCGCCTGCGGCGGCCCGGCCTGATTTCGGATATCCGATACGGATCAATTCATCCGCGTCTTGACCTCATCCAGCGACTTCTTGAACAGGTCGGTGGCAGTGTCGCCCTTGACCTTGTCGCCGATGATCTTCGTCGCGGCGGCGAGTGCCATGTCGACGGCGGAACCGCGGACTTCGTCCATCGCGTCGGATTCTGCCTGGGCAATCTTTTGCTCGGCAAGTGCGGTGCGGCGGACGACGTATTCCTCGGTCTTCTGCTTGGCTTCCGTCGTGATCATCTCGGCTTCGCGCTTGGCGGCGTCGACGATGTCGCTGGCTTCCTTTTCGGCTTCCTTGCGCTTCTTCTGGTATTCGGCCAGCAGTGCCTGCGCTTCCTCGCGCAGCTTGCGGGCTTCTTCCAGTTCGTTGCGGATCTTCTCGGCGCGGTCGTCCAGCGCCTTGTTGATCATGCCCGGCACTTTCAGATAAACGACGACGGCGAGGAAGATGATCAGCGCGACGAGCGCCCAGAATGTTGCGTCACCCATTCGACTTCTCCTGGCCTTCTGACGCCTTCAGCGCCTTTGTGACCTCGGCCTTGGTGACGGATCCGCCGATCAGCTGCGACACGACGGCCTGGGTCGTTTCCGTGGCGATCTCGCCGAGATCGGCCATGGCCTTGTCGCGAATATCGGCGATGCGCTTTTCGGCCTCGGCGAGCTGTTCGCCCAGTTTCTTTTCGATCTTCTGGCGCTCGGCTTCCGCGGCAGTCTTGGCGGCGTCGCGGGCCTTGTTGCCGATCTCGTTGGCAGAAGCCTTGGCGTCCGCCAGTTCCTGCTCATAGGCGGCGATCGCCTCGTCGGCCTCGGACTTCAGCTCATGCGCCTTATCGAGGTCCTGGGCGATACGATCCTGGCGCATCTCGAGAATGCCGCCGATGCGCGGCACGATGATCTTCGACATGAACCAGAACAGGAAGCCGAAGGTCAGGGCGAGCCAGAACAGCTGCGACGGATAGGTCGATGCGTCGAAGGGCGGAAACGCACCCTCGGCGCCATGAGCGGCCTCGGCTGCTCCATGGGCCGCCTCGACGGCTTCTTGAGCCGCTTCCTGGGCAAATGCTTTGGTTACGAACATGGGCGTCCCTTAACGGAGAATGGCGCGGCATTTCAGCCGCGCTTTATCCTCGGAGCGATCCGGCCGGGCGAACCGGCCGGCATCGATGCAAGTGCGATCAGACTGCGAAGAGCAGCAGGAGCGCGACGAGCAGCGAGAAGATGCCCAGAGCTTCCGTCACGGCGAAGCCGAAGATCAGGCGGCCGAACTGGCCGTCAGCTGCAGACGGGTTGCGCAGAGCGCCGGAAAGGTAATTGCCGAAGATGGTGCCGAGACCGATGCCGGCTCCGCCCATGCCAAGGCATGCGATACCTGCGCCGATGAACTTTGCTGCTTCCGCTTCCATGATGAACTCCTTTGGATGAGAATTTGCGGATGAACTTGACGGCGTGCCGCCGGTTAAGGGGTCAGTGGCTCGGGTGCAATGCGTCGTTGAGATACATGCAGGTGAGCACTGCGAAAACATAGGCCTGCAGGAACGCCACGAGGAATTCCAGGCCGGTGAGCGCGATGGTCATCAGAAGCGGCAGGATAGCGCCACCGATACCGAGCGCACCCATGGCCGTCAGCGAGGTCACGAAACCGGCAAAGACCTTCAGCGTAATATGTCCGGCCAGCATGTTGGCGAAAAGACGGACGGAGAGGCTGATCGGGCGCGACAGGAAGGAGATGACTTCGATCATCACGACCAGCGGTATCAGCAGGCCCGGAACGCCTTCCGGCACGAAGAGACCTAGGAATTTCAGGCCGTGCTTCATGAAGCCGTAGACGACGACGGTGCCGATCACGAGCATCGCCAGCGCGAAGGTCACGATGATCGACGAGGTCACGGTGAAGAAATAGGGGAACATGCCGAACAGGTTGGCGACCAGGACGAACATGAAGAGCGAGAACACGAAGGGGAAGAACCGCATGCCCTGCGTTCCCGCCGCGTCTCGCAACATCGAGGCCACGAATTCGTAGGACATCTCCGAAATCGACTGCATCCGTCCCGGTACGAGGCCGCGATTGGCCGTCGTTATATAGAGGAACAGCGATGCTGCCGCGACCGTGACGACCATGAACAGCGACACGTTGGTGAAGGAAAGATCCAGTCCCCCGACATTCTCGATCGGAATGATCTTGTTGATCTGGAACTGATGGATCGGATCGTTTGCCACCGCAAACCCCTCGTTTGTCGCGCGTGTACGCGGCTGGTCCCTGTTATCCGCCCGGCTACTCGCCGGACCGTGTTCTTTTCTCGGGATCCGCCACGATACCGGCAGACCTGAGTACATTCAAAATACCGGCGACGAATCCGAGGAGCAGGAAAACGATCATGCCCCACGGCGAAGTTCCGGCCAGACGGTCGATCAGATAGCCAATGCCAGCACCCACGAGAATGCCGCCGATGAACTCGCTCGACAGCTTCATGGCACTGGCGAAACCTGCTCCGCCGCTCGTCCTGCGATCCGTTGCCCCTCGTCCCTCAGCGTCGTTTCGTGCCGAGAGCGCCATGTCAAGCGCCTTGCGCCGGGTCTCCAGATCGCCGACTTCTCCGGTCTTACCTTCCGCTTTCCCAGCGTCCTTTCCCTGTGGCGTGTCAGGCGCCATATCGCGTCCCTTCGGCCTTAGTGGGTTCGGACATGTGAAAACGGGTACCCCCGGTCAAGTCGGGCGCAACATAGTTTCGCCACCTTGGCTAGTCAAGGCGCGTTTGCACATGCGAACAGGGGTAATTATTGCAATGAAATCAGACGGTTAGACGCGACATAGCAAATGGTCGCAGTCTCTTTTCGGAGAACAGCCGGCGATATCGCGCCGACTCCCCCTCTCAGCTCCAGCCGCCACCATAGGTGCGGTAGAAGATATGCAGCCCGATCCGGGTCTTGCGCTGCATGCTGCGGGCCCAGCGCGGACGCACGTAAACGGCGTGGTAATGGGTCGCCGAACCCACATCGTCGAGCCAGATCTTGCCTGCGGTTACCGCCATTGCGATGTCCTGCGCGGTTTTCCAGTGACTCGGAGAATTGATGCGTTCTTTCTTGCCGTCGCAGGCGAAGGAGAACTGGCAGCGATTGTGCCAGGTGACGTTCTGGTAGACGACGCCGCAGATCGTGTTCGGGAAGGTGGGATTGCGGACGCGGTTGAGGATGACCTGCGCAACGGCAGCCTGGCCCTCGAGCTTTTCGCCGCGGGCCTCGAAATAGATGCCCTCGGCGAGACATTTCTGTTCCTTGGCCGTGAAAACCACCGGCGGCAGCGGTATGCGCGCCCAGGGATGATCGTTCTTCGGCACCGGCGGGATGAAGCGGCCCTGCTCTTCGACCTCCGGCTCCTTCAGGAGGCTACGAAAGGGAGACTGCCGGGCGAAGTCCGGTTCTGACGGCGCATAGGCAGTGGCGAGCGAATCAGCCCGGTCGTTGGTCACCAGGCTCGCCAGCATCACCGGAACCTGCGGATCATCCGCCGGTTTCGAACGCTTGTGGAAGGCCGTTGCGATCTGGATTTCCTTGCCGCCGATCTTCGGGCGGGCGAAGGCCATCATGCTCTCATGATCGAAAGCGGGCTGCATCAGGCGGCTCTGGCGTTCGAGCACCGACCCGGCGGAGAAGTCCCGCGGCGGGGCGGCCGGTGCGACCGAGACGATACGGCCGGTCTTCTCGGCGCGGTTGATGCGCGCCTCGTCCGGCGTCTCCGCCACTTCCGCCTTGGCCGGCGTGACGATCACGCGGCCGATGCCCGGCGTATCGATGCCGGTCGACGCGATCGAGCCGGTGACGGTCGGATCAATGTCGAAACGGGCTTCGGCCTGATGGATCGAGCCGGGGCCGGAGGCGGTCAGGAACGTGTTCCAGCGCGGTGCCTTGGCGTCCTCGCCGATCAGCAGGCCGGAAATGTCCTGCAGGGCGATCGTGGTCGGATTGGAAATGAAAAAGGCGACTGCAAGAACAGCCGGAGCCGACATTCTCGCCACAAGATGACGAATTGTCCGGGACTTCGTTCTACCCACCGCAATACTCCGTAACTGACGCACGCAACCCGTAATCGGAGATCACAATGATCGATTAACCTTGATAGCCGGTTAATGACGGGAAAAAGGCGTCCGGAAACGAAACAGCAGTCGGTCAGCGCTTCTTTCTGGCGCGTCCGGCAAAGGGGTTGTCGCTGGTGCGCGTCATCATGCGGATGGGCACGCCCGGCAGATCGAAATCCTGGCGCAGCGCATTGGTGAGATAGCGCAGATAGGAAGCCGGCAGAGCCTCGGGCCGCGAGCACGACAGCACGAAGGACGGCGGCCGCATCTTGACCTGCGTGATGTATTTCAGCTTCAGGCGCCGGCCGGCAACGGCGGGCGGCGGGTGATGCTGGACGACGCCGTCCAGCCAGCGGTTGAGCCGCCCTGTGGACACGCGCCGGTTCCAGACCCTGTGCGTGTCGATGATCTCCGTCATCAGCTTGTCGAGGCCGTTGCCCGTCTGGCCGGAGATCGGCACGGCGCGGATGCCGCGCACCTGCGGCAGCAGGCGTTCGGTCTTCTCGCGCAGATCGGTGAGTGCCTCCTGGCGGTTCTCGATCATGTCCCACTTGTTGAAGGCGATGACCGGCGCCCTGCCCTCGCGGATGATCAGGTCGGCGATCTGCAAATCCTGCTTCTCGAAGGGGATCTGCGCATCGAGAACAACGACGACGACCTCGGCGAAGCGGATGGCGCGCAGCGCATCGCCGACGGACAGCTTCTCGAGCTTTTCCTGCACGCGCGCCTTGCGACGCAGGCCGGCCGTGTCGAAAAGCCTTATTTTGCGGCCCTTCCACTCCCAGTCGACCGAGATGGAATCGCGGGTGATCCCCGCCTCGGGACCGGTCAGCAGCCGGTCCTGGCCGATCAGCTTGTTGATGAGCGTCGACTTGCCGGCATTCGGCCGCCCGACAATGGCAATCCTGAGCGGCTTGGTGTCGTCGTAGTCCGGGATGTCCTCGTCGGTCTCGTCGTTGACGTCAAGGCCGATATCCTCGGCAATCGCCAACTCTTCCTCGTCGTCCTCGTCTTCGTCAAAGGCGCGCGCCTCGCCGACGGCAGCGACGATAGCGTCACGCAGATCGGCAAGGCCGAGGCCGTGTTCCGCGGAGATGCCAACCGGCTCGCCAAGCCCGAGCGCGTAGGCTTCGTAGGTACCGGCCTCGGCGCCACGCGCCTCGGCCTTGTTGGCGACCAGGATGACCGGCTTGCCGGACTTGCGCAGAATGTCGGCAAATGTGGTGTCGTCCGGGGTCAGGCCGGACTTTGCGTCGAGCATGAAGAGCGCGACATCGGCGTCCTCGATGGCGCGCAGCGTCTGGGCGCGCATGCGGCCCTGCAAGGTTTCCGCCGCGCCGACCTCGAGGCCGGCCGTGTCGATGACGTCGAAGGAAAGATCGTAGAGCGATGCCGAATGCAGGCGCCGATCGCGCGTCACGCCGGGCGTGTCGTCGACGATCGCAATCTTGCGTCCGACAAGCCGGTTGAACAGCGTCGACTTGCCGACATTCGGCCGCCCGACAATGGCGACGGTGAAGCTCACCCTTCCTGAACCTCGCCGGAGGACTTGATCAGGTCGAGCATGATGGCGGCGCGCTGCTTGGCATTACGCGGAGCGTTCAGGTCATCGACGATCTGCTGGAACAGCACCTTCGCGTCTCCCATACGGCCATCCTTCCAGGCGGCAAGGCCGAGCGCCTCGCGGGCGGCATGGCGCAGCGGGCTCGTGTCGGCGGACAGAGGCTCGGCGCGCTGAGCGACATCGTCGGCGCTGCCGGTATCGACGAGGATATAGGCGGCGCGGATCCGCGCCATGTCGCGCACGGCGTCGGGCGCGGAACCGTCGGCGGCCACGGCATCGAAGGCGGCGACGGCACCAGCGGCATCGCCCTTCTCCTCGAGCACGGTCGCGGCGCGCATACGCGCGAGAACCGGATAGGCGCCGTAGCCGTCATCTTCCAGCGACTGTAAGGCGGCAAGCGCCTCGTCGGACTTGCCTTCGTTGGCGAGGTTCAGGGCCGCCAGAAAACGGTCGCCCGAAGCAGACGCCTGGCGTTCCGAATAATATTCCCAACCGCGCCACGCCGCGGTGCCGACCACGATCAGGATGGCTGCGGCGATGATGAAGGCGCCGAACTGGTCCCAGACCTTTTTCAGGCGGTCGGAGCGCAGTTCCTCCTCGACCTCGCGGATAAAGCTGTCGTCAGACATGATGTCCCGTCATTACATTCTCTGTGCTGGCCGCTTTTACGGGTTTTGGCAGCAAAAGAAAGGGGGCGCGGACGGCCCGCCCTTCAAATCAGAGCGGCGAAACGCCGATCAGCAATTCGTGCAGCTGCAAGACGAACCATAGCGTCAGCACCGTGCCCACGACGACCGAGATAATGTCGCCCGTTACAGAGACGCTTTCGAAGACCGGATTGCCGCGCCGCTTTTCGGCGATGCGCACGAAAACGGCCCAGCCGAGAAAGGCCAGGCAAAGCACGATCGTGGCGAGATCGCCATTGGCGAGCAGATGCGCCAGCGCCCAGACCTTCACGGCGGTGATCATCGGATGCTTGATGCGCTTCTTGATGTGCCCGGTCGGGACATAGGCCGCGACCAGTAGGACCATCGCGATCCACATCAGGAGGATGACGATATGGCGCATCCAGATCGGCGGTTCGTAGAAGACCGGCGCGTCCGGCCGGGCCTGACCGTATCCCCAGACCAGCAGGACGAGACCGGCGAGGGAGATCAGCGAGTATAGACCCTTCCATGGCCATTCGCCCAGCCGGGCGACCATGGCGTCGCGCCAGGCGGGCGCGACAGCGCGAACGGAATGGATGCCCAGAAAGACGATCAGTCCGAGGATCAACCAGGTCATGACATCACTCCTTGTCGGTTCAGGCGTCCGTCGATAGCCTGCCTATATGACAGCCGATCTGGAAAAGGCAAAGCGGCGGCTCGCCGAAAAGCGCGCGGAGATCGAGGCGCATTCAGCAATGAGCGCGGAGGCGCGGGCGACGGTCGAACTCGACCAGGTCGCCGTTGGACGGCTGTCGCGCATGGACGCCATGCAGCAGCAGGCGATGGCCGAGGCGAGCGAACGCGCCCGCCAGCGCGACCTGGTGCGCATCGAGATGGCCGAGCGGCGCATAGCGTCGGGCGATTACGGCTTCTGCGAGGAATGCGACGAGGAAATCCCCGACGGCAGGCTCACCATCGATCCCATGGCGACGCATTGCGTCCGGTGCGCGCAGTAGGACAAGGGAACCTTCCCACGCCGCGCGGCTTACCTTTTCATGAACAAATACGGGCATGGCGCGCGCACGCCCCTGCATATTCCGCCCCGAGGCTGGTTCGATATCGGGAAAGGCGTCTTCGCCAAGATCGGCGAAGACAATGTCAGCCTGATAGCGGCCGGCATCGCTTTCTACGGACTTCTGGCGGTGTTTCCGGGTATCGCGGCCTGCATGGCGATCGCCGGGCTTGTGACCGAACCCTCGGTGATCGTCGATCAGCTAGAGCGCTACGGACAATTGCTGCCGCAGCAGGCGGCGGAGATCATCATCGGGCAGGCTACCGAAGTCGCCGGCTCGCGTGAGGGCGGCCTCGGGCTCGCGGCGCTGGCCGGCGTGCTGATCGCCGTCTATTCATCCTCCAAGGGCATTCGGAGCATGATAACCGGGCTGAACATCGCATTCGATGTCAAAGAACGGCGCAACTTCATCATGCAATATGCGCTGACCTTTTTGATGACCCTTATGCTGATTATCGGCCTGCTGGTCGCGATCGCCTCGACGATCGTCCTGCCGGCGGTTTTCGCGGTGCTGCCCTTTCCCGGAAAGACGGAGACAATCGTGTCGCTGCTTCGTTGGCCGATTCTCGGCGGCTCCGCCATTTTCGGCCTGACGCTGATCTATCGCTACGGCCCTGCCCGTCCGAAGCCGCGCTGGCGCTGGATCACGCCCGGGGCGGTCGTTGCCTGCGTTCTGTGGGTCGGCGGGTCGATGCTGTTTGCGCTCTATGTGCGCCATTTCGCCAGCTACAACGAAACCTTCGGCTCGCTCGGCGGTGTCGTCATCCTGCTGATGTGGCTGTGGCTCTCGGCCTTCATCATCCTGCTCGGCGCGGAAATCGACTCCGAGATGGAGGCGCATGCGAAGACGGAGCCCGGCGACGTCCGGGCGGGCCCGGACGCCATGGAGTATCCGAAAGAGGCGGTGGCGAACGCCGCCGAAACGCTGGATGAAGCCAGAAAAGCGATCGAAGCCGCCGAGAAGGCGCTTGAGAACGCTCCGAGCGAGAGACGCCCCGGCTGAAAGCCGGAGCGTCGCTATCGGGTGCGATCAGACGCCGGGTCCGACAGGCTCGATGGAATCGCCATCCCCCGCGCCATGGATCGCCAGCCATTCCTTGTCGATATCGGGCAGATCCTCGCCGGTGATGGCCGACTCGAAGGCCTTCAGGCGTTTGTAGATCGACAGGAGCTCGACGATCGTTGTCCAGGAATTGACCAGATACTGGAACGAATTCGAGACCTGGCTGAAGGCGGTCAGCACCTGCTGCATTATGCCGAAGGTAAAACCGACGGTTCCCGCCGCGACGATGGTGGGGATCAGCAGGAAATAGGCAAAGATGTTGTCCGCCTGCAAGTAGAGCGAACGGAACACGTTGAAATACATGTAGTGGAAATAAAGCCGGAAATAGTTCTGGCGCACATGGCCGAACAGCTCGCGCACGGTCATCGGCTGGGCGCGGTCATAATCATCCTCGCCATAGACGAGTTCCTTGCGGTAGGCCGCCTCGACGCGCTGGTTGCGGAACTCCAGTCCGGGCAACTTGATGCCAACGGCGGCCAGCAGCACGGTTCCAAATGTCGACCAGAAGATCACCGCAATGAACAGCGGCGCCGGGATGGAGCCGACGATGGGCAGTTCAGTGATGTAGCTCGACAGCGACCAGAGCAGCGGGAGGAAGGCGATCAGCGTCATGACGGAATCGATCATCGAAACGCCAAGCCCCTCCATGATGCCCGCGAAGCGCATCGTGTCTTCCTGCACGCGCTGCGATGCACCCTCGATGTGGCGCAACTGCTTCCAGCGCTCCATGTAGTAATCGTTCATCGCGGTGCGCCAGCGGAAAATCCAGTGGCTGACGAGGAAGCGCGTTGCGACGAAAACGAAGATCGCCATGAAAGCGATGGCGGCGAACACACCGATCAATTCGTAAAGCTGCGCCGCCGTGACGGTCGAGTCGGCCTCGAAGGCGTTCTGCACAAGGTCGAAGAAGGGCCGGCGCCAGTTGTTCAGCGCGACGGATATCTGAACGCCGAAATAGGTGGTGAACAGAATAACCGATGAGCCGATGATGGACCACCACTGCCAGGGATGCGGCGACCATTTGAACCAGAAGGCCGCGAAGAGCACGACGGCGATCACGTAGTAGACGTAAAGCCAGAGGAAGGACGGCGACCAGAAATAATGGATGCCGACAATCGTCTCGTCTTCCGGAGACGGCACGCCGAGGCCGAGATACTGGCCCCACTGGTGTCCGCCCAGATACCAGACGGTCATCGCGACCGCGGTCCATAGAATGACGGACAGGAAAAACAGTTTCGGCTTGGGGAAATAGGATTGGAACACGGAGTTGGTCCTCAGTGCGGGGGAATGCGGTGATTCCGATAGTTAAAGCAAACGACGCGAAAAGCCATGTGGCATCGATCACGCCCTATCACGCTGTGGTGTGGCGGGAGAATGGCGGTACGGCGTTCAGTCCGTCGCCAGGATCATGTTGCGGACGACCGGGTAGATCTCGCGTTCCCAGCGCTTGCCGTTGAAGACCCCGTAATGGCCGACATTGGCCTGCAAATGATGGCGCTTAAGATGCGGACGCAGGGTGTTGCAGAGATCATGGGCGGCGGAGGTCTGGCCGAGCGAGCAGATATCGTCGCGCCCGCCCTCCACGGTGAGAAGCGCCGTGTGGCGGATCGCGCCGGGATCGACCTTGCGGCCGCGATAGGTGAAATCGCCGGTAGCGAGTTCCGCCTTGTGGAAGATGCGGTCGATCGTCTCGATGTAGAATTCCTCGGTCATGTCGAGGACGGCGAAATACTCGTCATAGAAGGTCTTGATCTTCTCGGCCGCCTCGATATCGCCGGCCGCGAGGTGATCATAGAGCTTGCGATGGGCGGAGCTGTGGCGATCGATGTTCATGGCCATGAAGGCGAAGAGCTGGAGAAAGCCCGGATAGACCGTCCGCCCGCCGCCGGGATAGCGGGCGGGCACCGTCGAGATGACCGAGGTCTGGAACCAGCTGAGCGACTTCGACACCGCGAACTCGTTGACCTCCGTCGGGCTCTCGCGCGGATCGATCGGCCCTGCCATCAGCGTCATGGAGTGCGGGGTCGCCGGGTGCTTCTCCTCGGACATGACAGCGACGGCGACGAGCGCCTGCACGCAGGGTTGGCAAACGGCGAGGATATGCGCGCCCGGCCCGATCTCTTCGAGGAAACGGATGATGTATTCGACATAGTCCTCGACGCCGAACGACCCGGCCTCAAGCGGCACGTCGCGGGCATTCGTCCAGTCGGTGACATAGACCTCATGGTCCTGCAGAAGCGTGGCGACCGTGCCGCGCAGGAGGGTCGCGAAATGACCTGACAGCGGCGCGATGACGAGGACCCTCGGCTGGCGCGTGTCGACGTCCTTGGAAAATTTCAGCAGTTTTCCGAATGGCAGGTCGAGCGCCACGTCCTCGGTGACCGGCACGTCGCGATTGCCGACGCGGACGGTGTCGATGGCGAACTCCGGACGCTCATGCGAGAGCTTGTAGCGCGAGATCAGTTCCCACGCGGCGGCGAAGCGGCGGAAGGGATGGTTGGCCGGCAGCGGCGAGAAACGCTGCAATCCGCTGTTCATGAATTGCGCGAGATCGCGCAGCGGCGCCAGCAGATCGTCCTGGAACTGGTAGGTCTGGTAGAGCATTCGCGCGCCTTGAAAACCGCCAAATATGTGCACTGCAAAAAAGCTAGTGCAAATTCGTGTGCGATGCGAGAAGATTGTGCGGGAACGAAAATGTCAAGCAGCGGAGCGAATGGCTGGATGAGCGGAGCAATCCTCACAATATCCTCGAAGAACTATTCCTCGTGGTCGCTGCGCGGCTGGCTGCTTTGCAAGATGGCCGGGCTCGAATTCGACGAGGTCCAGGCCGACCTGGACAGTCCGGAAATGCGCCAGGAACTGTTGCTCCTGTCGCCCTCGGTGCTGGTCCCGCGCCTGACCAATGAAGGAGTGACCGTATGGGACACCCTGGCGATCGCGGAATATCTCGCCGAGATCCGCCCCAAGGCGGGTCTCTGGCCGGTCGACATGGTCGCGCGCGCCCATTGCCGCGCCGTTTCGGGCGAGATGCATTCCGGCTTCGCCAACCTGCGCTCGGCGCTGCCGATGAACCTGAAGGCGCGCCACAAGACCTTCAAGATCTTCTCCGGCGCGCGGCCGGACGTGGAGCGCATCAAGGCGATCTGGCGCGAATGCCTCGACACCTATGGCGGGCCCTATCTCTTCGGCGACCGCCCGACCGTGGCCGACGCCATGTATGCGCCGGTCTGCACACGGTTCCGCACCTATGCGGTCGAGCTCGAGCCCGCGCTTGCCGCCTATTGCGAGACGATCTTCGCCTGGCCGCTGATGACCGAATGGGAAGAAGGCGCGCTGGCCGAACCCGACGAGATCCTGGAACTGGAAGTCGAGTTCTAGTCAGACCGCTTCCAGCGCGATGGCGATGCCCTGGCCGACACCGATGCACATCGTGGCGAGCGCTTTCTTGCCGCCACGCATCTGCATTTCCAGCGCCGCCGTTCCCGTGATGCGCGCACCCGACATGCCGAGCGGATGACCCAGCGCGATCGCGCCGCCATTCGGATTGACGTGTCCGGCGTCCTCGGCGATGCCGAGGTCGCGCAGCACGGCAATGCCCTGGCTGGCGAAGGCCTCGTTCAGCTCGATGACATCGAAATCCTGCGGCGTCACGCCGATCCGGGCACAGAGCTTCTTGGTTGCCGGCGCCGGACCGATCCCCATGATGCGCGGCGGAACGCCTGCCGTCGCGCCGCCGACGATGCGCGCGATGGGCGTCAGGCCGTATTTCTTCGCGGCTTCCGCAGAGGCGATGATCAGCGCCGCCGCGCCGTCATTGACGCCGGACGCATTTCCGGCGGTTACGCTACCGTTTTCACGGAATGGCGTGCGCAGCTTGGCCAGCGCTTCCATCGACGTTTCGCGCGGATGCTCGTCCGCGTCGACGACAAGCGGATCGCCCTTGCGCTGCGGAATGGAGACGGGGACGATCTCCTTCGCCAGCCGGCCGTTCTTCTGGGCCGCCGACGCCTTTGCCTGCGAGCGCAACGCGAAGGCGTCCTGATCCTCGCGCGAGACCTTGAACTCCTCGGCGACGTTCTCGCCGGTTTCCGGCATGGAATCGATGCCGTATTGCTTCTTCATCACCGGATTTACGAAGCGCCAGCCGATCGTGGTGTCGTGGATTTCGGCATGACGCGAAAACCCGGTCTCGGCCTTCGGCATGACGAAGGGCGCGCGGCTCATCGATTCCACGCCGCCGGCAATGGCCAGTTCGATCTCGCCCGCCTTGATCGCGCGCGCCGCCATGGTGACCGCATCCATGCCGGAGCCGCATAGCCGGTTGATCGTCGTGCCGGGAACACTGACCGGCATGCCGGCCAGCAGCAGGCTCATGCGCGCGACATTGCGGTTGTCCTCGCCCGCCTGATTGGCGCAGCCGTAATAGACCTCGTCGACGGCCTCCCAGTCGACGCCTGCATTGCGCTTCATCAGTTCCCGGATCGGGATCGCGCCAAGGTCGTCGGCACGGACCGAGGAAAGCGCGCCGCCGAAGCGGCCGATGGGAGTGCGGATATAGTCGCAGATAAAGGCGTCGGTCATGCAGTTATCCTCAAAGTTCCGGCACGGAGAGATCAGCGAGATCCCCCACAACTTTCAGTTCCGCGCCGGTCACCGCCTGAAGGTCGTCGAATGAAATCTGCGGAAGTTTCTCGCGCAGAACGAAGTGACCGCCCTCGATATCGACAATAGCGAGCGAGGTATAGATCCGGGTGACGCAGGCAAGGCCGGTCAGCGGCATGGTGCAGCTCTGCACCAGCTTCGGCTCGCCTTTGCGCGTGACATGGTCCGTGACGACGGCGACGCGCTTGGCGCCATGGACGAGGTCCATCGCGCCGCCCACGGCCGGCACACCGCCCTTGCCCGTGGACCAATTGGCGAGATCGCCATTCTCGGCGACCTGATAGGCGCCCAGGACCGCGAGGTCGAGATGGCCGCCGCGCACCATCGCGAAACTGTCGGCATGATGGAAAAAGGCGGAGCCCGGCTTCAGCGTGATCGCCTTCTTGCCGGCATTGATCAGGTCCCAGTCCTCCTCACCTTCCGGCGGAGCCGCACCGAAGCCGAGAACGCCGTTTTCGGTGTGGTAGATCACATCCCTGCCTTCCGGCTGGAACTTCGCGATCATCTCGGGAAAGCCGATACCCAGATTCACATAGGCGCCATCCTCGATGTCCTGCGCGGCGCGCCAGGCGATCTGCGCGTTGGAGAGCTTGATGGCATCGAGTTGTGCGCTCATGGGTAGACAGCCTCTTCGCGATTGAGGACTTCTTCCTGTTTCGGTTCGGAGACCTCGACGACGCTGTCGACGAAGATGCCCGGCGTGACGACCTGCTCCGGGTCGATATCTCCCGTCGGTACGATGCGCGATACCTGGGCGATGGTCTTTTCCGCAGCCATGGCCATCAGCGGATTGAAGTTGCGAGCGGCCATCCGATAGGTGAGATTGCCGAGCGGATCGCCGAGCTCAGCCTTGATCAGCGCGAAGTCGGCCTCCAGCCAGCGTTCCTGCACATAGTGCCGCCCGTCGAATTCAGCGACGTGCTTTCCCTCGGCGAGTTCGGTGCCGTAGCTCGTCGGCGTGTAAAACGCCGGAATGCCGGCCCCGCCGGCGCGGATGCGTTCCGCGAGCGTGCCCTGCGGGACGATTTCCAGCTCGATCTTTCCGGCGAGATAGAGATCCGTGAATACTTTCGGGTCGGCGGACCGCGGAAAGGAACAGATCAGCCTAGCGACCTGTCCCTGCTCGATCAGCGCGGCAAGCCCGACATGGCCGTTGCCGGCATTGTTGTTGATCACCGTCAGGTTTTTCGGACCGGCATCGATCAAAGCGTGGATCAACTCGATCGGCGCTCCGGAACCGCCGAAACCGCCGATCATCACCGTCGCGCCATCGCCGATATCGGCCACGGCCGCGGCTGGAGACGTAATTGTTTTGTCCACCGAGGCTTCCTCCCGAGGATAATGCGCTCGTGTCTTCGCCTCGACAGCGCCGGAATGCAACGGAGTTTGTTCGCATATTGATATTTGTTCGAATATTGTGAAATCCTGTGCGCATGTTGAACAAGACGGATATCATCGCCTCACTGGGCAAGGGACTTCGCGTTCTCGAATGCTTCGGTGCCGACAGTCCTCGCCTCGCCATTGCGGATGTGGCGGAGGCCACGGGCCTCGACCGCGCCACGGCGCGCCGATGCCTGCTGACGCTGCACGAATTCGGCTATGCGGATTATGACGGAAAGTTCTTCAGCCTGACGCCACGGGTACTGCGGCTCGGCATGGGCGCCCTGGCCGCCCTGCCCCTGCCGCAGATCGTCCAGCCTTGGCTCGACCATCTGTCCGAGCAGATCGGCCAATCGGTGTCCGTCGCGATCCTCGATGAAACCGAGATCGTCTATGTCGCGCGCGCGGCGCAGCGCCGGGTCATGTCGATCGGGCTAATGCCGGGGTCACGGCTGCCCGCCCATTGCACCTCGATGGGGCGCGTGTTGCTCGCGGCGTTGGCGGAAGACGAGGCGCGCGCCGTGATCGAAGCTTCGGACCTCACCCCGCGCACGCCGTTTTCGCGGACAGACCCGGACGAGATCATGGCCGCCATCGCCGAGGCACGGGCGGCGGGACACGCGGCTATCGACCAGGAGGTCGAACTCGGCCTGCGATCTCTTGCCGTCCCGGTGATCAATTCGCGCGGCCAGACGGTGGCGGCCCTCAATACGGGCGTGGCTGCGGTACAGCAGGATGCGGAGGACATTGTCCAGCTCTACCTGCCGGCACTGCTCAAGGTGCAGGACGGATTGCGCCGCGTGTTGAACTGACGCGGACGCTCACGCCGAATGCGTGGCGAGCGCCGCGTCGATCTCCTTAGTCCACTCGCCGACCCATTGGCGTTTGGTGGACTCGTCCAGCCAGGACGCTTCCAGACTGGTCACGATAGCGGTTTTGAGATCTGGCAGAGAGAAACCGAGATCCTTGTGTGCGAGCTCGAATTCAAGCCCCAGATCCGTCGTGAACATCGGAGGATCGTCGGAGTTGATGGTGACGGCGAGGCCGGCCTCCTTCATGCGGCGGATCGGATGGTCCGGGGCGGCGAGATCGCGCCAGCTTGTGGTGTATTTCGTGGTCGAAGGACAGCAGGTGAAGGCGATCCCCTCGTCGCGGCAACGCGCGATCAACGCCTGGTCGTTGACGATATTGTAGCCATGGTCGATCCGCTCGACCTTTAGCGCGTCGAGCGAGCCGGCGATGAATTCGGCCGGGCCGGACTCTCCGGCATGAGCGGTCAGGCGCAAGCCGTTTTTCGCCGCTCGCGCGAAGACGTCGGCGAACGGCTCAGGCGGAAACGGCGCTTCGTTGTAGTCGAGGCCGAGGCCGATCAGGTCGTCGCCGCGATTGGCGAGGATCTCATCGAGGTACTCCTCGCCCGCAGCGGGTCCCAATTCGCGGTTCATGCCCGGGATGATCCGCGAGACGATGCCGAAATCGGTTTCGGCGTCGGCCATGCCCTTGCGGATGCCTTCGAACTGGCGTGCGAACGGTACGTCCTTGTGGGCATGCGGGCTGATGAAGAACTCCATGTAACGGCAGCCATTGCGCGCTGCCGAATCCAGCATCTCGTAGGCGATGCGGCGGAAATCATCGACGGTGACGATGCTGTCCGAGATGGCGCCATAGACGGCTAGGAACTCCATCAGATTGGCGTAGGAATAGAGGTCCTCGATCTTTTCGCAGTCAGGCAACGCGACGCCGTTCTTCTTCGCAAGTTCCAGCGCCGTCCCGGGCAGGATCGCACCTTCCAGATGGATGTGGATTTCCGCCTTCGGCAGTTTGCGGAGCAGTTCGCCGGTTTCCATTGTGGCTCTCCAGTTCAGGCCGTCTCGGCCGTGGTCTCGGTGCCGCCGACCCACACCCGCGCGATGTTGGGACGGCTGGCGGTGTAGATGATCTTCTGCAGGATCTCGTCGCCCTGATGCAGTTCCGGCCACAGCCGGATCGAGCCAAGCGACGCCTGCGGATCGATCAGCACGGCATCGAAATGATAGCCCGGCGCGAATTGGCCGACCGGAAGGCCGAGCGCCGCACCGCCGCCGGCAGTCGCCAGGTGAAACGCGGTGCGGAAATCGATGCGGAAATCGCCGTGGACCGAGCGCTCATTCGCAGGCAGATCCGGGTCCGTCCCCGTTTCGAGCATGCGCGAGGCCATGATCGCGCTGCGGGCGCTGTCGAGCATGTTGCCGGCCGGACCGCCTGAAATGTCCGTCCCGAGCCCGACATGGACGCCCTTTTCCAGCGCCGTCTTCAGCGGAAAGACGGCACCGGCGAAATAGGCGTTAGAGAGCGGGCAATGGGCGACCGCAGCCTCGCGCAACCGGATTTTTTCCATGTCGGACGCCGAGATGAAATTCGCATGGCCGAGCACGCTGCCCTTCCGCAGCAGCCCGAAGCGGTCGAGGCTCTCGGTGTCGCTGACGCCGTGCCGCGCTTTCACATAGCCATGTTCCCAGTCGCTTTCGGAGCAATGGGTCTGGACACGGCAATCATGCGCGCCCGCGATCGCACCCAGTTCGGTCAGCAGATCGTCGGTGCAGGACGGGATGAAGCGCGGCGTGACGACCGGCACGACCCGTTTTTCGCCATTGTCGGGGTGATTGCGGATGTGCTCGATCAGAGCCAGTGTTCCGGCGACCGCGTCCGCAACGCTCTCGTCGCGGTAATAGTCCGGGCACTCGTCGGCATTGTCCATCGCGATCTTGCCGATCAGCGCGCGCTGGCCTTTCGCCACGCAGATATCGGCGAGCAGCCGGTTCGCCTCATCGTGGATGGTGCCGTAATAGACCGCGGTCGTCGTGCCGCAGGCGAGCAGATCGTCGACCAGCATCGAATAGGCGCGGCGGGCAAAGGCGATGTCCGCGAAACGCGCCTCGATGGGAAAGGTGTATTTCTGCAGCCAGACTTCCAGCGGCACATCGAGCGCATTGCCCAATTGCGGATATTGCGGCGCGTGGATATGCAGGTCGACGAAGCCCGGCAGCAACCATGTGCCTTCGGGCAATTCGACCAGCGTACCGTCAGCCTTCGCAGCGGCCAGTCTCTCCGCGTAACTGCCCTCGTCCGGCAGGATGACGTCGGCGATCACTCCACCGCCGTCGACACATATCAGCGCCTTGTCCAGCCGCTCCACCTCATGGAGCACAGGCGCATGGAAGCATGATGTCAGGATCGTCTTGTTTCTGACGTTTGCCACTTCGCTTCGCCCTTAGAGACTGCGATCGCGCAGGGCGAGCGCGGCTTCGCGGAAGCGCGCCCGGATTTCGGCTTCGTCAATTCCGGTCAAGGTCCGCTCCTCCATGAGCACCTGGCCATCGACGATGACCGTCCGAACATCTTCCGCCTTTGCCGAATAGACCAGTGCTGCGGACACGTCATACACCGGCGCAGCATGGATCGTGTCGAGATCGACGATAATGACATCGGCCTTCCTGCCCGGAACAAGCTCGCCCGTTTCCCGACGATTCATCGCCTCCGCTGCCCGCCTGGTCGCCAGCTCCAGCAATTCGCCGGTCTTCAGGAACTCCACGTCTCCGGTCTTGTCCTTGTGGATCATCCCGGCGAACTTCATCTCCTGAAACATGTCCAGGCTGTTGTGGCTGGCCGGACCGTCGGTTCCCAGCCCAACGCTGATGCCGGCCTCGCAAACACAGCGCAGTCGCAGCGTGCCGGAATTCAGCTTGGCGTTGCAGCAGGGACAGTGCGCGATGCGTGTTCCGGTTTCCGCAAGGATACGAATGTCGTCATCATCGAGTTGCGTACAATGCGCGGCCGTTACATCTGATTTCAGAAAACCGAGACTGTGCAGCCATTTCACCGGCGTCGTGCCGTACTGTTCCGCGACGTAGGCCTGCTCCTGCGGAGCTTCGGCGAGATGCGTGTGGATTACCACGCCGAAGGCATCGGCGACCTCGCGAACACGCGTAAAAAGTTCCGCCCCGCATGAATAGGGCGCATGTGGCGACAGTCCCAGATGGACCCGGTCATTTCCGCTGCGATGATGGGCGGCAACGCGGTCGCCGAATGTGTCGAGCGCCTTCCATGACCAGTCGGTGATGGAGGCGTAAACCCCGCGGTCGGCGAAGCCGTAGCCGAGCGTCGCGCGGAGCGGCACCTTCTTCAGAGCCTCGATCTGTGGCGTGACTGCATAGGCATCGAAGTGTTCATTGAAGGTCGTGATGCCGGCTTTCAACATTTCGACGAGACCGGCAAGGCTCGCCCAATAGAGGGTCTCGGAATCGAAGTTACGCTTCATCTTCCACATGGTTTGCAGCCACTCGAACAGCTGCACGTCCTCCAGCAGACCGCGCAGCAGCATGTTCGAGCCGATATGGGTATGCGCGTTGACGAAGCCCGGCATGACGACCCTCCCGGCCGCGTCGATTGTGCGCACAGCCGGCGGGGCATCGAGATCGGCCGCCCTTCCGACCGCAGAAATCGTATTGCCTGAAATGGTGACAAACCCGCCCTCGATGGCGGGCGCTCCGCCCATCGGCAGGACGGTCGCGTTGACGATCGCAATGTCCGGAAAGGCTGCTCTCGCCTGAACTGTCGTGTCAGACATTCGCGGCTGCGAGCGTCGTTCCGTAGACGAGGCCTTTCTCCTTCAGCCAGCGCCTGTAGGCGATGGAGGATGCATCGGCACGGGTGGGGATTTCGGCGCGCGGTTCAAGCGGCAGAAGACTTGGCCGCTGGTTTTCAAGGATGATGCGATCCTGCAGGAAGATGTCGAGCTGAAAGGCGATCAAATCCTGAAGCGGTGTCACGTCGTCAATCAGCAGCATCAGCGGATGGGCGCGGCAACGGTCCTCGTCCATCGGCTGGACGAAGAGGCAGATCACGTCCCAGCGATCTTTGGCATTCGGGCAGGTCTTGTAGAGGACCGTCACGAAGGGCGTGGCGACGCGGTACATGTAATCCGTCACGATCGCCCCTTCCGCAGACAAGGCCGCCTTCGGCTGCAGGAACTTGCAGTTGGTCGCCCAGACCTCGTCGACATCGCGGCGGATCTCGCAGTCGTAATGCTCGACCTCCGTATGCGGCTCGGAGCCGAGAATATCGGTGTGCACGAAGGGGAAGTGGGCCATGTCGAGGAAGTTCTCGACGATGCGCAGGCCGGACGCCTTCACGACCACGGAGCCGCAAGCGACGAAGCGGCGATCCGTCTCGTCCGCCTCGGGGATCGGCACCACGTCACGCTCCGGCTCGCCGAGCGTCGCCCAGAGATAATGGAAGCGGATCTTCGACTTCATCGCGCTGCCGTCCTTCAGCCGCACCGACACGGCTTCGGCACCCGATTTGGTGATGACAAGGTCCGATCCAAGAAGGCGCGTCTCCGCATCGCCGAGCGGCATATCGGCCACCGAGCCGAGACAGTACCAGTTGTCCAGCGCGGCCTTTTCAACAGTCTTGCTCATGGTTTCCACCTTTCGCGGTTTGCTTTCTCAGGCATCGTAAATGCGCTTCATCGTCGCCCGGTGATCGGCGAGCGCTGCATCAACGTCGAAGGACGTGAACGCGCCGTCGGCAATGACCTGGGCACCGTTGATGAAGGAATGATCGACCTTGAACGGTCCGCACATGATCAGGGCGGCGAGCGGATCGCGTTCGGCGCCGGACATTCCGAGCTGGTGCATATCCATGGCGATGAAATCGGCGCTCATCCCCGGCGCGAGATAGCCGATATCATCGCGGCCGAGCAGTTTTGCCCCGCCGCGCGTCGCCATGGTCAGCGTTTCGCGGGCCGAAAGCGCCGTCGGCGTGCCGCCGAAGCCGCCGCGCCCGCCGGGTGTCTCCGACAGATACCGTGCCGGCGCGACACGCTGGAGCAATTGCCCGAGCCGCGCCTCGAGGAACATGTTGGACGTGTCGTTGGAGGCCGAGCCGTCTACGCCGAGGCCGACGGTTACGCCGGCATCCAGCATCTCGCGGACACGCATGATGCCCAAGCCGCATCGCATATGCGCCGACGGGCAATAGGTCGCGCCCGTGCCGCTTTCGGCGAACAGCCTGATTTCGTCGTTATTGAGAAAGATCGCATGCGCGAACCAGACGTCGTCGCCGAGCCATCCGACGGATTCGGCGAAACCGACCGAACGCATGCCGTAGATCTCGTTGCAGTAGACTTCCTCGTCCAGCACCTCGGCGATGTGGGAATGCAGCCTTACGCCTTCATGGCTTCGCGCCAGCGCCGCGGCATCGCGCATCAGTTCCGGCGTCACCGAGAAGGGCGAACAGGGCGCGAGGACGATCCGGCTCATCGAATGGCGGCTCATGTCGTGATAGGCGCCGATCAGCCTCTCGGCATCCTTGAGGATGAACTCCTCGTCCTCGACGCAATTGTCGGGCGGCAGGCCGCCCTTGCTTTCGCCGCGCGACATCGCGCCACGCGAAGCGTGGAACCGCAGCCCGATGTCCCGCGCCGCCTCGATCGTCGTGTCGAGCCGGGCATTGGTCGGCAGGATGTAGAGATGGTCCGAACTGGTCGTGCAGCCCGACATCATCAGTTCGGCCATCGACACCCGCGCCGACACGCCGATCGCATCGTCGTCGAGCCGCCCCCAGATCGGATAGAGGGTCTTGAGCCAGACGAAGAGCTCGTCGTCCTGCACCATCACCCTGGTCAGGTTCTGGTACATGTGATGGTGGGTATTCACGAGACCCGGCATCACGACATGGTGGTCGAGGTCGATAACCCGATCGGCCTCGCTGGCGCCCAGTTCCCCGGTCGCGCCCACCGCCTCGATGACATTGTCGCGCACCAGGATGGCGCCGTCGGCGATCTCGCGGCTTTCATCGTCGAAAGTCGCAAGATGGGCGATGTTCTTGACGAGCAGCGTGGCCATGGCGTCAGCGCATGTCCCGGAAATACGGTTCGGCAAGGGCTGCGGGCGCCGCCATTGCCCTGCGCATCTTCTGCCATGCCAGGACCGGCACGATGATGAAGGCGACGGTGCCGAGATAGGGCAGCATCGACAGGAAGGCCGGCGCGATCGGCCATCCGCGCGCCTGGCCGATGAAGCCGAGCGCGGTGATCAGGCCAAAGAGTAGCCCGGACAGGGTCGCCATCATCGGGCGATAGCCGGCGAAGATCACCAGCGCGACGGCGATCCAGCCGCGGCCGGCAACGACCCCGTCAGACCAGGACGGCACGAAGGCCAGCGTCAGATAGGCCCCCGCCCCGGCGGCCAGCGCCGATCCGATGGTGACATAGGAAAACCGCATCAGGTTGACCGGAATGCCGGCGGCGTCGGCGGCAGCCGGGTTCTCGCCGACGGCACGCATATTGAGGCCATGCCGCGTCGAGAACATCAGGTAGCTGAAGAATAGCGGCAGGATAATATAGATCAGGTAGACGAGGATGTTCTGCGAGAAGAAGGCCGGGCCGATAATCGGGATCTGGCTCAGCAGCGGAATTTGCACCGGCTCGAAGGTCACCGGCGCGGGCATGCCCGAATAGTTGCGGCCGATGGTCGAGGCGAGCCCGGTTCCCATCAGCGTCAGCGCCAGACCGCACAGCACCTGGTTGGCGCGCAGGAGGACCGTGGCGGCGGCAAACAGCATGCCGAACACCGCGCCCACGACGAGCGCCGCGAGGAAGCCCAGCATGGGCGATGGCACCGAGGTGACCGTGGCGATGCCGGTGATCGCGCCCATCGCCATAAGGCCTTCCACGCCGAGATTGACCACGCCCACCCGTTCGGCAAGCACCTCGCCGAGCGCGGCAAGCGCAAGCACGCCGCCGGCCAGGAATGCGGTTGTCAGGAGCCCCGTCAGAATATCCATGGATCAAGGCTCCTCACGCTTTTTCGCGCGTTATGCGGTAGTAGGACAATTCATCGCCGATCGCGGTCAGGAACAGGATGAAACCGGTGATCGCCAGGACGACCGATGTCGTCAGCCCCTGCGTTTGCAGGATGATGCCGGAATTGAGGATGAAGGCCATCAACGCGCCGGAGAAGATAACGCCGAGCGGCGAGCCGCGCGCGAGCACCGCGACCATGATGCCAAGATAGCCGAAATTGTTGGAGATACCGCCCTGTAGGCGATGCACCGTGCCGGCAATCTCCAGCATGCCGGCAAGTCCGGCGATCGCGCCGGATAGAAGCATGACGGTTATCAGGTGCCTGCGCACAGGGATGCCGGCATATTTCGCGGCGGACGGATTGGAGCCGACGAGACGAACCTCATATCCCCATTTCGAGAACGCCAGGGCGAGCGCGACCACTACCGCCAGTCCGATGGCGATCGGAAAGCCCCAATGGACTATTCCCCAGAAATACGGCACGTCCGCTGAGAGCGGCGGCGTGGCCGAATTAGCCATGCCGGAGCGATCGCGCCACGGGCCGGTCGAAACGTAATAGACCAGCAGCGTGGCGACGAAGTTCAACAGAAGTGTGGTGATCAGCTCGTTGACGTTGGCATAGGCGCGCGCCAGCGTCGGTACCAGGATCCAGACCGCGCCGCCGACAACGCCTGCAATGAACATCAGTATCAGGATCATCCATTGCGGACCGGGAACGAACAGGCCGACCGCCGAGGCCGCGAAGGCGCCGGCATAGAACTGGCCTTCCGCCCCGATGTTCCAGGCGCCGATCTGCTGGCCGACCGCAACGGCGAGGCCGGTCAGGATAAGCGGGATGACGAGGACGCCGAGATCCTCCATGCCGAAGGTGGACCCGAAAGACGCGCTGATGACGCGGCCGCCGAGTTCGATCGGATTCATGCCGGCAAGCGCAATGCCGATGCCTGCAACGGCGAGCGCGATAAAAATCGCCGCCACCCGCGCGGCCAGCGCGATGCCGGGATGGGAGGACGGCAGGCGCTGCAAACGGAGAGTGCCGAACATCAGGCAGCTTCCTTCGTTTTCTTGCGGCCGCCCATCAGAAGGCCGATTTCCTCGATATCGAGATTGTCGTTTTCGACGACGCCCATCACCTTGCCTTCATAAAGAACCGCAATACGGTCGGAGAGGTTGAGGAGTTCCTCCAGCTCCTCCGAGATCAGAATTATGCCGGCCCCCGCGTCGCGAAGTTCGACGATGTAGCGCAGCATCGTGTTGATGGCGCCGACATCGAGCCCGCGGCTCGGATAGGCTGCGACGAGTACCCTTTTGGCGATGCGCATTTCCCGGCGCGCGACCAGACGCTGCTGGTTGCCGCCCGACAGGTTGCGCACCGGCATGCCGAAATCCGGGATCGTGACATCCGCCGCCGCTGCGATGTCCTTCGCCAGCGACAATGCGCTGCGCGGATTGTAGACGCCTCCGGACGAGACCGGCGGCTTGCCATATTCGCGCATGACCGCGTTGGTGGTGATGCTCAAGGCCGGGGCCAGCCCGCTATGCAGCCGGTCTTCGGGAATATGGCCGATGCCGAAGGCGGCGAATGCCGCCGCATTGGCGCCCTTCATCGGCTTGCCGTCGACAAATACCTGGCCGGATGTGACCGGGCGCACGCCGGTCAACACCTGGCTCAGTTCGCGCTGACCGTTGCCCGCCACCCCTGCGATGCCGAGGATCTCGCCGGCATGGACCTGAAGGCTGATATCTTCCAGCGCCTTGGCGCCGGTCTCGTCTGCGGCTGAAACGTTCTCGAGGACGAGAATGGGCTTTTCGGAGACAGGCGCCGCATCCGGACCACGGCCCCGCATATCGGCGAGTACGATTTCCCGGCCGACCATCAGATTGGCCAGCATGTGCGGGTTGCAGTCGCTGGTTTCCTTCGTGGCTATTTTTCGGCCGCCGCGCAAAATCGAGATCCGGTCGGAAATCTCCATCACCTCGTCCAGCTTGTGGCTTATGAAGATCACCGCGTTGCCGCCGGAGACGAACTCCCGCAGGGCGCCGAACAATTCGCGCGCCTCGGCCGGCGTCAGCACAGCCGTCGGTTCGTCGAGGATCAGGAGCCGGGCTTGGCGCGCCAGCACGCGCAGGATCTCGACGCGTTGCTGCTCGCCTGTCGACAGGTCGCTGACCGTCGCGCCCGGCCGCGTCTCCAGATTGAATTTCTTCGCCAGTTCGGCGGTGCGCGACTCGAGGACCTGCCTAGACGCACGCTTCGGTGTCTGGTCCCAGCCGAGATGGATGTTCTCGGCGACGGTGAAGGCCTGCACCAGCTTGAAGTGTTGGTGGACCATGCCGATCCCGGCGGCGATAGCCTGGAGCGGCGTCGCGAATTCGCGATCGTAGCCGTCGATGATGATCTCGCCCTTGTCGGCCTGATATATCCCGGTGAGGATATTCATAAGGGTCGACTTGCCCGCGCCGTTCTCGCCGAGCAGGGCATGAATTTCGCCCGGCATGACTTCGAGATCGACGTCCTCATTGGCGATAACGCCGGGAAAATATTTCGCGATCCCCTTCAACTGGACGATCGGCGGGGTTCCGGAAGGAGGCGTGAACCTTTGTACGGTTTCGTTCATCGGAAAATTTCGGACTGTGGGGAAATTACGGGCGGGCAGACCAGACAATCCGGGCGGCAAACGTGCCGCCCGGATATCTTTCGGAAGCCGATCAGCTTTCGAGACCGCTGACGCCCTCGACTGACCAATCCCAGTTGTAGAGTTCAGTCTCTGTCATCTGCTGGCCTTCCTCGACGCGGACCTTGCCGTCCTTGTCTTTCAGTTCGCCGACGAAGGGCGACCAGCCATCGACGATCTTCTGACGCACTTCGTCCGCGGCCTTGCCGACTTCCTCCGGCACGTTCTGACCCCAGGTATCGCGGTCGATACCACCGCCCATCGGCAGGATATGTTCGCCCGGCGTCCAGGTGCCGGCCAGACGCTTGCCGACCTGGTCGACATAGAAATCCTTGAAGTCGATGATGACCGAGGAGACGTAGGCGTTCGGACCGTAACGGCGGATGTCGGTGTTCCACATCGCTGCCCAGACGCCGCGTTTCTCGGCGACCTGCAGGTAGCCTGCTTCGTCCATGATGCCGAAGAGGAAGTCGGCGCCATTGTCGATCAGGGCCGTGCCGGCCTGTGTCGCGGCCTGCGGATCGAACCAGGAGTTGATGGTGATGGTCTGCAGGGTTGCTTCCGGGTTGACGGTACGAGCGCCCATCAGGAAGGCGTTGGTCGAAGCATAGACCGACGCCACCGGGAAGGACGCGACGTAGCCCAGCTTGCCGGTCTTCGACAGATGGCCGGCCGCGACGCCGATCACATAGGTCGGGTACCAGTGAGCGAGGTAGTACCAGCCGAGATTGTCCATCAGGGCATGGCCGTTACATTCCATGAAGGCCACATCCGGAGCGCGTTTGACGACCTGATGCAGGAAGTCGCCCGTCGACGAGGTGTCGAAGATCATGTTCGCGCCTTCTGAGACGAACTGGCGATAGGTACGTGTCGCATCGGCGGAATACGGTACGTTCTCGACCTCGAGGATCTTGGAGAGCTTGGGATAAGCCTCCTGGACAGCGAGAAGGCCCTGGTGGTGACTCCAGGTCCAGCCTTCGTCGGTGATCGGACCGACATGGCCGAAACCGATAACGGCATCCTCTTCGGCGATGGCCGGTAGGGGATCGGCCGCGCGGGCGGGCGACATCAGCCCCTGCGGCAGCAGCAACGAAGAGCCGGCAGCAGCGCTCATGTTGAGGAACCCGCGCCGCGAGAGATTCCGAATGCTATACATGTTTGTTTCCCTTTTCGTCGATGATGCGCCCGTGAGGGCAGCGGACTTTGGTTCTGTCGGCATCTGGGCCGGATGACCGCCGAGCCAGATGGAGCATGATCCGTGCCAATTCACGGATCTGCGGCGGGCGGACCGGAGCGCGACGGCAATTTCTTGCTGCAGCGCACGAACATTCGCACTCAAGCTCCGCGAAACCCCATCAAAGGCGATCCGGGAAAGAGAGACAAACACCGGAATTCCGGGCCTTTTTCCGCATTTTTCCAGCCTGCCATCAGCAATCGAAAGAACCGTTCCAAAAAGGCGTTGTTCTGAATAGGGCGATTTTTTCGATGATAATGATGCCCTGAAGACAACACTTGACACCCAGAAAAAAACCGCCCTATCAACTGCTGCACTGCAAAAATGCATAGTTTTCAGGCGCTGTATAAATTTTGTGCACACGCCTTCAAAACAGGCGGCACAGACATGAGAAGGGCGGGCGGGTGAAACGCGAGAGCGTGATTTTCACATTCACGGGGAAGATCGTTCCCGAGAGTTTCGTCGCCTTCGCGCGTCACAGGGCCGCGCGGCTCGATCTCCCGCTGGCCCTGCTCGCCAGCGACGACACGTCGGTCGCGGTCGCCGTCGACGGCCAGGTCGATCTGGTCGACGCTTTCGACATGGCGTGCAGTCTCGGGCCGCATGACTGCATCGTGCTCGACGTCGAACGCGCGCCGGCGTCTCCGGCATTATTCGAATCCAGAAACGAGAGGATGGGACAATGAGTCTGAAAGGCTGGTACCCGCTTGTTCTTGCCCGGGACATCACGCCCGGCACTTCGGCAGGCACGCGTGTCGAAGGCAAGGAATTCGTCGCCTGGCGCGATGACAAGGGCGCTCCGCATGTGTGGGAAGACCGCTGCCCGCACCGGGGCATGAAGATGAGCTTCGGCTTCGTGCGCGGCGATCACATCGCCTGCCTCTATCACGGCTGGCAGTACGACACGGCCGGCCAGTGCCGCTACATCCCCGCCCATCCGGATCTGGACGTGCCCAAGACGATCAAGATCCCGACCTTCGGCGTCGCCGAGGCCGGCGGGATCGTCTGGGGGAATTTCGACGCCGAGGGCGAGGACGCAGCGCCCCATCCGGACCTTCCGGAGGATATCACCCCGCTCCGGACGGTCTTCGCAGATTGCCCGGCGGCGCTGCTCGTCGAGCTCATCCCCCTCACGCCGCTGGACGAAATCACCCCGGCTGTGAAGACGACCGCCGAACGCGTCATCGAAATCCGTCTGGGCGATATCACGCTGATGGCCGGCATCCAGCCTGTCGCGGAGCGAGAGGTGGCACTGCACATCGTCGCAGCGGGCAGTCCGCCCAGGGACCAGCTGAAACGCCTCGCCCTATGGGCAGAGCAATTGCGCCGCGACGCCGAAGAAGCAGCGGCCAATGAAAAAATCGCGGAGATCGCAGCATGAGCGCGCTGACGCTGTACAATTACGACCTCGACGAGAACTGCTACAAGGTCAGGCTGCTTCTCTCCTGCCTCGGCGTCGAAGCGGACCAGGTCGCGGTCGACGTCATGCCGGGCAAGGAGAACCTGTCGCCCAGGATCCTCGCCATGAGCCCGTTCGGCGCCCTGCCGGTCGTCAGGCAGGACGATCTTGTCCTCTACGAGGCGGAAGCGATCCTGGCTTGGCTCGCGCGCACGCGCGATCCGCAAGGCCGGTTCCTGCCCGAGGATCCGGCGGCGTTCGGCCGCGTCATGATGTGGCTCGCCTTTTCCGCGCGCGAACTCGACGCCGCCGTCCAGGCCCGCTCGACGGCGATGCTGGACACACCCGGCGACATCGACGCGCTGCGCGCGGCGGCCCGCGAGGCGCTGCGCGCCATGGACGACCACATGACACGCCAGCATATCGACGGCTTCGAATATTTCGCCGGCGCGGAACCGACGATCGCCGATATCGCCCTGTTCCCGTCCTTCGCGCTCAGCCGTGACTACAATGTCGATCACGACGCGTTCCCGGCGCTCAGGCGCTGGGCGCGTGCGGTCCGCAAGATCGACGGGTTCATCACCATGCCCGGCATTCCCGAATATCACTGAGAAAGGCTCTCCGATGCGCAAGATCACCCGCTTTTCCGTAGCCCCCCTATCCACCATGACACGGAGGCTCGCCGACGTGGCTTCCGGGCGGGAGGAGCCGGAGCTGGTGATCACGGGCACCCGGGCGCTGTCGACCTATTCGGAGCGTATCCTCGACAACAGGGAACTCTGGATTGCAGGCGGCCGCATCGCCGCGATGAAACCGGCCGGCACCTACAAGGGCGGCTTCGCGCATCGCCATGATGCCGGTGGCGCGATCCTGGCGCCCGGCCTCGTCGACCCGCATATCCATATCGAATCCTCGATGATCACCGCATGCGCCTATGCCGAGGCCGCGCTTCTCAACGGCACGACGACGATCTTCTGCGACAGCCACGAGATCGGCAATGTCATGGACGTCGCCGGCGTCGAGGCGATGCTGGAGGATGCCCGCCACGCGCCGCTTTCGATCTTCCTGACCGTACCAAGCACCGTGCCCGCCACATCGCCCGAACTGGAAACGGCCGGCGGCGATTTGACGCCGGAGAAGATCGCTGCCCTGTTCGACAAATGGCCGGAAGCCGTTGCGCTCGGCGAGAAGATGGATTTTGTGCCGGTCGCGATGGGCGATCCGCGCAGCCACGCCATCATCGCTGCCGCGCTGGAACGGGGCCGTCCGGTCTCCGGCCATGTCTATGGCCGCGAATTCGTCGCGGCCTATGCCGCGTCCGGCGTGACGGATACGCATGAGGCGATCGACCGGGAAATAGCCGACGACATGCTGGAGGCCGGCATCTGGCTGTTCCTGCGCGGCGGACCGCCGACGACCCCGTGGCACAGCCTTCCCGAGGCGATCAAGACGATCACCGAACTCGGCGCCTCGCACAAGCGCATCGCCGTCTGCACGGACGACCGCGACGCCGACGACCTGCTGATGTTCGGACTGGACTGGGTCACGCGCGAGGCGATGCGGGCCGGCATGACGCCGGAACAGGCCTGGTCGATGGGCTCGCTGCATGGCGCGACCCGCTTCGGCATGGGCGACGAAATCGGCGGCCTCGGCGGCGGACGCCGCGCCGATCTCGTGCTGCTCGACGACGAGATGAAACCGGTGAACACCTGGTATGGCGGCGAATTGATGGTCGAGGACCGCAAGATCACTTCCGTTCTCGACGCGGCGCTGTCCGAACCCTACCGCTATCCGCAGGCGGCCTATTCGACGGTGAAGCTGCCCAAATCGGTGAAACTCGTTCCCGAGTTGCCTGCGCAGAAAATGGTCGCCCACGCCATCCGCACAGAACTTCCCGGCATCACCCTGCCGCATGAGAAGATCGTGCTCGAACCGGCAAATGACTGGCAGGACCATTTCGACCGGCATGGCCTGTGTTTCGTTACGGTTGTCGAACGCCACGGCAAGTCCGACGGCAACGTGGCGTACGGCCTGCTTTCGAACTTCAACCTGAAAAAGGGCGCCGTCGCCTCTTCCGTCGGCCATGACAGCCATAACATCATCATCGCCGGCACCAACGAAGCCGACATGAAGGTGGCGCTGGACGCGATTGCGGAATGCCAGGGCGGCGTCTGCGTCGTCATGGACGGAGAGGTGACGGCCATGGTTCCGCTTCCCGTCGCCGGGCTTCTGTCCGACAAGCGCGTCCACGAGGTGGCGGAGGAAGTCCAGGCGCTGAAGGTCGAGTGGGAAAAGGCCGGCTGCACCATTCCCTATATGGGCTTCAACCTGATCCCGCTTTCGGTGATCCCGGAAATCCGGATCACCGACAAAGGACTCGTCCTTGTCCCCGAAATGGAAATCGTACCGCTTCTCGAGACCGCTTGATGGATCCCTATCGTCTCGGGCTGATCGCGACCCGGACGCACTATTTTCAGCTCGTCGCGCGGCTGGGTTCGATCCGGCAGGCCTCAAAGGCGCTCAATGTCGCGCCGTCCTCGATCAGCCGGGTCATCAAGCAGCTGGAAGAAGAACTGGACACGCCGCTTTTCGAGCGGGTGCGCCAGCGGCTGCGCCTGACCAGCGCGGGCGAGTTGCTGCTGTATCATGTGCGCGAAAGCTATGTGGACCTGAACCGCGCGGTCACGGAGATCAACGATCTGAGCGGGTTGCGCCGCGGGACGGTGACCGTGGCCGTGATCGAAAGCGTTGCGCGCGGCATCCTCCCGGAGGCGCTGGAGGAATTCTGGGACCGGCATCCCGAAATCACCGTCGACGTCAGGGTCACGACCTCGCAGGAAGCCGCGACCGCGATCGGCGACGGCAGTTGCGATCTGGCGATCGCCTTCGACGTGCGTGTCCCGCGCAATGCGCGCAAGCTTGCGGCCGTACAGCTGCCGCTCGGCCTGATCGTCCCGCCGGACAGCCACCTCGCCGCGCGCGAAGAGTTGCGCGCCTTCGACATCTCGGGTGAGCGCATCATCCTGTCGGACACCAGCCTGTCGCTTTCGATGTCGGTGGAAGAGCTTTTCTCCGGCAGCATGGTGGAGTTCTCGCGCCGCACCCGCACCAATTCGATCGGCCTGATGATCGACCTCGCCAGGCGCGGGCTGGGCAATATCATGCAGACGCGGGTCGGCGTCGAGCGGGAGGTCAGGAGCGGCGAGCTGATATTCATTCCTCTGCGCGATCCGAAACTGCAGCCGCGCCGCCTGATGCTGATGTCGCGCGCGAAAGCCGAAATTTCCGACGCGGCGTCCGCCTTCGCGACGAGCCTCGCCCAGCGTTTCGAGCAGTTGAAGTGATAAACGGAGAAGCAAAGATGATGCTCCCAGCGCAACAGCTTCTTCGAAAATTATCGCCTATTCGAAACAACTCCAGCTTGCGACTATGGCGCCAATCGGAACAGGCCGGACGATGAAACCCGCCTGTTTCGTTGAAAAAATTGCGATCACCCCAATCACGAAAAGGCCACCGCAGACCATGACTGGAGACACGTTACGATGAAGCAAGGCGCGGTAGACGCGGTGATCAGGGGGCTGAAGCGGGCAGGCGTCTCCATCGTCTGCTACCTGCCGGATTCCCTGTTCAAGGAGCTTTATCCGGCGCTGGACGCCGATCCCGATATCCGGACCATCAGGGTGACGAACGAGGGCGAAGGCGCGGCGATCTGCGGCGGGGTGTTCCTGTCGGGCAAACGCGCCGCGCTGGTGATGGAGAATTCCGGCCTGCGCGCCTCGGTCGAGCCGCTTGCGCGCATGGGCCTCGGCGCCGGCATCCCCGTCATCATGCTGATGAGCTATCGCGGCGACATGGGCGAGAACAATTGGTGGGCCGTACCACACGGCATCACGATGGAACCCGTGCTCAAGGCGTTGCGTATCCCCTATGCGGTTGAGCGCGAGGAAGAACGGATCGAACAGGCGATCGTCGACGCCTATGAGCTGGCCTATTCGAGCTACTACCACACGGCGATCGCCCTATCCGGGAGTATCGTTCGATGAAGCGCTATGATTGCATGGCCGCGCTGGCGAAGCACCTGAATGACGAATTGGTCATCCTGTCGCTCGGTGCGAGCGTCGACGAATGGTACAATGCCGCGCCGCACATGCGCGAGGCGAGCCTGTTCCAGCAGCAACTGGGCTGCGTTACGCCGCAGGCCTTCGGGCTTGCCGCCGGCCTGCCGCACCGCCGCATCGTCTCGCTCGATACGGATGGCGGCATGATGTTCAATCTCGGCATCCTCGCCACGCTCGGCAACGAGCAGCCGAAGAACCTCTTCGTCGTGGTCTGGGACAATGAATGTTACCAGTCGATCGGCGGACCGCCGACGCATACGGCATCGGGGCGCGTCGATATCGCCGCGATCGCGCGGGGCGCAGGCGTCGAGAAGGCCTTTACCGCCCGCACGCTGGAGGAATTCGAAAGCCATTGCGCGGCGGGGCTCGCCGCCGAAGAGCCCTATGTCGTGGTCGCCAAGGTTTCGGGCACTGTCCAGCCTGACATCAAGCGCAAGCATTCGGACGGGCGCGAGGACAAATACATCTTCGTGCGTCATGTCGAGAAGACCGAGGACATCGTCATCATGGGTCCGAGCGAGCACAATTGACCGTCATGCAAGCCACGCCCGGTATCCCGCAAAAGCCGCTCGAAAAGGCCTATGACTATATCGTCATCGGCGCCGGCTCCGGCGGCTGTCCGGTCGTCCGCCGGCTGATCGACGGCACCGATGCGACGGTGCTGCTGATCGAGGCGGGCGAGGCCGGCATCGGCGTTGCAGAGATCGACGATCCCCGCGAATGGGTGCCGCTCGGCCGCAGCCGCTTCGACTGGGGCTACAGTTACACGCCCTCGCCGCGCGTGAACGGCCGGACCATCGGCATCCCGCGCGGCCAGGTGCTTGGCGGATCGAGCGCCATCAATGCGCTGATGTGGTATCGCGGCCATCCGCTCGACTACGATGCCTGGGACGATGCGGGCGCGACCGGCTGGCGTTTCAAGGACGTGCTGCCCTATTTCAAGCGCAGCGAGGACTGGGAGGGTGGCGAGACCGAATTTCGCGGAGCAGGCGGGCCGCTGAAAATCACCACCAGCAAGCACCTTCATCCGATTGCGCAAGCGATGATGGATGGCGCGGGCGAACTCGGCATCCCGATCATCGACGACCCCAACGGCGAGACAAACGAGGGCGCGACGCCGTCCAATTTCAACATTGCCGAAGGAAAGCGCTGGAGCTCGGCCACCGGCTATCTCTATCCGATCTTCGGCGAGGACCGCCTGACCATCGTCACAGGATCGCTTGCCACCGGTCTCGTGATCGAAAATGGCCGCTGCATCGGCGTGCGCCACGTCGTTGGCGACCGGACGGTGGAGACGCGGGCAAATTGCGAAGTCGTCCTGGCGCTCGGCGCCATCGATACGCCGCGCCTGATGATGCTGTCGGGCATTGGCGATGCGAAGGAACTCGGCCGTCTCGGGATCCCGGTCGTGGCGGACCTGCCGGGCGTGGGACAGAACCTGCAGGACCACCCGCTGGTGCAGGCCTGCGTCTTTCGGGCAACCAAGCCGCTAGGGCCGAAGACCGACAATGGCGGCGGCACCATGCTCAACTGGAAGTCGCGGCCCGATCTCGTCCAGGCGGATGTCCATGCCTTCCCGGTGCAGGGCAACAGCGCGGAGCAGGCATTGCGCGATCGCTTCGAGATTTCCGGCGAGGTGTTTTCGCTCGGCTTCGGACTGATGCATTCGAAAAGCGTCGGCCATTTGAAAATGCTGACGGCAGATCCTCTCGGACCGCTGGAGATCCAGCCAAACTATCTTGCCGAACAATCCGATCTGGATGCCCTCGTTTCGGCCTATCACGCGATGATGGAACTTTCGAAAACCGAAGCCTATCGCGATCTCGTCGCGGGGCCGGTCGTTCCGGACCGGCCTTTGAACGACAACGAGGTGATCGAGTTCATCCGCGACGGATGCTCGACCTTTTTCCATACCTGCGGCACCTGCAAGATGGGGACCGACGAACTGGCCGTGACGGATCCCCGGCTTCGCGTGCGGGGCATGGACGGGCTGCGCATCGCGGACGCCTCGGTCATACCGATCATCCCGACCTGCAACACCCATGCGCCCGTGACCATGATCGGCGAGCGCGCGGCCGATTTCCTGATGGAGGACGCATGAGCGACCCGGATTTCATTCTGGCCGGCGGCCATCTCCTGACGATGGATGCCGACAATTCGGTGATCGTCGGCGGGGCCGTCGCCGTCGAGGACGGCGCCATCATGGCGGTCGGTACGCGCGACGACTTGACGACCCGCTTTCCCGGCGTTCCCGTGAAGGATCTCCCGGACACCGTGCTGATACCCGGCCTGGTCAACGCCCACGCGCATTCCGGTTTCCTGCGCGGCACGGCGGAACACCTGCCAGTCTGGGACTGGCTGACGCTGCACATCAACCCGATGCACCGCATGCTGCAGCCGCATGAGGCGAAGGCCGCCTCGATGCTTTGCTATGCGGAATCCGTGCTCGGCGGCACGACGACCGTCGTGGACATGTGGCGTTACATGGAAGGCAGCGCCGAGGCCGCCACGACGATCGGCAATCGTCTCGTCGCCGTTCCCTATGTGGGCGAGCATCCCGACTATAATTACTTCGACACGCTCGACATGAATGAGCGCCTGATCGAGGACTGGCACCGCAAGGCCGATGGCCGCGTCAATGTCTGGGTCGGGCTCGAACATCTGTTCTACGCCGACGAGGCAGGCCAGCAGCGCGCCATCGACATGGCGAAGAAGCACGGGACCGGCTTCCATACCCATTGCTCGGAAGCCGAGATCGAGGTCGCGGAATTCGAGAAACGCTACGGCAAGCGGCCGATGTTCGCGCTCGACGAACTCGGTTTTTTCGAGACGCCGCGCGCCATGCTCGCCCATGCCGTTTGGCTCGATCCGTCGGAAATCGAGCTGATCGCCGGGCGGCCGGTCTCGGTCGCGCATAATCCCGTCTCCAACATGAAGCTGGCGAGCGGCATCGCGTCCATCGCCGACATGCTGGAAGCAGGCATTCCGGTCGGCATCGGCACGGATGGCGAGAAGGAAAACAACAATTTCGACATGTTCGAGGAGATGAAGGTCGCTTCGCTGCTCGGCAAGCTGAAGGACCGCGACGCGGCCGCGATGGATTCCTGGGACGTGCTCCGCATGGCGACCATCGGCGGCGCGAAGGCCGTCGGGCTCGATCACGAGATCGGCTCGATCGAAACCGGCAAGCAGGCAGATATTATCGCGGTGCGCGCCGACACGCCGCGCATGACTCCGCTGTTCGGGTCCGGACCGTGGTTCAACCTGCAGCACAATCTGGTTCACGCCGTACGCGGATCGGACGTCGCGATGACGATGATCGACGGCCGGATCGTGGTCGAGGACGGGGTGTTGCAGACCGCCGATCTCGCGGAAATCATCGATGAAATCCATACCGTTGCACCGCCGCTTTTCGAACGCCGCGCGGCCTGGCTCGCCGAGAACGAGTCGGTGCAATGGGGCACGGAGGGACATGCATGACCAAGACGACTGACCCGGTCGCCCTCAACGAGTGGTACGCCGTCGAGACGATTGCCGACATCGCCGACAAGCCGATCGTTACCCGGCTTCTCGGTCAGGATATCGAGATCACGAAAGCGGCAGAAGAGACCTTCCTTGTCCGCGAAATCCTGGATGACGGGGCCCGCGGCCCGGCCCTGCCCGTCCAGGATAAATATGGCTGCCTCTGGACGACACTCGGCGAACCGGGCCGTGATATCGTCCACATCGCCGAAGCGTTCGAACCGGATCGCCGCTATGTTCCCTGCGGATGGGTAAAGATGCGCGCATCCGGCCTGCGCGTGGTCGAGAACTTCCTCGACATGGCGCATTTTCCCTTCGTGCATACCGATATTCTGGGTTCGGAACCGCATACCGAGGTACCGCAATACAAGTCGGAACTCCGCCGGGACGTCGACGAGGTGTGGGCGACCAATTGCACGTTTTTCCAACCGCAGATGACCGCCTCGCGGCCGGAGGGGGAATTCACCCAGCTGACCTATCGCGTGCCCTCGCCCTTCGTGGTCATGCTCTACCGGGTCTGCCCCGCGCAGCCCGACCGGCTCGACGCCATCGCGCTGTTCATCCAGCCGATGGAAGAGGATCTGTGCCGTGCGACGCCCGTCATGTATCTGCTCGACGACCAGGCGTCGCTGGCGCAATTGCGCCGCTTCGAACAGGTCATCTTCCTGCAGGACCGCATCATCGTCGAAAACCAGCGTCCTTTGTTGATGCCGCTGGAACCCCGCGCCGAGATCCCGACCCGCGCCGACTCGTCTTCGGTCGCCTACCGGCGCTGGCTGAAGGAAAAAGGCCTGCGCTTTGGCACGACCATGGCGGCGCAATAGGCACGGCACGATGCGGATCCTGAGACCCGAAACACCATCACACGCCGTCGCGATGCTGGCCGAAGCCGGACCGGATGCGCGATTTGCGGCAGGCTCCACCGCCGTGCAGGCGGAGTGGTCGCTGGGTAAACCGCGTCCGTCGGCGCTGATCGACATCTCGACGCTCGATGGCTTCTCGGGGATCGCTGAGACCGATACCGGCCTGCGGATCGGCGCGGGAGAGACACTTTCCGCGATCATCGGTTCTCCGGCGATTACCGGGAACAGCCCGCTTCTGGCCGAGGCCGCCCGCCGCGTCGGCGCGACCGCGATCCGCAACCGGGCCACGCTCGGCGGCAATATCGGCTGGCGCATCGGCTGCCTGCTGCCTGCCCTGCTGGCGCTTGATGCGGAGCTGGAAGTGCTGACCCGGCAGGGCACAGAAACGCCTTCTCTTGCCGACTGGCTTGCCGGGCCCGCCGAACCATCCCTCATCACGGCTGTCATCGTTCCCCGCCAGGACCCGGAAGGCCGTTTCGGCTTCCGCAAGATCGGCATGCGCGCCGCCTTTACGCCCAGCATCATTTCGGTCGCTGGAGCGTTGCTAATCGATGGCGGGAAAGTGACCTCCGCGAGGCTCGCCGTCGGCGGCGGGCCGGTGCCGGCGGCAAGGCTGATCGCAGCGGAAAAGGGGCTGATCGGACAGAATCTCCCTTCGATTGACTGGGCCGCATTGCGAACCTTGATCGAGACGGAGATATCCGCTCCCGATGATGTCTTCCGCAGCGCGAACTACCGCAAGCGCGCCGGCGCCAATGCGCTGATCGGCGCGTTGTCGGGCGCCTTGCCCGACGCGACCCGGGGCGGACGCTCGATCCGCCCTGCCCCGGCCAATACGCCGGATGAAATCCGCCTGTCGCGCGAGGAAGGCAGCAATCGCTGGCATGTCCGGCCCGATCTGCCGGGCAAGATTGCCGCGCAAATGCCTTACCTGACCGATGCGCGGCGCGGCGACATGCTGGTCGGCGCGACGCTGCGCCTCGACGTCCCGCATGCCCGTATCCTGTCGATCGACACGAGCGCGGCGGAGGCCCTGCCCGGCGTGAAGGCGGTCGTCACGCATCGCGATATTCAAGGCGAAAACTCCTTCGGCATCGTCTTTCCAGACCAGCCGGCGCTGTGTTCCGACAAGGTCCGATATCTGGGCGACCCGGTGGCCGGTGTCGCCGCCACAGACCGCGAGACGGCGCTGAAGGCGCTGGAGCTGATCAAGGTCGACTATGAAGCATTGCCGTCTGTCGGCGACCCGTTCGCCGCGCTCGAAGAGGGCGCGGAGGCGGTTCATGCCGCCGGCAATCTCGCCAGCACGGTCGAATTGCAGCGCGGCGACATCGATGCCGGTTTTGCCGCGGCGGCCCATGTCGTCGAGGAGACCTATGTCACGCCGCGCCAGATGCACGGCTTCATGGAGACCGAGGGCGGCTACGCGGAGCCGACGCCGGATGGAGGCCTGGCGGTCTTCGCCGGCGGCCAGTATGGCGTCCGCGACCGGCAACAGCTCGCCCGCATCCTCGCCATGCCCGAGGAGAAGATCCGTGTCGTCACCAGCCCGACGGGCGGGGGTTTCGGCGGCAAGGACGAACTGACTGTCCAGCCCGTCCTCGCGCTTCTGGCGTTGAAAGCCGGCGCGCCGGTTCGCATGCAATGGACGCGTGCGGAATCGGTTTTGGCCGGCACCAAGCGCAATCCGTTCCGCATTCGCATGCGCACCGCCTGCGACGCAAACGGGATGCTGCTAGCGCAGGAGGTCGACTTTATCGCAGACAGCGGTGCCTATGCCTCGCTCAGCCCAGGTGTTCTGGAGACCGCCAACGAACATGCCTGCGGCCCCTACATCTCGCCGAATGTGAAGACGCGGGGCCGCCTCGCCTACACGAATAACGGCACATGCGGTGCGTTCCGGGGCTTCGGCGCGAACCAGATGACCTACGCCATCGAATGCCAGATGGACCGGCTGGCGGCGCTGTGCGGTCTCGACCCTGTCGAGATCCGCCGGCGCAATCTGCGCACACCCGGGATGCGCGGCTTTCTCGGCCAACGCGTAGCGCCATCCGAACGGCTGAGCGAGATGCTCGACGCCGCTGCCGCGAGCCCGATGTGGCGGGAACCGATCGATGCGCCCCCCGGCAAGGCGATCGGAACCGGCATGGCGCTGATCTATCAGGGCAATGGGCTCGGCACGATGCCGCATGACGAGGCTATTACTCGCATCACGCTCGCCACCGACGGAAAGATCGAAGCGCAATTCGGCCTGGACGAAATGGGCCAGGGGCTCATTCCCTCCATTCATGCGGCGATTGCAGACCGGCTCGGCTGCGCCCGCGAGGATATCCGTGCGGTCATCGGCGACACCGCCGCGACACCGGATTCCGGTTCGACCACGGCATCGCGCGGCGGCTATGTCGTCTGGAAAGGCACGGACCTCATGGCGCCGGGCTTTACAGACAAGCTGCTCGCCAAGGCGGCCGGGATCCTGGACCGCGCGCCCGACACGCTCAGGATCATTCCGGGCGGCATCGCCGACGCGGCCACGAACAGCCGCGTTCCCCTGTTGGACTTCGGCGAGATTGCCGCAGAGCTGGCGCCT
>Ga0070729_10001115_pt1 | contig 44616 bp, 36 predicted proteins | sample tdDd472_FD_66725 | JGI IMG/M metagenome (GOLD analysis project Ga0070729, IMG submission 66725) | Marine sediment microbial communities from the Atlantic coast under amendment with organic carbon and nitrate - tdDd47.2 | ecosystem: Environmental > Aquatic > Marine > Coastal > Sediment | place... | reverse complement strand
TGTGCCAGCGGCAATCCGGTCTCCCGGCAGGCTCGTTCCGCCTGGGTAAGGATCTCTTCGCCGACAATCCGGCGCAGTCGAAGTTGAGCCAGGACCTTGCCCTCGACCAATTCCGAGTGAGCCGCGATCAGTCCGCCATCCTTGAAGCTCAGGCTCAAGATCTCGTCACCCCGACGGACCGTCAGCACGCCTTCCTTGCCCAGGTGGGTCAGGAAAAGCAATAGGTCCGCGGGCGAGAACCGGGAAATGTCACCATTGAACATGAATCAGGCCCTCCGGCGGCTCACACCACATATGCCTCAACTTAGTTATTATTCAACAACTTAAATGCCACTATATATTTCGGCTGAAATCGTTCTGCCTTGAGTGGGAACCGGTGTCAGGGCAGAGGGCTATCCGCAGAAGGGGCCGGCTTGACTCGGCCGCGACATTGCGATGGCCACTCTGGCACCAGGGGCGCCGCCCCGGCGAGCGACATTCGTAGTGACACCTTGATGAACAGCCGGTTGAATCACGGGCCATGGTCATGTAATCCTGAATCTGGCTTTCGACGGGAGCGGTCGACGCAATAAGATCTGCATACCTGAAGCCAGAAAGGATGTTCGAGGCACAACCTTCAAGGTACAGTGCTTCCATGAGCGGCGACGGACGTCCACGGCGAACGAGCAATTGCCCATGGAGGGTACATGTGAGCAAATACGGTCGCACGAAATCACCGGTCTCGACGGAACCCGATCACATCACCTGGATCCTGCTGCTGGGGCTGGTCTACCTGCTGCTCGTGGGCGTCGGGTCCATCGGTGCCGGCTTCAAATGGATCTCCGGTGGCGCCGATGGGGCCGAACGTATCTTTGCCTTCGCCACCAACCCGCTGTTCGGGGTGATCCTCGGCACTCTGGCCACCTCCCTGGTGCAGTCGTCGAGCACCGTCACGTCGGTCATCGTGGGACTGGTGGCCGGCGGTTTGCCGGTGGGCATCGCGATCCCCATGGTCATGGGCGCCAACATGGGCACCACCATCACCAACTCCATCGTCAGTCTGGGTAGTCTACGGGAGGGCAAGTCATTCGGCCGATCGTTCGGTGCAGCCACGGTTCACGATTTCTTCAATCTCTACAGTATCCTCCTCATACTGCCTCTGGAACTGTTGCTGCATCCACTGGAACAGGCTGCCGCTTTCTGCGCCGACTTGCTGGCCGGAACCGATGCTGCCGCCTTCACCGACCTGAACGTCGTGAGCCTGGCGACCCGCCCGCTCACCGGAGTGATCCAGTCTCTTTGCGGCCTGCTGCCTGCGCAGTTCGGCGCCGGTCTGATGATCGTTGTGGGAATCGGGCTGGTCGTCGGCTCGGTACTGGGTCTGGGGCGCCTGCTCAGCACCGTGATGACCGGCAAGGCGGGCCGCCTGCTGGATAACGCCCTGGACCGTGGGGTGGGCTTCGCCTTGCTGGCAGGTGCGCTCATCACGATACTGGTGCAGTCTTCTTCGACCACCACCAGCCTGGTGGTACCTCTGGCGGGAGCGGGAATCCTTACCCTGCGCCAGGTCTATCCCTTCACCATGGGAGCCAACGTCGGCACCTGTGTCACCGCCTTGCTGGCCGCCAGCGGTGTGGCCGGCGCCACGGGTATCTTCGCCTTGCAAATAGCCCTCGTGCACCTCTTCTACAATCTGCTGGGTATCGGTCTCTTTCTAGGCGTCCCCTTCCTGAAAGAGCTGCCGATCCGCTCGGCCGAGTGGCTGGGCGCACGATCCGAACGCAATCGCGGCGCTGCCATCGTCTACATCGTCGGGGTATTCTTCCTGTTGCCCGGTGCGGTGTTCGGCATCCAATCCCTGCTCAACCGCACCGACGAAAGGGTTCTGGCTGCCGAAGCCGACACCCAACAGCTGGAGCAGTTCGAGCAACAGGTCGAACAGTCGGACTTCCGCATCGAGTGACTCGCGGACGAATCCGGACCATCGCCAACAAGCGGCCTGGAATGTTTCATGCTTATCAATGGGTGTATGTGCCTGCATGTTCCTTGCTGTGGAACAAACTTCCCTGGAGGCCCCCCATGCGTGGACAAAAGCCCTATGTGATGACCTGTTTGCTCGCCCTGGCAATGCTGATCACCCTGTGGGGATGCGGCGGCGATGACCCCGTTGACCCTGTCGTGAATCCCGGTGGAGGAGACCCCGGTGGCGATCCGGGCGATGATCCGGGTGGTGAGAATGCTCCCGTAACCGACGCCATCGTCGCTGACCATACCTATGCCGACTCCTTCGCGGACCTCGACCCGACGGTGTTTGCAGAGGTGCGACAAGCCTATGATTTCTACTACGGTCACACTTCCCACGGCAGCCAGATCATGACCGGATTGTCATTGCTGGCCGCCGAGGACGACAACTACGATCGCCCCTCGTTCCACGAACTGGGCGACGATCTGGGCCACAACGGGGATATTTCATGGGCCACCCGCACCCGGCAGGATCTGGACGCCAACCCCGGCACCTGGAACGCGGTGCTGTGGTCGTGGTGTGGCGGGGTCTCGGACAACACACCCACTGGTATCGACACCTACCTGCAGACCATGAATGCCCTGGAGAGCGACTACCCCGGAGTCCTGTTCATCTACATGACCGGCCACCTGGACGGTAGCGGCAGCGACGGAAATCTGCGGGCCCGGAACGATCAGATCCGCCAGTACTGCCTGGACAATGACAAGGTGTTGTTCGATTTCGCGGAGATCGAGAGCTACGATCCGGCAGGCAACTTCTACCCCGACGAGAGCGACGCGTGTCACTGGTGCGAAACCTGGTGCGACAGTCACGACTGCTCGTTCTGCGACAGCGGTTGCGCCCACTCCCATTGCTTCAATTGCTACCGCAAGGGCATGGCCTTCTGGAGCCTGATGGCCGAAGTGGTCCTGTCCACCGACTGACTCGACCGGCCACACCAAATCGCCCGGAACCGTTCACAGTCCCGGGCGTCGTTCTGTTTGGCAACGTTCGGCGCCCTATCCGCCCTGGGCCACCTCCCAGGCAGTGCGGAAGCCCAGCTTGACCAGTTCCTCGTACAATGGACCGTTGAGGGTTTCGGGCGTATCGGTCGGCGCGTGCAGATGACGATAGCTGTTGGTCGTCACCCAGTAGAGGGTTTGTACGTCCTTGTCATAAAACGGCTGAGCGTCGGCGCCACCGCCCTCCCAGGTGGCCGCCGTACTCATCCGGGCATGGGCAGCGTCGAGGCTGCGAGCCCGGTCCCACAGACCGACGGCCGATTTGCCGCCGCCGATGCGAATGCTGTCCCCGTGGGCGATACAATCGAAGTTGAACATTGCCCGAGTGTGGTCCAGGGCAATGTACGGATGCTCGGCATGGTACTCTGCACCGACGAGCCCCGACTCCTCTCCGGCAAAAAGCACGAAGACCACGGTCCGCCGCGGTCGCTCGCCACTTCGGACAAAAGCCTCGGCCAGACGCAGAATCGCCGCCGACCCCGATGCGTTGTCGTTGGCCCCCGGGAAATAGAACTCCGGCGATTGCCTGCCCACGTGGTCCAGATGGGCTCCCAGGATCAGGGCCTCCTCCTTCAGTTTGTCGTCACTACCGGGCAGCACCGCGACCACGTTGCAGGATTCGCGGGCCGGATCATAACTGGCCTGGACCTCCACACGGGCTCGAGACGCCAAGGCCTGCGAGTGGGGCACCTGATCTCCGTCGATGGTTACCTGCAGCTCGCGCAGACCACCGACCCGGCCGACCAGCTGATCGGCCACCCGTTCACTGATCTCCAGGTGGGGAAACTCGGGGTGGTGGCTGCCGGATCCGTGCAGCACGCTGCCGATGGGTCCTCGGTCATGCTCCCGTTCGGGCTTCTCGGGCTCGACCCACAGGAGGGCCGCCGCGCCATGGACGACTGCAGCGGCGGCTCTGGCCCGGGGCGTGCTGTCTTCCCATTCCCATTTGTCGTCGCCCGGTTGCCAGCTCGGATTTCGTTTGAGGCACAACACGATTGCGCCGGTCACGTCGACGTCCGCGTAGTCATCGTAGCCGCGCTCGGGAGCATGCAGTCCATACCCGACGAACACGACCGGGCCGCTGACCTCACCGCTGCCCGAGAACCCACGGCAGACGAAATCGCGACCCAGCACGCAGGAGCTGCTCAGTCCGTCGGCCCCCGTCACTTCGAGGACAGGTGTGCCCTGAATCTCGTTCAGTTCGATGGGCAGATGTTGCAGGTAGCCGTCGTCACCACCGGGCTCCAAACCGAGGTTCTTGAAGCGCGCCGCCGCCCATCTGGCTGCCGCTTCATATCCGGGCGTACCGGGCAGACGGCCGCCGAAACGGGGTGCCGCCAGTGCCGATACATCTTCCAGCAGGGCCTCGGCGGTGATGGTGGCAACGCCCTGCTGCACCGGATCCACTCCGGTCTCCTGACACGCGACCAGGTTCAGGCACGTCACCAGCACCGAGAGGGTTGTCAGAGCCCGTAGATACCGCAAAAGCCACCTCCAGATGGTGTAATCAACCATTGAACCAGACCATCATAAGAGGGTGCCGGACACCGGGCAAGGCGGATTCCCCCGAGTGGTTGCCACTATCGAAAAGTCAGGAACTCCGGCGTCGGATCAGGTGTAGACCCCCTGGCCGACGAAAAATCCTATTATTTTGCACCGCGATTTCCTATACTTTGGCACTGGGAGATCAATAGGAAACCATGCCTTCATCCAACTCCGTGAGGTCGATTCATGAAACGCACGTTCACGCTGGTACTCTGTGCTCTGGCCCTGATCGCTTTCCTGGCCGGCGGCGCCGTCGCCGAGGACAAGAAGACCACCAAGGCCAAGAACACGACCGAGAAATGCGATCCCGCCAAGTGCAAGGACCACGGCAGCAAGAAATGTGATCCCGCCAGCTGCAAGGATCACGCGGCCAAGGCCTGTGACGCCTCGACTTGCAAGGCCCATGGCACCGAGAAGTGCGACCCCGCCAAATGTGAGCACCACAAGGCAGCCGTAGCCAAGACCGCAGCCGCCAAGGACACCGACGCCAAGGCCAAGGAAGCCAAGGCCAAGGGCTGCGACCCCAAGAATTGCGATCCCACCAAGTGCGGCGCCAAGAATACCAAAAGCTCCAGCAAGAGCACCGGCAACGCCAAGAAGTAGTCGCCACATCGCTGCCCAGCAGCAGAAAAACGCCCGGTCGCTCAGCGGTCGGGCGTTTCTGTTTGTTGTGGATCGTCCAGGCTCCAACGGCAAGACCCGGCGGGAATCCATTCCCGCCGGGTCTCATGGCAATCCATTGCCTCTACGGTCGCTCCGTCGAATCGTGCAGCGCCCAGCTCCGCGAACGCTGCGAATCGATCAGGAACAGCCCGTGGTGGCGCCACAGTTATTGCACTTGTAGCACGCACCGTTGCGCACAGTCACCGACCCGCACTCGGGGCACGGAGGGCTGTCGGCCTGTCTCTGAAAGACATCCTTTTCCTCCATGGTGATCCGTGACGTTCCCCCGCCGGTGGCGGCCATCGCCTTGACGGTTTCGGCCACCCGCTCCTCGGCATCCCTCAGCAGGGCCGCTTCGCGGGCATCCTCGGCCCCGTCAGCAACGGTGCCGTCTGCGTCGCCGGCATGGTCGCCGAACTTCAGATCCATCCAGCGGAAGATGTAGTCCATGACTGACTTTGCCATGGGGATCTCCTTGTTGCTGGTGAAGCCACTGGGCTCGAAGCGGGCGTGGCTGAACTTGTTGATCAGCACCTTCAGCGGTACGCCATACTGCAGCATGATCGACACCGAGGTGGCGAAGCTGTCCATCAGACCGCTGACCACCGAGCCTTCCTTGGCCATGGAGATGAACATCTCTCCGGGCTGACCGTTGGGATAGACTCCCACCGTCAGGTAGCCTTCGTGACCGGCGATGTTGAACTTGTGGGTGATGGCCTGCCGCTCGTCCGGCAACCGCACCCGCTTGGGCCGAGGTGGTGCCAGTAGATCCTCTTCCGGCTCTGCATCGGTCTGCTTGCCGGTGTTCAGGGGTTGCAGCCGTTTGGAGTTGTCGCGGTAGATGGCCACGGCCTTCAGACCCATCTTCCAGGCCTCGAGGTAGGTCTTGGATATCTCATCGACCGTCGCCTCGGTGGGCAGGTTGACGGTCTTGCTGATGGCACCGGAGAGGAACGGCTGTACCGCCGCCATCATCCGCAGGTGTCCCATGTAGTCGATGGAACGCTCGCCGTTGGCCGGCCGGAAGGCACAGTCGAACACCGGCAGGTGCTCGTCGCTGATGTGGGGTGCGCCCTCGATGGTCTCGTTCTCCTTGATCCAGAGCAGGACATCCTCGATCTGATCGTCATCGTAACCCAATCGCTCCAGGGCGTCGGGGACGGTATTGTTGACGATGCGCATCAAACCGCCGTCCACCAGCTTCTTGTACTTGATCAGCGCGATGTCCGGTTCGACGCCGGTGGTGTCGCAATCCATCATGAAACCGATGGTGCCGGTCGGCGCCAGCACAGTGACCTGGGAATTGCGGTAACCGTAGTCGTGGCCCAGAGCGTATGCCTCCCGCCAGACGTTTTCAGCCTCCTCCAGCAATTTCTCGGGTACGCGGTTGGCATTGACGTTGTTCAACGCCGCCCGATGCTTGCGCACCACCTCCAGCATGGGCTCGCGGTTGGGACGGTAGCCCTCGAAGGGACCCATGTGGCTGGCGATCTCGGCAGAGGTCAGATAAGCCTGACCGCACATCAAGGCCGTGATGGCCGCGGCATGGTCCCGTCCCTCGTCGCTGTCGTAGGGCAGCCCGCGGTCCATGAGCAGGGCACCCAGGTTGGCAAAGCCCAGACCCAGGGGGCGGTACTTGTGGCTGTTGAACTCGATCTGCGGCCGGGGATAGCTGCTGTTGCCGACGATGATTTCCATGGCCAGGATCACGATGCGCGCCGCGTAACGGAACGAATCGGTATCGAACTCGCCGTCCTCGGTACGGAACTTCATCAGGTTCAACGACGCCAGGTTGCAGGCCGAGTTGTCCAGGAACATGTACTCGCTGCACGGATTCGAGGCGTGGATGCGATCGGTGTTTTTACAGGTGTGCCAGTCGTTGATCGTGGTGTCGAACTGCATGCCCGGGTCACCGCAGACGTGAGTGCCCTGGGCGATCTTCTGCATCAGATCCCGGGCCTTGTAGGTATCCATGGGACGTCCGTCTACCACCGCATGGGTGGTCCAGTCGCCGTCCTCCTCCACCGCACGCATGAAGTCGTTGGTCACCCGCACCGAGTTGTTACTGTTCTGAAAAAAGATCGAGTTGTAGGCCTCCCCGCCGAAGGAGCCGTCGTAACCGGCATCGATCAGGGCCCAGGCCTTCTGCTCTTCCTTGACCTTGCACTCGATGAATTCCTCTACATCGGGGTGATCGATGTCCAGGATCACCATCTTGGCCGCCCGCCGGGTCTTGCCGCCGGACTTGATGACCCCCGCGAAGGCGTCGAAGCCGCGCATGAACGATACCGGACCGCTGGCCTGGCCACCGGCCGACAGGCTCTCGCGGCTGGAGCGCAGGGTCGACAGGTTGCTGCCGGTGCCGCTGCCGTACTTGAAGAGCAGCCCCTCGGTCTTGGCCAGATCCAGAATGGAGGCCATGGAATCGTCTACGGCGTTGATGAAGCACGCCGAACACTGAGGCGCCTTCTCGACGCCGACGTTGAACCACACCGGCGAGTTGAAGGCTGCCGCCTGGTTGACCAGCAGATGGGTCAGCTCGGCCCGAAAAGTCGCAGCGTCTTCATCCGTGGCGAAATAACGGTCCTTGATGCCCCAGTCGCTGATGGTGTCGGCTACACGTCCGATCAGCTGCCTGACCGAGGTCTCCCGCTCCGGAGTGCCCATGCCGCCCCGGAAATACTTGGACACAACGACGTTGGTCGCCATCTGCGACCAGCTGGCGGGAATCTCACAGCTGTCCTGCTGGAAGAGAATCTCGCCCTTGTCGTTGGTGATGCTGGCCGAGCGCAGCTCCCACTTGATGGCGTCGAAGGGGTGAACCTGAGGGTCGGTATTGCGTCGCTCGACCGACAGACCCTTGTGCTTGAGGCGTACGCTCTCAACGCTTTCTTCATCGTCCATGACCGGCCGCCCCGTTTCGGCCAACTCCTTGATATCCAGTTCGTCCTTGAGATCCAGCTCAGCGGAATCGACCGTGTCATCGATGCGGGCAGCTGCTTGATTGCGTGCGCGCTCGCTATTATTGGCCTCGGTGACCGGCTCCGTCTGGTCCCCGAAAAGCACGCCGTCACCGGCGGGCTGTAGCCTCTCCCTCTCCCTATTCTTATCAGCCATGATCCGTCTCCTTTACTCGGCTCCGTCCGCTCTCCCGATCGTCTCGCTCAGCCCGCTTCGGATTTCCTGCCCGAGGCCCTGTTTCGTACAGACAAAACGTCCTCGTCACCCCGCGCTTCCGATTCCAGATCTTAAGGAAAAATGAGGCCGAACTTGATGTTCTATGTGGAGAACTACCCCAATATATTGGGTGTATTCACATCCTCAACCACTGTCCCTTGTGGGACAGGTCGCACAATAAACGGTGGGCCGAATCGGATTCAAAGGGATTATTCTGTGTTTTTTTCGACAGGGCTGGTCGCAAGATGCAAACGCGCCTCAAGGCCTGAAAAATAGACCTTTATGCCCCCCTCGGGAATGTTAGTTTTTTTTGAGAATTTTTGCACCGACACCACGGGCCAACCCTCCGGGAAGATCCCGGCAATCTGGACCTTCAAATAATGAATTCTGTATCTGCAGAAAACAAGTGGGAATAGGGACTTGGGATCGACCAGCCCCGCGTCACAAAACCAGCGCGGTCAGCGGGGGTCCGCGCCGCCGATTCCCGGGACGATGGAACCGGCGACAATACCCTCGACGATCTGGCGAATATGGTCGCGGCCTTTCCTGAACGCCGCCCGTACCGTTTCCCCGTCCCCCTCGGCTGACATGGGATCATCCATGGGCAACGGCACGTGCCGCCCGGGGACCTGCAGAGCAGGCAGGAAACGGGCGGCTTCTTCGCTCAGGGTCACGATGAGATCGAAACTGTCGAGGTCGAAGTCATCGATGGGTTGGGTCGCTTGCCCCGCCATGTCCAGGCCGACTTCGCCCATGACCGCCCGGGTCTTGCCGGTGATGCGGTAAGTCAGCAAGCCACCGCTACTGACGGACCAGTCCGCGGGGAACAGATGGCGAGCCCAGGCCTCGGCCATCTGGCTACGGCACGAGTTCGCGGTGCACACGAAGAACACGTTCACAATGATTCTCCGATGAGGCCGACCGTGTCCTGCAAGCTTCTCGGCAAGTCCACCAGCACGGTTTCGACAGCGTCTTCGGGAAACTCCAAAGGTTCCATGCCCGACCAGAAATCTTCTTCACTGACCGGCCCGGTGCCCCCTCCGTAGCCCAGGCGGCAACAGATCAGATTGGCCGCGGCGACGGCCCGGGCGAGGGCCGCTTCTTCCCCGGCTTTTGCCGGTTCATGGTGCAACCGGATGATCCGCACCAGGCTGTCGGGAAAATTCCAGGCCTCGCCCAGATGCCCGCCCGCCTCGGCGTGATCAAAACCCAGGATCGACTTCTCGGCCTCACGCAAACCGGCGAAATCACAATCGGGAGGCAACTGCTCCAGATGCTCTCTCAGGGGACGATTCAGAATCAACTTGCCTATATCGTGGACCAGCCCACCGGTGAAGGCTCTTTCGCGCAACTCCTTGCCCCCATCGAGACTGGCCAGGTGGGCAGCACCCAGCGCTGTGCCCAGCGCATGATGCCACATCTCATTGCGAGCCATGTGGTAAGCCCCCAGCGGCCCCCGCATCACATCGCCCATGCTGGTGGCAAACGCCAACGTCACGATGGTCTGGTTGCCCAGCAGCACCAGGGCCTCCCGGGCCGATCCGACCTTCCGGCGCAGACCGTAGTAGGCACTATTGCAAAGCTTCAAAAGGTTGGCTGTCAGCGACGGGTCCTTTTCGATCACGTCCAGGACGCGGCCTGCTTCCACGGTGTCGTCGTCTAGCAGATCCAGCAAACGCATGGTAGTCGACGGTAGCGCCCTAAGCTCGCTGGTGGCGGCTATCAGTTCCTGCAGCGATTTCTGCATCGTCACCCTCCGTTGCAATTCGGCGGCAGAGCAAATTCTCCCGGTTGTGGCGGCCGTTCCCCCGGACCTCCAGACCCTATCTCTGGGCGAGATTATTTCGGGTCCAGATCGATCAGTGCTTCCCCTTGGCTGACCACCTGACCATCCGTGACGTGAACACTCTGGACAATGCCGGTCGTGGCGGCGGCCAGATCGGTTTCCATTTTCATGGACTCGATGATCAACAGTGACTCTCCCGCGACGACTTCCTGTCCTGCCGCAACCAGGATCTTGACGATCTTTCCCGGCATGTCCGCTACCAGGTTCGGTCCGGCGGCCGGATCGTCGGCAGGATCGTCGTGGTCCTGATCCACCAGGCGCACCTGATGAGCCCGACCGTCGCAGAAGACCAGTCGCTCGTCTTCCCGCTCTGCAACCCAGAGTCGGCGCCGGCCCTGGTGGGTCTGGATCAGCCACGCGCCGGTGTGGTCCCGGCGAGCTTGCAGGGGTACCTCCCGGCCGTCGATGAGCAGGCGCCAGTCCTCGCCGTCACGGCTCACCTCAATGGCCACCTGTTCATCACCGGTTCGAAAGTTCAACAGCACTGCTTGCTCCCCGTTTCAATGCACGCCCTGCCGGCGCTCGGTGTGCGGGTCGTTTCACTCAGTCCAGACCGTCGAGGCGGAATCGGCCCAGACGCTCCCAGGGTGTGACTGGGGACGACTCCCCGGCCGATCCCTGGTTCACCGGGCCCGTGACACCTTCACTGAGTCGGTGGTACTCCGCCACAGCGGACACCGCCAGGGCCAGATCGCCACCACCACCGCGTCCGCTTTCCCAATCCGGCAGGTATTCACTGAGGAATCCCGTATCCAGATCACCGGCGACGAAGGCCTCATGCTGCAGGATCTCGATGAGGTACTCCACGTTGGTCGTCACTCCAAGTACGGCGTAATCCTTCAAGGCGGCCACGGCCCGATCGATGGCATTGCGGCGGGTTCCAGCGTGGAGGCTGAGCTTGGCGATGAGCGGATCGTAGTACATCGTCACCGCATCACCCTGCCGGACACCGCTGTCGACCCGGATCCCCGGGCCGCTGGGCTCGTGCATCAACAGGATCTCGCCCAGGGACGGGCGAAAACCGTTCTCGGGATCCTCGGCATAGATCCGGCATTCGATGGCGTGACCTTGGCTGGTCAGCTGATCCTGGGTCCAGGGCAGGGGGCGGCCTTCGGCCACCTGGATCTGGCTGCGAACCAGGTCCACCCCGGTGGTCAGCTCGGTGACCGGATGCTCCACCTGTAGACGCGTATTCATCTCCAGGAAATAGAATTCGCCGTCACCACCGAGCAGGAATTCCACGGTCCCGGCACCTGCATAGCCAACGGCCCGCGCCGCCGCCACGGCAGCCTGTCCCATCTGCCGGCGCAACTCCGGCGTGAGTGCGGGCGACGGTGTCTCCTCGATGATCTTCTGGTGTCGACGCTGAATGGAACACTCGCGTTCGAACAAGTGGACGTAGTTGCCATGGTTGTCGCCGAAGATCTGGAATTCCACATGGCGGGGCCGCTCGATGAAACGCTCCAGGTAGATGGTGCCATCGCCAAAGGCGCCCACGGCCTCCCGGACCGCTGCGGCGCAGTCGTCCAGCAGACGGGCGGGACTCTCGACCAGTCGCATGCCCTTGCCACCGCCGCCGTAGGCGGCCTTGACCATCAAGGGATACCCCACGGACGCGGCTATGGCCTGCACTTCGACCGCAGGAAACTCCCCGTCGGCCGCCGGCTCGGGCAACAGAGCGCCGGGCACCACCGGTACGCCGGCCCCTTCCATGATGGCCCGGGCGGCGGTCTTGGAACCCATCTGCTCGATGACCTCGGCGGACGGACCGATAAACACCAGTCCCGCTGCTGCACAGGCTCGGGCGAAGTCGGCGTTCTCGGCCAGGAACCCGTATCCGGGGTGGATGGCGTCGGCATCGGTGGCCTTGGCCACCTCCAGGATTCGGTCGCCGCGCAGGTAGGATTCGCCGGGCTCAGCCGGACCGATGGTCACTACCTGGTCGGCCATCTCCCCGTGCAGGGAATAGCGGTCCACGTCCGAACATACCGCCACCGTACCGATGCCCATCTCCCGGCAGGCTCGAATCACCCGCACGGCGATTTCGCCCCGGTTGGCCACCAGGACTCGACTCAACGGTTGCTGAACATCCTGGTTCGGACGGGTGCTCATTGCGTCTCCTTGTCCATCGTCGAGGACGATTCGCTCATCGCCGGCAGGGTCCAGGTCTCGGCGCCCACCCAGGGCGCTGCTTCCCGGGAGCCGAACACTGCGAGAGCAGCTTGCCCTTCCTCCCGAGTCCGGGCCTCGGCGATCATGCGGGCGCACAGCTCGGCACTGCGCACGAAACCCAGGGACTGGACACCTTCCAGCAGGCTCTTGCACAGGCCCAGAGCCGCAGGACCACCGCGCAGCAATGCATCGACCGTTCCAGCCACCACATCGTCCAGGCCACCGGGACCATCACCGCTGTCGGCCAGCCGATCGATCAGACCCAGGCCGTAGGCCTCGTCGCTGTCAATGGTATCTGCGGTCAGGAAGTAGGTGCGGGCCGCCGCCTGGCCGATTCGATCGATCACCAGTGGACTGATCACTCCAGGAACGAGTCCCAGGCGGACCTCCGAAAACGCGAAGGTCGCCGCGGGTCCGCCGACGACGATGTCACAGGCGGCCACCAGGCCCACACCGCCCCCGTAAGCGGGTCCCTGTACCCGAGCCACTACCGGCACCGGACAATTGCGCACCGCCCGGAACATGGCACCCATATTCAGGGCCGCAGCCAGGTTCTGCTGGTAGTCGGCCCGCCCCAACTCCTTCATCTCACCCAGATGGGCCCCGGCACAGAATACCTTGCCGGCTGCGCGCAACACGATCACATGGGGCCGGCACCTGCCCTGGGGACCGATGTCCGGCGCGCCATCGGTCTCCGTGGGAGGCAGGGGATCCCGATAGGCGATCGTCTCGAAGAGATCGCGCAGCTCGGTGATCGTCGCGGCGTCCAGAGCGTTGCGTACCTCGGCGGCGTCGAGGGTCACGACCAGGACCCGGCCGGCGATTTCCTGCCTGATGGCCATCGTGACTCTCCTACATCCGGTAGACGCCGAACTTCACCGGCGGGATGGGCGCGTTCAGGGACATGGCCAGGCCCAGTCCCAGGATATCCCGGGTCTGGGTCGGGTCGATGACGCCGTCGTCCCACAGCCGGGCGCTGCTGTAGTAGGCGTGACCCTCGGTCTCGTACTTGGCGATGATGGGATCGACGATGGCCTGTTCCTGCTCCTCAGTCAGGGTCTCGCCCCGGCGGGCCACCTGGTCCTTCTTCACCGTCAGCAACACACCGGCCGCCTGTTCGCCTCCCATGACCGAGATCTTGGCCTGGGGCCACATCAACAGCAGCCGTGGCTGGTAGGCGCGGCCACACATGCCGTAGTTGCCGGCGCCAAAGCTGCCCCCGACCAGGACCGTGAACTTGGGCACCGTGCTGTTGCTCACGGCGTTGACCATCTTGGCCCCGTCCTTGGCTATGCCGCCGTGCTCGTACTGCTTGCCGATCATGAAACCGGTGATGTTCTGCAGGAAGACCAGCGGGATCTTGCGGGCATTACACAGCTCGATGAAATGAGTGGCCTTCAGGGCCTCGGCGCTGAACAGGATGCCGTTGTTGGCGATGATGCCCACGCTGTAACCGTGAATCCGGGCAAAGCCGCAAACGAGGGTCGTGCCGTAGCGGGGCTTGAACTCGTGCATCCGGCTGCCGTCTACGATCCGTGCGATGACTTCGCGCATGTCGAAGGGAAAACGGGGATCGTGGCTGACGATTCCATGCAATTCGGCGGGGTCGTAGTGGGGTTCTTCCGGCGGACTGCAGGTGATTTTCTCGGTGTGCGTCGGCCCCAGATTCTCCACGATATCCCTGATCAAGCTCAGGGCGTGAGCATCATCGGTGGCCAGATGATCGGCCACACCGCTGATGCGAGTGTGCACGTCGCCGCCGCCCAGATCCTCGGCGGTGACCTCCTCGCCGGTGGCGGCCTTCACCAGGGGCGGCCCCCCCAGAAAGATGGTGCCCTGCTCCTTGACGATAACCACCTCGTCGCTCATGGCCGGGACATAGGCGCCGCCGGCAGTGCAACTGCCCAGGACGGCGGAGATCTGCGGGATGTCCAGGGCACTCAGGATGGCCTGGTTGTAGAAGATTCGGCCGAAGTGATCGCGGTCCGGAAAGACCTCCGCCTGCAGTGGCAGAAAAGCGCCACCCGAGTCCACCAGATAGATGCAAGGCAACCGATTCTCCCGGGCAATCTCCTGGGCCCGCAAGTGCTTCTTCACCGTCACCGGGTAGTAGGTACCGCCCTTGACCGTGGCGTCGTTGGCCACGATCATCACCTGCCGTCCGTGGACACAACCGACACCGGTGATGATACCCGCGGCCGGCACGTCGTCGTCGTAGACCTCGTGAGCGGCCAGGGGTGAGAGTTCCAGGAAGGGCGAACCCGGGTCGAGCAACTGGTCGATGCGATCGCGCACCATCAACTTGTTCTGGGAGGTGTGTCGCTCCCGCGCCCGCTCGCTGCCTCCCTGACGAATGTGCCCCAGCAGCTCCGCCAGTTCGGCGGTGCGCTTCCGGTTCAGGCGGTCGTTTTCCTGAAAAGCGGCGTCATTGGTCTTGATCCGGCTGACAATCCTCTTCATCGTGCCTCCGCGGAAATGCTCTCCGAGAAATCCCCCGATCCCTCCCGGCTCCCGGGCAGGAGACTTGCTGTCGGGAGGGCTTCGCAGCTACAATACCATGGCCCGATAACGATTACCACGCTCAGCTTCAGCCCGGAGGGCGATGGCATGCGCATTCTCGGCGGAACCGTATTCTTGCCCACCGGCCCCGTGGCCGCGGATCTCGTCATTGCTGATGGCAAGATCAGTGAGATCGTGGCCCGCGAAAATGGTAGTGCAGAGACCACAGCCAATGATTCCATCGTTGAAGCCGGCGGATTATGGATCCTGCCCGGTGGGATCGATGCCCACACCCATTTCGGGATGCCCCTTGGAAACGGCATCCAGAGCCTGGGCTGGCGCGAGAGCTCGGAGGCGGCGCTGCTGGGCGGTACCACGACGATCATCGACTTCGCCAACCCGAACCGGGACGAGTCCCTGCTGACGGCCACCGAACGCTGGCAGTCCGCCGCTTCGGGAGCCTGCCGGTGCGACTTCGGACTGCACACGACGGTGGTCCAGACCACGGACGATCGCCTGAGCGAGATCCCCGAACTGGTGCGGCGGGGGGTTCCCACACTGAAGGGATTTCTGGCCTACAAGGGCCGCCTCATGCTGCGGCCCGTCCAGATGCGACAGCTGATGCACGCAGTGCGCGAAGCCGGCGGCATGCTGCTGGTCCACGCCGAGGATGGCGAATTGAACGCGGCGGCGGAACAGACGCTGCTCGACCTGGGACGCACCGGTCCACACTGGCACCCGCTGGCCCACCCGCCGCAGTCAGAAGAGCAGGCCGTTGAACAGGCCCTCGACCTGGCGCTGGAAACGGATTGCCCCCTGACATTGGTGCACCTGAGCCTGGCCCGCAGCGGTGAGTTGCTACTGCAGGCACGGCGCCGTCGGGACGACCACGGCGGCCACACGACCTTGATCGGCGAAGTCTGCCTGAACCACCTGTTCGCTGACGAGTCCCTCTACGAGAGCGGCCACGAGGCCGCCCTGGCGGCCATCTGTTCGCCGCCGTTGCGGGCGAAGGAGAACGGTCAGGCCCTGTTGAGCCAGCTGGCCAAAGGGGAGCTGGATCTGCTGTCTACCGACCACTGCGAGTTCGCCCTGAAGGTGAAGTTGCAGAGGGCCGGCGGCGGGTTTCCGGCCATCCCCAACGGCGCCGGTGCGGTGGGCGAGCGGCTGGTGATCAGCCACACCCTGGGCGTGGCCACCGGCAAGTTGAATGCCGAGCGTTGGGTCGATGTCTGCAGCCGCCGGCCCGCCGAGATCATGGGCCTGGGCCACCGCAAGGGCCGGATCGCCGTGGGCTTCGACGCAGACCTGGTGTTGTTCGACCCGGCTGCCGAATACCGCTGGCAACCACTGGGCCGGAGTGATCGCGCCGCCAATCTGTGGGCCGGGCTGCCTTGCCAGGGCCAGGTGCGCCAGGTCTGGTTGCGGGGACACCAGGTCGTGGTCGACGGACGGCTGGCTCTCACACAGCCGGGAGGCGAGTTCCTGCCGCGAGCGTTATCCTGAGCCGACCAGATCGCTGACCAGAACCGTCTTCGGACTCAAACCCATAGAGGTGGCTTCCATGGCCGCATCCACCGACCAGCTAACAGGCCGCTACGAACGCATCGCCGCTCAGCTCGCCGAGCTGTTCATCAAGAAACCCGACCCCATCGCCCGCATGGCCACCGTCAGCGCCTTGCTGCACCACAAGATGCCACATTTCTTCTGGACCGGTTTCTACCGGCTGGTCGGGGACCGCCTGGTCGTGGGCCCCTACCAGGGACCCCTGGCCTGCGCCGTCCTCGACGCACCCGAAGGGGTGTGCTGGGCCGGTGTCAACCGGACCGAAACCCTCATCGTACCCGACGTCCAGGAGTTCGCCGGGCACGTGGCCTGCGACGCCCGCTCCAAGAGCGAGATCGTCGTGCCGGTGCGAGATGGTGACGGCGCGGTGGTCGCCGTACTGGATGTGGATTCGGATCGACCCGACGCCTTCGGTCCGGCAGACCGGTCAGGGCTCGAGCGGATCGTCGCCCTGGTGTTCGGGTCATGAGCGCCGGGAAGGTCCTCGTCTTCGGACTGGGCTGGCTGGGCACGGCCTTCGCCAAGATACAGGCGCGGTCCGGTCGGCTCGTGGTTGGAACGGTGCGATCCGAAACCCGGGCGGCCGAATTGCGAAGCGCCGACGCAAACCTGGGGCAGATCTCCATCGTCCCCTACGAGCTGGGACGTCCGCTGCCCGAGGCGTTGAAAGCGTTCGCAGGCGGCGCCCGAGCCGTCATCGCCCTGGCTCCAAGGGGGGCCGGCGTCGACCCGACCCTGTTCACCGACGGCATGGCCGATCTGGCAAACCAGCTGTCCGAATGTGGTGTCGGCGCCATCACCCTGATCAGCTCCACCGGCGTGTACCCCGACGACATTCCCCTGGCCCGGGAGGAGGACGCCGTCGATGTTCCTTCACGCTGGTCGGGCATCTCGTGGCTGGGCATCGAACAGCGGGTTGCTGCCGCGGCACAGGACGTGCCGATGATCGTACTACGCTTCGGTGGGCTGTTCGGCCCGGGTCGAGATCCATCACGGTTTCTGGGCGACAAGCTTCTGAGTTTGCCGGACGATCCGGTGAACATGATCCATCTGGACGATTGTCTGGGAGTACTCGAGGCAGTCGGAAAGCTGGACCGATCGCTGACGCTGAACGCCTGCAGTCCCGTGCATCCGAGTCGCCTGGAATTCTACTCGGCCGCCGCGACGGCGCGCGGAACCGCTCCACCGGGTGTAGCTCCAGGACCACGTCAATCGCCTACCGGTCGGATCGTGTGCACCGACCGTCTGCTGCGAGAAACGACCTACACCTTCCGCCATCCGGACCCCCGGGCCGCCTTCAGCTAACCCTGCAGGCGACCTGGGCCCCGGTATCTGCTGCTTTTTGATCTACGAATAGAAAATACATTGTCATTATCCGGCCACCGTGAGGACTTCTCCCGGGTTAACGCTGTATACTGGCGCCCGCGACTGTGACGAATCCGCTCCAGAACTCATATTTCGAGGGGAGTCAAAATGTCTGGTCGAATCACCTACTTCCTATTCCTTGCCCTGCTGCTATTGCTGCCATCTTTCGCCGGCGCCGCCGTCTGGGTCGTCCGAGCCGACGGCTCCGGTGACGTGCCCACCATCCAGGACGCCATCGCGGTGCTCGATTATGACGATGTGATCGAGCTGGCCGACGGCGTGTACACCGGCCCCGGCAATCGAGACCTCCACAACAGCGAGAAGTCTTTCGCCATCGTCTCCCAGAGCGGGGACCCGACCGCGTGCATCATCGACTGCGAGAGCACCGAGGAGGACCCCCATTTCGGCATCATCTTCGACGGCGGCGGCTGAAAGGACAACATTACCCGCGGTCTGCAGGGTATCACCATCACCGGCGCCCGCCACTACACGGGCAGTGCCGTGATCATCGGGGAAATCGGCCAGATTACCCTGGACAATTGTATCTTCCGGAACAATACAGCCGACTACTACGGCGGAGCGGTCGTGTGCTCGGGAAGCATGGCTCAGATCACCCACTGCCAGTTCATCGACAATGAAGCCCCGAGCGGCGGCGCCGTCGACCTGGAGTACAGCAACGTGGATCTGGAGTACTGCACCTTTGTCGGCAACACGTCCAACGACGGCGGCGGCCTGCTGGTCCAGGGCTACTGCAATGTCACGGTTTCGAACTGCTCCTTCCTCTTCAACGGAGCCGAACAAGGCAATGGGATTTCGTTCATCAACGCCAGCTCGGCACATCTGAAGGTCGACCGGACCTTGATCGCCTTCGGCTCAACCGGGGAGGGCTTTTTCTGGGATGGCGCCGACACCTTGACCGTCACGAACTGTGACATCTACGGCAACAAGGACGGCGACTGGACCGGCGAGATCGCCGACCTGGTCGGCGTCGACAACAACTTCAGCCTCAATCCGCTGCACTGCGGCGCGCCCCAGAGCGACTTCACTCTCTGGAACGACTCGCCCTGCCTGCCGGCCAACAACCCGGGCGGCGTGCTGATCGGCGCCTACGGTCTGGGTTGCGGAGTCCTGGCCGAAGCGGGAGACGCAGTGCCCGGACGAGCGGGCCGGATCCTGGTGGGCGGCCATCCCAATCCATTCAACCCGCGGACGACCATCACCTTCCGGCTGGACCAGGCCGAGCAGGTGAGCGTCGGCGTGTACGATCTGGGTGGGCAGCTGGTCGCCGAACTGGTCGACCAACGGTTTGGAGCGGGGCTCCACGAAGTGGACTGGCAGGGACGCGACGTAGCCGGACAGGCCGTTGCCTCGGGCACCTACCTGGTGATCTTGAGGGCGGCCGGACGGATCGAATCCCAAAAGATATCGCTACTCAGATAACGAAAGGCCGCCTCCCTGCGGGGAGGCGGCCATCATATTACACCTGCGGGAGTTCTAGCGATACAGTGCGTGGACGGCTCCCCATGGCGCATCTTCAATCGCCTTGGTCAGGTTGGTCAGATCCACAATACCCTGCAGTTGATAGTAGGATTGTAGCGATCCCTCGTGCAGGGAATCACGATGAGTTACGTACACATTGATCACTCCCGTGCTCACAAGCGTCGTGGACTCGGCGGGTCGCACGGTCCGAGCGGCGAAGTTGAATGCCGCCCACTCGGCGCCCGGGTAGAGCGGATCGTCCGGCTCAGCCTCCAGCCAGGGAGTCTCCTGGAACCACTGTTCGAACTCTATGGCCGTCACCGCCGGCACCAAATACTCGTCGGGCCCGATCACCGCGACACCGGAGAACAACCGCTGGTGAATCCTAACTTCCTGCTCGAAGCCGAAGTGGTCGGTGTGCAGATCAAATGATTCAATGGTGGTCTCCTGCAAAAACAATCTGAAGTCCGGCCGCATCATGTTGGTATAGCCGGCCGATGACATGGACTCGTAGACCTGTCGGAAGTTCGCCATCAACTGGTCCTTGGTCGCAGGAAACGGCAGAGAGCCCAGGGTCGCTTCGGCAGACTCGGTCACCGCCGACGTCACACCCCAACGATCGCGCACCTCAAGAGTCACATCCTTAGCCCCGCTGGTCGTGTAGGTGCCAATCAGCTCATGAGCGTCCGACCAGTCAATCCAGCCCCCGCCGGCCTCGACACGCCAGCGGAAGGGTAACTCGTGCAGGCCGCTGTCTGGATCGCTGGCATCGGCGGCCAGACACCGCAGTTGCGGCGAGGGGAAGGCCGCCAGGTCTTCCAGCTCCAGACCACTTGTCGGAGCCAGGTTCGTCAGATAATACCAGCAGACCAGGCCCCAGCTGCCCGAGACCTCGCCATCAAACTGGGCCGCCGGTGCCGGTTCGGGCGTCACCTCGACGATATCCAGCAGCAGGTACGACGTGTCCTGTCCTCCGGGCAGTGTTCGCTCGGCGACGTAGAATCTCTGCCGGCCGGCAACCGGTAGCGGCGTGCTCGGCGTCGCCCGCTCCAGCAACAGGTCGATCTGGAAATCGGCCACCCGGGCTCCCGGGTAGGGCGTCGTGTCGTCGGCCTCAATCCAATCGGTCAGCTGGATGACCTGGTCGAACCTCAGGCCAGTGATGGCAGTGCGGAACTCACCCTGCCCGTTGTCCACCGGTTGGCCGGAAAAGATGTTCTGCACCGCACCGACCATCTCGTCACGGGTCAGGTAGTTGCTCAGCAATCCCTGATAGCTGACCTGGGCGGTGTCGATGTGGCAGACGAACTCCTCGGCCAGCAGGGCCTCGTATCCGTCTGCATCCCGCTGGGCCAGGGCCATGACGTACAGGGTGACCCACTGCTCGGGAGAGCGAGCTGGCAGGTTTGGGCCAGAGTCCGGATCGGTAGGGTCGTCGCTGCAGCCGGAAAGGGCCAGCGCGCCGCCCAGCAGCAGGGAGATCAGCAGAATCATGGTGACAGGTAGAGCGATACGGTTCGACATGGAGGTTCATCTTTCTGATGTATTCAAACGAGTCGCGATACTCCGGGGCCAGTCCCGATCCTACTCCGGTCCCCCGGGCAATGGAAACCAGCGCAGACGTTCGAGTTCCGGATCCAGGATCAGGCCTTCGCTGTTGGCCAGCATCGTATCAGGCAGATGCTTGCGATCCTCGATGATCAGGCGAGCGTCGTTCAGATACTCGCCGTAGGCACTGTCCGGTTCCGTGATATGCCGGGAGCGGTACTGCATCTTCCCCGAACGGTACGAGATGCTCTGCAGCCGCAACTTGGCCTCGGGATGCATGTCCCGGTGGCGCCAGATACCCGTGTGAGGGTCGAACTCGTAATCGCTGAGCAAGCGCCAGCCGTCCCGGGCCAGGATGTGCACCGCTTCGAGAATGAAGCGGAAGACCTCGTCGCTGATGAAGTAGTTGAAATTCACCCGCACCCAGCCCGGCTTGATGCCCTCCGCGCCGCTCTCGATAGCGTCGTGAAAGCGCATGGAGCGGGCCAGGTCGATGCCCAGCAGCCGGTGTCCATAGGGGCCGGCACAGGAGCAGCCGCCCCTCGCCTGGATGCCGAACAGGTCGTTCAGCAGGGCGACCACGAAGTTGTGGTGCAACACCTGTTCGCCGTGGCGGATCACGAACGAGACGATGGACAGGCGCTTGGCGTTGACATTGCCCAGGATCTGGATGTTCTCGTTGGTGGACCACGATTCGATGGCCCGGGCCACGAAGCGGTTCTCCAGCTCCTCGATATTCTGCTCGCCGACAGCGGTCTTGAGATGAAAGACCAGCCCCGAGCGGATGGCCTCGATGATCGCCGGTGTGCCGCCTTCCTCGCGATTGGCGTGGTCGGTCAGGTAGGTGTGCTCGGCCGGACTCACGTACGATACCGTGCCACCGCCGGGTACCGACGGTACCTGATTCGTCAGCAGACTGCGCTTGACGACCAGTACTCCCGGGGTACCCGGTCCGCCGATGAACTTGTGGGGAGAGATGAACAGGGCGTCCTTGCTGCCCTTGTGCTCGTGTTGGCCGTCGTCGGCCGGATTCATCTCGATCTCCACATAGGGCGCCGCGGCAGCGAAGTCCCAGAAAGCCAGGGCGTCGTGGGCGTGCAGCAGGCGTGAGATGCCCTGAGTGTCCGAGACGATGCCCGTCACGTTGCTGGCCGCGGAGAAACTGCCGATCAACAGTGGCCGGCCGGCGTACTTCTCGAGTTCGTCCCGCAGCTGGTCCTGGTCGATGCGCCCGTCGTGATCCTCGGCAATGGTCACCACATCGGCGATGGACTCCCGCCAGGGCAATTCGTTGGAGTGGTGCTCATAGGGCCCGATGAAGACCACCGGCCGCTTGTCGGCCGGGATCTGCATCGAAAGCTCGAAGTCCTCGTCAAGATCCCGGGGCAGGCGCAGATTCAGGATTTCGATGAGCTTGTTGATGGCCCCGGTGGCGCCGGAGCCGCAGAAGATGACCACGTCTTCTTCGGTGCCGCCCACCGAATCGAGAATGATCTGCCGGGCATCCTCTCGGAAGCAGGTGGTCTGCAGTCCGGTGGCTGAGGTCTCGGTGTGGGTGTTGGCATACAGCGGCAACACTTCTTCCCGTATGAATTCCTCGATGAAGCTCAGCGAGCGCCCACTGGCGGTGTAATCGGCATAGGTCATGCGACGGGGTCCGTAGGGACCATCCAGGGCACGATCATCACCAATGATGGAATCGCGGATCTTCTCGATCAGATGCAGGACACATTCTTCCACGACAGCACCTCGACAGGGGGCTCAGGCAGGTCCGCGGTTGGGCTCGAAACGGCACCGACGGACAGGACGATAGACTCCAATAGTAAGCCACCGATCGATCTCGGGAAACCTCCCATTATCGCAGATGATTAACGATGAATTACGTCCGGGTTTTGACGGTGCCGGTGGACACCTGTCCTCCAGGGGGTCACAATGGACCGGACCCACCCATTTCCCCAGCCCCGGAGGCGATAATGACCGGCTTTGTCCACGACCCCGAGCACACCGGTCACGACCTTGCCGGCCACGCCGAACACGCAGATAGGGTCGGCGCGGCAGCGGAAGCCCTCTCGGTGGCTGGACTCGTTAAACGCCTGCAACCGAAGAAACTGCGACCAGCGACAGGCGCCGAACTGGAGGCGGTCCATACTCCGGCCATGCTCCGGCGCATCGAACAGTGTTGCAGCGGCGGCGGCGGCCACCTGGATCCCGACACCTATTGCTGCCCGCTCAGCTGGGAGATCGCCCGCCGGGCCAGTGGTAGCCTGGTCGCGCTGACACAGGCGGTCCTGGCCGGCGACCAGCCCAACGGCCTGGCCTTGATTCGTCCGCCGGGGCACCACGCCACCGGTGACCGCTCGATGGGATTCTGCCTCACCAACCACGTGGCTGTGGCGGCCCGGGCGGCTCAGCAGCAGGCAGGGCTCCAGCGGGTGGCCATCGTCGATTTCGACGTCCACCACGGCAACGGCACCGCGGCGGTGTTCGCAGCCGATGGCGACGTGCTGTACGTATCGAGTCACCAGTATCCCCACTACCCCGGCACCGGCTCGCCCACCGACCAGGGCACCGGATCCGGTCACGGAACGACGGTGAATCTACCCTTACCCGCTGGAACCGGAGATCAGGGGTTTCTGGCCAGCTGGCAACAAGTGGGCCTGCCTGCGGTGCGACGGTTCCAACCGGAACTGATCCTTGTCTCGGCGGGTTTCGACGCCCACCGGGCCGACCCCCTGGCCCAGCTCCTGGTCTCGACCGCAGGCTATCGCTGGTTGGTCGGCGCCCTGGTCAGATTGGCCGCCGACATTTGTGGCGGCCGCATCGTGTTGGCTCTCGAGGGCGGCTACGACCTGACAGCACTGGGCGAATGTGTGGTCGCTGCGGCCGAGGTCCTGCTTGACCCCGACTGTCCGGTGGCCGACCCTCGCGACGCCGAAACCGGTCCAGGATCGGAGCCGGATCTGAGTGAGCTGCTGGTCAAACTCAGAACCCTGCACGGGCTGTAACCCGGGGTGGATAGAAAGAGATTGAATGCGCCACACTCCAACCATCATGGCAGTCACCTGGCTGCTGACCTGCTGGGTGATGATCCTCGCCGGCCAGTCCGTCACCCTGGCCCCGGCCGAGCAGGCGGTCGCCTGGCCCCGGTTGCCCGTGGGCGGCGACCGATTGATCGCTGCGACCCAGGACCCCGGTGTTCGCTTCCTGCCTCCGGTCACGCTGGTGGTGGTGGTCCTGGTGGCACTCCTGCTCTATGTGTCAACCAGTCGGGCCCGCACTCCCCGGGCCCGACGGCCCTGGACCGAGTTGATCCTCTTCTACCCCCTGCTCTTCGCTTATTTGTGGCTGGTCGCCCCGGCTCGGGACATGGCGCCTGCGGGTTGGGTTCTGGGGGCGGCTATTCTCGGTGCTACCGCATGGATGATGCGGCGCTCACCGGAACGGTCGGGCGAGAACTACCGACTCACGCCCCGGATCCGGCTACTCGATGGCTTGCTTGTGGCGGTGCCGATCATCGTCGGACTGCTGTCCGGCCCGGCGGACCTCTCTGCCCGGCAACTGGTCTACCTGCTGCTCTATCCCCTGTATGCTCTGTTACAGCTGGTGGTTTTCCTGGTCATTCCCGCCGGTCGCTGGCGCCAGCTGGGGCTGTCCGACCGGGCGATCGCCGTCTGCTGCGCTGTGGCCTTCAGCCTGATCCACTGGCCCAACCCCCTGGTCATGGTCGTGACCGGTTGTGTGTTGGTGGTGCTGGCCTCTCAGTACCTGGCAGGTCGACCCCTCTACCAGGTAGCGGCGGTTCTGGGGATAGCCGCAGTAGCCTTCAGCCAGTTCCTGCCCGATCCCTGGACCCGGCACATGCGGGTGGGACCCGGCTACGTACGCAACGAGGTCACTGCCCAACTATCTCATTGGCCCGGCGTCGGGCCCGCGGCACCGGCCACGTTTCTCTACGCTGTCTATCCGGCTCTGGTGGGTCGCGATGCCACCGAGGCCGAGAGCGGCGCCTGGGCCCGTTCCCTGAAGCTGGCCAAGCGCACCACCATGGCCTGGCAATTCTACACCAGCGAAGAGTACGCCCGACGCAGCGGTGAGGCCGCCGATCCAGAACGCTGGCCGCCGCCGCCCCCCCGGGAGATCTACTGGCTGGACCTGGATCAACAGTGGTACCAGCGCATCGCCGCGTACGGCACCGACGACTACTGGCGCCGGCGCGGCGATGGCAATCTGGCTGGATTCACCGATGCCTTGTACGCCGACATCCTGCACCGGCAGGGCAACGGCGCGGCAACCGGCGGTTGGTCCTACGACCTGAGTCCGGGGCAGCGCAAGCGCATCGTCGAGGTGCTGCTGGAGGGGCGCGGGCAATGGGCCGCGACGCCGTTCACGGGGTTGAACGTGGTGCAGTTGAGACTACCCAACTGAGGGATCAGAAAGCCCGCCGGGAGACAAAGGTCCAGTCGCCGGCCCGGACCTCGACACCGCTGACGATCTGGGTGCGTATCCGGTGGCCATGGCGATCCAGCAGCTCCACTTCCAGATCATAGACTCCCGGTGGCAAGCTCAAGCGGGCCAAATGCAGGGTCTCGGGCAGGGTCAGCCAGCTGCGCGTGTCGGCAGTCTCGGTCACGGCTCCGAAGATGTTCGCCACGATCCCCGCCCAGTCGCCCGCCGCCTTTTCGGCGCCGCGGGTGGCAAGATATTTGGTCAGGCCACGCAGAATCGTCTTGAAAAAGATGGTGGGTTTCTCGGCGTCGAAGGTGATTCGAGCTTCGCGCGAAAGATTGCCCGCCCTGGCCGTGTGCACCAGGTCGCCCCCAGCTCCGGCATTGACGTTGGCCCCGGCAATGGGTCCCGGCTGTGCGTCGGCCAATGCCGGCGCCGCCACCGACACCCAGTACTCGATCCGGCGACCACGGACCAGAGCCTGGGTGTTGCCCATCCCTGCATAGATCTCCCATGCCCAGTAGTCGCTGTCGGCATAGGTCTCACCCTCGAAAATGGGAAAGTCGAAGCGTTCCTGGAACTTCTGGGGCACAAACCCCGCCTCCAACAGCAACACGACCTCGCCATTGCCGGCCGGCCATTGGGCGGCCTGGATCATTGCGTCGTACTCGTCGGGCGTGGCGGGTCGGCGTTGCCGGTCCTCGCCCACATGGGCGAACACGTCAGGGCAGGTATTCTTCAACTGCTCCAGTTCGGTTTGAAAGCCCATTCGCCCACCGGTACGCAACAGATCCAGGGCCAGGCTGGGCGGGATCTCCACTCCAAGTAGATGATGATTCTGCTGGTAGGACACCGCCGCGTTGCGGTAGGCGACGAAGGCGTCGTTGATCTCGCCATCCCAGTCGTAGAGCATACCACTGTAGTAGAGCAGAAAGGCATTGTTGCGCACCCGCTCCAACTCGCCGCGATCCTCTTCCCGCACTCCTTGCAAAGTCGCATCCACGTACTTCGCGAGCTGCATGCTGGCCCGACGGGCCTCCACCTGCGCGGCGCTGCGATCCCCGAGGTAGATGTAGTTCAGAGCCTTGAAGTAGGGCACCATTGCCATCTCGAAGGGGCGGGCCCGGTAGCTGATTGCATTGTCGTTGGAGAACAGCGAGAAGGCGCCCTCGCTGATGGACTTGGTATAGAGCTCGTCTGCGGTCCGCTCGGCGGCAGCAAAGTTCTCGTTGCTCTCGCCCCAGCGATCAGCGTAGTGCAGGATCAAGCCACGTTCCAGGAAGTAGAGCAAACGGTCCTTGGAACCGCTTTCCTCTTCCACCGTCTCGAGGGCCTTCTCGAACTCGCCATTGGCCAGTTCGGGGCGCAAATCGGCCAGCTTCTGGGAGTAGGTCGTGCAGCCGCCCAGCAGGAGGGTCGCCGCCAGGAGTAAACTCCCGGCGGCTGTAATCAGTTGCCAGCGCAGTGGTTCAGACCGTCGCAACGGTCATCATCCCTTGTACTTGCTCTGACCGACGAACTTCTTGATCTTCTCGAAACCTGCCCAGACCTTGACGTTGTCCTCCAGGTCGACGAGGTAGCAATCCACCTGGTAGTACTTGACCTGGTCGCCGTCTTCCTGGTCGAAGATGTAGTTGATCTCGCCGATGAGCATGTAGTCGGCACCCTTCTCCCGCCCCCATTGTTTCATGGTCTCCGGAGACGAGAACTCCTGCTGATCGGCCCGCTCGGTTCGAATCTCGTCGCGCTCCTCGGCGCTGGCGACAACCCGCACGCGTCCGCCGTTGATGAAATCACGTTCCAGATCGGCGATGAAAGTTTTAACCGCGATGTGCTCGGGGGTCTTGTTGCGTACCGAACCGATGATCAGGTAGGGCTTCTTGCCTTGCTCTGCCCGGAAATCCTCGACCCAGGGGCTGGAAGTGATCTGCCGGACCAGCGCCGCAGAAACCTGCTGACTGTCGACATCGTTCCACTCGCCGGAAAGATCGATCTGCTCTTCCACATCGACCCGCGTCACCTGCTTGCCACCGCAGCCGGCCAACAACAACCCAGCCATCAGCAACACCAGGATTCCGCTTACACCATATAGCCTGCGCATGGGCTCCTCCTTGCCACGCCCCGTCCAGGCCAGCTGGAGGGACGGATCGGGTACGACAAAAGACTCCGACCGGCAGACCGGTCCGGTTCGTTGTTCCGGGCAACGTCGATCAGGGGGTGACAGGATTATCAAACCCCTCCTACGAGGGGTCAACGGCTTTGTTTCGCCTCGCGCACCGCTCTCCAGACGCGTTCGCTGGTGGCTGGAATGCGATGGATGCGCACCCCGATAGCGTCGCAGATGGCATTGACCACCGCCGGAGCCGGGCCGTCGATGGGCACCTCGCCGGCGGCCTTGGCCCCGAAGGGTCCGCTGGGTTCGTCGGTGGCCACCAGCAACGTCACCAGCTCGGGCATGTCCAAGGTGCAGGCGATCTTGTAGTCCAGGAAATTGGCATTCTGCACCTTGCCCCCGGCATCGACGAGCACCTCTTCAAACAGGGCGTAGCCCAGGGCCTGGGACACCGCGCCCTCGACCTGGCCCTCGGCCATGGCCGGATGAATGGGCGTGCCGCAATCCACCGCGGAGACGAACCTGCGCACGAAGACCTGGCCCGTTTCCGGATCCACTTCCACATCGGCGAACTGGGCCGCAAAGGGCGGCGGCGACTCTTCCGACATGTGACTCTCGGTGACCATGGGCTGGATCTTGGCCTCGTACAGCGCGAACAGCGCCACCTCCTGCATGGTCATCCTCTGCTCGGTACCCGGGCCGGTAGCCGTGCCGGCGGCGAAGATGATGGCCTCTGCGCCACACTGCCAGTGCTCGGCCAGCACCGCGGCCAACTGCTCGCGCAGGCGGATCGAGGCCTTGACCACCGCACCTCCCGAAATGTAGGTGGTGCTCGACGCATAGGCCCCCACATCGAAGGGCGTCAAATCGGTGTCCGAACTCAGGACGATGACCTGCTCACTGGTGATGCCCAACTCCTCGGCACAGACCTGGGCCAGGACCGTGTCGGAGCCCTGGCCGATATCGGTAGCGCCGACCAGCAGGTTCACGCTGCCGTCGTCGTTCAATTTCACCGTGGCCCCGCCCCAGTCGACCCCCGCGATGCCCGAGCCCTGCATGGCCAGGGCCATGCCCAGGCCACGCTTCAGGTGGGGGGCGGTGGGCGGCAGTTTCCGATCCCAGCCGATGGTCTGGCAACCCTGCTCGATGGCCGCTTCCAGCCCCGTACTGCGCACGACCCGCACCAGTCCTTCACGCCCCTCGCCCAGCTTCGCCGACAGAGGATCCACGTCACCGAGGCGGATGTGATTCTTCTTGCGGAGCTCGAGCCGGTCCATGCCCAGCTCGCGGGCGATCTCGTCGATCTGGCATTCGAGGGCAAAGCAGCCCTGGGGGGCGCCGTAACCCCGGAAAGCCCCGCTGATGGGGTTGTTGGTGTAGACGCAATCCACCTGGAAGTGGATGTTCGCCGCCGGGTACATGGGCAGCACCTTCTGCCCCGTATTGCCCTGAACAGTCAGGGCGTGGCTGCCGTAGGCCCCGGTGTCGGCGGTCACGTGCATGCGATTGGCCACGATGGTGCCGTCCTTCATGACTCCGGTGGTCATGACGATTCGCTGGGGATGACGGCAGCGGGCGGCGATCAATTCCTCTTCCCGGGTGAACTCCAGCCGGACCGGCCGACCGGTGCGCAAGGCCAGCACCGCCACCAGGTCTTCGCACACCAGCTCCTGCTTGTCCCCGAAGCCGCCGCCGACCCGGGGCTTGATCACCCGGATGCGGGCCTCGGGAATCTCCAGGATCCGGGCCAGCATACGCCGTAGATGAAACGGAACCTGGGTGCTGGTACGCACGATCAGACGTCGGTCCTCGTCCAGCCAGGCAATGCTGACGTGAGGTTCGATGTGGCTGGCCTGCACGCGGGGCAGGTGGTAGGTGCGCTCGACCACCAGATCGCAACCGGGCAGGGCGGCGTCAACGTCTCCGACCTGCTTGTCGATACGCGCAGCCACGTTGGTGGTGCCCGCCTCGCTGATTCCGCGGCTGTCGATCTCTTCGTGAATCAGCACGTCGGTCCGCCGGAGGGCCTCGTCCATGTCGGTGATCGCCGGCAGGACCTCGTAACTCACATCGATCAGAGGCAGCGCAGCTTCGGCGACAGCCAGGGTCTCGGCCACCACCACGGCCACGCGGTCGCCGATGAAGCGGACCTTGTCCGGCAGCACCACCGTGTCGTAGGGAGACGGTTCGGGATAACTTTGCCCCGCCCGGGTGTGCAAGATGGCCTTGACGTCCCGGTGCCAGATCACGTCGATCACGCCGTCCAGCCGAAGAGCTTGTGCGGGGTCCACCTTCAAAACCCTGGCGTGGGCGTGAGGCGAGCGCAGCACCTTGGCGTACAGCATGTCCGGCAGCACGATATCGTCGGTGAACACCGGCTCGCCGCGGGACAACTTGTGGGCATCCACCTTGGTCACGTTCTGGCCCACGACCGCCGTGTTATCACGACTGCCGAAGCCCGGAGCCGATTGCCGGCGCTGGTTGTTCTGCTTGTCGATCGCGCTCATTGCCCGCCCTCCATGGCTGCAATCACGGCGTTGGCCGCTTCCACCGGCTTGACGTAGCCGGTACAGCGACAGAGGTTCCCGGTCAGGGCGTGGCGTACATCGTGTTCGCTGACGGCGCCCCCATCCTTCATTAACGCATGCAGGGTCAGCAGCATGCCCGGAGAGCAGAATCCGCACTGGATGGCCGAGGCAGCGACCATGGCCTCCTGCAGCTGCTTCATCAACGGATCATTCAACAGCCCCTCCAACGTGGTCACTCGCTGGCCATGGGCCCGAGCCGTGGCCACCACACAGGAATTGACCGGTTCGCCGTTCAACAACACCGTGCAGGCGCCGCAATCTCCGGTCTCGCAGCCTCTCTTGACCGACAGGCTGCCCGCGTCGCGCAGAGCAGTCAGCAGGGTCTGCCCCGGCGCGATCTCCCAGGTCACATCCTGCCCGTTGTGGTTCAGCTCTACCTTCACGCCACGCCTCCCGTGTCTCCGCCTTGCGGATGGATGTCGCTACTCGTTGTCGGGTCGTCATCGCGCCAGGACAGGGCCTTGGACAAAAGGCGGCGAGTCAGTACCCGCACCATATCGCGCCGGTACTCCGCGCTGGCCCGGTGGTCGTCGATGGGATCGGCCTCACCGGCGGCAACCTCGGCCAAGTCCCGGATCAGATCCGGGTCGATCTCGGCCACGGGCTTGCCGAATATCAATGCTTCGGCCAGGGTGGTCCGCAAAGGCACCGGCGCCACCGCGCCCAGGGCGATCCGGGCGTGTTCGACCACACCGTCGGAGATGCCCAGGGCCACGGCCACCTGCACCAGGGCGATGTCTTCGGCCGAGCGGGTCAACTTGTGGCAGACGCAATGCCAGCGCGAGGCCTCGGCCGGCAGTCCCAGCCCGACCAGCAGCCGGTCGCCAAGCACCGTCTGGCGCGGGCCCACAAAGAAGTCGTTCAGCGGGAGGCTTTCCTGGCTGTCCTCGTCGGCGATGTAGCAGACCGCGTCCAACGCCAGCAGCACCGGCGCCATATCCGCCGACGGCAGCGCGTTGCAGAGGTTACCACCGATGGTCGCGGTGGTCCGCACGGGACGGTTGCCGCAGCGGGCGGCGGCCTCGCTGACGGCCCCGCCGGCGTACCCGGTGATCAGGTCGTTGGTGACGATATTTTGCAGCGTCGCCGCTGCGCCCAGAAAAACGTCGCCGTTGGCCGTGCGAGCGATATCACTCAGACCGGCATGATTGATGTCCACCACGAAGTCGCAGTCGGGTGGGTAGAGGTACATGTCGGTCCCCCCGGCGATGTAGGCCCCCTTGCCCGGTCCCTTGCGCAGCAACGCGACAGCCTCTGCGGCGTTGGCGGCAAACCGGTATTCTTTCAGATCCCACATGGGCGGCCCCCTTCAACGAACCAGGTTCCAGTAGCGCGGAGTCTCCCGCAGACTATACTTTAACCGACTACACTGGAAAATCCAGACCCGACACGCACGATATGTCAATTGGAGCGCCCCCATGGCAGACAACGATCTCTTTCTGTTGAAGAACGCCCGCACCCTGGTGACCATGGATGCGGGTCGCACCGTCCTCAATGAGGGCTGGGTGGCCGCCCGCGACGGTCTGATCATCGCCACTGGCGAGGGCGTGGTTCCGGATCTCGTGGCCGGCATACCCAGTTCCGAGTTCACCGCCTACGACGCCACGGGTTGCGTGGTCCTGCCTGGCCTGATCAACACTCACCACCACCTCTTCCAGACCCGCACCCGGGCCTGGCGGGACGCAGTGGACAGCGAGCTTTTTGCCTGGCTGACGACACTGTATCCGGTGTGGGCCCAGCTCAAGGATGACGACTTCTATCGCGGCGCCCTGGTGGGCTTCCGGGAACTGTTGCGTTCAGGTTGCACCCTGACCACGGACCACCACTATCTCTTTCCCCGGGACGCATCGGACCACCTCATCGACATCACCATCGAAGCAGCCAGGGATTCCGGCATCCGCTTCCACCCCACCCGAGGCAGCATGAGCCGCTCGGTCAAGGACGGGGGTTTGCCTCCGGACACGGTGGTCCAGGACGCCGAGACCATCCTCGCGGACAGCGAACGATTGATCGCCAAGTGGCACGACTCGGCGCCGGGCGCCATGGTACGCGTCGCCCTGGCCCCCTGCTCACCGTTCTCGGTGGATCCGCAACTGATGAAGGACACGGCGGAACTGGCCCGCCGTCACGGAGTGCGCCTGCACACCCACCTGGGCGAGACCCGGGACGAGGACGACTACTGCCTCAAGGTCTACGGTCAACGACCGGTGGATTTCCTGGAGTCGGTGGATTGGTTGACCCAAGACGTGTGGCTGGCCCACGGCATCTGGTTCGACGACGACGAGGTGGCCCGATTGGGATCCGCCGGTGTAGGGATCGCTCACTGCCCCACCTCGAATATGCGCCTGGGATCGGGCGTATGCAGGGTCCGCGACCTCCGGGCTGCCGGATGTCCGGTGGGACTGGCGGTGGACGGCTCGGCCAGCAACGACAGTTCGAATCTGCTGGCTGAACTGCGCCAGGCGTTGCTGTTGCACCGGGTCACCGGCGGCGCCGCCGCCATGACCGTGAACGAGGTGCTGGAGATGGCCACCCTGGGCGGCGCCGGCTGCCTGGGCAGAGAGGACCTGGGCGCAGTGGAAGTGGGCATGGCCTGTGACCTGGCTGTCTTCGATCTGTCGGCCATCGGCTACGACGGCGCCGACGACCCGGTGGCAGCGTTGATACTGTGCCATCCCGAGCCCGCCCGGACGGTAGTCGTCGGAGGCAAGGTCATCGAGTTCGAAGCTTGGACCTAGAAACGGGAGCGGGCGACCGGCTCCTAGAGCTCCAGCTCGTCTGCCGAAGCCGCCGAGTCCGTTCCCGGCTCTCGAACCGGCGCGGTGGTGCCCAATCCGGCCGGCGGTGCCGGCCACTCCTTGATGTGGATATCCCGCTGAGGGAACGGAATCTCGACACCCTCGGCCATCAGGGCCTTGTAGATCCGCGTGTTCAGTTCATCGGTGACCCGGCCCCGGAAGACCGGATGCTTGACCCAGACCATCGCCTGGAAATCCAGACTCGACTCGCCCATGGCCCGGAAACGGATGGACGGCTTCTGGTCGTCACTGACGTGGGACAGCCCTTCGGTACAGCTCAGCAGAATCTCCCGTACCCGGTCGACGTTGCTGCCGTAGGCCACGCTGGCTGATACCCGTACCCGCATACGCGGTGACGGGCCGCTGGATTCGTTGACGATCTTGGCGTTGCCGATGACCGCGTTGGGAACGGTGACTTCCACGTTATCCCGGGTCAACAGGCGCGTCGAGCGCATGCCGATGTCTGTCACCACGCCGCGAGTCACACCGTCGATGACGATGTATTGCCCCACGTTGTAGGGCGCATCGACGAGAATGAAAACGCCACTGATGAAATTGGCCAGGGTGTCCTTGGCGGCGAACCCGACCGCGATGCCGACGACCCCCGCCGAAGCCAACCAACTGGTCAGGTTGATCTCCCAGGCCGACATGATCAGATAGCCCATGATCGCCACGACCAGCACCTTGAACGTGAACTGGATCAGAGGCAGGGTCTGGGGCTGGACCCAGCGCACCCGGTCAGCCTGTTCGGACATATGCTTGAAGATGATGGCGCCGGCATTCAACGCGAAGCGACCCCAGATCAGGACCATCAGAGTCGTCACGATGCCGGTGACCAGCAAATCGATCTGCGTGTCGGGCACGAAGTCGATAACAGCCCAATGAATCGCCTGCAGAAAGACAGTCTGGAACAGAGCAGGCCAGAGGCGATCGGCGATCTGGTCGTCGACCTCGATGGCTGTCTTGCGGGTCAGCCGCCTCAGGATCGGCATCAACAGAACCCGCAAAAGGATCACCACCAGCAGGGAACCCAGAAGAATGGCCAGCACCCGCCACCACTGGTTGTCCAGCAGGGTCAGGACGGTTTGCCGTGTGCTTTCGAGCATCAGGACTCCTCCGGGATGGCCGGTCGTACCTTGAATACCTTCTCTTTACGTATCTCAACGGTCCCTGGTTTGGCCCCGCGAGGCTTGGTCACGTAGCGGGCCCGGGTGCCGCTGACGGCCACCATGTTGGACTCGCGCTTCTTGCTGTGCCAGGCGGCCACCGCGGCGGCTGCCTTGACCGTGGCGTTGTCGGGTTCCTCTCCTGCGGGGACCCGCAGCAACACGTGGCTACCGGGCATGCCCCTGACGTGGAACCACCAGTCGTTGGGCTTGGCCAACTTTATCGACAGGGTGTCGTTGTCCTGGTCGTTGCGCCCGGCCAGCACGATCCAACCCCCGGGCAGCTCGTATTGCCAGATCTTGGGTGGGACTCGTTCGGGACGCGGCGGTCGTGGCATGACGCTCTCGCAGGGGCTGGGGTCCGGACAGGACGACGCGGGCTACAATACAGCGCTGTCCCCCGGTGAGCAACACCGGGGGACAGCGGTGAGTATCAGGTTGAATCACGGATCGCGCAATCACCCCTAGCCCTTTCGCCCCACGACGGTGATGCTGTGAACGCCCACTCCGCTCTGCCGGTACGCCTGCAGGGCGGTGTCGTCCAGATGAGTGGACAGGATCTCGTCAGGCAAACGAATCTCCCGAGACACCTTGACCTCGATGTCGGAGAAGCCCGCTCCGGCGATGGTTGCCAGGTACTGTTCCCTCTGTTGGGCACCGGCCACACACCCGGCGTACAAGATGGCGGCCTCGGCCAACTCGGTCGGCAACTCTCCTTCCAGGACGATGTCCGAGATGCAGAAGTGCCCACCCGGCCTGAGTACTCGATGGATCTCCGCAAAGGCACGCTCCTTGTCCGGCACCAGGTTCAGCACGCAGTTGCTGACCACCACGTCCACCTCGTCCTCCGACATCGGCAAGGCCTCGATCTCCCCCAGCCGGAATTCCACGTTGGCGTGCCCCAGCTTCAGGTTGTTCTGATCGGCCCGCTCAATCATCTCCGGCACCATATCCACACCGATGACCCTGCCCTTGTCACCGACCAGCGAACGGGCGACAAAAACGTCGTTACCAGCACCACTGCCCAGGTCCAGGATCGTTTGTCCCGGCAGGATACCCGCATGCTCGGTGGGAAGGCCGCAGCCCAGGCCCAGATCGGCGTCGGCCACGTAGCCCTGCAACTGGTCGTAGCCCTCGGCGAAGTTCACTCCGCCAATGGGATCGCTGCATCCACAACCGCAGCAGGCAGCTCCGGCGGCAGAGTCGCTGACCTCGCGAGCGATCTGACCGTACTTGTCCTTCACGATGGCTTTGAGTTCATGATTCGTTTTCATCGCTCTCTCCCTCAATTGTGCAGCAGTTCATGCTGCCGAATAACTGGATGAAGCTATCACGGGCTTGCAACAGCGTCACCGGGTCCAGGCAATAGCAGGTCCGGGGTCCCTCGATCTCGCCCTGAACCAGACCCACCCGTTTCAATTCCTTCAGGTGCTGGGATACCGTGGATTGGGACAGGGGAACCTGATCCACGATCTCACCGCAGATGCAACTGCTGCGCTCGGCCAGGATCTGCAAAATGCGCAGACGCCCGGGGTGCGCCAGGGCCTTGGCCAGGTCCGCCAGAAGAATCAGATCCTCCGTGTACTCCTGGTTTCTGGGAATCGCCATGATCACTCCTTGGATCGATCGGAACCGCTTTATCGTTAATCGTAAATATACGATTAATACCAGCCACCGCAAGGGTTCATATGTTCTTTATTTTGATGTTTTAACTCTTTCATTGACCCATAAGTGTTCTTTGTGGTATTATTTGCAAAATCAAATGGAAATCATTGTTTTGATAGACGTCATATCGGGGGCCAGGTCAACGTCAGACCAACTGCCGTTTGATCGGGAGTGATCGATGAAATCTACGGCCAACCTGCACCGCCAACGGCGAGGTCCCCTGGGCCTGGTTTTCTTGGTTACGGGCCTGGCAATCGCCAGCGGCCTTCTCGACCTCGACCTGGCCACAGCAGCGGCGATGCCGAGGACCCCGACGCGGACTCCGCATCCGGTCATCCAGGATCACTTGCCGACGGCCGGCCAGATCGAACTCGAGCGGACCAGGACCCGGCTCAGCTTCAGCGGGCACGGCGACCCACGGCGCGGTCCGGCGCCATTTCAGGATCTGGACCTCAGCGATCAGACCAAACAGAACCAGGCCGGCGACGCAGCGCGTGTTCCTGCCGCTGCGCTGACTCCGGAAATCCGGGCACGCATCGACGCATTGACCGACCCCCATTACCTGCGAACATTGCGCCGTGGTGCTGACCCTTCGCGGTACAGCAGACGCCCAGCGTGTCAGGCTCCCACGCGGGCGACCTCGCTCTCCACGGCGCAGAGAGACCAACCCTGGACAGCAGACCGGTTGCTGGCCAACCCCACCAATATGAACGACGAGTACGTATCTCTGGCCGAGAGCCCTCTGACCGGAGACCTTTACGCCATGTTCGCTGCCAGGGACCTCGGCGGCACCGACCGGGACATACATGTGGCCCGTTCCGGTGACGACGGTCAAACCTGGCAGGTATGGGAACTGCCCTCGTTCAGCGAGGACGAGTTTCACCCTGAACTGGCCATAGACGGTGGCGGCTACCTGCACGCTACCTGGATCCGCGAGGATGGTTACATCCTGCGTTGCCGAAGCACCGGCCCCGACTCGCCCCACGACTGGGGCTCGGTGCGCGGCCTGGGCACCGGTGAGGCCTGTGCCACGCCGGCGATCGCCGTCAACGGTGCTGGTGATTTCTCCACCGTGTTCATCGCCGCAGCCTGGCTGACCATCAACTGGGACCTGTACCAGTACGAGTGGACCCTGATCTTCATGGCCTCTACAAACGGAGGCCAGACCATCAATTACGACTACTTCCTGCCCGACGGTTATCCCGAGTACTGGCCCGACGTGGCCATTTCCGGAGGCACGGTGCATTTCATAAACGCCGAAGCCGACTACTACACCGGCGAGACCGAGATCCTGATCGCCACCGATGCGGTGAACGGGAGCTTCAGCGAGCCGGCCAGCCTCACCGGATTCACTCCTGACAACTGTGGGTTCCCCCAACTGGCTTGCGAGAATGACGATGTCTTCGTCGTCTACCAGATGGACTACACCGACGGTTTGACCACCAACGGAGACATCATCTACACCTTTTCCTGGGACGCGGGCAGCAGCTTCTATGGTCCTTATGGCCTGGTGGCCGACGACTACGAGAGCGTTGGACCCACCCTCCTGGTTCGCAACGGGGTCGTGGGCTGCGTCTGGCTCGACGCACCGGAGAATGCCGACGAATTCCACCTGGCCGCACGGCTGGGCAGCGGCTACGGACAGGCTGATCTCTTCGGTCCGGTGGAACTGGTCAGCGAGGAGCCGCGGGTCGAGCCCGCCTTTCATTCGGCTTACGGCCTGGCCACGGGCGAACGCATCCACGCCGCCTGGGTCGACCGGCGCGACTTCGCCACCGAAGGTCACAACATCTATGTCAGTAGCCGCGACGTGGCAGCCAATCTGGGCATGTTCCGCCCCGTCGGCTGGGACTCGTCCCTGGTCGCCAATATGGTTCGCGGCGAGCGTGCCACCGGTTGGCTCGCCGCCGGAGACACGACATTCGTCAGCTTCGCCTTGCAGAACAACGGACTGGCCGACATTGCCGAGACCTTCAACGTCGAGCTGCTGGTCGATGGCGCTGTCAACGCTGCCTGGGCGGCCAGCGGCGGCCTGCCCACCGGACAGTACGTCACGATCGAGGATCACCCCCTGGTTCTGACCGCGGGCCAGCACACTCTGGCAGTGAGGCTTGACGGAGACGACTTCGTGGCCGAATCCAGCGAAGACGACAACGGCCTGGTGTTGGCCCTGGAGTGGATCGAGGGCGAGCCTCTGCTCAGGTTCAATCCCAGCCGGCTGGTCAAGACCATCATGCCCGAACAGACCCGTCAGCAAGCACTCGTCCTGAAGGACCAGCCCCTGCTACGGCGACAGGTCCACTTGCCGGTCATCGACTCTCGACTGGCCGAAGCCATGGCCATGACCCGCGACGACGAGCTGCTGCGCGTGATGGTCGTACCGGCGTTGCGCATCGATCCGACAGCCATGGGTCAGGCGCTTGCCGACGCCAGCGTCGCCACTCGACGCGAGGTCATCCTGGCGGCAGCCCGCAATCACACCGACCGGGTATTCGGCGAGCTGTCCGCAACTCTCCATGCCTTGGCCGGCAGCGGTCGCGGCGGCGAGCCCAGACCCCTGTGGTTGTCCCAGACCATTGCCATGAAAATGAACGCCGATGCGGTGGCCGAACTGGCGCTACAGCCGGGCATCGGCCAGCTGTGGCTGGATGACCAGAAGTCCACCACTTTCGGCGCCCCAGGCACGGCCTACGCAGTTGCCCCGATGGCTACCGATTCGCGGGCCAATGCGTGGCACATCGCCGCCATCGGTGCCGACGAGGCCTGGGCCCGGGGCCAGACGGGTGAAGGCATCCTGGTCGGACACCTGGACACCGGTATCGCCTACGACCATCCCGACCTGGCCGGTCACTTGTGGGACGGCGGTAGTGAGTATCCCCATCACGGTTACGACACCGTTGACGACGACAACGACCCCTACGACGGCGACTCGTTCTATCACGGAACCCACACCAGCGGCCTGATCGTCGGTGACGGCAGTGCCGGCACGACCTGCGGTGCTGCTCCCGGCGCAGTGGTGATGCCGCTCAGAGCGCTGCCCGGCTACATGGACGATCTCATCGAGGCCCTGCAGTTCGGCCTGGATCATGGCGTGGACCTGTTCAACTTGAGCGGCGGCTGGCAACAAGCGTCGGACGCCACCCGGGCGGCCAATCGCTACAACGCCGAACTCTTTCTTTCCATCGAAGTGCCCTGGATCTGCTCGGCAGGGAACGGCGACAACTACGGCGGTCACTACCCCCCGCCGGCAGACATTGTCAGTCCCGGCGACAGCCCGAGTCCCTGGTACGCTCCCAATGGCGGCCACACCGCCGTCGTGGCCGTGGGCGCCGTGGACCAGTACCAGGAAGTCTGGGCCTACTCCAGCCACGGTCCCACCGCCTGGGACGTGGAGAACACCTACGGAGACACCGACTATCACGACTATCCCTATACCCCGGGTCTGATCAAGCCGGACCTCTCGGCTCCCGGCGACCTGATCACCAGTTGCACCGGCGGCGGTGCCTACGTCATCTACTCCGGCACCAGCATGTCCTGTCCACTGGTAACGGGCGCCATGTGTATCCTGATGTCTGCCGCAGGCGAGGCCACCGTGGCCCAGCTCTGCGAGGCCCTCGAGACGACTGCTCTGGATCTGCGCATCGCCCCGGCGGGACCCGGCCGGGACAATTTCACCGGCGCCGGTCTGATCGACATTCCTGCGGCCCTGGAGAACCTGCCTCTGGCTGAACCCGAGACCTTCTGGATCTGCAACGACGGCGAGTTGCCCCTCGTGCCCGGTACACCCGGTTGGTCGTCGAGCTGGCTCGACGTCAATCTGCCCGGCGGCGCCATCGACCCCGGCGACTCGCTGCGGGTGACGGCTCTGTTCGACCCGGATCTACTGGCCGAAGGCGTCTATCACGACACCATCGTCCTGACCAGCAATGCCCCGGACTCGCCTCACTCCCTGCCGGTGACCTTCGTCTATGGCGCCTCCTCCAGCCCGGTGGACGACGAGTTGCCTGCGCTGAACGGCGCCAAACTGAGCAATCACCCCAACCCCTTCAATCCCCGGACCGTGTTGCGCTTCGCCGTTCACTCGGGACAACGGGTACGGCTGGAGATTTACGACCTGAGGGGGCGCTGCGTCCGGCACCTCGTGGACGATCCCCTGTCCGTGGGCACCCACGAGGTGGTGTGGAACGGACAGGACGATCGAGGCCAGGGCCTGGCCAGTGGCCAGTACGTCGCTCGCCTGGTGGATGGCCCGCAGGCAGCGGTGACCCGGAAGCTGATGCTCGTTCGCTGAGCCGCCGGCGGGCACGATAGCCCTGGCTTCCAGCTCGTAGTTGGTCCATCATATCCGCTGGTTCTGGTTGACCCATCTGACGAAGGCGCGATCCCATGAAATCGGACCTCATGGTACACCGGCGACGATTCCTGCAGCAGGCGGGTCTGCTCACATTGGCGGGTTGCGGGATGCTCACCGTATTGCCCGCCTGCGGCAACGACGATCCCCAGCCCAAAGAAGCGTCGACCTCGGCCGGCGGCGACGTCGTTCCGACCGGCGCGCACGGTCAAGTTGCCGGGGCGGACGGGGCAGCTCCCTGCGGCGATCGGACCACCCTGAGTAGCGAAGCGCTGATAACCCGTCAGACGTTCAAATACAAGCAATCAGCCGAGAATCCGGCGAAAGCCTGTGACCTGTGTCGCTTCTGGGCCGTGGATCCCAAAGGGAGCCATTGCGGCACCTGTACCCTGGTCAAAGGCCCTATCGACCCCAAGGGGACCTGTATGTCATGGGTGACCCGGCCTCAGGTCTGATCTTTTTTGTTGAACCAACTTGTTTAACATCAACATGTTAATGATTTTCGGACCTACAGGGCCAAATCCCTTTATTGCGGACTTTTTCCGTCTTATTTAACATTGCAATTCAAAATCATACCAAGCCACTAGATGTTTCACGTCCGCTGGTTTGCCTGGTCGGATCCCAGCCGCCCGGCGAATCCTCCTCCACAGGGGAACGAAGGAGTCAGCGATGTTCTGGTCCGTACTGGACAGAGGTCCTAGCCTCGGTCTGCCGCCCCGCTGGGTGGCTGCAATCCCGATTATTCTCATGGTCTTTGCCCTGCCGGTGACGGCACAGGAAGCGGCCGATTCTGCGGTCGAATCAGGCCCCGGCGAACTGGTCGAATTCACCGAGCATCTGGGCGAGTACATTCCCGGTGACATCACGCTGATGGACGAGAACGGACAGAGTGTGCTGCTGGCGGACTTCGTGGACAAGCCAACCATCCTGTTCTTCGTCTACTACGAGTGTCCCGGCATCTGCACGCCCCTGTTGAACGAGGTGGCTGACATCCTGGGCAAGAGCAATCTGGATCCGGACAAGCAGCCGTTCCAGTTGCTGACCGTCAGCTTCGAGCCCAACGACACACCGGAAGTGGCCAAAGCCAAACGCGACAATTACCTCGCTCAGCTCAGCCGCCCCTTGCCACCGGAGGCCTGGCGCTTCTTCACCGGTGATGACCAGAACATCGCGCGGCTGACCAGCGCTGCCGGATTCCGTTACAAGAAAGTGGGCAACGAGTACATCCATCCCGGTGGCCTGATCATCCTGGCGCCGGACCGCAAAATCGTGCGCTACCTGGTGGGTACCCGCTTCCTGCCCTTCGACTTCCAGATGGGGGTCCACGAGGCCTCCCGGGGCAAGGTCACACCGACCACGGCACGCCTGCTGCGCTTCTGTTTCAGCTTCGATCCCGAGGGCCGGACCTATGCGTTCAACCTCGCCCGCGTCGTCGGCAGCGTCATGCTGATTTCCGTCTTCTTCTTCGCGGGATTCCTGTTCTTCAGTACCCGCCGTATGCGCGGCAGAGAGGGTTGATCAGATGACCGACAGTCAGGTCAGCGCTGCGGCCACGGCCGGAGCAGCACAACCGTGGGGCTACTCGGGCAGCTACTTCGACGATCCTCCGGGCGGACGCTCGGGAATGATGTCATGGTTGCTGACGACGGACCACAAGCGTATCGGGCTGATGTACCTGGCCGCGCTGGGCACGTTCTTCATCGTCGGCATGCTGCTGGGTCTGTTGATCCGGTTGGAACTGATGCAGCCGGGCGAGCAGTTCATCAACGCCCGCACCTACAATTCCGTATTCACCCTCCACGGGGTGATCATGATCTTCCTGTTCATCGTGCCTGGTATTCCCGCGGTACTCGGCAACTTCGTATTGCCCCTGCAGTTGGGCGCCGATGACGTGGCCTTCCCCAAGCTGAATCTGGCCAGCTGGTACGTCTACATGGTGGGGGCGGTGATGGCCCTGGTTTCGTTGTTCACCGGCGGCGGAACCCCGGACACGGGCTGGACCTTCTATGCGCCCTACAGCGTGAACACCGGCAGCAACGTGACCCTGGCCGTGCTGGCGGCCTTCGTCCTGGGCTTCAGCTCCATCCTGACGGGAATGAATTTCATCACGACCATCCACCGGCTACGGGCCAAGGGCATGGGCTTCTTCCGGATGCCCTTGTTCTGCTGGGGCCTGTACGCCACGAGTTGGATCCAGGTCATCGCGACGCCGGTCGTCGGTATCACCCTGGTGCTGTTGGCCATGGAGCGGGCCGTGGGTATCGGCTTTTTCGATCCGGCACGGGGCGGTGATCCCATCCTGTACCAGCACCTGTTCTGGATCTACAGCCACCCGGTTGTCTACGTGATGATCCTGCCCGCCATGGGCATCGTCTCGGAAATTCTACCGGCTTTTGCCCGCCGCACGATCTTCGGCTACAAGGCCATTGCCATGTCCTCGATGGCCATCGCCATCGTGGGTTACCTGGTCTGGGGTCACCACATGTTCACCGTCGGCATGAGTGACACGGCCCGCTGGGTGTTCAGCCTGCTGACCTTCCTGGTGGCCATTCCCACGGGAATCAAGATCTTCAACTGGGTCGCGACCCTCTACAAGGGATCCATCGAGGTGGGGGTGCCCCTGCTCTACGCCGTGGGCTTCATCTTCCTGTTCTCGATCGGCGGATTGACGGGGCTGGTCAACGGCGCCCTGTCCACGGACATCCACGTCCACGACACCGCGTTCATTGTTGGCCACTTTCACTACACGATGTTCGGAGGTGCAGGCATCGGGTTGTTCGCCGGCATGCACTTCTGGTTCCCCAAGATCTTCGGCCGCATGTACAACGAGAAGCGGGCCCGCACCGCCTGGGGCCTGATCATGATCGGATTCAATACCCTGTACTTCCCCATGCTGGTGCTGGGCATCATGGGTATGCCTCGTCGCTATCACGATTACCTGCCCCAGTTTCAGGTACCGCACTTCATTTCAACGGTGGGCTCGTGGATCCTGGTAGGAGGCATCTTGCTGATGATCTACAACCTGTGGCGCGGCGCCCGTAGCGGCAGTCCGGCTCCCGCGAATCCGTGGGGCGCTTCGACGCTGGAATGGCAGGCGTCTTCGCCGCCGCCTCAGTTCAACTTCGCGAAACCGCCGGTGGTGACCCATGGTCCCTACGAGTTCGAGGAGATCCTGAAGTCGGCGCCGACGGCCACGCCGGAGGCTGCGTCATGAGTTCAATGAACGCCACCACGGCGGCCCCCGCCCACCATCATGCCGACCCGGTGGGAGCCAAGACCGGCATGTGGCTCTTCCTCTTCACCGAGTTGCTGCTCTTCGGCGGACTGTTCATCGTCTACGCCGTCTACCGCCAGCGCTTCGGCCATGAATTCGGCCTCGCCGCCCAGGAATTGAACGTGACCATGGGCGTGACCAACACCATCGTGTTGCTGACAAGCAGCCTGACCATGGTGCTTTCGGTGGGCGCGCTGCAACGCGGCCGGATCGGGCGTAGCCTCGCAGCCCTGGTCGCGACTCTCGGTCTGGCGGGGGTCTTCCTGGTCATCAAGTACTTCGAATGGAGCGCCAAGCACTCCCACGGCATCTTCCCCGGGGCCGAGCATCTGCACGCCATGCCCCACGGCGAGGGCCTGTTCTTCAATCTGTATTTCATGATGACGGGATTGCACGGCATCCACGTGGTCATCGGCATGATCGTGATGCTGGTGGTCCTGGTGAAGATACGCAACGGAAGCGTGAACGCCGCCAGCCAGGGCGTCCTGGAATACACGGGACTGTACTGGCATCTGGTGGATCTTATCTGGATCTTCCTGCTGCCCCTGTTCTACCTGACCAACTGAAAGGACTGTGATGGACAACGCCAGCCTAGCCGGTGCGGAACACGCCGCCACCACCGAGCATCATCCGGTACCTGACGGGACCTTCATCCTGGTCTGGGTCGGACTGCTGGTCCTGACCGCGATCACCGTCGCGGCCAGTGTCTGGTTCCCGGGACGCGTGGGCATCGGTGTGGCCATGGTCGTTACCCCGATCAAGGCTGCGATGATCCTGCTGTGGTTCATGCACCTGAAGTACGAACGCCCGGTGTTCAAGATCATGTTCCTGGTGGCGGTTGCGATCCTGGCCATCGTGATGGGTTTGACCTTCTTCGACTACCTGTACCGGTGAGGATGATGATGTCAGGAGCTTCCAGCTATTCCGCCCTGGTCGACAACACGTTCTGGTTCATTCTGGGTGCCTCGGTGATCATGCTCGTGGGCGTGACCGCCGCCATGGTGTGGTTCATCTTCCGGTACCGTCGTTCACGCAATCCCAATCCGTCGCAGATCGAGGGCAACGCCACTCTCGAGACCCTGTGGACCGTCCTGCCGACGGTTCTAGTGCTGGTCATGTTCTACTACGGCTGGGCCGGTTTCAAGGTCATGCGCGAAACGCCCGATGATGCCATCCCCGTGACCGTGCACGCCCGGATGTGGTCCTGGAGTTTCGAGTACGCCAACGGCAAGCAGTCGCCTACCCTGGTGGTGCCTACGGGAAAGCCGGTGGCATTGAACCTGCAGTCGGCCGACGTGATTCACAGCTTCTTCGTGCCTGCTTTCCGGTTGAAGGAAGATTGCATGCCCGGT
>Ga0070729_10001114_pt1 | contig 44647 bp, 34 predicted proteins | sample tdDd472_FD_66725 | JGI IMG/M metagenome (GOLD analysis project Ga0070729, IMG submission 66725) | Marine sediment microbial communities from the Atlantic coast under amendment with organic carbon and nitrate - tdDd47.2 | ecosystem: Environmental > Aquatic > Marine > Coastal > Sediment | place... | reverse complement strand
CTTTTTTGGGATCAATCTGGTTAAAACTGCTTGCCGCTACCAATCCGGAATAAACATATCCGGCGTGTGGAGTGATGATGGCCAACACATTTTCTGTGTTTTTTGGCTGGGCTTCTTCAAAGTATGCTTCCAATTCCTTGATAAGTTCTGTTGGGTTGGAGGGATAAAATCTGCCAGCTACACAAGGTTGCCGGTTATGCAGGTTTTTATCGTTATCCTGCCCTTTGCCCGTTTTATTAAAAAATATCATTGTGAAAATGATTATTGGATAAATTATTGACTTTCCCATAAATAAGCTAATTTTGAGTTTCAGCATACAGGATCTGCCGTTTTTATCTAACAAATATACAACATGTTGATAAGAAAAGAAAGTGGTTTAAAAATTTCGATGATTGTAACGGGCTTCACAGCATTGCTGGTACAGATTATCTACCTAAGGGAATTTTTAAACGTTTTCAGTGGCAACGAACTGATTGTTGGGATAATTCTGGGTAATTGGATGTTCCTCACTGCTTCCGGGGCAAGACTATTGAGCAGGCTAGCAAAAGGAATATCTAACATCAAAAAAATCATGACAAGCCAGTTTGTAATTGCTTTTGTCATTCCGGTTTCGGTTGTATCAATTTACTGGGCAAAGGCACATTTTTACCCACCCGGTACTTTGCTGGCTTTTTACGAATCAGGTTTGTTTTGTTTGCTAATCATGGCCCCGTTTTGCCTGGTTTCGGGGGGGCTTTTTACATTGCTTGCTGATGAAATATCTCAAATATCTGTGAGTCAGCAGGCACCAAAAGTATATGGTTTCGAGGCATTGGGCAGCGTCATTGCAGGGTTGCTGTTTACTTTCGTCATGCTTCAGTTATTAACGACATTTAAAATCATATTTGTAGTTTCTGCCATCAATATTTTCGCTGCACTTTTATTGATGCCTGCTCAACAATTTTTAAAGGTTAAAAGCCTGGCAATGATGGTTTGTGTTTTTATTTTATTGGCCATCCCATTTTTTGTGGATATTGATGCTCTGTCGAAGTCATTTATTTACAAAAATCAAAACATTGTAATGATGGAGGATGCTCCTTTTGGAAACCTTGTCGTAACACAAACTGCGAATCAATATAACTTTTTTGAAAATGGAATGAATCTTTTCTCGACGGATAATTTAATTGCAAATGAAGAAGCAGTTCATTATGCCATGCTTCAGCATAGAAACCCAAAAACGGTTTTGGTAGTCTCTGGAGATATTTCGGGCATGGCGAAGGAAATTTATAAATATGATATCGATCAGATTGACTATGTTGAGGTCAATCGAGAATTGGTACAAGCAATGGCAAATTTTGTTGGGATTCCGGATAAAAAGATAAATGTCCATGTTGTTGATGCAAGGACATACATGGCCGAAACCGGGACAAAATATGATGTGGTTTTTCTCAACCTCCCTCCCCCGGGCAGCCTTCAGCTTAATCGCTTTTATAGTACTGAATTTTTTAGTGGAATTAAGCAAATTCTAAAACCTGGAGGAGTGATTTCTTTGCCGGTTGAAGGAGGGTCAAACTACTTGAGTGATGAGGCCATTGAGTTGCTTGGAATATTGCAAAACACGCTAAACTTGAATTTTAAAAATGTATTGTTGTACCCTGTACAGCGTAATTACTTCCTTGCTTCAGATGAGGAACTGAGTTATGAAATTGTTAGCAAGTTGTCAATGATCAAGCTGGAAAATGAGTTCGTTAATTCATATTACATCAATGATGCGCTAACAATTGGTCGCGCTCATTCCATCATGGAATCAATGGGCTCCAAAGCAGCTATAAACAAAGATTTCAGGCCGGTGGCATTTTATTCTCAAATCAAATATTGGTTATCGTGGTACGGGCAAAGTTTTTGGTGGATTATTGGTATGATAGCAATAGGACTGACCACAATGTTTGTATTCAGCAAGCCCATTAATAAATCCTTATTGGTAACAGGATTCTCAGCATCAATTGTTGAAGTAGTGATTTTAATGGCATTCCAAATCTATTTTGGTCAACTATATCAGGCTCTTGCATTATTGATTTCGGGATTTATGGTGGGAATAGCAGCAGGAACATTGTTTGCCGAAAGAAATGTAAGCAGGATAAAATTCAGTTGGTATTTCAAGAATCAGGGCTTGATTGGATTGCTTTCGCTCATGCTGATCCTGTATGTAGTGTTTATGCAGGGATTGTCACTTCCGGATTATTCTATCAAAGTCTTTTTTTACGGCAGTATGCTTATTTTTGGAAGTTTAACCGGTATGCAATTTTCATTTGCATTAAAACTACAAAAGGCCGGTGGGACATCCATCTCATCTTCGGCTTATGCCGCCGATTTGCTTGGAGCTGCTGGCGGGGCAATCTTAACATCAGTACTTTTAATTCCTCTGTTGGGCTTACCTACCATAGCTTTATTGTTACTGGGCTTGAATTTAGCAGTGATGCTTTGGCTCAAAATTAAGCTTAAAGTTTATTGACCATTTTAAGAAATCCGGAAATATAAACATCCTATTATTATTCTTGAATTCACGCATTCTCCTATTCAATCAATGACACATTCACATATTTTTTTCTTACATTTGAAGTAAATTTCAAGCCGGATCTATCATGTCAGAAAAACTGCTAAATAAACGTGATTTTCTGAAACTGGGGCTTGCTGGAACCTGCGGTATCTGTGCCCTTTCAAGTGGATTACCACTTTGGTCTGCCACTTCGCTTCCCGAAAAAAATGTTCCGGGCAAGTACAGCAGGGAAGCTATGTTTTATACTCCTACGGCCAAAGGAATGAAATGCCAGATTTGTCCCAACCAGTGCCAGATTAAGCCCGAAGAACATGGAGAATGCCGGACGAGATATCACAAAGATGAAAAGCTTTACACTATTGCTTATGGCAATCCTTGTGCCGTGCATGTAGATCCGATTGAAAAAAAACCGCTTTATCATTTTTTACCCGAGAGCAACGCTTTTTCCATTGCAACGGCGGGCTGCAACCTGGCGTGTCTCAATTGTCAAAACTGGGAAATTTCACAGGCCAGCCCACTTGATACTCGCAACCATGATCTAAGTCCGGAAAGTGTAGTTGAAACAGCAAAAAAGTATAATTGCCAGTCCATTGCTTACACTTACTCTGACCCTGTTGCCTTTTATGAGTATGCCTATGACACTGCCAAAATTGCTCATTTGAAGGGTATTAAAAATGTGCTGGTTTCGGCCGGTTATATTAATAAGGAACCCTTACGTGAATTGGCTCAATATGTTGATGCTGCCAATATCGACCTGAAAAGTTTTAGCAACGAAGTGTATGAAATGTTAAATGCAGGTACCTTGCAACCTGTACTTGATTCGCTTAAATATTTGAAAGATGCCGGGGTTTGGCTGGAGATAACAAACCTTGTTGTTCCCAACTGGACCGATGACCTGGAGATGATTAAGAAGATGTGTGGGTGGCTGGCAGAAAATGGATTTGAAGAAACTCCGCTACATTTCAGCCGCTTTCATCCACAACATAAACTGGCACAGTTGCCTGCCACACCCGTTGAAACTCTGGAAAAAGCCAGGGAGATTGCTTTTTCATCCGGATTGTTTTACAGTTATATCGGGAATGTACCCGGAACTGATGCAGAAAATACCTATTGCCCGGTATGTAAAAAGCTATTGGTTGAACGGAAAGGCTTTACCATATTAAAAAACGATATTAAGGATGGGAAATGTACGGAATGCTCAGTTCCGGTTTCAGGTGTGTGGTAAAATCTACTATTGGTTATTTTTCTCCACGATTAAATCCACATATACAGGTAAATGGTCACTAAATCCACCATGATATTTGTACCCAATGTAAGTTCGGTTTGGTTTCTGGCCAAGATAGGTTTTATCTTCTTCTAATAAAAATGGAGCCTGAAATATTTTACCACCATCTATTGAAATATGAGGAGAGGAAGTATCATCAAGTAAACCACCTGAAACGATGATCATATCAAATTTATTCCAACCTTGTTGGTATTTTAACGATCCGTATTGCCAATCAATCTGTTCAGGAATCATCAGGTTATATAATTCGTTATTAATGATTGATTTAGCCGGATCTTGTGCCGATAATACATCCGATAAGCTTTCATCATACGGGCCATCGTTAAAATCGCCCATAATCAATATTGAGGCATAATTATTTGATTGCAGAATGGAATCAGTTTTGGTTCTGAGTGCTTTAGCAGCATGATTTCTTTTTGGAACCGTTGACATATAACCTCCGTACCTTGACGGCCAGTGATTGACAAATAAACTTACCGTATCGGTATTCATAAATTTGCCTTTTACCCATAAAATATCGCGAGTCCTGGAAGCAGTATCAAAAGGAAATATAACAGGGATAGCTTCGCTGTACAGGGGTTCGAAAAACTCTTCACGATAAATTAGCGCTACATCAATCCCTCGTCTGTCGGGTGATTCAAATTGAATAATCTTATAATTGAAATTTTTTAATGGGGTGTCATAAACAAGTTTTTCGAGTACAAAACGATTTTCGATTTCACTCAGGCCAACAACGGCAGGTGGTCCTGATTCGCTCATGGCCATAATTACCTTGTAAATATTGTTGATTTTAGTGTAGAACTTTCTGTTGTTCCAATAGCGCTCTCCTTCGGGTGTAAATTCTTCGTCACGGGTGAGTGAGTCATCATAAATATCAAACAGGTTTTCAACGTTGTAAAATGCAATTCTTGCAATGCTTGTTTTATCTTTGGAAGATTCCTGGCTTTTTGCGTCCCTTAAATTTAATGTAAACAGACAAAGGATAATAAAAATCAAAAACAGGATTTGTTTTACATTTGAACGGAAATAGTTTGTTGGTTTTTGTATCGTCATCGGAAAATGAAATGTGATTTCTGCCAAAATTACAATTTAATCCCGGAAGCAATCAAACCACGTACAACAAGTATAGCTGTGAACTTTGAACTTTGAACATCGAACGTTGAACTTCAATGGAAGACTATCGTAAAATAATACACGTCGATATGGATGCTTTTTACGCATCAGTCGAACAACGCGATAACCCCGAATATCGGGGCAAACCTCTGGCCGTCGGTGGCAGTAGAGACAGGGGTGTGGTTGCTGCAGCCAGTTATGAAGCCCGAAAATTCGGAGTTTTTTCTGCAATGCCTTCGAAGATTGCCTATCGGAAGTGCCCGGGTATTATTTTTATTAAGCCTAGATTTGAAGTCTATCGCTGTGTTTCGAAGCAAATCAGGGAAATATTTTTTGAATATACAAACCTTGTTGAACCATTGTCACTGGATGAAGCTTATCTTGATGTAACTGAAAATAAAAAGGGCTTGAAGTATGCCAGGGATATTGCCTTCGAAATCAAATCGCGTATTCGGGAAGAGCTAAAACTAACTGCATCAACAGGGGTTTCATACAATAAATTTCTTGCAAAGATTGCTTCTGATTACCGAAAGCCTAATGGCTATTTTTTAATCCATCCTATCCATGCTTTGGATTTTATTGAAAAATTACCCATAGGAAATTTTCATGGTGTTGGAAAAGTAACCGCCATGAAAATGAAGAACCTGGGTATATTAAGCGGTGCAGATTTGAAAAATCATGACCTGCCGGATTTGGTTAGATGGTTTGGGAAAGCAGGGTCTTATTATTACAAAATAGCCAGGGGTATCGACGACCGGGCAGTTGAACCCGACAGGGAAAGAAAGTCCATCAGTACCGAAAATACATTCAATTCTGATTTAATGACGAGGTATGAAATGGAAGATCAATTAAGTATAATTAGTGAAGAGCTTTACAGAAGGATGAAGAAATACAATATTTACGGACGCACACTTACATTGAAATTGAAATATTCCGATTTTACTTTAATCACCAGAAGTAAAAGTGTGCATCATATGATAACAGGCCTGGAAGACTTGCTTAGTTTAATGATGGAAATTTTCGAAAACCTGGTTTTGGAAAACAAAGGTGTCCGTTTGTTGGGTCTTGGCATTTCAAACCTTGAACCAATAAAAAATGAAGGGGTGCAGTTGACATTGGATTTTTAAGATGAATCGATAACCCAAAAAAACCATCCTATTTTTGTATTATTGCAAGACAAAGTTGCTAAAGGTTGGCGTAGAATAACATTTCATCGAACATATGAAGATAGCTTACAAACCAAAATTAGTTAAAAAAGAAGCGTGGGGTTCCCGCATCGGCCTGGTGCTCGCCATGGCTGGAAATGCAGTGGGGTTTGGGAATTTCTTAAGATTTCCGGTTCAGGCAGTTCAAAATGGAGGAGGAGCGTTTATTATTCCCTACCTTGTTAGCCTTGTTTTGCTGGGCCTGCCGTTATTGATGATTGAGTGGTCGACCGGAAGATTTGGTGGGAAGTTTGGGCACCATTCAACACCTTTTATTATGAATAGCCTGAGCAAGCAACGCATATGGAGATATGTTGGTGTGTTTGGGATATTTTCGAATATTGCTATTGCGTCTTATTATTGCTACCTGGAAAGTTGGACCATGTCGTATGTTTTTCATTCAATAACAGGCACATTCAACGGATTGAATCAACACGAGGTAGCTGGTTTTTTTGAGAATTATCTTGATGTTACCACATCAACAACCGGAATTCCATTCGAGGCAATTGTGTTTTTTGTTTTATGTCTTGCACTGAATACATGGATTCTGAGCAAAGGCCTGAGTGGCGGTATTGAAAAAGCTGCTAAGATTGGTGTGCCAATGCTTATCATTTTTGGAGTTTTTCTGGCGGTTAAAGGAATTACAATGAAAAGTGGTAATCAGGGTGCCGTGTGGGATGGCCTTGAAGGATTGAATTTTTTGTGGACACCAAATTATGATTCCCTGGCAAGTCCAAAAGTTTGGATGGCAGCTGCTGGTCAGATGTTTTTTACTTTATCTGTGGGAATGGGGACCATTCAATGTTATGCTTCCTATGTTAAGGAGAAAGAAGATATTGCGCTAAACGCAATGTCAGCAGGTTTTACCAACGAGTTTGTTGAGATTGTATTGGGAAGTTCGATTATTATCCCGATATCGGTTGGTTATCTGGGCATAGATAGAGTGATTGAGCTAACGAATCAAGGAAGTTTAGGCCTCGCATTTCGTACTATGCCCTACCTGTTCGAACAATGGGGAGCTATTTTATCGGCAATTGCCGGGATGGCATTTTTCGGGCTTCTGTTTTTTGCGGGCATCACCTCTTCACTTGCGATGGGGACACCAATTTTAGGTTTCCTGAAAGATGAATTTAATTGGTCGCGCAAGCGATCTGCTCTTTCATTTGGTCTTGGTGTGTTAGTGCTTGGACTTCCTACTGTTTTCTTCTTCCAAAAAGGTGTATTTGATGAATATGATTATTGGGCTGGTACTGTCTCGCTGGTGGTATTTGCTATGCTTGAAGCAATATTGTTTGCCTGGATTTTTGGCCTTGATAAAGGTTGGAAAGAGATCAATGAAGGTGCCGATATTAAGATCCCAGTATTTTTCAAGTATCTTCTAAAGTATGTTACCCCGGTGATGTTGATAGTAATATTTTTTGGCTCTCTTGCAGCTCCGGTTAAAGATGATTGGTCGAAATTAAGCATCAAAGGATGGGAAGTTAGCCCCGGAAGCATTATTGGTAAAATTACGCATAAGGGTGAAGGGCCGAATAAGAAATACTTTACCGATGTGTTTTATTCAGAAAATGATGGAACTGTTGACAGCATTTTTATTCTTCGCCAGAAACATTATATCAGGGTGAGCAGGGCCGGAGTTGAAGATATAGTAACAAAAACTTATCAATACCCATCCAAAATGCAGCTACTCGTTGAAGTAGGTGATTTTATCAATGTCGGAGATCCACTCTATAAAGGGAATGTTATCAATAACAAATTCTATGTGGATATGTCCCGGTTATTATTACTGCTGGTATTTTTAGGAATATCCATAGCAGTTTATTTTGCCTTTGAAAAGAATAAACTTAAACATTTAAATCGGTAATGAATACTTCTGCTATTATACTTATGTTATTGGTTTGGGTTTGCGTAATCTCCCTGACGGCATATTTTTTCGTTAAGATTTTAAGAAAACCCAAACAAACGAAGCCTGAATCTAAGGGTGAACATGGGGGTTAGAAAGGTTATCAACCAAGAAAAAGCCTGGAAAACCTTTTATTAATCTATGTAAAGAGTTTGGGAATTGATCAGATTTACTGGTTGTTTTTTGAATAGTTTTAGTTAAATTTGCTATTCAATATCCCTACAGGTGGCTAAATTCAGTGATTGGATAAAAAACTACTTCTATTTTTCTAAGGCACATCGAAATGCCTCTTTAATGTTGTTTGTCCTTTTAATTTTGCTCATTACAGCCAATTATTTTTTACCACAATTCATACAACCTGGCTTAGAAAAGTTTTCTGATTTTGAAGAGGAGGTTAGGCAATTCGAGGCCCTCATACAAAAGGGAGAAAAAAAGGATACGTTAACTCCATTTGCTTTTGATCCAAATGTTTTGGAACGTAATGGTTGGCTGGACTTGGGTTTATCAGAAAAGCAGGTTGAAGTCATTTTTAAATACAAAAATGCAGGTGGTACTTTCAGAAATAAGGAAGATGTTAAAAGGATGTACTCAATATCGGATGATGAATATGCAGTGTTGGAACCATATATTGAAATTGTTGAAATAAAGAGGAAAAGTTCAGGCCCTGTAGAAAAGCAAAAACCCAAACCGGAACCCTTCCCCTTCGACCCAAATTATATAGCTGATGTTGATTGGGAGAAGTTGGGCTTGAAAGAGCACCAGTATCAAAATATTCTCAATTTTATTGAAGCCGGCGGTAGCTTCAAAGTTAAAAGTGATTTGATAAAGATGTACAGCATTTCGGATCTTGATTTTGAAAAATTGGCAGATTTTATTTTACTTCCGGATATGGACACGTTAAAGAAGAAGGAGCATACTCGTTATTATGTTAAAGAGGAAGTGCTGGTAGAAATTAATGGTGCAGATTCTGCTGAATTAACCAAGCTTAAGGGAATTGGACCCTCCTATGCCAGGAGAATAATTAAATACCGCAGTTTGCTAGGTGGGTTTTTTCAGAAAGAACAACTGCTAGAAGTTTTTGGGATGGATAGTACAAGATATCAGGGTTTTATTAAGAATGTGGAATTGAATACAAGGCTTGTTCAAAAAATGGATTTGAACGAGGTTGAGTTCAAAGTCTTATTAAAGCATCCATATGTTGAGTATTATATCGTAAAATCAATATTTAATTACAAAGATAAGAATGGGCAATTTACTTCAGTAGCTGAAATAAGAAAAGTCCCTTTAATTTATGAAGAATTGTATGAAAAGCTAAAGCATTATTTAACAGTAAAGGAAATCAAGTAATGTTCAGGGTATTAAAAATACGGTTTTTTAAGTTTCCGGCTTTTTTCGGTGTTAGATATTCTATCTTTTTTTACATCATCTTCAACACATTTGTAGGTATAACACAAGGATATGAAGTTGAAAGGGATTCGGTTCTAGAAAATAAAAGCAAACAAGAACAAATAGAAGTTTTAAATAAATTATCGGAAAAGTACAGGTACAATGACCCAAAAAGAGCTGAGTATTATGTTCGGTTAGCGTTAAAGGTGTCAATGGATGTGGAAAATGCTGAACTTGAGGCTTTATCAATAAAAAATTTAGGTAATGTTAAATATGTAACTGGCAAATTTGATAGCGCATTGGTTTTGTATAACAAGTCAGTTCAAATTTTTAAGCAAATTGATGATAGTGCTGGATGGTCAACCTGTTTAAATAACATAGCAGTAATCCATATGAGATCAGGAGAATATAAAATAGCAGTTGAAAAACTTCTCACAGCTGTTGAACTAAAATATCAGTTAAACGATTTGTATTTAGCTTCTGTTTTTCTTCGAAATATTGGTAATTGTTATTATTACATGGGTGATTACATTAGTTCCATGAGATATTACATTTTGTCTTTAAAATTATCTACGCATTTTGTTGACCCACAGCATATAATGACACTGCAGATAAGTATAGGATCGATTTATGAAGTGCAAAACGATCTTGACCAAGCATTAGGGTACTACCAAAAAGCAATTATTGTTGCTGACTCTACTAATGATTTGTACTACAAATCTATCATATTAAATAATATTGGTTTGGTATATTACCAAAAAAATGAACTTGAACTTTCTTTACATTATTTAATAGAATCTATTTTAATCAAAGAAGAATTAAGTTTTCTACAAGGAATGCCAAGCTCTCTTATTTTAATTGGTGAAATATATGAGGAATTTAAGAATTTTAAAAAGTCAAATGAAATTTATATTAGATGCTTGAAAATTAGCTATGAAATAGATGATGCTCAATTAATTGTAAGATCTCTATATAGCATCGCTCACAACCTGCTACTAATGAAGCACTATAAAAACTCATTGGAATATTTAAATCAAAGTCTTGAAATAGCTATGGAGATTGGGGTGAAGCTTGAAATATCTCAAATTTACCGGGAAATGTCATTAGCTTACGCGGCCGAGCATCAGATCGACAGTGCAGAAAAGTATCTGGATTTATACATGATTATGCAAGATTCCCTTAGGGTTAATGACGAAGCCTTAAACTCCTTCACCCATTCTCTTGAAGTAAATGCTAGCCATAATATAGGTATTCATGAAAGGGAAAATCAAACTCTTGGTGTTGGGCATGCAAATGAAGAGATGCTGGCAATAATATCAGGATGGATTACAATCCTCATACTGGTTGTTGGACTCATTGTTTTTATTTTCATTATTCTTGCATATAATATGGCGTTAAGGAGGAAATTAAAAAGTAGAAACTAATATTTCTACGAATTTCTTTAAACCCCCTTTATCTGAAAATGACAAAGCTGCAAAAAGTATTTAAGAAGTATCCTTCAGCCTTTTGGGTAGCCAATACTATGGAATTGTTCGAAAGATGGGCCTGGTATGGCATGTTTATGCTTTTGGCCTTGTATCTTACTAAATCAACAGATACAGGAGCACTGGGTTTTTCACAGGAGCAGAAAGGATATTTGATGGGGCCTGTTGTGGCAATACTTTACTTTATGCCCCTCATTACCGGCGCAATTGCAGACAGGTATGGATACAAAAATGTCCTGATCATCTCATACCTGATAATGTCCAGCGGATATTTTTTGATGGGTATTTTTAAAACCTATTTTTCGATTTACCTTGTATTTATATATGTTGCTGTTGGCGCAGCATTGTTTAAGCCCATTATTTCTGCAACTATTGCTAAAACCACCGATGATGAAACATCATCCATAGGTTTTGGAATCTTCTATATGATGGTTAATATCGGAGCTTTTATAGGACCAGTGGTTGCTTCAAAAATGCGTTGGTTCGATTGGCAATATGTTTTCATCACTTCTTCAATTGTTATCCTGGTAAATCTATTAATTGTCATTTTCTTTTTTAAGGAACCCTATCATAAAAAATCTGTAATTCCTCTTGGGCAATCAATCAAACAAATTTTTAAAAACATCTGGTTGGCTGTAAGTGATTTAAAACTTTTGGTATTCCTTCTAATCATTATTGGATTCTGGTCGATGTACAACCAATTGTTTTACACTTTACCAGTTTTTATTGATCAATGGATGGATACTTCGGTTTTGTATGATGCTATTTCAGGTTTCTCGCCGAAATTGGCAACTGCCGTTGGAACAACTGAAGGTACTATTGCCCCTGAAATGCTTACAAACATAGATGCATTTTATATTATTGTTTTCCAAATTTTGGTTTCTGCATTTGTGATGAGGTTTAAACCTCTCAATGCTATGATGTCTGGAATTTTAGTGAATGCCATCGGTTTGGCATTGACTTTTTCAACAAATAATCCGTTTTATCTTTTTATATCCATACTGATTTTTGGGTTGGGTGAAATGGCAAGTTCACCAAAGATTACTGAATATATCGGAAAAATTGCACCCAGGGAAAAAGTAGCATTATATATGGGAGCATCCTTTTTACCCATGGCCGGCGGTAACTTTTTTGCGGGAATCCTTTCGGGTGATGTTTATGGAAGTATGTCCGATAAAATCACTTTGCTCCAACGCGAGGTTGAAATACGTGCACTGGATTTACCGGAAATATCCGGTTCATTTACTCAAAGTGAGTACTTTTTAAGGGCAGGAGAGCTAATGGGAATGAATCAGCATGAATTGACTACCTACCTATGGAATACTTATCATCCGGGAAACATCTGGATGGTTTTTGCAGGGATTGGCTTGGGAACTGTTATATTATTGTTCTTATATGATAGATTTATTCTTTCGAAAAAAACTGCCTGAATTTAGTTAGAAATAGTTCTCTAATGCAAGATAGTCTTTAACATATTCATCTACACCCTCTTCAAGTGTGGTAAATTGGTTTGTATAGCCATAGTCTCTCACTTTTTTCATATCCGCTTCTGTAAAATACTGGTATTTATCGCGGATGTCTATTGGTGTGTCAATAAAATTGATGATATATTCCTTTTTCATTGCAGAAAAAGTAGAGGTAGTAAGGTCAAGAAAAGATCTTGCAGTACCCGTTCCTAAATTGTATAAACCTGATGATTTCGGGTTTTGCATAAAATAAAATAACACATCAGTTAAATCTTTAACATACACAAAATCACGCAATTGCTTTCCGTTCTCAAAATCGGGATGGTGCGATTTGAAAAGCTTCATTTTTCCTGTTTTATTGATTTGCTTAAAGGCGTGAAGAATAACCGATGCCATCCTGCCTTTGTGGTATTCGTTGGGGCCATAAACATTAAAAAACTTAAACCCGGCCCAGAAGGGAGGTATGTCTTTTTGCTTCAATGCCCATTTGTCGAATTCATTTTTTGATTCCCCGTAGGGATTGAGCGGCTGAAGTTTATCGACAATTTCATGGTTGTCGCTATATCCCAATTCTCCCATTCCATAGGTAGCTGCCGAAGATGCATAAATGAGAGGGATGTCGTACGCTGTACATTTCAACCACATTTTCTTGGAGTAGTTCAGGTTGAGTTTGTTGAAGATTGCCACGTCAAATTCAGCTGTATCAGTTCGGGCACCAATATGAATAATAAAATCAACATCATTGTGGTTTTTATCCAACCATTCAAAAAAAATATCCCTGTCAATCTTTTCTAAAAATACTTTATTTTCAAGGTTTTTGTTTTTTTGATGATTTGTAAAATCATCGACAAGAACAAGGTCTTCATGGCCTTCTTTATTAAATTTTCCGACCATAACGCTTCCAATAAAACCTGCTGCACCAGTAACTACAATCATATCTTTTTACTTTTATTCCTCGGTTATTAACGATTTTTTGGAGATTTAATTCCTGTATTTATCCGCTGCTTCCAGAAATTTCTTTGCAATGGGTGTTGATAGCATATTTAATGTATCCATGCGCTCCGGATGCCATTGCACTGCCATTAAAAATGGATTGTTCAGGGTATCTTTCCATCCAATCGATTCGATGATACCATCATTTGAAATTGCCAAAACCTTGAAATCTTTTGCAAGGTGGTCGATAGCCTGGTGGTGATTTGTGGCCACCTTTCCTTCGCTCACTCCAGAAATTTGAGATAGTAAATTGTTTGGCAATACTTTTGCTAAGTGAAAACAATTTTTCCAATCTTCACATCGATGGTGTACTGTCGAATTTATGTCAGTAGGAATGTCAACATACAATGAACCTCCCATAGCAACATTAAGAATTTGTTGTCCGCGGCACACACCGAGGATTGGCATTTTCCGTTCCAGAGCCTCATCAATCAGCCAAAATTCCAATGAGTCCCTGTAAAAATCAAACTTTCCACATCTTGCTGTGTCGTACTCTTTTCCATACCGGCCTGGATAAACATCCCTTCCACCGGTTAGTAATAGGGCGTTGCAATCCTCAAATACAATCTCAAGAGAATCATTTGGTAAATCATACATCACTACAATTTCAGCCTCTGGATTAACACTTTTGAGCCAGTTGATGTAGTTGTCATCATCTAAAGTGCCATAGATAAAAGAGAGTGCAATTTTCGTTGGTTTTTCATTGGTGCTGCATGATGTGCCGAAATAGATAAAAACTATAAAAAATGAAAGGATGAATAAGTTTGTTTTTTTAAGCATGCCTGAGATTATTTAATCTTTTTGTAGCTCAAAAGTAGTTTTTTTGATATATCTGAAGGAAGAGTTGTTGGCAATTGATGGTAATAATTTTAAAACTTCGGATGAAATATGCCGGTAAGTTCCTTGTATTCATCAGTGTAGCTGCCATCTTCATTTCTTAAAGTTAAACTTGAGGAGTTAATACTATCGGTTTTGAACAACTTAAAAACCAAAATGAGCCTTTTTGTAGATTTCGTTGATGCAGGGCGAGTAATCAGTTGATCATGTAAATATAGTTTCATAGTTTCTGCCAGGCTTATAAACTGATTTTTGGACGCATCCGGTAGGATTATGGCAAATCGCCCGTTTGGATTTAGCATCTTCACCGATAGGTTTAAGATTTCAGAAAAAGAAAGACCAATGTTATGTTTGGCTAGTTGGTAATTTTTTTTCCTTGGGAGTAAACTGTTTTGGAAGAATGGCGGATTGCTCACAATCAGATCGTAGGTCGAGAGTGATTTTTTATTATAATTTTGAAGGGATGATTGGCAGGCATTAAGCCGGGAAGGCCAGGGGGAATTCTTAAAATTTGCAGAAGCCTCCTCGATTGAATCCCTGTCAATATCTATGGCCTCAATTTTTGCCTTTGATCTCTGGGCCAACATCAATGCGATGATTCCACAACCTGTGCCAATATCAAGGATAGAATCACAATTAGAAATATCAACCCAGCTACCTAATAATATAGCATCAGTTCCAATTTTCATGGTTGACTTATTGTGAGAAAGGCTGAACTGTTTGAAATCGAAGATGTCCTGGGTGCCCATTTTCTAAAAGACTATTCTTCAAGGTATAAGTCAATTAATCCATCAGGAGCCCGAATGAACAGCTGCTTTTTTTTGCGTTTCAGTTTGTCAATTATTTCATCTACCAGGGGGATTAGGATTTCTTTTCCCTGGTGGTTAATTTGCAGTATTTTCTGTTCTGGCCGGTCAAGGATTTTCTCAAGGAATCCAATGCTGCCGTATTTCTTATCAACCACCTCAAAACCGATTATTTCGTTGAAATAAAACTCATTATCGTGTAGTTCTGATATGTCCTTTTTTGGAAGATAAACGGGACAATCAACAAATTGCTGGGCTTTCTCCGGACTCGAATAATCTTCAAGCAAAACCTGTATCGTTTTCGAATCTCTTAGCCTGTCAGATATGACATACAAAGGAACCAATCCTCCGTCAATTTCAATAAAGATTATTGGGGAATTAATATAGTTTTCAGCATCATCAGTATGTGTGCTTATGGAAAGTTCACCGGATTTGCGGTTAAACTTTTTAACCATTCCAAATTCAAAAAATTCTTTTTTATTCATAGGCAAAAAAAACCGGAGAAAAACCTACGAAATTTTCGCAACTCTTCTCCGGATTCAAAATTAGTTGAGAGAATATTATTCTCCGCTTTTCTCTTCAGTTGGTTCAGCTGCTTTCTCTTCCTTTTTCTCCTCTGTCTTTTCTTCTGCTTTTTCTTCTACTTTTTCTTCTTTTTTCTCCTCTGCTACAGCTTTTTCTTCAGTTTCAGCGGCTTGTTTTGCTTGAGTTTCAGCTACTTGTTTTTCAACAGCATCCTGACGTCTTTTGGCTAGTTCAGCAGCCCTGTCTTCCTTAATTTTTATTTCTGCATCTTGCAGTTTCTTCGATTCAGCACGCTCAGCATTTTCAATTTCTTTGCTTGCGTTCTCAATTTTCGCTGTTTTGGTTTCCAGCCATTCCTGGAATTTCAATTCAGCCTGCTCAGCAGAAAGAGCTCCTTTACTAACCCCTTTCAAAAGGTGGTTTTTGTAAAGAACTCCCCTGTAAGAAAGGATGTTTCTAACGGTATCGGTTGGCTGGGCGCCGGTTTGAAGCCAGTAAATTGCCCTGTCGAAATCAAGAATGATCTCGGCTGGTTTTTCTATTGGATTGTATGTGCCAATTTTTTCAATAAATCTGCCATCTCGTGGTGCCCGACCATCCGCAATTACGATATGGTAAAAAGGACGACCCTTTTTTCCATGTCTCTGCAATCTGATTTTTGTTGGCATAATCTGTTAATTTTAAATGATTTAATTTGCATTAAAATTTTGGGGTGCAAAGATCATATTTTTTTCTTTAATAGAAAAGAAAAAATTTGTTAATGATTATGCCCGCCAGGTCCGTGAACATGACCGTGTTCCAGTTCTTCTGCCGAGGCTTCACGCACATCCTTCACGTCAACATCAAAGTTCAGTGTTTGATCTGCAAGCGGATGATTTCCATCAAGGGTAATCTTATCGTCCTCTACCTTAACAACAGTAAGCATTTGCATGCCCTGGTCCATTTGAGCTTGAAACTGCATTCCAACCTCAATGCTTGCATCTTTTTCAAAATTTGACCGGTCCACAGCATGGATCATTTCATCTGACCTCAAGCCATAACCCTTCTCAGGTGGGATTGATACATTCAGTTTTTCACCTTTCGTTTTTCCTTCAAGTGCTTCTTCAAGTCCGGGAATGAGATGACCGTTACCATGGATAAAGTTCAAAGGTTCCCTACCTTCAGAAGAATCAAGAATCTGTCCGTCATCATTTTTTAAAGTGTAGTCGATGCTAACTACTTTGTTTTTTGCAATTTGCATGATTGAATATTTTCGTTTTTTAAATCGGGTGCAAAGATCAAACTTTTAACCAAAAAACAAAGTCAGGGTTGTAAATTGTTAGAATTGGCAGGGGAAATGAAAATGGGAGTGATAGATTCGGCTATCCTAATGCTGAATAATTATTTTTTTAATAATGCTGGAATTCTCCCAAGTAACTTTAAGAATATATATCCCAGCAGCAAATTCATTAACTTTTATGAGGTGCTGTTTTTTTGAAGATGCTATAGTGGATGAAAATACTACACGTGAGTAAGAGTCAGTCAGGGTGAAGGAAATGTTCCCACAGACTATCTTCTTAAAGTTGACGTGAATTTCATGTTTTATAGGATTTGGAAAAACATCTGGTTGGCAGGTGAAATTTTGCTCATCAATCCCAATTCCTGTTTGACATAGAACCTCCGAATGATATCTGACATGGTTGTGTTTCGTAACAGTCACATGCAAGGTGTCGCCCTCCAGAGGCTCAAAAATGGGCATTATAACCTGACCACCGTTGGCATATTCAACTGAACAAATTTCTCCATTTAATATCAAGGCTACAACTGATCCTTCATTTGCAGTCACCGCAAACTCTGTTTGTCCGGGTGTGATAAAGGAGGAGTGGTTTACAGTCAGTGGTTGTGGTATCTGATCATGAAGCACAGACCATGGTTCACCAAAATAATGAAAGAGGTTATAAACAGCAGATTTCATATTTGGGTTAATAGGAAAAGGGAGATATTCAAGAAAAAACTTTGCACTGGTATTGGCCATGCAAGGATAAATGAAATCATACATATGTGTTGGATTATTGGCTGGATAGAAGTCATCCCAAAGGCCGTCAATCATTCCAATACTGTACCATTCTGTGCCATTTGCATAAGTTATATCAGAGGGAGCAATCACACCCAAACCTCCGTGTGGATGCTTTAGAAAAGCTTCAGCAAAACAATCGTTTGAAATGTGGTACTGTCCATTTAAGTCATTTATCGAAAACAGGTATGTGGGACTTGCTTCGGTAAGGCCAGCCAGATCATCAATATAATAAGGCGGCGTCTGCCAGCCAATCGAACTACCATGTGTGTAGCTGAAGAGCGTCATAGCCCCGTTGTTTAATCCCTCATTTATGCCTTGTGCATTTCCGCCGATATAATTTCCGAGATATTCTGGTGTTTCCGCAATATAATCCAACCCATCCGGGCCAAATGTCTGGAAAAGATCGGGGTGCGGCCAGACAGATGGGCCAGGTGATTGGCCGGCATATTGACGGTCGGGTTCCTTTCCAAATTCTTTTTCATACCATCCATTAAAAATTTCACTCACCATCCAACCGTATCCAAAACCCGTGGAATGAGAAGCGCATGCAAGTGGGTGTTGATAATAATCAGGATTTGTTGATGGATTGGTTTCATGTGTTATGATCTTCTCAAGAATAATCCCAAGTTCATATATGGTTTGTACAGGAATACGGCTGATGAAAATATCAGGCAGTTCATCCAAATTCACATCAGCGTAAATGTTGTCCGATACGCAATATCCATCCCAAACTGGGCCTGGCAAAAGCTCCATATCGCCAAGCAAAAGTATTGCAATTGGAGGTATAGTCCAGGTATTGTAAGCTTCGTTGATGTATTCTTTTATTTCGTTTGCAGTAGACCCGGTTACAGATAATGGTACTGCCAGACTTGAAATCCCCTGCTTTGTTCTGAAATCAACCAATTCCTGGCAACTTTCAACAAACAAATCATGGGTGATGATTAGGTATTCAGCTCCATCCTCATTTTTTGATGGTCGCCGAAGGGTGCTCTGTCCAACACGTTCAGGATTTATAACGAGTCCTTGAACCAGTTTATCCCAATACCTGTTTCTTAGTTGCAGATTGCTTTTTGATAGTGAATTCTTTCCAAACTTTATCTCAAGTTCGATGCCTGAAACCGGAATTCTTTTTTTTAATTCGATAAATGGATCAAACTCAATATTCAATAAATGATAGCCCCTGATTTGAATTACTGAGGTATTTGAAATAAACTGATCGGAGAGTAAATTTGAAGTAACATATGAGCCCATGATTTCAATTTTCTTAACATAGACACTTTCGATGGAATTTCCCGGAAGGGCAACCAGGAATGATGGTTTCACATCAATGGGTATGTCATCCGAAAAAGTGCATTTCAGTCGAATAGATTCTCCTGAATTATTAATAATTTCAATTTTATGCAATGCTGATTGTGCTGAAAGAAAATTGGCCTGATAGACACAAAGTATGAACAGAATACACAGGTAGCAGGTTATTGTTTTCATTCATCTATATGTTTTTGTGATTTCTGACGTTTATGTGGATTATTGTTTTCTTACTTTCGCAGACATAAAAATACATTAAAATTTTTGAAATATGAAAAAAATACTTCCGGTAATGATCTTTGCGCTCATGTTTTTATGGGCGGGTTGTAACAAAGATGATGATGACAACATAACCCTGGCTAAATTCTCATGGACTTTAGCGCCAACTCCAGGTGAAGTCAATTTTACAAACCAGAGCACGAATGCAGAAACTTACGAGTGGAATTTTGGTGATGGTTCGATGACAACACAAATGAATCCGGTTCATGCTTATGACCAAAACGGAACATACATTGTGACTTTGAAAGCTTTCGGGCAGAGCATTGGTGCAACATCTGACACATTGCTAATTGAGAATATTCCATAAAAAAAGAAGACCTTATTCCATGCCGAAATGCTAGAAGGATAATAAGTAAAAGGTGGCAATGTCAAAATTTTTTGACATTGCCACCTTTCGTATATTCTGAAAAGTTGTGATCGATCCTTCTCAGCATGTTATCGAATACTCGAAGTTCTACAGTTTCAAATCCTTTATCACCAGATCAATTTTATTTTCCAGCTTTTTATTTACAGCTGCATACTCTTCCTTTGAGTTGAGCTCTTCTTTCACACTAAAGTAAAATTTAATTTTAGGTTCTGTACCTGAGGGACGCATACTTATTTTGGTTCCATCCTCAGTAAAAAACTGAAGTACATTGGATTTTGGGAGATTTATTTTTATTGATTTTTTGGTCGCAGGATCAATCTCCTTGCTGCTCAGGTAATCTTTAATTTTAACAACTTTAGATTTGTTGATGGCCTTTGGTGGTTTCGACCTGAAATTTTCCATCATCTTCTGGATTTCCTCGGCACCGGCCTTCCCTTTTTTGGTAACCGAGAGCAGGCGCTCTTTGTAAAAGCCAAATTTTATATAAATTTCTATAAGAATGTCGAATAACCGTTTGCCCCGATAAGCTGACCAGGCTGCAGCCTCGGCAAGGATGGCACATGATGCTACGGCATCTTTATCGCGCACAAAGTCGCTGATCATGTAGCCATAACTTTCTTCACCACCGGCAATATAGGTAAGCTTCCCCTCATTTTTCCTGATGATATCGGCAATCCATTTAAACCCGGTTAGTACATCATAGCATTCTACTTTATAATGATCGGCAATAGTTTTTACCAATTCTGTGGTTACTACTGTTTTTACGATATATTCATTGCCTTCTAATTTACCTTTTTTATCCCAAAGTGTAAGCAGGTAATAGAAAATAATAGCAGCAGTTTGGTTGCCATTGAGAAGGATGTAATTATCATCCGGATCTTTAACAGCGATTCCTACTCTGTCGGCATCGGGATCGGTGGCCATTACAAGGTCGGCGTCAACTTTTTTGGCAACATCTATAGCCATTTCCAGTGCGGCAGGTTCTTCGGGATTGGGTGAATGTACGGTAGGGAAATTACCATCAATTACATCTTGCTTGTAAACCTTAAATACATTTTCAAAACCAAAACGATGAAGTATTTCAGGTACCAGGTGCACACCTGTACCATGCAACGGTGTATAAACGATATTGAGTAGTGATGAGTATTTGTTAGAGCCAGGTGAGACCGATATTTTTGCTACCTCATCAAGGTATAGCTCGTCCACCTCCTTGCCGATTATAGTAATGTTCTTTTTAACTCCCTTAAATTTTACTTCTTCAATTTTGATTTTAGCCACTCCGTCAATCACATTTTTATCATGAGGAGGAATCATCTGTGCTCCATCGTCCCAATAAGCTTTGTAACCGTTATATTCTTTCGGATTGTGTGAAGCTGTGAGCATTACACCACTCTTGCAATTAAAATGCCTGATGGCAAAAGAGAGTTCAGGGGTTGGCCTTAATCCATCGAACAAATATACTTTGAAACCATTGGCTGAAAATACATCTGCTGTAACCTGGGCGAAATACTCGCTATTGTTCCTGCAATCATACGCTATGGCAACTTTGAGTTCTTTTTCTTTGGCATACACCTTTTTCAAATAATTTGCCAGGCCTTGTGTGGCCATTCCTACGGTATACTTGTTCATCCGGTTTGTTCCGGCACCCATAATTCCGCGTAATCCACCGGTACCAAATTCAAGGTTTCTGTAAAAACTGTCAACCAACTCATCGCCATTATTTTTAATCATTTCCTGTACAGAAGCCCTGGTTTCTTCGTCGTATTGGTTGGTAAGCCATTTTTCAGCTTTAGCAAGTATTTCCTTATTTATTTTAGATGCAGACATATTTTCATTTTTATGTTAAATTTCAGATTTTCACGCAAGTTACAAAATTCTATAAAATATGAATGTTAGTGCTTGGATATTTTCATAAATATCGATAACATGATAGCAATAGTTGCTTTTTAGGAACCTATATTAATTTGAAAATTTGACAATGTGCAAATTTGAAAATTATAGCCGCTTCGTGGGAACGAATCCCGACAAATTGTGAAACTAACAACATCTTGGTTAGTTTTAAAAGATTAGTGCCTATTTACATTTCACCTCTTCACAATTTTCTTGTCGGCGATTTTGTTGTCGTTCACGAAAAAATTGATGATATAAGTTCCGGTTTTTACCACATTCCCGTAATCATCTGTTCCTTCCCAGGTCATGGTGAATTCGCCCCTCGATGTTTTGGCATCCATCAGGGTGCGGATGTGGCGGCCATTAATGTCGCTGATTTTTACCACCACCTTGCCAGGATTAAACAGGCGGAAGCTGATAAAGGTGTGTGCCGTAAATGGATTGGGATAAACCAACACCTTTTTGTCATCTTCCGTTTTTGCAGGCCCGCCAATGGCTGAGGTAGTGTCCTGATACTCGTAGGCGCCCATATCTATCCTTCCGCCCGAGATGCGGGGATTGCCGGCCAGGTCTGTTGAAGGCAGGTGGATAGTATCGCCATCGTATTTGTAAAGCACAATTTTTTCGTCTTCTATTTTAATGTAGGGATAATCCATCCCCTCCTCATACATGGGAGTACCCGCATTTATACATGGCGAATCCCAGTTTAAATAATATGCTGTATCGCCGGTACCAACCCAGCATGGGTCTTCATTGATGTTTCCATCCAGCCAGTTGAGGGTGTGCTGGTTGTACCAATTCATTATTTCCTCTTCACCTCCTTCAATATTAGAGTAGGCGATGGAGGCGGTGGCGGGGAAATTGGAACCCAAAACATTACCAAGGTTCATCTCAATAACAGAATCTTTATAAAGTATTGAATTATATACTTCTAATGTCCCTCCATCATCTACACCAACCGCACCTCCCATTTCGCGGATATTTATATTATTTCCTATTGTAGCATTTATAAGGCAACACTCTGAATGATTATCTATCTTTAACCCTGTCGTGCCTGAAAGATACACAGGGTCGTTTGTGTTAAGGTTTTCTGTAATTTGCACATTGAGTAAAATTGCTGAGAAAGCATCTGGAATACTATTACTTCCATTTATACTTATTCCTCCTCCCATACCATCTATAGGCTGATCATCAGGGCCATTATTACGGACAACGCAATTCATTATAGTATTTTCATATCCTGAGCATAAGGTATTTCCAATTTGAACAGACCATCCTCCCTGGTTATTTGCAAATTCTGAATTGTATATGTTGGTATTGTTTCCATGAAGCGAGGTGAAACCAGGAGCCACAGAACTGATAGTGTTTTCAAGCGAAACATTATTAAAAAATATATGTTCATTATAATTAAGGTACAAACCAGCCTTTTTTGTAATGTTATATTGATTTCCGAAACCGTTTTTAAAACTAATATTTGAAATCAGGTAATTTTTCATTTCATTCGAACTGTTAAAAATTTTTGTCAAATGTTCTGCATCTACAATTGTGCTATCTTTATGGGTTCCAAGAATTGAAATGTAACTTCTGGCACTTACCGGCAGCATTTCACCATTAGTGGATAATGCATAAGTGCCGGTTGACAATAAAATTGAGTTTGGGTTTAATGAATCGGGATATATTTTTTTAAGGGCAAAAGCAATTGTTTTTAATGCTTCATCCGGTGATAACCCGCTATTGTTATTGTTTCCTGTGATGGGATTTACATACATATCGTTATTGACTGGTGTAATTTTCGGTGTTTCGATAGAAAGAGAAAAGTCATCCATAGGGAAGCCATGATCATCATATGATACTATGAAATGCTCATCAGGATCCATGACAGTCATTGTATCAACAACAATTTCTAATTCAGGGCAGAACATTGTTTTGCTAATGTCCGCTCCCCAACCGGCATAATTAAGGAATATGGAATTTTTGGAAATGGTATCAAACACAATTGTAGCATTATAAGCTAAAAAGATACCTCCGCCAAATGAATTACTGTGGTTATTCTTAATGATGTTACCGGATAAAGTAGTTTCGGTGTCATACAGGTACAGCCCTCCTCCGGTTAATGCGAAGCAGTCCTTAATAATATTGTTTTCAATTTTTGGGCTTGGATTGTTAACATATATCCCTCCGCCTACTTTTCTTTCGCCATAGCCGCTTCCGTTTTGCAGGGTAAAACCATTAATGCAAATGAAAGGATTTCCATCGGGATTTATAGCAATACAGCTACCACTATTGTTTCCGTCAATTATAGTGCTATGGATATAACTTCTGTCCTGAGTGGTTAAATAGAGGCTGGCAATGGTTACATTCTTTAACGAACTGGTAATATTAAGGTTCTCAAAATAAATTCCCGGCCAAACTAAAACCGTATCACCTGAAGATGCAGCAAGGTAGGCTTCCTGGATGATGGTAAAATCGCCGGTGCCGTCCTGTTTAACGGTGAGGATGGTGGGGAAGAGGGAAGAAGGTAGAAGATAGAAGGTAGAAAGAAGAAGGAAGATGGGGAGACTGAGGGAGGGGGTGAGAGAGCGAAAGGGCGACAGGGCGAAATGGCAAAGAAGTGAAGAAGCGATGGAGCAAATGAAGGTGAAAGCGAAGGGGCGAAGGGGCGACCCACCTACGTTGAAACTATGGTGGGCGATTGGTGCGAAAGTGCGAAGAAGCGACAAGGTGATAGAGTGGGCAGTTGATTGCATTGACGGGACTATTACCTTTGCTATTTTTGATATGGTATTCATAGTCTTGTTTTTTATATATCAGATGTCCGATGTGAGATTTTTGATTTATGATATGGTTTTCATAAGATCTTATATCTTACGACCGTAGGGAGTCCGTATGGACATCAAACATCTGACATCCATACGGACTTCTTTTGGTTGTCTGATATTTTTTCTATTTAATCAAAACCACCTTCCCCTTAATCTCATTTTCTTCCCCGGCTTTTAGCCTGAGAAAGTAAACACCGTTTTCGAGTTGATGGCCTCGATTGTTGGTGCCGTCCCAGGCAAGTTTGTAGTAACCAGCCGGTATGGGGCTATCCATCAACTCCCTGACCATTTTCCCGTTTTGATCGAAAATACAAAGATTGACAATGCTTCCACTGTTTAACCTAAAGGTGATCAGTGTTTCGCGGCTAAATGGGTTGGGTGCACACTTTGCATCACTGATGCATGAAGGCGTATGCGCAACAGTTCCAGCTTTTAGCGAGGCAATGTGGAATTTAGCGTTTTCGCCTTTATAAATACTCCGTTTTTCGTACAACCCACTAAAAGGATTTTTAACGGAATAGCTGCCCTTTTCGATGGGCGCTGATTTGTAACCCGACCATGTTTCAAATTCCAGCGGGGTGCCAGGGGGCACATCCTCTAAGTAGGCATTTACTTCCACAAGGGTATCACCAGGTAGCCGTACTGCGGCACCCACCACCTCGCAATTGGCCAATACAGCAATCTCCTGTATGTCGCTTGCTGCATCGGTTTCAACAAAAATGGGCAGGTAATCGGCCTGTTCTTCATATTGGTAGTTCTCAGTAAACAGGGTTTCCATCTCTTCGGCAGCTTCCTGGGGCTGGTTCCATGCAAATGTTCTTTGCTCGTCCACCTCAATAATAATCATATCTCCATAATGGATGGGTGTAACACGGCCTTTTATAAACCACTCGGGCTCGGATGGTATGCGGGTCATCGACCAGTATTGTGCCCTGATAAAAGTAATGTGTGCCAGGTCACCGGCAGGTATGGCATCCTCGGGCATTTGTGCCTCCTCTATAAAATAGCCCACCCAGTTTTCCTGGTTGGGGTAAATGGTGAGTTCGGTTGAGGGATCCAGTTTGGCCCCGTGTAATGCAATATCAGGCTGAGGGCTGTCTATTAGTGTTAAATCAAATTTATACCCATCTGTACTAAAAACATCGTCCAGAAATCCATCCCAAGTCATATTGTCAAAATCTTTAAATGGATCTCCGTCAAAATCTTCTATCATATGAAGCTCAAGTTGAGGGAAATAGTTTATCCGGCTCAATATGGTTTCTGAAAAGTCTGGGCTATTTCCAACCCTTTCCAGCCTTGGGAAAGATCTCCAGTTCCAGCCATCCTGCAGGCCCAGTTTATCGGTATAGCATCCTATTTCGCTAATATTTGAAAATGGCATATTGCAAGCGTATAACAGATTATTCTCGTCTCCCAGAATAAATGAGGGTGGGGTGCTTTCCGCAGAATAATAATCATTCCATTTAAGCAGGGTATAACTTGTTCCTGTGTTTATTGTATGGGTAATTTGATCGCTACAACAATCCAAAACATCTACTTTAATAGTTCTGCTATCATTATTTGTATTAAACAAGTATAATCGGTCATTCAAAGGATTATAAATTGCATCCCTCATATCTTTGTTTTCTATTATTCCCACCAAATCGTTTTCATAGAGTATTGTGATTTTATTGTCGTCAGACCAGGCATAAACTTTGTCCTGAAATTTGCTATAAAATATTTTAGTGAATTTTCTGCTGGCAGTAGTGTTATACTCATCTATATAATTGTATGTGCTTGCATTATACCATTTGATGTATTTGTACGACCCGACATAAATTACATCATTTTCAGGGACTATACATATAGAAAGTGGTGGTATTGTCAAATTTGTGAACGCATTTGGCCAATCCCAATCATTTTCTGAACAATCATATACAAAAATATCCAATGAGCATTTACTTTGAACAAAAACACGTGGGTGTTCAATATCATTGTCATAGTAAACAAAATCCTGGAAACATGCATTTAGGTCTGGAAAGACATCATCAAAGAAAATCCCTGTTTCATTTATTGCAAAAAAGCACGGATCTTTGCTACTATCGGCCTTATATGTTAATAAATAGGAATTGCTGTTAGGATCTGTAATCATTTTATAAATCGTACAGCTAGTTTGTCCGTCATGGTCTATATTAATGGTCGATAAGAAAGTATTTGTTGAAATGTTATAGATACATACTTTCCCGTAATCATTTACGTCGTTCCCTGCAATGAAAACATAGTCATCCGCATCGTTACAACTTATCGAAACTGCGTTTACAGGCACAGGAAGGGCTACTGAGGATTCCATTGATTTTGTGTTCAAATCGTATATCCATAAACTACTTGTAAAGTTATTCTTAGTGGCCACAATAAATAGTTGACCTGTACTATTCTTTGTACAGCTGCCAATCACATAGTTGCCAATATCCAGAAGGCTTGAGGAAGATAGGTCCGCATTGAAAACCATAAGGTTTCCAGTTGTATTCTGTACAGACAGTATTTGAGTATTTGCCGAATTATCCGTAACAATATTGGTGCAAAAACTTCCATCTGTATCCTGTGGTAAACTTATTGTATTGGTATTTCCGTTAATGGATAATATTGTTCCCAGGCCACCGGTATAAATTGTATTATTACTGCATGAATATTCCAAACCCATAAGATAATCGTAATCGTATGTTTGTGATACGCCAAATTCGGAATAATCTGCAACATCCATAATCCTGATGCCGGTTTCATTTACACTCCCCACAACACCGATGTAATAAAGTTTGTTTTCATTTGTGTTGTAAGCAAACCTGCTTATTCCTGAAACACTTCGGTTGTTTATATAACCACTATTAAAAGGAGTTGAAAACTCATGATAATAAATTTTATTATCACCTTCTTTTCCGGCAAAAAGTATGTTATTTGTTGTGTATAACAAACACAGGCTATTGAACCCGGTAACAATTGGAGCTGGTTCAGTCGACAAGTTCGAGCAGGAAAATTCGTAAATCCCATTGGTGGTTGCTGCGTATAATTGGCTTCCTGTAATATTACATGTAATATCGTTAATACCAAACTCAAAGTCATCATGTACTGCTACTTCTGAATTGTTTACCCCATCAACCTTTCCAATTCGGTTGGTCACATTTCCTGTATTCCCTGCTGAAACGTACCAGTAAGCCATATTGGTGGCCTGGTGGTATATTACAGACGATTTGATGAGTTCCTGTAGTGTGATGTAGGAATTAATAGTAGTAACTATTGTATTTGTGCTTAAATCGATTATTACAAGAGTTCCCGCCTCTGTGGCACAATATAATTTTGAATATTGTTGATTAATGACAATTTTATTTTTAATATTCAAGCAAAGATTGTGATCTGTTGTTCTGTCAATATCCGATACAATGATTTCCCCTGTTTTTTGTTTTGTTGCCCCATCAATTAATATAACCTTTCTTCCGGCATATACGTAGAAGGTATTGTTGCCGGGATTGTAAACGGCATCTTGTGGGAAGCACCCGCCAAAATTATCAGGGATTTCAATATTCTTGATTAGATGTTCATCAGTACTCTCGGATATATCACCGGGGCTTGCAACACTTCCTGTAATCCAATCATAGGGTTGGCTTAGCATAAGGTATTTCCCATAAAATGAAGAATCCTGTTTCTCGATGGTTACAATCGCTTTGCCGTCCGCTAAGGTATCTATGGTAGTTATTAATGAAACCGGTTGGGCATATATAATTCCGTTTAGGAATAATATTGAGATTAGGCTAAAAGAAAATATATTTTTTTTCATATCTGTTTTTTTTAACTTTAATTTAACTATTTGAATTGTTAATAGTTATGATTCACATTAGATTTTGTGAAACATAAAAGCCGGATATTGAGGTGGTGCTCTGCTGTGTTTACACACACACACACAGGAATCAGTGAGTTACTTATTTTATTTTCCGGGGTATTTATGCTAAAGGGTTTGTGTAAAGAGAATGCAATGTTTTGGAGAATGAGAAAAGCGATAAAAAGTATGGAACCAGCGCAGGCATGTATTCCATTTGCCTTCAATGTTATGTATTGAAAAAACTTATTTATTGTTCCGAAAATCATTGAGTGTGATTTTGGGGATATTGAAAGAACAAATGTAAGTAAATTTTCAATCAATGAAAACAGACAATCAAAAATACTGAGTCATATATTTGCTACTTTTGTTTTGCAATTTTTATTGTAGAAATAAATGGTATTTAAACATTACCTCATCCTTCTTTTATTGATGATCAGTCTTTGTGCCGGGGCTCAGCAATATGTTGTTCTTCAAAAAAAAGGGACTGTAAAGAATTATAAATACCAGGTGGGGAATGATATTACTTTAATGGTGAAGCGAGGTGATTTAGTTTTTTCCGGAGAAATTTCACAAATCAATGATTCCAGTTTTGTCCTCAACAGCCTTAATGAAATTTTCCTAGAGGAAATAAAATACGTTTACCGACAGAGGAGATTTGTCCGAGTCTTGTCCAAGGTGTTACTTTATGCCGGTGTAGGTTATGTTGCCCTGGAAGGTGTGAATGGGGTAATAAATAACTACAGCCCGGTAATTTCACAAAACACTATTATCGCCGGGGCTGTGATGGTAGGTACTTCGTTTGCACTAAGACCTTTTTATACCCGTAGTTTTAGTATTCCGGAAAAGTTTGTATTGAAAATTCTGGATTTTGAGAAACTCGAATAATTTGGTACAGTGCTATGAGCATAGAGCTTTGTGCTTAATCTTCAAATCTGCACCAAATTATATTTCGAAATCAATATAGCCTCTTAATCATCTCAAGAATTAATTTCGTCATTTTGGGCTCAGCAAGGCTGGCTGCATCAATCACACCATCGTGGGTGATGTATTCGATTTCCTCACCTACACCTAAATCGGAAATTACCGAAATGGCGAAACAGGATAAATTCATATGTCTCGCTACGATGGCTTCAGGAACTGTGGACATTCCCACAGCATCACCTCCAATGATACGAATGTATTTGTATTCCGCCTGGGTTTCGTAGTTAGGACCGGTAACAGCTGCATACACACCCTTTTGACAAATTAAATCCAGTTCGTTTGAAATTTCTTCAGCCAGTTTGATCAAAGCTGGATTATAAACCTCACTCATATCCGGGAAGCGTGGGCCAAGCTTTTCATCATTGGGGCCAAGCAAGGGATTCTGTCCGGTCAGATTGATATGGTCTTCAATAATCATCATATCGCCAACGCTAAAATCTGCATTTGTGCCGCCACTTGCATTGGAAAGAAAAAGATGCTCGATGCCGAGAAATTTCATAACTCTTATAGGGAAAGTAACCTGTTGCATCGAATAGCCCTCATAAAAATGAAACCGGCCTTTTAGTGCTACAACCGGTGTACCATGTATGTGTCCGAAGATCAACTTTCCATGATGCCCCTTTACTGTTGATACCGGAAAATTTGGGATTTCATCGTATGGAATGCTATCGGAAATTATTATTTCTTTTGTGAAGTTGGCCAGCCCAGTACCAAGTACAATCCCAATTGTTGGGACAACTTGTGTTTGCTTCTGAATATATTTAACGGTTTCCTGTATCTTCTGTAACATAATTTATTATTTGGTCATTAAATGCATTTCTGAAATCCCTGTGAAGTTTTATTTCAATGGGAATATAAAAAATGGGAAGATCTTTCAAAATGTCTGGAATACTTGGGAAAAATAGCCGCATGGCATCTTTTTCAGTTGTAACGATAATTTTGTTTTTGGTAAAGATATTATCAAAATTTTCCCTTATTTTTAATAAGTCGTTCGATGTATAATTATGATGGTCGCTAAAACGCAATTTTTCAAGGTGCTCTGTCATTTTTCCAAGGTGGTCAACCAGTGGGTACATGTTGGCGATGCCGGCAAACACAAGAATGGTACTTACCCTGTTCGGTAAATCAATTGGATTTTTTAAACCCGGAACAGTGGTGAGTTCCCCATATTTAATAAATGAAAAATACAGGCTTTGGTGTTCACGGGGTTTGATCAGCCCGGCAATTCTTCTTACAGTTATTGGCGAAAGTGTATTGGGTGTTTTTGTCACCACAATCATATCAGCTCTTCTTGCGCCTTTTTTGAATTCCCTGAGTGAACCCATGGGCATAGGATAGTCTTCAGGATAAAGTTTATGGAAATCGGTAAGCAATATATTTAATCCCGGCTTTACCGATCGATGTTGAAAGGCATCATCAAGTATTATTGCTTTTGTGTCAGCATGATTGCTCAAAAGTTTTTTAATGCCACGAACCCTGCTTTCATCAACTGCAACTACCACATTGCGAAATTTTTGCTTTTTCTGAACAGCCTCATCCCCAATTTCTGCTGTAGTGGAAGTTAGCTCTGCTTCAACATATCCTTTGGTGTTTCGTTTATAGCCTCTGCTCAAAGTAGCAACTTTTAATTCGTTTTTTAAAAGTGTGATTATATATTCAACATGTGGTGTTTTCCCTGTACCTCCAACTGATAAATTCCCCACAGAAACGACAGGAAAATCAAAACGGACCGATTTCAATACACCCCAATCATAAAGTTTGTTTCGTAGCGAAACGATGAGGCCGTAAAGCAAAGCAAATGGGTATAGTAGGAAGTTGAAAATTCTCACAGTTTCGTATGTGGTTAATTTATATTAGTTTATATTATAGTAGTCTTATAGTATTAAAACGTAGTATTAAAACGAATAACGGTTCTTCTTTATTAACTCAGTACTTATTATTGATTTACTATTTGTGTTTTTAGATTTGATGTCAACAGGTTAACAAAATTCGTTAGTGGCCTTTTAGCCATCATCTCAACCATCGAATTCAGGTCGGCAGTAATTTCAAAACCTGCTGAATAATTGTCATTGCGCGACCGGAATAAACTGAAAGCCAGATTAAATTTCACCTTTGAATTATCAGCAGATGGAAAATTGAGGGTGTTTGGAAAATCTATCCGGCCTTTTTTCAATCCCAAATCTCCTAAGTTTTTAATAAAAAAAGAACATTCATGGTCGTTTGATTTCCAGTTTTCTACCTGCTCCGGCATGATCAATTCGAAGTTGTTCATGTCTTCCAGAAATGAAAAAACCTTTTCCGGTGATGTTTGTAGTTCAACTATTTCGCTTGTAAATTTTGCCATTGCCAGCCTGGTATTTGCTTATCTTTATGATATTAAATATTTGTCAATTCTACTTATTCTTCCAATCTGCCGGGTTCTCTCTCCATTTTTTTAAAACAGCCAGGTCCTTTTCCCTGATATAGTCATCAGCCAGTGCCTGGTCGATAAGGTAATTATAATTAGAAAGCGAATGTACCGAACATGCAGCCTTTTTAAAAGTATCTTCAGCTACCTTGAATCCATAATTAAATATTGATATCAATCCCTTGACATTGGCACCAGTATCGCGCAAAGCTTCCACTGCCTTCATGCTGCTACCTCCGGTCGAGATCAAATCTTCAATAACTATTACCGATTGCCTCGATTCAATCACTCCTTCGATCTTGTTGGTAAGGCCGTGGTCTTTTGCTGAACTCCTTACATAAACAAAAGGAAGCCCCAAATCTTGAGCAACCAGTGCGCCATGGGCAATTCCGCCAGTGGCAACTCCGGCAATTACATCGATATCACCAAAATCTTCATTAATAATATTTACAAACTCCTGCCTGATATAGGTCCTGATGGCAGGATAAGAAAGTGTAATCCGATTGTCACAATATATTGGTGATTTCCAGCCCGATGCCCATGAATACGGGGTTTTTAAATTGAGCTTAATAGCCTTGATCTGTAACAGGAATTGTGCGATTTTTAAGGCTGTTTCTTCTTTTGTTTTCATAGGGCATTGACTTAAATCGGTTAAGGGGTTATTTCTTTAATTGACCTTGTACTTGTAATTTACTTTCGACAGGTCCTCGTTGGCTTTTACAATTTTTCCTTTCAGGTCTTCTTTAAATGCAATAACTTTCTCGTGAAGGGTGGGATTTCCGGTAGCAAGTATCTGAACTGCCAGTATTCCGGCATTGCGAGCGCCATTTATAGCTACAGTAGCAACAGGTATTCCGGGAGGCATCTGTACAATCGCAAGCAAAGAGTCCATTCCATCGAGTGTTGCTTTAATGGGGACTCCAATTATAGGAATGGGTGTCATGGCAGCTATTACTCCTGGAAGATGTGCAGCCATACCTGCTCCGGCAATAATTACCCTGATTCCCTTATCGTATGCAGATTTTGCAAATTCTTCCACCTTCTCGGGGGTACGGTGTGCAGAAAGTGCATTCATTTCAAATGGGATTTCAAATTCTTCAAGAATTTTCGCAGCGCCTTCCATAACTGGTAAATCTGAGGTGCTGCCCATAATAATGCTAACTATAGGATTCATATGTTTTAATTTTTTAGTTGTATTGTGAAGCGCAAATTTAATACTTATTTAAAATTCTGATTCTCTTTTTCCACTTATCTTTGCCGAAAATCGTTTACTATAGAGTGATTAACAATTTCCACCTGCACAAGTTCTGGAGCGTGGTGAGTTGAGTATTGAAGATTGTTCAGGAATGAGAGGCATCGGCTGAAAAGCATCGAGTATAAAATTTAAAACAAACTTAGCATATTATGGCAAATCGGATAACAGTTCATGACAAGACATTTGAAGTATCTATTCCGGCAGAAAAAATTCGCGAAACCGTTGAAGAAATGGCCGGGGTGATTGGTCGGGATGTAAGAGGCAAGAAACCTCTTTTCCTGATAGTACTGAATGGTTCTTTTGTTTTTGCTGCTGATTTGGTGAGGCAAATGGATTTCGATTGTGAAGTCTCCTTTGTAAAACTTTCGTCATATGTTGGTACCCAAACGACCAATACTGTTCGCGAATTAATTGGCCTTGATGAAGTATTGCGAGGTCGAACTGTTGTTATCGTTGAGGATATTATAGATACCGGAATTACCATGGCCAATACCATCGAAAAATTAAAAAAACTTGAAGCTGCTGAAGTTAAGCTCGCAACATTTCTTTTTAAACCTGATGCTTTCCAGAAGGATTTCAAGATTGACTATATAGGACTCAAAATACCAAATGATTTTATCGTTGGATATGGTTTGGATTATGATGGGCTTGCCCGCAACTATCCTGACATTTATAAAATTGTTGAAGAATAAGAAAATCACAGACTATTTAATATGGGCAATTCAAATTTTGTTGATTATGTAAAGATTCATTGCCGCTCAGGTCATGGTGGTGCCGGATCGGCGCACTTTGAGCGTTCGAGGAGCAACCCCAGGGGTGGGCCTGACGGCGGAGATGGTGGCAGGGGTGGTCATGTAATTCTCAGGGGGAACAAGCAACTTTGGACCCTGATACATCTTAAATACACCAAGCATGTAAAGGCTGAGCGTGGAGGAAATGGAAGCGATCAGCTTAAAACAGGTGCTTATGGTAAAGATGCGATTCTTCAGGTACCTTTGGGAACTGTTGCACGTGATGTTGAAACTGGTGAATTTGAATTTGAAATTACCGAGGATGGTGAAGAAAGAATCCTGGTGCCCGGGGGGCGAGGAGGCCAGGGGAATGACCATTTCAAATCATCAACCAATCAGTCGCCAAAATTTGCCCAGCCTGGTGAAGATGAACAGGAGGCCTGGAAAATTCTTGAGTTAAAACTACTTGCAGATGTAGGTCTTGTTGGATTTCCAAATGCTGGAAAATCTACGCTTTTATCTGTTGTTTCTGCTGCCAAACCCGAAATCGCCGATTATCCTTTTACTACCCTGAGGCCAAACCTTGGCATAGTAGAATATCGTGACCATAAGTCGTTTGTTATGGCTGATATTCCAGGGATCATCGAAGGTGCCCACGAAGGAAAAGGGCTTGGGCTAAGATTTTTAAGACACATCGAGCGCAATTCAATTTTGTTGTTCCTTGTTCCTGCTGATAGTAACGACATCAGGAAAGAATACAGGGTTTTGCTGAATGAGCTTAAAGAGTTTAATCCCGAACTACTGGACAAGTCAAAACTTTTGGCCATTTCCAAATCGGATTTGTTGGATGACGAACTTATGGGGGAAATTGAAAAAGACCTGCCACCCATACCATATGTTTTTCTTTCTTCGGTTACACAATTGGGTGTTATGCAACTGAAAGACCTGATCTGGAAGGAAATTAACAAAGAGAACGACTAAAGGCAAGGAGCTATGCTTGAGACTTTGCAAAATATTGATCAGCAGTTTTTTCTATTTCTTAACGGTTTGCATAACTCATTTTTCGATTTTGTGATGTATTGGGTAAGCAATAAATTTATCTGGATACCCCTGTATGCCTGGTTTATTTATATGATCATCAAGAAGTATAGAAAGCAATCCATTCTTATTCTTATTTTGGTTGCCCTGATGATAACTTTAAGCGATCAAATAACTGTTTTTTTTAAGAATTACTTCGAACGCCCTCGGCCCTGCCACGACGAATATATTGGTCATTTGGTTCATGTTGTAAAAGATGCTTGTGGCGGGCCCTACGGTTTTATGTCTGGTCATGCAGCAAGTTCGTTTTCCCTGGCTACTTTTCTGATTCCACTAATTGGAGGTCGATTCAAGAATTTTAAAATATTTTTGATTTTCTGGGCATCTTTGGTTGCCTATTCAAGGGTTTATTTAGGAGTTCATTACACTGCAGACATCATTTGCGGTGCTATGCTTGGAATCTTACTTGGTTATTTTTTCAGCAAGCTATTTTTTCTATTGCGTAGCAAAATATTTCGGGAAACCGAGAATTAAATAGTCCACAGAATACCGTCTTCAGGTAACATATCCGTCTGACAACATCCCAAGGTTCCGGTACTATTTGAAACCTTTGTTGCTTCTCCATTCATTCAATTTCACATTTTAGCGCTTTTCTTCATAATGACAGCATGTCAGATTTTGGGTAAGAATTCTGCATTTCTGACAAAATATTGGTAAATTTGCATTCAATAAAAATCAATACGATATAGATGGATATTCAAACGATAAAACAACGATTTGGGATTATTGGTAATGCACCGAGTTTAAACAGGGCCATCGACATTGCTAAACAGGTTGCACCTACTGATCTTACAGTTTTAATTACCGGAGAAAGTGGGACAGGCAAAGAAGTGTTTCCTCAAATCATCCATCAATTAAGTACCCGCAAACATGGCCCATACATTGCTGTGAATTGTGGCGCAATACCAGAAGGCACTATTGATTCGGAGTTGTTTGGACACGAAAAGGGCTCCTTTACCGGTGCTCACGAAGCCCGCAAGGGTTACTTTGAAGTGGCTGACGGGGGAACTATTTTTCTTGATGAAGTTGCGGAGTTGCCATTGTCGACCCAGGTGCGTTTATTGCGTGTGCTTGAAACCGGTGAGTTTTTTAAAGTTGGCTCTTCAAAAGTTATCAAAACCGATGTTCGCCTTATTGCTGCAACCAATGTCAATATTCCTGATTCGATTGATAAAGGAAAGTTTCGCCAGGACCTGTATTACAGGCTTAACACTGTTCCGATCTACATTCCGCCACTCAGGAGCAGGATGGATGATATTCATTTGTTGTTCCGGAAATTTACCACCGATTTTGCTGAAAAATACCGTATGCCTCCACTCAGGCTTAACCCCGAGGCAATTGAAGTGTTAAGCGATTACAGGTGGGATGGAAATATCAGGGAACTAAAAAACATTACCGAGCAAATTTCCATCATCGAAGAAGATAGGCTGATTACTGCCGATACTTTGATGAAATACCTGCCCAAAGCGAACGTTTCTAAGTTACCGGTTTTGTACGCCCGGGAGGCTGAGAATAAAAACATGAGTGAGCGCGATATTCTTTACAAAATTCTGTTTGATATGCGCAACGATATCACCGAATTGAAGAGAACAGTTCTGGAGATCATTCAACATGATGACAGCAGCCAGTTTCATGAATCGAATCCTCAGCTTGTAAAAAAGCTACATCACGATATTGATAATATCAAGGATTATAGCGATCGTATAGAGATCCAGACCGATTACGAGGCAGTACAGGAGGATGCTTTCCAGGAAACTGAAGTGGTTGAAGAATCTTTATCCATTCAAAAAACAGAAGAGGATCTTATTAAAAAAGCCCTCGAAAAGCACAAAGGAAAGCGGAAGCTGGCTGCAAATGACCTTGGTATATCTGAGAGAACCTTGTATAGAAAAATTAAAGAATACGATATCTGATTATGACAAGAATTTTTAAATCGGGGATTGTAATGCTGCTGGGAATTTTTATTCTTTGCTGTGCATCGTGTAAAATGAATTATTCCTTTACAGGTGCTTCTATTCCACCGGAAGTGAAGACGATTAATATAGGGAATTTTCCCAATAATGCACCTCTGATCAATCCTACCCTTAGCCAGGAATTTACCGATGCTCTGCGCAATAAGTTCCAGGCTACTACCAGCCTTATAATTGTAAATGAGGGCGGAGATATGATCATCGAAGGCGAAATTGTAGATTACAACACACGGCCAACGGCTATTCAGAGTGATGATATTGCTGCACTCAACAGGCTTACTATTTCGGTTAAGGTCAAGTTTACAAACTTGTATGATGAAACACAAAATTTCGAACAGACATTTACCCGTTATGAGGATTATTCAAGCACTGCCGACCTAACTGCTGTAGCTGAAGGTCTGGTGCCGGTGATAAGTGATTACCTGATTGAGGACATATTCAATAAAGCAGTTGTGAACTGGTAAGTTTCAAGCCGTGATTTTTCACGAAGGAATGGCAACCAATAAAGAATCCCATTATTACATTTTTCAACACTTAAACTAATTTCAAATGGCATTGATAAAATCTGTTAATGGTGACACACCCAGATTTGGTAAAAATTGTTTTTTAGCTGAAAATTCAACAATTGTTGGCGATGTGATCATTGGTGACGAATGTAGCTTTTGGTTTAGCTCTGTTATTAGGGGTGATGTTCATTACATCAGAATTGGAAATCATGTGAATGTGCAGGACGGGGCAATCATTCATTGCACCTATAAAAAAGCTCCTGTAAACATTGGAAATTATGTCTCCATTGCCCATGGAGCGATAGTACATGGATGTACAATTCATGACAATGTGCTTGTAGGCATGGGGGCAATAATAATGGATCATGCGATTATCGAAAGCAATTCTATCATTGCAGCCGGCGCCATTGTATCTAAAAATACTGTGGTTAAGGCCGGATCGGTTTATGGTGGAGTACCAGCTAAAAAAATTAAAGAGATCGATAAGGCGTTGGTGGAAGGAGAAATTCAGAGAATTGCTAAAAGCTACAGCATGTATGCGGGGTGGTATAAGGAATAGTTAGGAGTGAAGCGTGAACAGAGTCCTGAACCGTAATTTATGAAAATGAACTCAAATATTAATTAATTGTTAAGTGTACTGATAACAGCAATAAATAAAAATCCATGTTGTTGATGAAGTGAGTTATTATTTAAAACGAAAGGAAAATTTATGAAAAAAGTTCGATTAGGCCTGATGGGTTTTGGCGAAGTAAACCGCCATCTATACCGATTGTGCCTCGAGGATGACAAGATTGAAGTTGTGGTAATAAGTGATATTGGCCGCCCCGAGATCCTCGTTTATCTGCTCGAAGCTGAGTCAAAAAGAAACAAAGGTGAAATTGATGTAAGGCTCGAAGGAAATTACCTGGTGTCCAGGAATGGAAGAGCCAGATTTGTAAAAGGCAAAGGCCCGACTGACGTAGCCTGGGATGCATTTGATGTAGACGTAGTTGTTGATGCTACTGGTAAGCACCACACAAGAGAAGAAATGAACGGGCATATTGAATCCGGGGCCAAAAGGGCTATCCTGGCTTCCTTACCTGTTGATGAACTCGATCGTATCGTAATTAAAGGAGTGAACGAGCACACCATGAAGAAGTCAGATAAGCTGATTTCGGCAGGCTCTTCAACTACCAACGCTACTGCGATCATGCTAAAGATTATTGACGAAGCATTTGGTGTAGATTATGCCATGCTTACAACGGTGCATTCATATACTGCCGACCAGCCATTGCGCGATACAGTTGGAACTGACTTCAGAAGAAGCCGCTCCGCTGCAGAGAATATTATCCCCAACGACACTCCAACACCACGTTGGCTGCAAGTAATCATGCCCGAATTTAAAGGCAGGGTTGAAGGTACTGCTCTAAACGTACCGATTCCCGCCGGGTCATTACTTGATCTGAACATAATTTTAAAGGATGGGAAAGTTACCGTTGATCAGCTCAACAAAGCAATCGAGAAAGCTGCAAAGAAAATCCCCGGTATCCTTGAGGTTTGTGATGATCCAATCGTATCAGTGGATGTAGTTGGAAACCGTCACTCGGTGATTTACGACAAGCAAGGAACCTTGAAATCGAAAGGCAAAATGCTTAAAATCCTGACCTGGTACCATAATTCTTTGGCAATGGCTTCCAGGACAAAGGATTTGATTATTGCTTATAATAAACTTGATGAGGAAGGAGGTGCGAAATGAGAGTAGCAATTAATGGTTTTGGACGAATCGGAAGATCTGTTTTTAGGATTCTGAATGCACGAGAAGATATTGATGTAGTTGCAATCAACGATTTATTCGATGATGAAGTTTTGGCATACTTGCTCAAGTACGATACCGTAATGAGCGGTTTTGGCCAGAAGGTTAAGTTGGAAGGTGACTATTTGGTTACTCCCCACGAAAAAGTAAAAATGCTCACCGTTAAGGATCAAAATAAATATCCCTGGAAAGAGCTGAAGATTGATGTTGTGGTTGAAGCAACCGGTGTTTTCCGTAAGCGTGAACAACTTCAGCCACATATTGATGCCGGAGCCAAGCGTGTAATTCTTACCGTTCCTGCAAAGGACAAGATTGATGCAACAATAGTTGTTGGTGTTAACGATGGCGATCTCAAACCTGAACATCAAATCGTTTCAAATGCGAGTTGTACTACCAACTGCCTGGCACCGATGGCTAAAGTGTTGAATGATGCTTTTGGCATTGTGGAAGGCTTAATGACGACCACCCATGCTTATACTAACGACCAGCGATTAGCCGATGTCCCACACGTAGATTGGAGACGGGGGCGTGCTGCTGCCGAAAATATCATTCCAACAACTACAGGTGCTGCGAAGGCAGTTGGGCAAGTAATCCCAGAACTCGATGGCAAACTCGATGGAATTGCATCTCGCGTTCCCGTGCCGGATGGATCGATAGTTGACCTTATTGTTGAAGTTAAACAGGATGTTACTATTGCCGATGTTAATGCTGCCGTTAGGCTCGCTGCTTCATCTGAGAAAATGAAGAATATCCTAAATTATTCCACCGGGAATCTTGTTTCGACAGATATCGTGGGTAATTCCTATTCTTCAATTTACGATCCTGAGTACACCAGGGTTTTGGGTAAGCGTTACATCAAAACATTTAACTGGTACGATAACGAATGGGGATACTCCAACCGCGTGGTTGACCTCATTTCGATGTTTATGGAATTTGATAAATAGATATATTTATCACTTTAAAAAGGGAGGATGGCTTTGCTGTTCTCCCTTTTTTATTTTTAATTATTTGTATACAAGCATGTTAATTACCAATTATTAAAATTATTATTATTATTTTAAACTTTGTTATAAAAAGGATGTAAATTTGTGTGATTTTTAATAGCTGGTAGGTAAAAAAAAATTATTTATTTTTTTCAAATAGGGACTTAATTTTTGCCCATTATGTTCTTTGTGCCAAAAGGTTTTAATCCTGAATATTTTACGGCATTACTTAAAGATACTCTTCCCTCCCCCCAATCAACCAAATGTAAAAACGATAAGATTTGTAGTAAATGCTCATATTGGGTATGTTTTACAGTCATGGATATCAAGGTAGGCCAGTATCCTGACAGCTAAATTATTTTGTTGGAAGAATAAATCAAATAAATATTGAATTCTAAAACCTAGGTATTATGAAAAGAAAAAATCTACGCGGTATAAGTTTAACTTTTGTTTTAATGTTGTTGTTTTGCAGCATAACTTTTGCTGAAGGATCTAAAGAATTAAAAAAAGGAAACACGTCGAATCATGGTTACCTGAATCCTTTTGATAAGGGCGGGAATTTTATGGCTCATAATAGCGGTCCCAAAGAGCGCTTATATGTTAACATACTTGATCCAGACAATGAAAAAATCTATTTTGGATTTAATTTCGATCAAATTAACGGAATGGGTACAGGGACAAACGTATATGCCAGGGTAAAAGACCCTTCCGGGAATGTGATTTTCGGTCCAACACTCGTTCCAAAAAACGCAGGAGGCTCAAGCCCTGCCGGATACATCGATTATAGTAACCATGAATACATGAACGGCCCAAACTACAACGGGTCCACTGCCAGCAATAAATACAATCCCTTTATTGTAGCTCCTACCCCGGGAATAAAGGGCGATTACTATGTTGAGATAAATGTGGGCGAAGGTTTTAATGATAATGAGCAGGTACGTATTCCGGCATTTGATATTCTGGTGATTGACGAATCGTCATGGACAGAAATGTCGGGTCGTGTATGGGCCTTTAAATGGGCACTAACAGTTAACGGAGGCAGTAACAGGTTTTGGGCAAATTTTTATGTTCACCTGCCCGACTCTATAACATTTCAGATAGATTACAATGGAATGGAGCCATACGGATTTGGTATTCTATCCAATAGTATTGGTACCAACAATGACACTTCTTATGTATACAACCGAAAATCGATCAACTATCCTTCTGACAATAATAGTTGGGTTAATTATCTTCCTGAATACCAAATGTTTTTAAATACACCAGATCCAAATGTTTTTCTTCCTATGACAAGGATCCCAAATATTGGATCTACTATTGAGATAAATGGTTGCCGCGAAACAGGGTATTGCATAGAGTTTACTGCTGAAGTGGATGGGCAGGCAGAAGTGCACCTTGATTTTGGAGGTGGTAATGTGAGGATACTTGTAGGAGACGTTGTTCAAGGTAATAATTGTATTTTTTGGGATGGAAAAGACGGGAATGGAGATGTGGTAGAACCCGGTCTCGTAAATGCCGAATTGAAAATAATCTATCAAACTGGTATAGTTCATATGCCACTGTATGACGTTGAAAACTCGGATGATGGGTTTGTTTATTATAAGATCAGTCCTGGTCCTACCGAGTTAATGAGGATTTATTATGATGAGAATATGCGCTCCTATAACAGCGGTACAGGTGAATATGATTTTCCTTCCGTAAATGTTACAAGCGGATTACCAACAAATATTGGTTCATCACCTGCTAATGGGATTGCAGGCTCAGAGGCAGGTAATGGCATTTACACAAATTTCTGGACTTATTATTCTTCGGATACCACCATTGTAAGCCAGTTGAATATTGTAAGTATTTGTTCGCCTGTTGCATATGATGATGAGAGTTTGAGTAATCCAGCAGGGCCGGTTACGTTGAACGTAACTAGCAACGATACGGATGCTGATGGAAACCTGGATGTAAGTACCGTGAGCTTTGATCCAGGTGGTATTACCGGTGCAAGTTGTACCAACACAGATCCACAGGGCGATTGTACTCAGGTAACTGTAGGAGGTGAAGGTGTTTGGACGGTAGACCAGCTTGGTAATGTAACCTTTGTTCCTGCATTGGGTTTTTCCAATGATCCAACTCCTATGAATTACACGGTACGTGATGATACGGATGAGATTTCTAATGTGGCATTAATAACCATCGACTATGTACCTGTTGCCAGTGATGACTTTAGTGGTGGTAATATTCCAGGAAATGATGTAGTTATAGATGTTACTGTAAACGATATTACAGGTGACGCGGTTGATCCTGAAACGGTTAGCTTAGTGTCTACAGGCATACCCGGGGCTAATTGCACCAATACAGATGCACGTGGGGATTGTATTGAAGTTACTGTAAGCGGGCAGGGTGTCTGGACAGTTGATCCATCCACAGGTGCCATTACTTTTGATCCTGATCCGGCATTTACCGGGAATCCTACACAGATGAATTATACAGTAGAGGATACAGAAGGAAATGTCTCAAATCAGGCAACCATTACACTTCTCTATGGTATTATCGTTGCCAACGATGATGATTTCTCAGGCAACCCTATCAATGGTATGGATGGTGGTTCACCAGGTAATGTTCTTCCCAATGATGAACTGAACGGATCGCTGATCGATCCCAGTGAGATCACCATCAGTGTCACTAATGATGGCGGATTAACCAATGTAACGATTGATCCCGATGGAACAGTGAATGTACCTCCTGGCACACCGGCAGGACCATTTACTGTTACCTATGAGATTTGCGAGAACCTGAACCCGACCAACTGTGACGATGCAGAGATCACAATAGATGTAACGGCAGCTCCAATTTTAGCTGTGGATGACAGTTACGGACCAGTGAATGGCTACGATGGAGATCCCAATGTAGGCAATGTCTATACAGAGAATGATCTGCTGAACGGCTTACAGGTTAATGTCAACGATATCACAGGAACGTTACTCACACCAGCAACGCCTGTAAATCCGGGCGATCCTGTACCGGTATATGATCCTGTCACAGGTATAGTAAGCGTACCAGCAGGTACTCCTGCCGATACCTACACAATAGTTTATGAAATATGTGAAGATCTTAATTCGATCAACTGCGACCAGGCATTTATCGATGTAGAAGTTGTAGCAGCTCCGATCCTTGCCGAAGATGACAACTATGGGCCTGTGAACGGTTACGATGGAGATCCCAATGTAGGCAATGCCTATACAGAGAATGACCTGCTGAACGGCTTACAGGTCAATGTCAACGATATCACAGGAACGTTACTCACACCAGCAACGCCTGTAAATCCGGGCGATCCTGTACCGGTACTTGATCCTGTCACAGGTATAGTAAGCGTACCAGCAGGTACTCCAGCTGATAGCTACACATTAGTTTATGAGATATGTGAAGATCTGAACCCGACCAATTGTGATCAGGCCACTATTGAGGTATTAGTAGAAGCTGCCTTAATCGTAGCCAATGATGATGACCTGACCGGTACACCAATCAACGGCATGGATGGTGGTTCTCCGGGTAATGTTCTTCCCAATGATGAACTGAACGGATCGCCGATCAATCCCACTGAGATTACCATCAGTGTCACCAATGATGGCGGATTGACCAATGTAACGATTGATCCTGATGGGACAGTGAATGTACCCGCAGGCACCCCTGCAGGACCATATACTGTTACCTACGAAATTTGCGAGAACCTGAATCCGAACAACTGTGATGATGCAGAGATCAGTATAGTTATAACGGCAGCCCTGATAGTAGCCAATGATGATGACCTGACCGGCTCACCGATCAACGGCATGGATGGCGGTTCTCCGGGTAATGTTCTTCCCAATGATGAATTAAACGGAGATCCGGTGGATCCGGCGGATATCACCATCAGTGTCACCAATGATGGCGGATTGACCAATGTAACGATTGATCCTGATGGGACAGTGAATGTACCCCCGGACACACCGGCAGGACCATATGCTGTTACTTATCAAATTTGTGAGGTATTGAATCCGACCAACTGTGATGATGCAGAGATCAGTATCGTTATAACGGCAGCTCCAATTTTAGCTGAGGATGACAATTATGGACCAGTGAATGGCTACGATGGAGATCCCAATGTTGGCAATGCCTATACAGAGAATGACCTGCTGAACGGCTTACAGGTCGATGTCCACGATATCACAGGAACAATACTTACACCTGCAACGCCTGTGAATCCGGGCGATCCTGTACCGATACTCGATCCTGTCACAGGCATAGTAAGTGTACCTTCGGGCACTCCTACCTACACCTACACCATAACCTATGAAATTTGTGAGATATTGAACCCGACCAATTGCGATGACGCCATTATAACTGTTGATGTTATTGAACCACCAATAGCCAATGACGATACCAGCCCACCTAGTCTCCCAGGTCCGGTAATGCTAAATGTTACAGATAATGATACAGATGTTAATGGAGACCTTGATGTAGCAACAGTAGATCTTGATCCGTCAACTACTGGCCGGCAAATTAGCTTCGAAGCACCAGGTGAAGGATTGTGGGAAGTAGATGACTTTGGTAATGTTACTTTTACACCTTTACCAGGCTTTACTGAAGATCCCACACCAATCACCTATACAGTTGACGATGCAACAGGCCTAACCTCAAATGAGGCGACGATCACGATAGATTTCGTTCCAATTGCAGCTGATGATATAAGCAACAACAATACAGTTGGCTTACCAGTAGTTGTGGATGTTTTAGCAAATGATGATGCAGGAGATGCAGTAAATCCAACAACTGTTCAGATAGTTGGAAC
>Ga0070729_10001113_pt1 | contig 44734 bp, 34 predicted proteins | sample tdDd472_FD_66725 | JGI IMG/M metagenome (GOLD analysis project Ga0070729, IMG submission 66725) | Marine sediment microbial communities from the Atlantic coast under amendment with organic carbon and nitrate - tdDd47.2 | ecosystem: Environmental > Aquatic > Marine > Coastal > Sediment | place... | reverse complement strand
TCCACACTGCCCCGGGCATAGCGGCCCTTGCCGCTTTTAAGGGGGCGATCGGACACGCCTTCCAGCACGCCGGCCACCACCACCGAAAGCCCGCCTTCCTTATGTCGTTGATCTGCTTCATGGTGTGGCTCACCACCCGGGGCAGCAAATCTTTATAGGCGTCCATGGGATGCCCTGAAAGATAAAAACCCAACGCTTCCCGTTCCATGGCAAGGCGCTGCTTTTCCGTCCAGGAGACATCGGGGTACACCGGGTCCGGGGTGATATCGTGGCCATTGTCCGCCGCGACGTCGAAGAGGCTCATGACGCCGCTTTGTTTGGAGCTGGTGCTGCCTTCCTGCAACGCGGCTTCCATGGCCGCCACCATGGACCCCCGGGGATGGGGATCAACGTCAAAGGCACCGGCCTTGATCAGGGCTTCCAGCACGCCTTTGTTGATTTTGGTGGTGTTTACCTTGCGGCAGAAATCAAACAGGTCGGTAAAGGCGCCGTGTTGTTCACGGGCTTCGATAATGGCCTCAATGGCTCCCCGGCCAACGCCCCGCACCGCGCCCATGCCAAAGCGGATGGCGCCGTCGTCCACGGTGAATCCCACAAAGGAATGGTTGATGTCCGGCGGCAGGATGGCAAGGCCCATGTCCGTTGCCGCCTGCACGTCGTGCAGCAGCTTGTCGATGTTTTCGCTGTCAATGGTCATGACCGAGGCCATGAATTCCACGGGGTAATGCACCTTCAGCCAGGCGGTCTGGTAGGATACCGAGGCGTACACCGCGGCGTGGGATTTGTTAAACCCGTAGCCCGCGAACTTCTGCACCTTGTCGAACAGGGCGTCGGCGTCTTTGGCCTCATGGCCGTTTTCCACCGCGCCTTCCCGGAAGATCACCCGCTGGCGATCCATTTCCTCCATCTTCTTTTTACCCATGGCCCGGCGAAGAATATCTGCGCCGCCAAGACTGTAGCCCGCCACCGCCGAGGCGATGCGCATGACCTGCTCCTGGTACACGATAACGCCGTAGGTTTCCTTGAGAATGGGCTCCAGTTCCGGCATGTCGTATTCGATCTCTTCCAGACCGTGTTTACGACGCACCACCGTGGGAATAAAGTCCATGGGGCCGGGACGGTACAGAGACACCGCCGCGATCATATCTTCGAGGCTGTCGGGTTTCAGATCCCGCAGCATGCGCTTGAAGCCTTCGGATTCCGACTGAAACACGTTGTCGGTTTCGCCCCGGCTGTACAGGCCAAACACCTCTTCGTCATCAAAGGTGTTGATAAATTCCGTGGTGACTGCCTCCAGCCCTTCTTTTGCCCGGCGTTCGTTGATAAACTCCAGGGCGGTCTGGATCACCGTCAGGGTTTTAAGGCCCAGAAAGTCGAACTTCACCAGACCGACGTCATCGATGACATCCTTGCCGTACTGGACAACCAGCATGTCCTTTTCGGTGTCCATGGTCACCGGAGCCAGCTTGTACAGGGGTTCCGGCGCAATAATGGTGCCGCCGGGATGCTTGCCGGTCTGCCGGATGGTGCCGGAAAGTTTGTCCGCAAGGTCGATGACCCGCTTGACATCCGGGTTGGTGTCGTACATGGCCTTGAGCTTGGGCTCGATCTGCAACACCTTTTGTATCTGGGAAACCCCGGCCTTTTTTTCCGCTTTGGAAATATCGATGCGGTCCGGGATCAGCTTGGCGATATCGTTGGCAAAGGCCGGAGGATGGGCCAGCACCCGGCTGACATCCCGCACCGCCGCCTTGGCCTTGATGGTCTGGAAGGTGGCGATCTGCCCCACGTTGTGCTTTCCGTAGGCCTCGGTGACATAGGCGATAACCTCGTCCCGGCGGTTTTTGCAAAAGTCAACGTCAAAGTCAGGCATGCTGACGCGCTCCGGGTTAAGGAAACGCTCAAACAGCAGGCTGTAGCGCAGGGGGTCAAGCTCGGTGATCTTCAGGCAGTAAGCCACCAGCGAACCCGCACCGGAGCCACGCCCCGGGCCAACCATAATGCCCTTGCTTTTTGACCAGACAATAAAGTCCGCAACGATCAGGAAGTAGCCCGGGAACCCCATGGAGATAATAGTCCCCAGCTCGTATTCCAGGCGTTTTTCATATTCTTCGTAGGGAATCCCCGTGGGATGCTGTTTCAGGCGTTCGTCAAGTCCTTCATAGGAAAGCCGCCGCAGGTAATCGTCTTCGCTTTCGTCGTTGGGCGTGGGGAAACGGGGAAGAATATGTTTTTTACGGGTAATGTCGTATTCTTCGATTTTATCCGCGATTTCAAGGGTATTGGAAATCGCCTCGGGGATATCCTCGAACTCCTTTGCCATCTCGTCGGGGGATTTGAAGTAGATGTCCGTGGTTTCGATCTTGAAGCGGTTTTCGTCTTCAATGGTCTTGCGGGAGCCGATGGCGATGGCGATTTCCTGCACCTCGGCGTCGCTGCGCTTAAGGTAATGGCTGTCGGTGGTGGCCACCAGCTTGATGTCAAATTCCCGGGCCAGCTCCAGAATGCCCTTGTTGACGATCTCCTGATCTTTTAAACCGTTGCGCTGGATTTCCAGATAGAAATCGTCGCCAAACAGGTCTTTGTACCATTGGGTTGTCTGCCGGGCCTCGGTCATCCGGTTTTCCAGAATATACCGGGGAATCTCTCCGGAAAGACAGGCGGACATGCATATCAGGCCTTCGTGGTGCTTTTGCAGCACTTCGTGGTCAATGCAGGCTTTGTAGTAGAAGCCCTCCATGTTGGCCACGGAGATAAGCTCCACCAGGTTCTGGTACCCGGTCTTGTTTTTGGCCAACAGCACCAGATGCCGGTGGTGGGTGCGGCTTTTGCGGTCGTGACGGCCATCCTGGGCCACATAGGCCTCAACCCCAAGTATCGGCTTGATATCATTGGCTTTTGCCGCTTTGTAAAAATCCACAATACCGTACATGTTGCCATGGTCGGTTAAGGCCACCGCAGGCATGTCAAAGGATTTGGCGGCCTTGACAATGGAGCCTACGGGCATCATGCCGTCAAGCATGCTGAATGATGAATGTATATGAAGATGAACGTACCCGGCTGCCATGGTGAACTCCTTTGACTGCAGTAGCATGGCGGTGTCAAAAAGGATGCAGATATAGTAGTCCATCGTTCGGAAGGCTGCAAGCCCAAATTCCCTCACTTCCGCAAACAAAGTTATTGCAGATATTTTAGCCGGTGAATTAACGGAAATCGTTACGGTTTACGCCTTTGCTGCCGGTATGTCTCCAAAGTGTCGCCACTGCTTTTAGGGCGCTTTAAAAAGGATAATGGCCACGGGAAAAGAAGTTGCATAATACCGGTAAATCGGGTAAGTTGTTTGGGCGTGTCGGAAGACAGAAACGGGAAACGTGTATTCGCCCCATGAAAATATTGGTTTTAACGGAGTGTTGAGATGAAGAAAAACCTACCCATTATAGGTATGATCCTCGTGCTGATGTTGCTGCTGGCCCAGGCTGGTTGCGAAAAAGGTGACGTAACCGAGGACGATTATATCAACGATCTCAAGTACAAGTCCAAGCGGGCCCTGGCCCTGCAGCGTCTTGCGGGCATGAAGTCCAAAAAGGCCATCCCCGAAATTCTGGAGCTGATGAACCGTCATTACAGCACCCAGTCCTGCATCAAGACCCTGGGCATGATCGGCGATCCCATTGTGCTGCCGGACCTCAAACGTCTGATGGACAAAATCAAGACCAAGCAGCCCAAGCATCTCGACCGCATGACCGAGGAACTGGCCATCGCCATGGGTCGTATTGGCGACAAACAGGCGGTGCCCTGGCTGATCGATGTGGTGGAAGCCCTGGATACCGGTGCATTGGGCCGTTCCGGCGCCATCCGCGCCCTGGGTATGATCGGCGACCCCCAGGCCGTACCCGCCCTGGTCAACTTCATTGTTGACGAAAAATACAAAAAGAAGATGCCCAACCGTCTTCTCTCCACCAAATCCCTGTTCCTGCTGGCTCACAATGCTGACCAGATGAGCAAGGAAAACCGCGAAATGCTTATCGAAGGCATGACCATCGCCATGTTCATCGGCGAAGGCGGCCTCAACGTTTTCCGTGAAGCCAAAGAAGTCATGGCGGCTTTGGGTGGCGAAGATGTCGTGGCATGGCTTATCAAGACCTATAAAAAGGAAAACGCCAAGGTCGAAGCCTACACTGACATGCTGGAAAAGAACTACGACTTTAAAAAGTATTACGTCCAGGTCAAATCCCTTGACGTGCTGGGCTTTATCCGCAACAAAGCCGCAGCCCCCTTCCTGCTGGAAGTGGCCCTTGACCCCAAAACCGAATACATCCTGTTCGCCAAGGCCATTCAGGCTCTGGAACGCGTGGGCACCCCCACCACCACCAAAGCCGTTCTGGATTTCCTGAAGAGCAAAAAAATCCGGTTCTACGAAGACATTTCCGGACAGGAACTGGTGTCCCGCTCCCTGGCCAACACCTTTGATCCCCAGGTCATTCCCTACATGATGGGGCTGTTCAAAAAGGGCAACATTCGCCTTGGCCGCGCCAAGGAAACCTTCCCGCAGCTGTGCTGGTCCGGTGCCTATGTTGTCGCCGGTATCGATGACGGCTCCATCTACGACGAATTCATGAAGATCGCCGCCACGGGCAAATGCAAAGGCGAAATCGACAAAGTGAAAAAGATCACCGCCGAAGGTCTGGTTGAACAGTTCAAGGCAGCCATGGAACTGACCAAGGAATGCGGCAAGGACGCATCCTGCTATGCCAAGTATCTGAAGGAAGCCGACAACACCGACCGCAAAACCTGGGGCAAACGGTGGAAAGCTGTCCGTATGCTGGTGACCCTGGACGCCAAAGACTATGCCGATGCCCTGGTCAAAGGCGTTGGCGACCTTCACGAAATCGTGCGTTACGCAGCGGTTGACGCCGCGTTCCGCCTGATGGACAAAAGCAACCAGAAAGTTTACGAAGAACTGCGTGCCTTCTGGATGGAAGACAAGAACAACGAATACAACGACAACGCCGACCTGCAGAAGGGCACCGAAGAACTCGGCTACACCCTGCAGCTGGTGCGTACCCGCCTGGGCCTGAAGGAAGCCGTGTATCAGCCCTTCCAGTAAGCCCTGCACCAATCTACATCAAACCCCTTTCGCCGCCCGGCGGAAGGGGTTTTTTCATGCCTTGCACCCCGGGATCATTCGGTGTAGCATGGCCACGGACAATACCCATACCACGGAGGACGCCATGGCATTGCAGACCGCAGTGACAAAGCTGCTGAATATACGTTATCCCGTTATACAGGGCGGTATGATCTGGGTCAGCGGCTGGAAGCTGGCAGCGGCGTGCAGCCGGGCCGGGGTTTTGGGGCTTATCGGCGCGGGCAGCATGGACCCGGAGCTGCTGCGACATCATATACAACGGCTGCGGCAGGCCTGCCCCAAAGGGGGCTGGGGTGTCAATCTCCCCATTTTCTTTCAACATGCCGAAGCCATGATCCAGGTCATTGAAGACGAAAACGTGCCGGTGGTGGTGACCTCCGGAGGCAGCCCCGGGGTGTACACCGCCCGTCTGAAGGACGCGGGACGCAGGGTTCTGCATGTGACCTCAACCCCAAAGCTGGCCCTCAAATGCCAAAGCGCCGGGGTGGACGCCGTGGTGGTGGAGGGCTTTGAAGCCGGGGGCCACAATGGACGGGACGAACTCACCACCATGACTCTGGTGGGACGCTGCGTGGATACGGTGGATATTCCGGTGATCGCCGCCGGTGGCATTGCCGATGGCCGCAGCATGGCCGCGGCTTTGGCCCTTGGAGCCGCCGGGGTGCAGATCGGGACCGCTCTTGTGGCAAGCGAAGAATCCAGCGCTCATCCCGCTTTTAAACAGGCTGTTATCGAGGCGAATGACGGTGATACCGCCCTGCTAATGCGGCAGTTGATTCCGGTGCGTACGTTGAAGAACCAGTGGGCGCATGATGTCATGGCAGCGGAAGCCCGGGGCGCGGATAAAGATACTCTGCTGAATCTTTTGGGGGAAGGCCGCAGCCGCCGGGGCATGTTTGAAGGCGACTGGCAACAGGGAGAACTGGAAATCGGTCAGGCCGCCGCCGGGGTGAAGGGCATACGTCCCGCCGGGGAGATTATCGAAGACATGGTGGCGCAGTGCCGCCACACCATTGCCCGGCTTGCGGCTTTGCAATAAAAAACAGGCGACCAAAAGGCCGCCTGCAGATAACGAAGTATGTCCGGTATCGGGGCCGGGATGCTAGTCCTTAAAGGGATACCGGCTGAATATAATAATACCAACAAACAAAATTACCGCCGCCACCGGGCCGCAGAGCAGAATGCCCAGGGGATTCGCCGTGGAGTTGCCAAAGGCCCAAAACAGCAGGCTTGCCAACAGCCAGGCCATGCCCGATGCCGAACGGGTGAAGAGCCCTTCCATGCCATTATACACTGCCTCGCGGCGGAAGCCGGTAAGTTTTTCATCATAATCAATGACATCGGCAATCAGGGGCCGCTGTAGCACGTTGATAACCGACACCGGGAAGGCTGCCAGCAAAAAGACGATGGCTCCCTGCACCATGGGCGACACCAGAGGCCAGGAACCAATGGTGCTGGTCAAAGGCAACACAATGACAAAGCCAATGGTTCCCCACATCATGACCGTCTTTTTGCCCCTGGTTTCGCTCCACTTGTTCACAATGGGGAACAGTATCATGGCGATGACCATAATGCCCAGCATCATGTACCCGGCGTCCATTTCCGTGCCGCCCATCACCGTGGTGACGATGTAGGGAATAACCACGATAACCGTGTCCAGGGCCAGACGAATGGCCACCACAATGGCCAGGTAAGGGGTAAAGGAGTTGTTTTTGAACACCGATTTGGCGCTTTCAATAAAATTGAAGCTTACGGCCTTGGCCTCGCTAAAAGGCTTTTCCCGGATTTTCATGGCGGTCATGTAGAACGCCGCAAAGGTCAGGGCACCCACCAAAAAGCCCGCCAGCTTAAAGCCGTTAAAGCCCGTGGGTCCGTCGCCGCCGATGCCGCCTTTATAGGTATCGATGATCCAGGCAACGCCCGCGGCGGCCACCAGGGTGCCGATGATCTCAAACACCGCCATGAGCGACGACACGGTAATGCGCTCGCCGTTATGGGGAGTCAGCTCCGGCAGCAGGGACAGATAGGGGGCCACCACAATGGCAAAGGCGCTGTGGGTGATCATGGCCATAACCATGACCCATATGGCATTGATCCAGGATTCGCCCATCACCGGGGGATACCACATCAGCACAAAGGCGATAACCATGATGGGGGTGCCCACCAGAATATAGGGAATCCGGCGGCCCAGCCGGGAGCGGGTTTTATCAGACCAGTAGCCGATAAAGGGGTTCAGCAGAGCTTCGGCCAAACGGCCGATGAACAGCACAAGACCCACAAAGGCCAGGGGGATATAGGGACGCAGCACCGGGTCGTCGGGTGGCGGTGCATAGTAATACATGGCCCATGAGCCAACCACCGCCGGCAACATGCCCACGCCGGTATTGCCCACGGCATAGGCAAAGCGGTTTACCCATGAAAGTTCTTTGCCTTCCGGCACTGGTTGTGTGACGGTGTCCTCAGCAAGTTGCTGCATACTCATAATTGCTGCTTCCTTTTGTTACTGCACTGTGGAAGGGGGCTATCGGTTTTGGGTGCTTGCCCGAAGGACCAGAAAGTCTCCTGTACCGGTTATGGTTACACCCAGTTCGCTAACCTCAAATATCACATTGATATGATTTCTGCCAGTATAGGCACCGGGGGGGATGATAATTTTTATGCCGAATCCGGCCTCGCCACCGGAGTTTTCCGGGCGAATCACCTCCAGGGTGCCGTAGTCGAACTTGATGTCGTAGTCGGTGGTGAGTTTGGATAAATAGGTGGTATCGTTGTTGAATGCTTCCTTGATATCCGGGGGCAGGGCCTTGAGATGGGCCTGTATGGTCACGCTGTTGCCCTGGCGTCCCGTATCCGGGGTGATATCCAGGGTGTAGTTGGTTTCCGGTTCTTCCTCGTCAGAATCCTCATCGCCGTCGGTGTTCTGGGGCCCCAGCAGTGAAAAGGCGTTGTCGCAGCCGGGCAGGCCGCACAACAGCAGCGCCACCACAAACCCCAACAGGAAAAGCCGGGTTTTACTCTGCATCGCTGTGGGCTTCCGGGACCGGGAGCCAGGCAATAAAGGGGGTTATGGGTTTGTAGACCCGCACTTCCACGTCGCGGTGCATCTCACCGTTTATTTCCACGTCCCGGCGTTCGGTGACGTATTGTTCCGCCGCCGGGGGCAGGGGTGTGTCCAGCAGGTAGACATAGCGCTTGCCGCGCTTGCCTTTGATCCACATTCCGGCGATGAGTCCGTCACGGGTTTTAAGAATCCCCCTGGCCGCGAACTCGTAGCGTTGCAGGGTTTCCTCGTCCGCCAGATGGCCTTCGGGATGCATGCTGCCCTTGATGAACCCCCCGGAGTCGATGACGTTTCTGCTGCCAAATCCCATGATATTCGCCTGTTATTCGCTTCCTTCTTCTTCCTCGTCTTCGTCGGGCTGGGGAGGCACCACGGTCTGTGAGATCATGTCGCCTTCAAGCCCGGTTTCGCCGCCGTACAAGGGAGCGCCGCCGCCCTGCCCCGCGATGCCGTCGGCAACACAGGTCATGCCGGTAACGTCAACGCTGTAGCCGCTGTCGGGGTTGCCGGTGATTAAACACAGGGATGCACCACCGGCTGCTCCGCCGCCGCTGCCGCCGTTGCCGCCGCGCCCGCCGTTGCCGCCGCGACCGCCCTTGCCGGACATTTCGGAACGTGCGCCGCCTGCTGCGCCAATAGCGCTTTCGCCGCCACTGCCGCCTGCGCCGCCGTCACCGCCGTTACCTGCGTTGGTGCGATGCAGTTCGCAGGTGTCAAAACTGACGCTGGACATGTACACCAAAACACCGATGGACGAGCCGCCGGCCTGTCCGCCAAAGCCCTTTGTGCCGTGGCACGAGCCCGATGCTCCGCCGCCGCCGCCGCCGCCCCAGTGGGAGCGCCCAAAGGTGCCGCCGGTATCGCCGCCGCCGCCACCGCCGCCGGTGCCGCCTTTGCCCGGAGTACCGTCGGAGCCGTCGTACCCGCTGCCGGGGATCCACATGCCGTTGTTGTCAAAGCCGCCCGCCGCCGCGCCGCCCTGACCTTCAAAGCCGTCAAAGCCCGGCTGGCCGTTGCCGCCGTTGCTGCCGTCGGGGGTGGGGGGGCATCCGCCGTAACCGCCCAGGCGTGCGCCCAAAGCCGCCGCGTCGTTGCCGCAGTCTTCGCCGCAGCCGCCGTTGCCGCCACGGCTGCCGGAGGTGTCCACTTCGCCGCAGCTGTGCTGGTTGCCTGCCCCGCCTTCGGAGGGATCTTCGTTGCAGCTGACAATGCCGTCGGCCTTAAAGCCTGCGTCGCCGGGCTGTCCCGGTTCCCCGGCCTCGCCGTTGGTGCCGGATTCACCCGCCAGACCGTCCACGCCGGTGCCCGGCAGGAAGGTGCAGTGTTCAAACACCACGTTGTCGCTGTTGAGCACCTGGGCGCCGATGCTGGAGGTCCCCGGAGTGACGGCGCTTTCCGCCTGAATCAGCAGGCCCCGCAGCAGGGTGGTGCCCCGGGCGTTATCAATGATCAAACCTCTGACATGATCGTCGCTGACGCTGCCGCCGATGATCTGGGTGGGAGCGCCCAGGGCTTCCGCCCATTCGTCATCAGGATTGCGGGAGCCAAAGACCTGAATGCCCAGGCCCATGGTCAGCCGTTCGTGGTAAATACCCGAGGCCACCATCACGGTGTCGCAGCGGCTTTCAAGGGCTGCGGCAATGGTGGCGAAGGGAGTTGCCGCCTCGCCGTTGTTGGCGGCGTCGCCCAAAGGCGCTTTGGCAACATACACGGTGCAGACCTCGGGCCAGTCGGCGGGGTCTTCCTCGTCTTCGACTTCGCCCTCAATGTCTTCCATATCTTCACTATCTTCGACGTCTTCCACAACATCGAGATCGTCCAGATCGCCGTCTTCTTCAACCACTTCCGGCTCCGGATCAGCATCGTCGGCAAGCTCTTCTTCGGCTTCCTCTTCGATGATTTCTTCGTCCTCGGGTTCCGGCTCGGGCTCAGGTTCCGGGTCCGGGTCAACATCGCCGTCAATCACCGGCTCTTCGTCCAGGGCGTCGGGCTCTGCCTCGGCGGGGTCTTCCCCTTCGGCTTCTTCTTCGGTGACATCGCCGTCCACCGCCGGGACCGAGGTGTCGTCAGACCCGCAGGCCGTGGCCAGCAGGGCAAGGGTAAGCACCATAACCACGATCATCCATTGCCAGCGCCTGTACATAACAGCTCTCCTTTTCCGGTTGGAAATCTATATAATGTTACACGGCCCGATGGGCAAGGTCAATAAAAACCACTGCCGCCGGGCCTCCCGTATACGCAGCCACAGCCGCGTTTCTGGTCATTGCTTTTGGGCACAAAAAAACGGACGCGCTATGGTCCGTACCATGAAAAGTAGCACACAGCGGAATACCGTCAAGCGGAACGGTCGGGATGACCGCCCATGACCCTCATTTGTCCTCTGTTGACCGCTTTTGTCCGCTCTTTGCCCCTTTTGACCGCCGATGGTCCGTAATGTCCTGCTTTGGTCGTGTTTGTCCGGCAATAAGTGGAAAAATAGGGATTATACAGCAAGTCAATCTGTGCGCCCTTCGAGACAGCCGCCGCATTCCTGAGGAACAAAACATCCCAAGATGTTTTGTGTCTCGAAGGATAGCGGCTTCCTCAGGGACGCGGCCTGGCGGGAGGCGTTGCCTGCCTTTCATTATAACCCCTATGTGCAAGCGGTACATAGGTAACAAAACAGACCGGGTACATGGGTTACACTGCCTGCCTTGCCTTTCGTTATAACCCCTATCCAGACCTTTCCCCATGAATGGAGAAAGGCTTAGGGGATTGCCCGGCATTCCTTTCCGCCCTCTCCATTTATGGAGAGGGTTGGGGTGAGGTTGTAATGTAAAACCGGGGATGCATCGCGCCGGGAAAGCCGCGCCACGGGCCCTAACTCTGTAACAACGCGCCGGGGCTGGGCATCTGCCTGCCCGGGGCCGTGTGTGTCGGGGCAGAGGCGGGGTGGTTCGGGAACTTGTGCATAATCACCACAGATGGTATAATTATTGGGTAGGCCGCAATGTGTGACCGTAACCACTTTTAGAACAGGGACACCGGCAGGACAATCATTAATGAATGCTAACAGTATTGTAGCGGTTTTATGGCCGTCGCCGCGGGGTAAGGTATAACATGCTTCACACATGGTTTAAGATTTCACTGCTGGCCTGCGTAGTGCTGTTTATTGCTTCCGCTATCATTCTGGTAAAAAGTTACCGGCGAAAACGGCTAAAGAAAACCCTGCTGTATGCCGGGACCACAGCAGTTGTTTCGGTTGCAGTGCTTGTTTCGCTGTTGCATGGATTTGCGTTTACCCTTCAGCTTGATGCACAACTGGCGCGTATCGGCGGCTTGATGCGTGATATACGCGAAGCTCAAATACAATACCGGGATGATGCATCCCGTGGTGCAGGAGAATATGCTGGCACCATGGGTGAATTGAAGTATGTCAGCACGAGATATGAAAGTGTGGGTGGGGAGATGATCGTCCGGGGATGGTCTGGTTATTACATCATCACCACCAATAAGGAATACTCTCAGGCGGTTACCGCTGAAAAGGACGTGGATTATTGTTTGATTCGCCTGTGGCATAAGGACGCGAAAAAGGATTTTGTACGTTGTGACGGGCGAAAAAGCACGCAATATCCCGGCCCGTATAAGCAAGATTGCAGTAGGTTAAAAGGCGTGACCCCGGGAAAGCAGTAATCCAGCCTGCTGTCGTATGCTGGAGCAGTGGAATTTGATGGTTTAATTGATGAATGCGGAAGTGATCAAAGCTGTTGAGGGGAGCTTGAATAAAAGGGGGCGACATGCGATCTATATTTTACTATTTGTTGGTACATTGCCCTTTCTGATAATGATTTTCGGAGTTCTGCTATCAGGATGGAAAATTTTGCCTATTGGGTTTAAAGAGATTGAGAGTGCTGTTGTTTTCAGTTTTTGGTTTATACAAATTCCCTTGGCCGTGCTGGGTCCATACTATATGTGGGCCTATCTGTTAAGACGAGTGGATTATAAACTTGGCGGTCATAGGTTTACAGGCGTCAATACGATTATTGACGGTTCTTGTATAATACACGATGTACCTTGCGCCCAATACGGCGTGATGGTTGCCACCCAACAAGGTTTTCTTTATACACCCGGAAAAACGCTCATTTCCCCAAATTGGACTGTGTATCCGCTGGATGAGATAGTTTCAGTTTCTGTTGTTTACCAGAGTTTGTTGCTTCTTAAACCCTTACACTTGAGTATAAAAATACAGGATGGCAAGACCCTGCAATGGCGCAATCGGAAATATTCACACGCGGGGACGCTGGTTAAGTATCTGCGGGAAAACAAATATCCGCTGGTGGAGCAGAGCGGCGGACATTGATTAGCAATGTAATTTGCCGTATTTGAGATTGGTATGACGACAACATTAGAAGGCTACATTGGGCTGGGGTTAATGATTCTTTTTATCGTTGGATTATACTATTTAAAAATCCCCCTTGCCTGGCTGGACAGGGTGCAGGCCAAAAGCATCCAGCAAAACCACCGTGTTGATTTTGATGTTAAAATTTCAATGGATAATCCACCAAAAATTTCTATCCCCCAAAAAATGGCAACCTATTATGTTGAGGGCGGCGGTGTATTGGGTGGGCGGGTACTGCATATTGGGGTTCGTCTGCGTTTTGTTTTGGAAAACGGTGAGACTCATGACTCCTTTCATAAAGTGATGCCGTCTTTTGGAAAACCGTCAGATGGTGACAAAACTGTTGGGTTGGTTAAAGACAAGACCCGAAACAAGCTGGAGGCTGAGATTTTAAAGCGCTACAATGAACTGTATGAAAAGAACATTAAAGATATCGTTGTTGAGTCGTATTTTCATGTACAAGGTGTTGGGAAGGTAATTATACAACCGTTTTCCGGTCAGTAATGACTTTCTGGAGATGAATGTGAAGAACAATAACGGATTCGAGGAATTTTTTACGGCCCTGGTTGCTGCGAGACGCAGGAGGTATAAAAGGGATATGGTCTGCATGTTCCTGATCCCTCCCGTTCTTATTGTTTTGGGAAAGTTATCAGAGTATTTGGGGAATAAATCGTTTTCACACAGTATTTTCTTGATTATGATGCTGGGTTTTGTAATTTTTATGGCTCTTGTGGTGAAAACCATAGTATCCGGTTTGCGAAGACGTGCCACCATAACGTTTGAAGGCCAAACATGCAGACTTTTTATGGGCTACGGTGAACATTATCCCAAAGGTAGCAGAAGCGTCTCTTCCTGGCCCCAACTGAGTATGGTTGTAGCCGACGGAGGAGTGGGATATTATAATTTTTTCAATTTCGAGTATTGGATCTATCCCGTTGACACAATAGAAAACATCGTCATCGGAAAGAAAAAATGTTTTATACGCACCTATCCCCTTATCACGGTGGTGCCTAAGCAGGGGAGCAGTGAAGGCGCCATAACCTACCATCCCCGTGCATTTGAAAAGGCCATTGCTGCTTTGGAAGAATGCGGCTGTGGCGATAAAATAATCAACGACGTGGAATGAGGCGACATGTGCCTTCCCGCCCATGGATTCCCGCTTTCGCGGGAATGACGAAACCGGGGCAAGTCACGGTAAATCCTGTATTTTTCAATGGTTTGGGGAAGGGCATTGCTCCGCTGGTATTCCCTCCCATGTCGGATTAGGATTTAATCCGACCTACGGTTTTGTGGTGTGGTGTGACGGGAAAACCCTGTAATTATCATGGGTTTGCGCATCAAAGGGCGAATACAAGATTCGCCCCTACGACCAAACCTGCATTTGTGGAAAATTGTAGGGGCGATCCTTGTGATCGCCCTGTGTGTGGTTCCCCGCCAGCCTTCGAGACCGGGGAGCACACACAGCCTCCCAACCTTTGGTTGTGAGACTATGGCACCCGGGGTTTCGCTCCGCTCCATTCCCCGGGCATCGCCACCTTGACCCCTTTGGGGGATTTTGTTAGCCTGAATACATGAATGCGGAAATACCTCGGGAGAACAGGGGCAAAGGATGAACCGTCTGCAATCCGGCATATTGTGGGGCCTGGCCCTTATAGCGATAGCATTGTCAGCCTGCGCCACCCATCAAACCGTGGCGACTCAGGAAGGAAAACAGGTCATTACATCTGCGGAGCAGGTGCCCCGGCACAGCTATGCAGTACAGCCGGACGTGCGAAAACTGCTTTCAGACAATGATCGCAGTGACCGGCTGCTGCGGGCCCTTGAAAAAGACCTGACCGCAGACCTTGGGGCATACGATATCCGGGACGCCGCAACCCTGCAGGAATATCACAAAGCCCTTGCCGCCATAGACTTTTTACGGGGCAACCCCGCCGGGGTGCGGGCCCACGTCAGCCGTATCCGGGAGCTGGAAGACAAACCCGGTCCCCGACTGACCTCCGGTCTGATTACCCTGGCGCTGCTGGACAGCTGCAAAAACGGTCAACCCGATCCCCGGGTCTTTGCCCGGCGGCTTGGCTCCCTGGTGGAGGCGCTGCCCTATCAGGTGGTGGCAAGCCAGCTTAAGGAAAGCAAAAGCACGGCGGAGATTCTCAGTCGCAACCTGATCTACGGCATTGTGGACAACACCATCAAACCGGCGGCCAAAAGCGGCAGCATCTCTGCAAAGCTGGCTATGAAACTGGTGTCCTACCGCTGGATTCTGCGCTATTATCTGCCGGTAAAGGATGAAGTGGCCCGGGTCTATGGAAAGATCATCGCCGCCCACACCGAAACCCGGGACGATATCTGGACCGGCCGCATGGTAAATCTCAACAATCGCAGCGATCTGCATCCGGTGATTATGGCGGTGTGGGACAGCGGCATTGACCTGTCCCTGTTTGCCACACAACTGTGGAGCAACCCCGGCGAAGTTGCGGACAACAATCTGGATGACGACGGCAACGGATACATTGACGATGTCCACGGTATCGGCTTTGATTTGCAGGCCCGCTACAGCCCGGCGCTGCTGGTGGACATGCCCATGTCCGCAGAAGAACTGGAAAAAGCCAAGGGCTATCTTAAAGGTTATACCGACATGCAGGCCAATGTTGCGTCTTTGCAGGCCGCCATGCTGCGCAAGCATCTTTCCGCCATTGCTCCTGAAGATGTCAAAGCCTTTATCGAGGATTTGCAGCGCTACGCCATCTTTGCCCACGGCACCCATGTGGCGGGTATTGCCATGAAAGACAATCCCGCCGCCCGGCTGGTTACGGCACGGTTGAGCTTTGATCACCGCATTAAAAAGGCGACTCCCTCCATTGCGCAGGCGCATAAGGACGCAGCGGCTATGGCCGCCACGGTGGCGTATTTCAAGGCTGCCGGTGTTCGGGTGGTAAACATAAGCTGGGGCGAAAGCCTTGCGGCCATTGAAGCGGCGCTGGAAATAAACAATGCCGGTGGCGATGCCGAAGCCCGCAAAGCCCTGGCAAAGCAGATTCTGGATATTGTGCGCAAGGGTTTGTATACGGCCATGGAAGCGGCCCCGGATATCCTGTTTGTGGTCAGCGCCGGAAACAGCGATACCAATGCGGCATTTGATTCCATTATTCCCTCCAGCTTCCGGCTGGCGAATCTGTTAAGCGTGGGCGCGGTGAATCAGTCCGGCGATGAAACCGGCTTCACCAGCTTCGGGCCCATTGATCTGTACGCCAACGGCAGCGAAGTAGCCGGTATGGTTCCCGGCGGCGATGTGCTGAAGCTCAGCGGCACCAGCAGCTCCAGCCCGGCGGTGGCCAACCTTGCGGCCAAGCTGCTGGCGGTACGACCGGATCTGACGGTGGTGCAACTGCGACGGCTTATTCTTGAAGGCTGCGATACCGTGATGGTGGACCGCAAAAAATCCATCCGCCTTTTGAACCCCCGGGCAAGTTTTGAGCTGATAGCAACGGCTCCTTAGCTGTCACCGGACTGGGCCAGCAGATGACGCCGCACCATGTCCAGGGCGGTGTAGGCCGCGGCTTTGCGCACGGCGTTGCGTCCCGGTCGAAACACCCGGCGCAGCACCGATTCGCCGCCTGCATGGGACAAGGCGAAATGCACCAGCCCTACAGGTTTTTCCCCTGTACCGCCCCCGGGGCCCGCAATACCGGTAATGGATACCCCGATATCAGCGCCGCAGCGCTGCCGCGCCCCCTGGGCCATGGCCCGGGCGACTGCTTCGCTTACCGCGCCATGAGCTTCCAGGGTTTCCCCGGGCACCCCCAGCAGGTTTTCCTTTAATGCATTACTGTAACTCACCACGCCCCCTGCGTACCACCCGGAGCTGCCCGCTACGTCGGTAATCATGCCGCCAAGCAGTCCGCCGGTGCAGCTTTCCGCCGTGGCAAGGGTCAACCCGGCATCATGCAGCAGACGACCGGTTACCTCTGCCAGACTGTCGGTGCCTTCCGCCACAAGGGAATGCCCGAATTCTTTGCGCAGATCTGTGGCGATTGCCTCCAGGGTGGTTTCGGCATCAGGGCCCGTGGCCCGCAGCTTGAGCCAGATTTCCGGGAACGCGGCGCGGTCCCCCACCTGCACCTGGGGATAGGGCTCAACAATGGGCGCCACCCGCTGCATCAGATGGCTTTCCGGCACGCCGGCCATGATAAAACGCCGGTAGGCGGCGGCTTCGACCCCGGCTTCTGTGGCCATGGTTTGCACCTGCGGCAGCAGAAACTCCCGGCACAGGGCTTTGAACTCCCGGGGTGGCCCGGGTAAAAAGAAGAGTGTGCACTGGCCCATGGTGGCGGCGAAGCCCGGGGCAAGTCCCATGGGATTTACATGCACCTCACAGCCCGCCGGGGCGCGGACCTGCCGGTAATTGTTTTCCGTAAAAACCATGTCCCGGCTTTGGAAAAATGCCTGGGCACGGAACAGACTTTCCTCATGCACCTCGACATCAACCCCAAGGGCCGCCGCCGCTGCATCCACGGTCAGATCATCGGGGGTGGGTCCCAAACCGCCGCAGAACACCGCCAGATCATAGTTTTCTGCCATGGCGTTGATGGCGCTGCGGATATCCCCCATATTGTCGCCGATGGTCTGGTGCAGCGACACCGGCAGCCCCATGTTGAACAGCTTTTGGGAAAGCCAGCCGGAGTTGGTGTCGGTGATTTCGCCCCAGATCAGTTCGTCGCCGGTGGTAATGATGGCTATCCGCATGGCCTTGTCCTTTCGGCAGCAGGTGTATGCCCTCAGTGTAAAGCATGGCCAACAAGGGGGTCAACGCATTTTGGCCTACATGTACAGGGAAATCCCCAGTTGCAGGCCCACGGTCCAACCGCGAAAATCCATATCGCCCACATTGAAGTGCGCCTGACCGACATTCCAGGAAAACAATCCCCGGACATCAAGGGCCGCCGCCGGGCCGATAAGATATACGACTCCGGCCAGGGCGCTCAGGCGAAACCCCACCTGATCCGCGCTGTCATCATCGGTGTACATCGCCCCCAGACCCAGGCCCAGATACGGGGACCAGATATCCCGGGGCAGGAAATAATACTGGATAATTCCCTGTAGTGATGTGGTGAATCGGCTCAGCTCCACGGAGCCGGATTCCGCCCGGGAATAGGCGGCATCCGCCAGCATGCCCAGCTCCAGGCCAACATCCAGCACATACCCAAGCTGCAAAGCGCCGCCGCTGCCAACGGCTATGCCCGAGGAATTGGAGTCAATTTCAAACCCGGATTTGTCATAGGTAAAAGAGCCGTACTCGAACCCGGCAAAATACGCGCCCAGGTGAATGGCACCGGATACACCGCTGGGGGGCTCCGCCGCATGCAGGTCAGCGGCACTGCACAGACAAAGAAACCCGGCACAAAAAATCAACACCCATTGTTTCATACAGAACCTCGCATGTAGACATATTTGCATATATTCAGATTGTCCCACAACCCGGCGGAATGTCAATACTTATATAATCTTACAAGGGAGCAGACGCTCGAAGCAGTGCTGATTGTTGGTTTTGCCGGACAAACGGCAGGCGCTTTGTCCGCGTCGTATGTTGCTGAAAAACTTGCCTTTTCTATGAAAATGGAGTGCAATGAAAGTGGAGACGTATTGAAGTACTGCATAAGGAGTGGACGTATGAAGCGCTATCGCTGTGTCTTTTGCGGTTGGGTATATGATCCCGAAAACGGCGACCTTGTTGCGGGCATCAAGTCGGGAACTGCCTTTGAGGATATACCGGAGACCTATCGTTGTCCGGTCTGTGGTGCATCCATCACGGATTTCAAACCCGTGGATGAATCCTCCACCGCCTCGCCCTGATACCAAAAACGCCCCTGCCCAAAGGCAGAGGCGCATGTCAACTGTCGGGATGCCGAACCCTCAGGGTGCGGTCTTGATGAATTCCTGCAAAAACTGTTTTTCCGGGGCATTTGGTTTTAGCCGCAGATACTCTTTGTAGGCCGGTGCCGCCTTGCCGGTATCGCCCTGCTGCATGTAACAGTCGCCAAGATATTTATGGGCTTTGGCCAAAGCCGTATCATGGGCAATGGACTCTTTGAAGTATTTGATGGCAGTGACGGTTTCGCCGCTGTTCATCAGCCGCATGGCTTCTTTATACAGTTTTTTGGCCCGTTTGGGATCATGTTCCACGGCGATGGGCTCTGCCGCCGGTCCCGGGATGGCTGCGGCTTTGGCTGCGGTATCGGCCTTCTTCGTTTCCGGGGTTGCCGCCGGGGGCGTCGCCACCGCTGCTTTGGGGGCAGCAGTTTCGCCGGAGTTGCCGTTATTACCCAACACCATAAATCCCGCAATGGCCAGCACCGCCACCACCAGCACTGACAGCACGGCGATCAGCGCAGTATTGCTTTTTTGCGGTGGCATTACCAGGGTCACTCCCGGTGCAGCCTGTATGGTATTGCTGCCGTTTGGCGGGGTATCGCCGGAAATACCGCTCATGTCAATGGTCATGGGGCCGGGGTTTGCCGCTGGTTGGGGCGGAGGTTCCGGGGCGGACGGAGGCGCTGCCGGAGACCCAAGGTTCATGGTATTTTTAGGGTCAGGGGCTGGTTCTGCCGCAGGTGTTGGCGTGGGAGCCGGGGCCTCACCGGCCAGGGCGGCGTCCAGAGCATCTTTCATGGCAATGCAGTCTTCGTAGCGATCTTCTTTGCGCTTGGCCATGGCCCGCAAACATACTGCTTCCAGACCTTTATGGATTGTCAGATCCGGTCGCCGCTGGGACGGCGGTATTGCCGGGTCCCGCACATGACTGGTGAGAATCGCTGAATAATTACCGCCCTCAAAAGGCACCTGCAAGGTAAGCATTTCGTACAGAATGCAGCCCAGGGCGTAAATATCGGAGCGGGGATCAAGATCCTTGCCCATGGCCTGTTCCGGTGACATGTACTCCGGCGTGCCGCAGACCATGCCTTCCATGGTCAGCCGGGGGCCTTCCCGGTCCATGAGTTTGGCAATGCCGAAATCCAGCACCTTGACGAAATCCGGTTGTTCCGGACGCTTGATGATGATGATATTGTCCGGCTTCATGTCCCGGTGGATAATGCCCTTGTCGTGGGCTTCCGCCAGCACGCCGCAGACCTGCCCGATGATGGACACCAGTCGTTTGGCCGTAAAAGGGAAATCCGAGGCAATGATGTCGGTAAGTTCTTTGCCGTTGAGATGCTCCATGGCGATAAACAGCGAGCCGTCCTCTTCCATCTGTCCGAAGTCGATGATGCGAATGGAGTTGGGATGGTCGATCTGACTGGCGCTTTTAGCTTCCCGGTGGAAACGCAGGGCAATGTTTTTGTCTGCGCTAAACAGGTGCTTGTGCAAAATTTTGATGGCAACCTTTTTGTCCAGAGACAACTGGGTGCCCAGATACACCTTGCCCATGCCGCCTTCGCCGATAAGCTTTTCTATGAGAAAGGTGTTTTTTAGTTTGCGTCCCACATAGGGGTCAGCCGTGCTGTCCTGCTGCGCCGCTGCCAGGCTGCTGCCGCAACCGGGGCAAAAACGGGCGCCATCTTCACATTCAAATCCGCATTCGGTACACAGCACCATGGGCATATCCTTTGTTGCCGGATTCGTCCCGTCCATAACCGGAGGCGGCCTGCCTCAAAACGAACCGGTATAGTGTTTCCGCCACTGTCAGGTGTGCTGTTGGTGAACAGTGCTTCGCCCACCGTTGCGTGCGCCTGACCCATGGCGATATTAGAACCCTGAAACCCTATGTATGTCAAGGGTATATCTGCACTTTGCCGTCAATGACAAGGGCTTTGCTGGTCCGGCAGGATAATTGACACCCGGCCATGTTACAGGTACGATATAAAGGATAGAGAGCAGCGTACTTCTGATCCATTCCATGAGGTTCCCATGAAACACCTGTCTTTGTTTATGTGCATCGCCTGTACCTCGGTTATAATCATGCTATCCGGTTGCGCCACCACGGAACTCGCTCCCCCGGTGGATGCTGATGGTGATACATCCATCTGCCCGGAAGGCACTCTTGGCTGTCCCTGTGACGCCAATGACGAATGCAGCGGCGATCTGGTCTGCGTCAACGATGTCTGCACCCGCGGTGTTGCCGATGGCGATGACGACGGCGTTGAAGTCGACGGGGATGTGGCGGACAAAGATGTCACGGATGAGGATATCGATCTCATCGAAGTCGAACCCGATGGCGATGTTGTTGACGATGATACTGTTGAAACGGATACGGATGAAGAAGCCGAAACCGGGCCCTGTACGCCTGGGGATCTTCGTTGCAGCGCCGATGCCATGGCGGTTGAAGAATGCATGGACGACGGCGAGTGGAAGATGATTGAAGAGTGCGTTTGCGGCATGTGCGAAGCAAATCAGTGTATTCGCGCCCTGTGCCCCTACGAATTCGATAGCTGCAAGGACGAAACCACGGTGATTCTTTCCGCCGATGACGACGCCTGCTGCCCCCCCATGGAAGAACCCTGCGCCCAGGATTATGTATGTGACCAAGCCGCCGGAGCCTGTGTCCCCGTGACCGTTGATGGCGATGTGGACGAAGACATCGTTGATCAGGTTGATCAGGTTGACGAGGATCAGGACAGCCCCTGCGACGACGGCAATCCCTGCACCCACGACTTTATGGAGTTCGGCGAGTGCCGCCACAGCGCCATAGGCTGCGAACAGGATGGAAACCCCTGCACCGACGATGTGTGCGATCCCGCCGACGGCCAATGCAAACCCGAATTTGTGCCTAACGGACGCTGTGATCAAAACGACAACCCCTGTAGCATGCATATCTGCAGCGATGTCACCATGGCCTGTAGCGAACGTCCGGACCCCCAGGGAAGCTGTGATGACGACAACCTGTGCAACGGAGAGGAATACTGCGACGGCCTGCAATGCCAACGTACCGATCCCGTGGAATGTACGCCCTGTTATTCCTGTGACCCCGACAGCGGTCAGTGCTACTGCGATGGCAGTTGCGACTACGAAGAATGTAACGGCATTGACGACAACTGCGACGGTCAAATAGATGAAGGCGGTGTGTGCGATACCGGCAGCGGACTGCGGATTGAATTGAGCTGGACCAACCTGCTTTCCGATGTTGATTTGCATGTGCTGCGTCCCGGTGGCGTATTTGGCACCAACAATCAGGTGGACCCCAACGACTGCTATTTCAATAATCCCGACCCCGACTGGGGTGTTGTCGGTGATCCCGACGACAATCCCTACTATCCGGTGGATGAAACCCAGGGTCGCGGCGAAGACAACCGTCCCGAAAGCGTGAGCGTTGCTTTCCCGGAAGAAGTACCGTACCGGGTGCTTGCCCATTATTCCCGTTTCAACGGCATGCAGGGTGTTTTGGATGACGCCACCATCTATGTTAAAGTCTATTTCGATGATGTTCTCATCGCTTCGGAATCCGCCACCCTTTCCGGCCCCGGCAGGTTCTGGAATGTATTCTGCATTAAGTATCTTGATGGCGAGGTAACCCTCATCGAAAATGCAGCAGGGGAAAATGAAATAGAAAGCAGCATCGACAACATCAATGCCCAGGCATGCTTCAGCTCTGGTCAGTCCTGCAATTCTCCCTGCGACTGCCCCCAGGGTCTTGCCTGCGTCAACGATGTTTGCGAAGACACCGGCACCCCGGCGTACTGCTGTGATGTCAGCGGCTGCCCTGCGGGTAACGACTGTTATTCCGGCGTGTATAACTCCTGGGGCATGTGCGGCTTCCGCGCCGACTTTGACAAAGATCCTCAGGGTGCTGACATAGAAGCCTTTGATTCAATTGTGGGCGTGTACAATCCCTGGGGCGTTCGGTTCGCCACCTCCCGTAGCGGCGCCACGGTTATTGCCGACGAGTGGGCACTGGAAAGCGAATCCGGCAACAACAGTTGCGGCACCCTGGACCCCAACGGCGACCGCTGGCTGGGCACCATCTGGGTGGAATTTATGACCCCGGGTTCATCGTCGGGCAATATCACCAAACTGGGAACCTATGATGTCAGCTTCTATGTGGGTGAAACCCATGTCAATTACGGATTGCGGGTACAGGCCCTCAATGCCACCAATGATCTGATTTACGAGGCATATGTGGACACCAGCACACAGATGGTTATCCATACGGAACAGCCCATCTGCCGCATGCGCATCGAGCCCAACAACGATCCCAACTTTGTTATCGACGATGTGCAGGTGCCCCTGCTGCTGCATCTGCCATAGCATACTAAAAAATACATTTTCCGCATACAGCAACGGCGGCCCTTTGGGGCCGCCGTTGGTTTTTAACCTTCAGACTCTGCGGATATCAGAATATCTCAGAGAGCCGGGGATGTATCGTTGTGGTTTTGCCGCCGCACCATGCGCAGCGCCATATACGGACAGGCGTTAATGCACTGGCCGCAGCCTTTGCACAGGCCTTCCAGCACATAGGCGGTGCGGGAAAAGCGGTTGAGGTGCAACGCGCCATCGGGACAGGCGTAGATGCATTCACCGCATCCGGCGCAGCTTTCCTCGATAACGTGTACCACCAGCAGGTTTCCGTTAGACATGAAATCCTCACGGGTCGGGTTCCGGGGCGATTATTCCCCGGAGGTGGCGGAACGCATAATGAAATGCAGTTCTCCGCCGGTTTTAATGTCATCCCATTCAATCCAGCCCTTTTGGACTTCCTCACCGTTAAGCAAAATGGACTCCGGAACGGCGTTGTCGTCCAGCGGTCCTTCGGCGGTGATCCGCAGGGTTTTGTCCTGAATGGGAATTTCGATATCTTCAAACATGGGGCAACTCAGATAATAGCGCTGGGTGCCCGCCATGGGGAAAATGCCAAAGGAGCTTAGCAGATACCAGCTTGAAAGCGTTCCGCAGTCATCGTTGCCCGGAATACCGTCGGCTTCGGCATGGTAGAAGGTGCGCATGATCCAGCGGTTCCATTTGCAGCTCAGGTCCGGGCGGTCAACCGCACCGAAAAAGGCGGCGGTGTGAATGTCCGGCTCGTTGCCGTGCCAGTAATACATACGGGGCAGCAGGGTTTCCGCGCCACCGGCAAATTCCACTTCCCAGTCGTAGGAAATCTGGAACAGTTCCTCCAGACGGGCAAGGAAGGCATCCCGGCCGCCCATGAGTTCCATCATGCCTTCGGGATCGTGGGGCGCATGGAACAGATACTGATAGGCTCCGGCTTCGGTGTAAAAATCGTACCAGCTTGTGGGATCAAAGTCTTCGCCTTCCCGCAGGAAATCGCCGTTGTCATCCCGACCAATAAAGAAGCGTTCTTCAGGGTGCCACAGGTTTTTATAGCTTTTGGACTGTGCCAGCAGCATGTCCGCTTCGGGACGACCAAGGGCTTTGGCCATCATGTACAAAGCATAATCGTCGTAGGAAAATTCCATGGTGCGGCTGGCGGAATGCCCGGTGACATCGCCGGATACATAGCCCAGGTCCAGATAGCTTTCTATGCCGCCGCGACCACTGAACCCGCTGTCTCCGCTGGCAGGGCCCGTGGCGGTTTGCAGGAGGCCTTCAAACACGGCCTCGGGGTCATCCATGGGAATGTCTTTTAAGAAGCTGTCCGCCAGCATAACGTCGGCGTGGGTGCCGATCATACAGTTGGAGTAACCGTTGGCAATGGGCCATTTGGGCGCGTAGCCTCCCTGCTCCATCATTTTAATCATGCTGGTGACCATATCTTTCTGGCGGTCAACCTTGATAAGCGTCAGCAGGGGATGTTCGGTGCGGAAGGTATCCCACAGGGAGAAATCCGTATAATAGGTAAAGTTTTCGGCGGTGTGGATTTCATCATCAAAACCAAGGTAGCGGCCATCCACGTCACTGAAAATGTCCGGCATCATCATGGCGTGGTACAGGGCGGTGTAGAACAGCACCAGTTCCCGTTCTTTGGCTTCATCCTGCAAATGCGTGCCAATGGCCTTGAGTTTCAGAACATCAAGTTCGTCCCGCCAGGCATCTTCCGCCTGCTGGTGCAGGGTATCGAAATCGTGGTCCCCGGTTTCGGTTTCAAGATTGTTGCGTGCGCCATCCAGGTCCACAAAGGAGATGCCCACTTTAACGGTTACGGAATCGGTCAGGAACTTCAGATACGCACCGCATTCCTCACCGCTGCACTGGGCGCTGCCCGCCTGCAAAGACTGGCCTTCGTCCCAGGTGCCGTATTCGTCCATGGCTGCGTCAAACGTGGCCACAAAGTACAGCTTTACGCCGCCAACACGGTTGGAAAGGCTGCCGCCGGCATGGTGCCAGCCATAGACTTCATTGGCCCCGGCATCAATGGTGAGCTCCGAATCCTTCACCGTACCCTTGGCCACCATCCAGGACAGGTCGATGAGCACAAAGGCGTCGCTGTTTTGGGGGAAGGTATAGCGGTGTACGCCACAGCGTTCCGTGGCGGTAAGTTCCGCCTGTACGCCGCTGTCCAGGGTGACAGTGTAATATCCGGCGGTGGCGTCTTCGTTTTCTTTTTTAAAGGTGTCGCGATAGTTTTTAGGTTCGGTGCGGTCATCGTTGATTTCCACCATGGGCATGAACAGCAGATTGCCGTAATCCGTGGCACCGGTTCCGTACAGATGCAGATGGCTGAAACCCGCAATGTGATCATCGGGATAATAATAGCCGCTGCAATGGTAAAAGTCCGTGGCTCCGTGGCTGTCCTGGGTGTCGGGGCTGAGCTTGACCATGCCAAAGGGGCGGGTGGCGCCGGGCAGGCCGCTGCCAATGTTAAAGCCCTCGCCGCCGGTGGCGATAAAGGGATCAACATAGTCGATGGGATCAATGTTCAGAGCCGGGGCGTCTCCGTCAACATCCCCGTCCGCCGGGGCGTCTTCGGATTCGTTGCAGGCAACTGCGGTCAGCAATCCCAGCATGGCGATGGCACACAACACAATGATGAACCGGCGGGTGGTAATACTGTTCCGACGCATGGACACATCCTTTAATTCTCGAATAACGCTCTGAATTTCCATCCTTCGGAAACCGGCATGACCCATGCTGTCCCGAAGTGCCACATGCCCTGTGTGCATCCGCACCGTTGCACGGATATCTGCGAATGAAGACAGGGTTTTACTCCCGCAAGCACTATAATCCTTTATACCTGAAAATACAAGAAACCCGCCTGTGTGAATGCAACTTTAGATGTGAAATGCATAACAGTTTTCCGGTGTTTAGCCTTTAGACCGGCACAAGGCACATCGCTATGATGCTGTTTATACCCATATGTCAGCATTCCCCTAACAAATCAGCGGGGTTAATTAAATCTTGACGTACGGCTTGCAATACGGTAACAAACCACTGCGCACTTCTTTGCGGCGTAACACACCCTGGCACCCGGAGTAACGATGCAACGTACCGAATCCGAATCCCTGGGAACTGTCATTCTTCGCTGGGTAAAGCTGGCAGCTTTACTCTATCTCTTCTTTGTTGCGGTCAAACTTATGGGTCATTCCTTTACCGGCATGGGTAAAGACCATGTAAGGGATATGCTGTCCCAGGCCACCCGCAACCCCTTTTCAGGATTGCTTATTGGTGTGCTGTCCACGGCGCTGATCCAGAGCTCCAGTACCACCACCGCCATGGTGGTTGGCTTTGTATCCGGCGGCGTGCTGAACATGGGTAACGCCATTCCCATTATCATGGGCGCAAACATCGGCACCACGGTTACCAACCTGCTGGTGAGCTTTGGACATATCCGCAATAAGACCGATTTTCACCGGGCATACGAAGTTGCCATTGTCCACGATGTATTCAATATTTATGTGGTCATACTGCTTTTGCCCTTTGAAATGTACACCCGATATCTCGAACGCTCCGCCCTGTGGCTGACTGATCTGCTGGTGGGTACAGAGGGCGTAAGTTTCCAAAGCCCCCTGAATATGATCCTGAAACCCACCATCGCACTTATCGACAAGCTGGTGGTGAGCAACGCAGGACAATACGCCGGTTCCATTATCATGCTCATCATGGCCCTGGCCATGCTGCTGTGCTCCCTGGTGTTCATCGTAAAAACCATGAAGGGACTTGTGGGACAAAAGATTGAGCATGCCCTGAACACCATTTTGGTTAAACACGGATACCTTGGCATTATTTTGGGCGCGGGCATCACCGCCGTTATCCAGAGCAGCGCCCTGACCACCGCCCTGTTGGTAAGCCTTGCAGGCGCGGGACTGGTGACTATTCAGGCGGCCTTCCCCATTACCCTTGGGGCAAATCTGGGCACCACGGTGACCGCCCTGCTGGCATCCCTTGCGGGTAATCCCATGGGCCTTGCCGTCGCCCTGGCGCATCTGTTGTTCAACCTTACGGGAACCCTGATTTTTTATCCCTTCAAACCCCTGCGGAATATCCCCATCAAATCCGCGCAGTTTGTGGCGGAGCTGGCCCACCGCAAGTGGTATTATGCCTTCGGGATTATGGTGACAATCTTCTTTGTCATTCCCCTTTTGGGCATGTGGCTGACAGATTGATTTCAGGGTAAAACCGCGCTTGACTCTTAAGATTTTGGGGCATATCATCGGTGCCGGAACCGATGCCTGTACACGGGGTTTCGGTACGGATAAAAGCATATAGTAGTAACCTTTACCGGATGATACCAAAGGAGAGACGACCATGCCTAATGGATTCACCAACATACCCCTGCCGCCCAATGAGCCTATTTACGGTTACGCCCCCGGCAGCCCGGAGCGGGCAAAGCTGGATGAAGCCGTCAAAGAGCTTTCCAAAGGCGGATACGATGTCCCGCTGATTATCGGCGGCAAGGAAATCCGTACCGGCGATACCGGCGAAATCCGTTGCCCCCACAACCACGACCTGCAACTGGGCGTGTATCACAAGGGCACCGAGGAACATGTGCAGGCCGCAGCAGATTCCTGCCGCGCCGCAGCCAAAGCCTGGGCCGACACCCCCTGGGAAGAGCGCGCATCGGTGTTTTTGAAGGCCGCCGAACTGCTGGCCACCAAATACCGCTATGTGGTGAACGCCGCCACCATGCTGGGTCAGTCCAAAAACGCCTTCCAGGCAGAGATTGACAGCGCCTGCGAACTCATCGACTTCTGGCGCTTCAACAGCTATTACACCACCTTTATTTACAACGACCAGCCCTCCAGCCCCACGGGTCTTATGAACCGCGTGGAATATCGTCCCCTGGAAGGTTTTGTCTTTGCCGTGACCCCCTTTAACTTCACCAGCATTGCCGGCAACCTGCCCACAGCTCCGGCTTTGATGGGCGGCACTGCCATCTGGAAACCCGCCAGCAGCTCCATGTTCTCCGCATACTTCCTGATGCAGATTCTGCGTGAAGCCGGTCTGCCCGACGGCGTTATCAACATGGTTCCCGGTCGCGGCGCAAACATCGGCACCCCGGCCATGAACCACCCGGAACTGGCTGGCATCCACTTCACCGGAAGCACCAACACCTTCCAGACCATGTGGCGCACCGTGGGTGAAAACATCACCAAATACAAGAGCTATCCCCGGATCGTGGGCGAAACCGGCGGCAAGGATTACATCTTTGTGCATCCCAGCGCCGACATGGACGCCGTGCTGATCGCTGCTGTCCGTGGCGCCTTTGAATATCAGGGTCAGAAATGCTCCGCCGCCAGCCGCATGTATGTGCCCAAGAGCCTGTGGCCTGCCCTTAAAGAGCGGATGATTGAAGAAATCAAAACCATCAAGGTTGGTAACCCCGCCGAATACAGCACCTTTATGGGAGCCGTTATCGACAAGGCCGCCTTTGATTCCATCACCTCTTACATCGACTTTGCCAAAGAAGCCGACGACGCTGAAATCGTTGCCGGTGGCACCTACGATGGCAGCAAGGGCTGGTTCGTAGACCCCACGGTCATCGAAACCTCCAACCCCTTCTTCAAAACCATGTCCGAAGAAATTTTCGGACCGGTACTGACGGTGCATCCCTACGACGACGACAAAATCGACGAGACCATCGATGCCCTGGACAAGGCCAGCCCCTATGCTCTTACCGGCGCCATCTTTGCCCGGGACCGTCTGGTCATCAACTATCTGAAAGACGCCCTGACCAACACCGCGGGCAACTTCTACATCAACGACAAGCCCACCGGCGCTGTGGTTGGCCAGCAGCCCTTTGGCGGTGGCCGCGCATCCGGCACCAACGATAAGGCAGGCAGCTACATGAACCTGCTGCGCTGGGTCAGCGTCCGCACCATCAAAGAAAACTTCGTGCCCCCCACCGGTGACTATCGCTACCCCTACATGAAGGACTAAGCGATCCGCTTCCCCTTTAGAACAAACGCGCGGCCTTTTGGTCGCGCGTTTTTTTATGGATATTACGATTTCGTGGCAGCGGGCCGTACCGTAAAACTGCGGCGATGCACCGGGCTGTGCCCCAGGGCAAGCACCGCGTTTCGGTGGGCTCCGGTGGGATAGCCCTTATGCCCCGCCATGCCGTAGCCGGGATAGGCCGCATCAAGCTCCACCATGATACGGTCACGCCATACCTTAGCCAGAATTGAGGCTGCTGCAATGGCAAGAGAGCGGCCATCACCCTTTACCAGGGCAACCTGTGGCTGCTGCGTGGGAAGATGCAGATCACCGTCAACCAGCACCGGGGTGGCGGGCAGCATATGCACCTGATGATGCAGCGACTGCAATGCCCGGCTCATGGCCAGAATCGAAGCCTGCCGGATATTGAGCTCGTCAATCTCGCAGTTGGTGGCACCGCAGATGGCCCATGCGTCCAGGCTTTCCACCAGTGTGTCAAAAAGCTGTTCCCGCTGCGGATGGCTTAGCTTCTTGGAGTCATCCAGCAACGGTGGAGGATCGAAGCCGGGAGCAATGTACACTGCCGCGGCGATAACCGGCCCTGCCAAAGGTCCGCGTCCCGCTTCGTCTATACCAATGATATGGGTGTCAGGAAGGATTTTTAAAATACAACGCTCGACCTCTCCAAGCTGTTGAGCTTTAGAGAGGTCGAGCGATTTAAATAAATTGTCCGGGTCGTAGGCCAGCAGTTCAACGCGACTGCGTCTGGCTGCGGTCATACCTGCAAGAAGCCTATTTCTTCTTTTTGCGGGTGATGACTTCCTTCAGACGGGTGGCCTTACCGATACGATCGCGGAGATAGTACAGTTTGGCGCGGCGCACGCGGCCCTGACGCATGACTTCGATCTTGGCGATCAGCGGCGAATGCAGGGGGAAGGTACGTTCCACACCCACGCCATAGGAGACTTTACGCACGGTAAAGGTGGCCTGCAGGCTGTTGAGGTGCTTGATGCGAATGATGTCGCCCTGGAACACCTGGATGCGCTCTTTTTGGCCTTCACGGATCTGGAAGTGAATCCGCACACGCTGACCCGGGCGAATTTTCGCAAGGTCGGTACGGATGTGTTTGGAATCCAGTTCGCGGATTGTTTTTTGAATGTCGGTAATCATCGTTCATCTCCGAAAAATCTGTCCAGCATGATTGCTGCGGCGGCCCTGACCGACAAATGGTTATAACCAGAGCCGGTTTCAATGGGTTTTAACACCGCATCCATGGTGGAGATAAACTCGTCGGTTAATCCCCAGCCAGAGCCAAGGATTATACACAACGGTTTACGTTTGTAAACATTTTTTTTGAGTTCCTGCATATTAATCGCCCCGGGCATGGGCCGGGCGGTGGTTGCCACCATATAGGGGGTTTCACCGGTACGCTGGCGAATATCGTCAATAACCTTTTGCAGGCTGTATACCGGCTTCACAATGCCAAAGGCCTGCTGCCGGTCCGGGTTTATCACGGAGCCACTGCCGTCGGACCAGTGCCCGATAACCCGCTGCATGATTTCGTGCATCATGTGATTGGGATGGATGGGATAGAATCCGCCAAGGCCGTAGGTGCGGCAGCTACGGGCAATGTCATGAATATCCAGGGTGGTCACCGAGGTGGTGATGACATGACCGTGCTTGTCGTATACATCCGAATGATTCAGCACCATGGAAAGCATGGGTAATCCTTTATGCCGTTCCGTTGTCGTCGGGGGAAATATCCAGTTCCTTCAGCAGCTTTTTATCTTCCTTGTCAAAGATCGCACGGCGGAATACATCGGGACGCCGTTTCCAGGTACGGACAAGCTGCTGTTTTCTGCGCCATTTGCGGATTTCACCGTGGTGGCCGCTCATAAGCACATCCGGCACAGCCATGTCCCGGAACTCCGGGGGACGGGTATAGTGGGGATGATCCAGCAGACCGTCGGCAAAGCTGTCCTGCTGGGCGCTCTGGTCGTGACCAAGCACCCCGGGCAACAGCCGGGTCGTGGCGTCCAGCACCACCAAGGCTGCGGGTTCACCACCGGTAAGCACATAATCGCCGATGGACAGTTCCATATCCACAAAGCCGTCCCGGATACGCTCGTCAATACCTTCGTAATGACCGCAGAGCAGCACCACCTGATCCAGTTGCGACAGTTCTTGGGCCACATCATGGGAAAAGGGAATGCCGTCCGGGGTTAAAAACACCACCCGGCTTTGGGGTTCGCGGGGAAGGGATTCGATACAGCGTACCACCGGGTCCGCCTTCATCACCATGCCGGGACCGCCTCCGTAGGGGGTGTCGTCCATGGTATGATGCCGGTCCGTGGTGTGATCCCGCATATTATGTACATGAATATCAACGGCGCCGTTTTCCTGTGCGCGTTTGACAATGCTTTCCCGCAAAGGAGAGTCAAAGAACCCCGGAAACAATGTCAGGATATCAAAGCGCATCAGTCTCGGGCAGGCTGGCCCAGATCATCGTTGTCCAGCAATCCCTCCGGGGGATTGATCAGCAACTGGCCTTTTTCAAGATCCAGGGAGGTGACCAGTTCGGTTACCACCGGCAGCATGAATTCCAGGTTATCCCGGCGGATAACCACAATATCCTGGGAGCTGTTGGAACTGAAGCCGACAACAGTGCCGTACACGCGTCCGTCAGCCCCTACAGCCTGCATACCGATGACATCGTAGAGGTAGAATTCTCCCTCCTGCAAAGGAGGGAGTTTGCTGCGCTCAATATACACGCCATGGCCCTTGAGGGCCTCGGCGGTGGTGCGGCTGCGGATGGATTCAAACTGTACCAGAAATGCGCCGTTGGCGTGCCTGACTTCTGCCACAGTAAGCAGACGTCCTTCCCGTTTCAGGACATCCTCACCACCGGTGGGTATGTCTGAACGGGTCACGGTCCCCTTCCACAGGGTAAGTTTCTGTCCGGGCACAAAAAGATCCGAGTCCGGATTAAAGGACACAATGTGTACCCATCCGGCCAGACCATGCGCCCGTTTCACATACCCCAGCTGGACCTGCGATCTGTTCTCAGCTGTCATTGGTACATACCGTTTCCTGCGCTGCCACCATAAAAATCAGCAAAAAACCTGTGCCGCAGAAGCGACAGACGCCTTTGCTTATTCCTCGCCCTTGTTACGTTTGCTGAACACTTTGTACAGTGCAGCAACGCTGTCGGAAGCCTGAGCACCCTTGGACAGCCAGTAGTTGTACCGGTCATCTTTAAAGGTGATGGTCTTTTCCGTGGGCAGGGGATCGTAGGTGCCGATGGCTTCGATAAAACGACCGTCGCGGGCGCTACGGCTGTCTGCAACAACGATGCGGTAATAAGCGCGATTGCGGTTGCCGCCACGCTGCATACGAATTTTTACCGACATTCTCTTCCTCCTTCTGTTACTTACTTTCTACGCTTCTGTTTCTTTTGTTTCTTGACCATTTTCGCCTTTTGACGGGCTTTGGCCTTGGCCTTGGCTTTCTCTACGGCCCGATTGGGATTATTCATCCGTTTCAGGCCCCCGGCGGCGTGTTGCAGCTGGGTAGGGGAAACCTCGTTGGCCAGATCTTCCATGGCGGTGCCGCCAAGGAGTTTGCGGAACATGGAACCCATGCCCACTTTATTCATCTTTTTCATCATCTGCCGCATCATGGTGTACTGCTGCAACAGCATGCCGACTTCTTCCATGGAAGAACCGGAGCCATTGGCAATACGGCGCTTGCGACTGACGTCGATTTTGCTTGGGTTAAGCCGTTCAAACTTGTTCATGGAATGGACAATGGCCTCGAACTTGCCAAGCTGCTTGTCCAGCTCTGCGGCGCCTTCGCCCTTGGTCAGTTCCTTGAACTGGCTGCCGATGCCCGGCATCATGGAGAGAATGTCCCCCATGGGGCCCATTTTCTTCATGCGCTTCATCTGCTGCAGGAAATCCTCCAAAGAGAATTTGTCTTCCTGCATGCGTTTGAGCATGTCTTCGGCTTCTTTTTCCTCGATATGATCCTGGGCCTTTTCAACCAGACTCAGAACATCGCCCATGCCAAGAATACGGCCGGCGATACGATCGGGATGGAACACCTCAATGGCGTCCATTTTTTCGCCAACACCGATATACTTCAGGGGTTTGCCGGTGACGGCTTTGATGGAAAGGGCGGCGCCGCCACGGGCATCGCCGTCCATTTTGGTAAGGATAAAGCCGCTGCATTCAAGACGATCATTAAAGGTCTTGGCAACGTTGACCGCTTCCTGACCGGTCATGGCGTCGGCAACGAAAATGATTTCGTTGGGGTTCACCGCGGCCTTGATATGCTCCAGCTCCTGCATCAACTCGTCGTCGATTTGCAGACGACCGGCGGTATCGATCAACACCGTATCGGCGCGCATTTCCCGGGCTGCCCGGACTGCGTCTTTGGCAATGTCCACGGGATCGGCGCTGGTGGTGGAGGGATGCACCGGAATATTGATGCTGCCCGCCAGAGTGGTCAACTGCTCAATGGCGGCAGGGCGATACACATCTGCGGGCACCAGATAGGGCTTGCGTCCCATCTTGTCCTTCAGATGTAACGCCAGCTTGCTCAAGCTGGTGGTTTTACCGGAACCCTGCAAACCCACGACCATAATGACCGCAGGGGGCTTGCCTTCAAGATCCAGGGGAACGGCTTCGCCGCCCATAAGAGAAACCAGCTCTTCATGGACGATTTTAACAAACTGCTGCCCCGGAGTGACGCTCTTCATCACTTCGGTGCCCAGTGCCCGTTCCTTGACATCCTTTAAAAAGGTGCGGACCACCCGGAAGTTGACGTCAGCTTCAAGGAGACTGACCCGTACTTCCTTCAGGGCTTCTTCTATATTGCCTTCCGAAAGCTTGCCACGGCCACTCAGCTTTTGAAAAGCACCGGAAATTTTGTCACTCAGGGCATCGAACATATTTAAACCTCGTCAAAAACGATGTACTAACATGCAGAAAACCCGGCGGATTGTCAAGAAAAAGCATGGTAAATACCGATGGTTTTTCATTAATGAGCAATTCGCCGCCAGGGGGGCGACCCCACGATAAACAGCCGTTTTTGCCGGGTTTCAACACCGGTGAGCCGGTACTGATGTACTACGGGTGACCACGGCGCATTTTCTGCACAGAACTACTTTACACTATATACGCTATTGCCCCATAAGAGCTTCAACGTCCTGTAATAACTTGGGAATACCCGGTCCAAGCACCCTATTACCAGTGGGCGTTATCAGCACATCGTCCTCAATGCGGATGCCTCCCATGCCACGGAACAGGGCCACTTTATGGTAATCAATATACTCGCTGTGGCGGTTTTCCGCCTGCCAGCGGTCTATGAGGGCGTCTATGAAATATATGCCGGGTTCCACGGTAAATATAAAGCCCGGCTCCAGTTTTTTGGCCAGCCGCAGATACGCTAACCCAAACTGATCACTGCGCTTTTGGCCTTCTCCATAGCCCACGGCATCCCCAAGGTCTTCCATGTCGTGGACATCCAGCCCCATCATATGGCCGATGCCATGGGGGAAAAACAAGGCATGGGCTCCGCTGTCCACAATATCTTCAACCGAGCCGTGCAAAAGGCCAAGATCCCGCAGCCCCCGGGCAATGGTTTGTGCCGCCAGAAGATGCAGATGCAGATTCGTGACTCCCGGTACAGCGGCATCGATCACCGCCTGCTGGGCTTCTAATACAATAGTATAGATATCCCGCTGCTGTGGGGTAAATTCGCCGCCCACGGGATAGGCCCGGGTGATGTCCGAGGCATAGCCCAAAGGAGATTCCGCCCCGGCGTCGATGAGCATCAGATCACCGTGACGCAGGGTGTTGGCATAGGTGTTGTTGTGCAGCACCTCGCCTTTTACCGTCACAATGGGCAGGTACGCCTGCTGCCGGTCATAGGACAGCGCGGTGCCTTGCAGGGTTCCCGCCACCATGGCCTCGGTGGCTCCGGGACGGGCCGACCGGGCTGCGGCATCGAACATCCGGGCGCTGACCGCCAAAGCGTTTTCGATTTCCGCGATTTCGGCTTCTTCTTTAACGCTGCGCTGGTCAACCACCGCCTTGATAAGCTGCGGTGATGCCCCTTGGGGTATATCATTTAAATTAGTATCAAGAAGCTGCGACAGTATACCCTGCTGCCCCGGACGATGGGGTGGCAGATAGTGCAGGGTCTCACCGGCTTTTTGCAATGCGGCGATGCGGCCTGCAAGGGCTTCCATGGTAACGGCGCGGGCAATACCCGCATGACCGGCCCACTGCTCAACCGTGGTTTGGGGGCCGCTCCACACAATGTCATCGGGATCTTCCGGCGGACCGGCCAGCAGTTCCGTGCCGTCGGGCTCTATGAGCAAAGCATAGCCGGGACGGTTGACGCCGGTATAGTACAACATATGGGAATCCTGACGGAACACATAGGCGTTGGCGGTATAGTTCCGGGGTGATTCCACATGCCCGACAAACAACAACGCTCCATTGGCAATGGTTTGCCGAAGTGCTGTGCGACGATCCTGATAACAGCGGGTATCCATAACATTCTCCCTGTGATAATTCCGATACAGCCTATACCGGATTTCCCGCTGTGACAAGAGCAATAGCCCCGCAAAAAACACCCGCGACACTCTTATGAATGCCGCGGGTGATATGTTGGAAAAGGCTCTTTTAGAAGAACAGGTTTTCCGGATGCGCCATGGTTTTGCGAATGAGGTATCCGGGTTGACCGCCGTTGCCTGGACCGGCATCCACACCACCGGCGCCACCGGTGCCGCCCATGCTGCCACCGGCTTCACCATCGGTAGTAGTGGCTGTTCCCCCCGCTCCAGTGCCAGGTGTACCGCCATTCAGCAGAACATTCCAGGAACCAATGCTTGGGGCCAGCAAATAAATGACACCGCCGCCGCCGCCACTGCCGCCGGAACGTGCACGACCAGTGGATGACTGGGTTCCATTGCCGCCATTGCCGCCAATGGCCTGTACCTGTCCGGGGCTGGGGATATGGACTTGTGTCTGGCTGGCCAAAACGATAAAGCCACCGGCGCCGCCACCGGCGCCGTTACCCTGCACACCGTTGCCACCGTTGCCGCCATTGGAACGAAGAGTTCCATTAATGGTAATGGTGCCTTTGCAGCGTACCGAGAAACTTCCACCGCCGCCGCCGCCAAATGCTCCGGTACCATAAGAACCGGCTCCACCACCCAGGGGGCCGGGATTAACCATTTCCACTGCCATGGTTTTCGGCAGTTTCAGCCCGGGGTCAGCACCGCTGGTTGTAGGAGACAGCGCAAGTCCGCGCAGGATAACGTATGTATTGGGGTCTGCAGGCGGAGCACCGTGTGATACGGTAATGGTTGCCCCGGCGGCCACATTAAAGTTGCCGGTGCAACGGATGACCGTACCGCTGGGCACCACCCAGTTGGCGTTGACATTCACGTCTGTGTACTGCCTGCCCATATTGGCTTCGGTGGAGTCGTTCCAGGTGGTGGGACTGCTGATGGTAAGTACGCCGTTGCTGCCATCACCATACACGACATCCGCACCGCCACTGCTGCCACCGGATGCCTCCTGGCAGGTAACGGTTCCGTTTGAGTTGATAACCCGGATCGCCTGCCCCGTGGGACAGGTGCCGGATACCCGGGACTGCACCGCTGCGGCATTAACGGAAAATGTGCTTCCGCTGAGGCTCAATCCGGTACCGGCGCTGTAGGTGGTATTGGTATCAGGGAGACAGAAGACCGTTCCATCAGCATTGATGCCGGCGACCTTCATACCCGGCACGCAGGTCTGTCCACTGGTAGCGAAATCACTGCCATCATAGGTGGTATTGTTGTCAATATCCACGTCACAGGAAACGGAGCCATCAGCATTGATGCCGGTGACCTTCATGCCCGGAGGACATCCCTGACCACTGGTGGCAAAATCAGTGCCGTCGTAGGTGGTGTTGTTGTCAATATCCACATCGCAGTTCACCGTACCGTCGGGGTTAATACCAACAACTTTCTGACCTGCGGGACAGCCCTGCCCGCTCAGGGCAAAGTCGCCGCCATCGTAAGTGGTGTCGGTATCAGCGGCGCACACCGGAAGGCCTACAGAATTTACGCCGGTGACCACCTGCCCCGGAGGACATGCCTGGGCGCTAAGGGCGAAGTCACTACCGTCATAGGTGGTGTCATCGTTAAGATCCACGTCACAGCTTACGGTGCCGTCGGGATTGATGCCCACAACCTTTTCACCCGCAGGACACGCCTGAGAGCTAAGGGCAAAGTTACTGCCGTCATAGGTGGTGTCAGCATCAGTGGCGCATGCAGGCAGACCGGCTTCATCCACACCGGTCATCATCTGCCCCGGGGGACAAGCCTGGGAGCTCAGGGCAAAGGTGCTGCCGTCGTAGGTGGTGTCATCATTAAGATCCACATCGCAGCTCACCGTGCCATCGGGATTGATGCCCACTACCTTTTCACCCGGAGGGCATGCCTGGGCGCTGAGGGCAAAGGTGCCGCCGTCGTAGGTGGTGTCTGCGTCAACGGCGCACACGGGAATACCCGCAGCATCCACACCGGTCATCACCTGACCCGCAGGGCACGCCTGACCGCTCAGGGCAAAATTACCGCCATCGTAGGTGACGTTCTCATCCGGGGCACAGACCCACTGTCCGCCGCCCTCAATGACTTCCCATTTCAGCACTTCACCGTGTTCGCAGGTGGACATCAGGCCAAAGGCGTTTTCCGCAAGCTCAAGGCCCATGCCTTCGGCAGCGGTATAGGTGTTTGAGACGTCGGAAATGCACAGAGGATTGCCGTCAGCATCCACACCGTACATGACCTCTCCCAGACCACATGCCACGGAGCTGAGGGCAAAGTCTGTGCCATCGTATTCCACGGTGGCGTCAACCTGGCACAAGGGCAGACCATCGCTGTCAATGCCCGCCAGCACTTCGCCCACGGGACAGGCGTTGCCGCTAAGGGCAAAGTCAGTGCCGTCGTATTCCACGGTGGCGTCAGCCTGGCACAAGGGCAGACCGCCTGCGTCAATGCCGATAAGCACTTCACCATCGGGGCAGTTGTTGCCGCTCAGGGCAAAGCTGGTGCCGTCGTAGACATTGGTTGCATCGCTGCGGCACAGGGGCAGACCGCCTGCATCAATGCCGTACAGCACTTCGCCATCAGGACAGTTGTTGCCGCTCAGGGCAAAGCTGCTGCCGTCGTACAGGGTGTCGGTTTCTTCAACGCATACCAGAACACCGGCGTCATCGATGCCGGCGGCCACATAGCCGTCTTCACAGCTTTGGGGGCCGCTTACCACTGCCTCGGTGCCGGTGATCTCATCCAGACCATGACCGTGATCCGGCACATTGCCCACATGTTCCGCATAGCGGGCATAGGGGGCGCTGCCCAGATACACCCGGGCCATTTCCTCGTCGCTGCCCACGGTAATGCCCAGCCACAGGTTGCCGTTGTCAACAAACATACCGGCTTCAAAGGACTGCACCATGCCCAGGTACACCGAGAACACGCCTTCGGTTACGGTCACATTCTGCACTTCGCTCCACAAAGCAGTGGTAGCGTCATCGGCGTCATACAGCGCAAACTGCACCGATACGCTTCCTTCCACCGCATTGCCTTCGGCGTCGGTCAGCACACCCTGCACCGGGATATATTCCGGGGCCGAGGCATGGGCCATGAATCCCATAAACAGGATTCCCACTACTCCAACAATTGATAGCATACGTTTCATTATATCACTCCTGTATCCCACGGCCCACCACCGCTGCGGGGCCAAGTTTCAGTCCGTAATTGCTGCTGCCGGTTTCGCCAACCGGACGCAGGGGGGAAATAAACAGCTGCAGGCTGTAACTGGAGCTGTGCAGCAGTCCGCCGCCGGAGGTTATGGCGCTAAAAGGCACCACGGTTACCGGAACGGATTCTTCCGCTTCCGGTTCCATATCGTCCTCCATCTCTTCGTCCATGTCCTCTTCGGTTTCTTCCATGTCCCCGTCAGGCTCAATATCGCCATCAGGCTCCACGTCGCCGTCGGGTTCAATGTCCCCATCGGTGTCAATGTCGCCGTCGGGCTCCGGATCATCGTCGGAACTGTCCTTGTCCACATCGCTGTCGTCGCTGTCTTCCACCTCCTCTATGTCTCCGTCCTCCGCAGTATCGGTGATATCACCGTCGGTAATATCGCCGTCCGGCGCGGTGGTTGAGTCGTCGGAGCAGCCGACCGCCACCATAAAGCCGAAGACAACAACGGCCCATACAAGCCACATGCCTTTCCTCATTTGCAATCCTCCTGTAAACAGATAAAGCACACCCAATCAATCCACTGTGTTTGCGAGGATACGAGCGTGTGTACATCCACAGATGCGGCCCCCAATATGGTACTGGTACTGCTTTTCGCCTGAGACTAATGCTACAATATATTCCAACACAGTCAAAATTAATTTACGACACATTCGAAACATCCCGGTCGGGGTACCGCAAACATTGACAGCCCCGGTCTCCGCGCTACTATGGAAACAGGACATACTGACCCACAACCGAAAGGACGTACCATGCTGAAAATCATGAAGCAGTACTCGGTGTATCTCCCCAACAAACCCGGTGAGCTGAAGCGCCTGTTGTTCAAAGTCAAAAAGCTGGATCTGGCAGCGGCGGCCACCTTTGCCTCTCAGGACGGCGCGATTATGCGTCTGGTGCCCCATGATGCCGGCAGCTTTAATTCGGTGCTGAAGCAGAACAACATCACCGCCACAAAGCAGGACGTACTGATGATCAGCGTGGCCAACCGTCCCGGCGGACTGCTGCGAATTTTGGCGAAACTCCAGCAGGCCCACGTAAACGTGGAAGGTCTGTATATCGTGGGCAGCGGCGACACCGCCACCGCAGTGCTGCAAACCAAAGACGCAAAGGCGGCCAAGGCAGCCCTTGAGTAATCCCGCTATATTAATGATGGAAAGAAAAAAAGCCCGGCCAATGGCCGGGCTTTTTCGTATTGATGATGTATTGTCGCCGCAGGATTATTCCGCAGGCTCTTCGTCCACGGGTTCTTCAACCTCGGGCACGGTGATGAAGCCGTAGTAGCGGCCCATCCAGTAGGGCAGCAGATAGGCGCAGCCGTCTTCTTCGTGCAGCCCATTATATCCGCCAACCACGGAATAGGGGTTACCGTTCCATTTAATCATGGGACGTTCATCCACCGGCAGCACGGTGCCGTTCTTTTTGATCAGCCAGCCTTCGTTGGTGTAGTTTTCGTTGAACAGGGTATTGAATTCGATTTCCATAAGGTCGGTACGACCGGAGTTGTCCGCGGTCCAGCGAATCAGGTCGTGGGGATAGTTCCGCAAATGGAACATGGCGCCATCGAAGTCAAATTCCTTTTTGAAGATGCTGCCGTAGACAAAGTTGAACAGGCTGGCCTGTTCCGGCTGCTGCAGCACAAAGCTGTAGATCAGGCTATCATCCAGAACATTGAGGATGTACGGGTCGGTTTCGTTGTGGCCCAGCACATAGTACATCATGTAGGCCATTTCATCGTCAGAGTGATTCTCGAAGCGGCCCTTGGTCATGTCCTGCTGGTGCAGGAAGTAATCCAGATATCCGTGGTTGATGATCAGGTCGTATTTGGCCGCCAGATAGCGGGGGTCTTCCACGATTTTGTAGGCCACCGTCAGGTAGGTGATCATTTCCAGGGCGCGCAGGCCGCTGGAGCCGCCCAGGCCAATGCTTTCCAGGTATTCGGGGTTCCAGTGGCCCCACTTGGTGGATTTGCCGTCAACATCGATAAGCTCGTAGTCGTTCTCGATCAGGTAATCCATGACCCGCTTGACGGTGTCCCGGATTTTGGCTTTGTCATACTCATCGGCACACAGATCCCAGTACACGTCCCAGGCAAAGAAATGACCGTCCATTTCGTCGGGGCTGGTGTCGCCCTTCCACCACCAGACTTTGTCCTTGGAAAGATGCCATTCGCCATAATCGGGTTTTTCCCGCTCAGAGGTTTTGACAATGGAGCGGCTGATAAAACCGTCAATGCCGTTGACTTCTTCAAGGTACAGCATGGCGTGCATGGATTTGCGGGCATTGCCCAAAGCGTCGGTGTCGCCGGTGGCGGCATACCGGAAGGCTTCGGCGCCCACCCAGATGGAGGTCCACAGGCCATCGTTGTCCGTATCCCACAGGAAGTTGGAGGACAAATCGCCTTTGTTTTCCAGATGGCTGTCCGCCACCATGCCGTGGCGGTCGTGGCGCAGTTTGACGACATTGGTGATGTTCTTGGCTTTCTGCTCCAGGGTCATTTCCGTGGTGTAGATGTAGCTGATACCCGCCGGGGTGGCGATGTAGGTGGCCACGCGGTTGCGACCGGCGATTACCCGGGCGTCGTCATTGGGAAGCCAGCGTTCGCTTTGATAGTAATGCCATCCGTCTTCGGCGTCCCAGCGGGCCGCGCCCTTGGCAAAGCCCATCCAGATGACGCCGTCTTCGTCAAAGTTAAAGGCACGGGCATCCAGGCGGGGCAGGGCGTCGTAGCCGTTGCCCGTGGGTTGGCTGTCATCCAGCACAAAGGCATCGCCGCTTGCAGGAATAACCAGCACGCCGGAGGAGGTGCCTACCCATAACTGACCTTCGGGCAGCCAGCGGGCCTTGACCGTCAGCACGTCGGTGTCCGGCAGATCGGCGGCATCGTACAGGGCAAAGGCGGTGGCCCCGGCTTTGACATACAGGCCTTCGGCGGTGGCCACATAGGTGGTGTCGTCGCCAAAGAATTCCACGGCCCGGCAGATTTTGCCGTCAAGCTCTGCCACGGGCTGGGCTTCGGCGGCCAGATTGGCGGTGTCGAGAATATACAGGCCAACGGTGGTGCCGATGTACAGGGTGCTTTCGCCCTGGGCTTTGATGGTCAGGATATTGCCGGTGTCCGCGGGCATGTCGTATACCGTCCAGGCATCGGCAAGGGCTTCTTCGATGTGGATGGAGTTCAGACCCGCCGCCACATGGGCGCCGGTGGTAAAGGCGGATACGGAAATAAAGCCGCCGGTGGGCAGGGTGCCGGTGTTCACCGGAAAGAAGGTGGCTTTGAACTGGCTGTTCATCACGCACAGGCCAAGGTCGGTGGCAATGTACAGCAGGTCGTATTCGTCGTTAAAGCGTTCCAGATGGATGTCACGGATATCATCGCCACAGGCCAGGTTGAACAGGGACGGCTTGAGGTCGAAATGCAGTTCCTGGGTAATGGCTTCATCCAGTACCGAAGGAGGCTCTTCACCCACTTCACGCTCGTAATCCCGATCCCAGTCCAGAGGTTCTACGGACAGGGATACGGTTTCGCCGTCAGCGGAGGTATCGGTGGTGTCGATTACAATGACATAGCTTGCGGCGGACTTGGCTTTGAACACCAGAGTCTCACCTTCACCCTCGCCATAGGCATCGGCGGCGGTGACGCAGTCAAAGGCAATGCCGGGGTTTACGCAGGCGTCCTTGAGAATATAAATGGCCACATCCAGATCCGCCACGGCCTGGGTGCGGATAACCACTTCCTGTTTCTTTTCCATGGAAATGGTGTACTGGGCGTCGGCGCCGCCGTAGGTGGTGCCAAAACATTCCGGTGATACGTCCAGTTTAAGGCCGGAGCTCAGGGTGGCTTCCAGCACAACGCCGTCTTCGCCGGGTTCCACAGTGCCATCAATGGAGGGGCAGGTGGGGCCCGGCCACACTGCGGCGTAGCCTTCGGAACTGTAATCGCATCCTGCGCCGAGAAGGGAGATTATCATTACTGCAACAAGGGCTCCGGCCCCGGCGAAACTATAGGACTTCATGCAATCCTCCGTAAAAGAGTGAGAACAAAATAAAACGTGTATCCGCTTACTGTCATAATCCGTGTTGCCCTATTGGACAATATCAACCCGGGCAGCGGTATAGGTCATGATAAAGGCCCATGCCGCAGAGCCGTCGGACAAGGTGGTTTCGTGAACGGTATTGCCCGCCAGCTTGGAAGCCTGAATAATGGCGTCAAGGCTCTGGTTGATATAGGGAATCATCAGGGCCTGGGCTTCTTCGCGGCTCAGGGCGCCTGCCATGATACCGTTGGTAATGGTGTTGAGTTCGCTGTTGTACACGCCCCGCACCGTGGTTTCCCGCAGGGAAATGATCAACTGGTTGCCCTGGATGGGCAGGGGGATGACAATGTCCGTGGGTTCGGACACAAAGTTGTATTCGTCGGCCCCTTCCTTCTGGTCAATCTCAAAGGCCTGCAGTTGCTGGTTCACCACATAGGTGCCGGCATCATATTCGGCCTGACCCAGCACCGCGTCGTAGGTGTATGAGGTCAGATTCTGGCTCAGGGGAGCATAGAGCATGTTCAGGCTGTTATCGCCGATCATCTGAACAAACTGGGTATTAGCCATGTCCGTAAGATCAAAGGGGTTGCCGCTCACTTCAAAGGCGATTTCCGGTTCAATCCAGGTCAGGGTATCAAAGCGGAAGCCAAAGTTTTCCAGTTCATAGTCCGGCAGTTCCAGTTCAAACTGGTCCGGGTCCGGATCCGGGTCCACGTCGCCGTCTTCAAGACAGGGAGTGCCGGTGCATGTGTAATCGGTGCAGCTTTGGCAGGGCAGACACATGTCATCGCCAACGCAGTCCGCTTCCAGATCGCGGCACACGCCGCCGTAGCACACCTGGGTTGCGGGGTCGCAATCGGCACAGGGATCAACCACATCTTCTTCGGCTTCCACCGGTGTATCAGCGGTGTCCTCGTCCACGGTGTCCGGGGCGTCGCCATCGGGTTCCACCTCGGTTTTGTCGGTATCGCTAACGACATCCTGCTCCGTGACAACGTCTTCCTCGGTGACATCATCGCCATCGGCGGTGTCCTGCTCCGTGGTGTCGCCATCCACCGGGTCGGCGGGGTCGTCGGTGCTGGAGCAACCGTACCATGCAATGGAAAGGGCCATCACCATCATCAGTACCAATGTGGTCCGTTTCATCCTCGTTCTCCTTAGCGTTTTGCTGCTTTACATGGAAACAAGTTCAATAATCCAGATCATGCAGGCAATGGCCACGGGCACATACACAAAGGGATCAACACCGATGCGGGACAGCAGCTCGCGGCTGCGGCGTTTCTCATCGTCCCCGCCATCTGCCAGCAGTTGTTTTGCCAGGCGTTTTGCGCTGCGGTTGTCACCGGTATCAAACAATGACTCCGCACGATCCATGAGATCTTTGCTGTCCATAGCTACCTCTTTACACCTTAACCATGCCTCCGAACGTCATATAATTTAATGTACCTGTGGGGGAATTGCAATGTTTTTAACGGTAAAAGCGGTATTTGCCGTAAAATAAGCCCGTAAAATTACTTCACATCGTCATCTTTTTGCAAAACCCGGGCATCGGACCCCGCTGTGGGAACGCACATCAAAGCCCAAGTCGAAAACGGAATGTACCACCAGCGCCGCTTGCTCACCTCTTCTCATGCCCGGAACACCACCGTTGGGCTGTGCATCGGGCGTCAGAAAAAAAACGGCGGAAAAATTGTATTCCGCTTACACGCAAGCCGCATATGTGTTAGGTTGGCAGTGCGGCCATACAAGCCGTCCGGCAGTTCCGAAAATATTCGGGACCGCGAAGCTGCTCTTTGACAATTGAATAGGCACTACACTTCACAGACAGGTCCACAGCGCCCGGCATTGACGCGGCGCGTCAACTGCTGAAATTAATTGCTAAATACTAACCAGAACATCGTTTTTGCTTCAAAATCCTCGGGACGCACTTTTTAAAACACGGGCCGCGAAGGGTCAAAATTTGCTGTTTCACGGGCCCGCCTCGGGAAATGACGCAGCCAAAAATGGCCTATTATCTATATAAAAACGA
>Ga0070729_10001111_pt1 | contig 44845 bp, 37 predicted proteins | sample tdDd472_FD_66725 | JGI IMG/M metagenome (GOLD analysis project Ga0070729, IMG submission 66725) | Marine sediment microbial communities from the Atlantic coast under amendment with organic carbon and nitrate - tdDd47.2 | ecosystem: Environmental > Aquatic > Marine > Coastal > Sediment | place... | reverse complement strand
GGGCGGCGACGGCTTCGGCACCGCCGCGAACGCCACCGTCGAGGTCTACCTCGGCGGTACGCTCGCGGCGACGTATGGGCCGACCCGCCTGTCGTCGACCGACCAGACGTGGGACGTCGCGACCCTCGACTGGCCGTCCGGCACGCTCACCGAGGACGGTCGGGTCTACGACCTCGGATCCCGTGGCAGCTGCGGCGGGTTCTGAGCCCGTTCACTCGGTGGTCTCTGCGCCGCCTTCGGCGCCGTTGTCGCCTTCGCCTTCGGTCGCAGCGTCCGTGTCGGTGATCACCACCTCGAACGTGGCGGTCTGCGCGCCCCAGCCGATCTCGACGGTGACCTCGCCCGCGGCGCCCGTGGTCCACACCAGCGTGCGGCCGTTCTCGAGCATGCGCGCCAGATCGGCCTGGTCTTCTTCGTCGGTGACGAGGTCCGTCCAGTCGTACGGCGTCAGCAGGGCTTCGTCGCCCTCGGTGACCGTCATCGTGATTGCGTCGCCGGCCCCCGCGATCCACGCACCGTCGGCCGTCCAGGCGGCGAGGTGCAGTACGTAGAGCTCGCGATCGGCGGGGATCTCGAGGGTGCCGCCGCCGTCGACGACGATCTCGGCTTCGATGTCGGCGAGGCCCAGCTGTGCGACATCGTCCATGGTCACCACGGCGAATGGCAGGCCCTCGCCGAGCCCGGCGTCGAGGGTGCCGGTGCCGGCGGCGTCACCGGACCGCAGCGTGATCGCGTCGCCCATGCGGCTCGCGGTGCGGGACGTGATCTCGGCGAGCGCTTCGTCCTCGGACGTCACCGACCACTGCAGGCCTCCGTACCCGGTCATCTCGTCGCCATCGGCGTCGAACCGCCGCGCGCGGACGTCGACCGGCGCGTCGGGCAGCAGCGCCACCCCGTCGGCCCACATCGACGCCGGCGGCGCGAAGAGCGACGAGAACGGCGTCCACCGCAGCTCGGCCGACGCGGCGTCGCCGGTGGTGATCGTGAACCGGTCGTCGCCGCACTGGGACTGGACCTCGATGGTCGCCGTGCCCGGGGCGATCGCGTCGACGAGCACGAGGTCGCCGAGCCCGTCGTCCGTGCCGAGGCGCACGTCGACCACCGCGTCGTCCTGCGTGGCTACGGCTACGAGGTTCGCCGAGCTGCCGTCGTCGCAACGGGCGTGCACGGGCAGCGTGGCGCCGACCGCGACGGTGCGCGCGAGGGTGCGGTCCGTGCGGTCCTCGAGCCCCGACGTCTCGTCGCTGAACGAGAGGTTGCCGAGCTCGCCATCCGTCGTCTCGAAGCAGCCAACGAGGGACGTGGCGGCGAGGGCGAGGGCAGCGCAGGTGAGGGTGTGCGTCGAGTTCATGACGGCTCCGGGGTCAGGGGCGCAGGGGCGCGGTGGGGTCAGGGCAGGTGGGCGACGAACCGCGCGTCCGAGGGTTGGACGTCGGCCGAGGGCAGAACATGCAATGTGAGCTGGTGGCGCCGCCCGTCGGACACGACGTCGACGAGGGTCAGCGCGGGGACGCCGGCGTGCAGCGTGACGGTGGCGCCGTCGATCGTGCCGACGTGCACGACGTCGTCGGCGCCGCCGGGGATCTCGACGGCGTCGATGGTCTGTGCGCCGCTGAGGCTCAGGTGAACGAGCCCGCCGCTGTGCACGGTGACGCGGTCGCCGTCGCGGACGGGCATCGTGTCGACGGCGTGGGGCGCGCCGGTCGCTGACCCGTCGTCGGTCAGCGCGCAGGCGACGAGGGCGGCGGTGAGCGCAGCGGCGATCGAGACGAGCCGGGATCGGACGGCGGGACGCATCGGCGAATCCGTGTGAGGTTCGCCGCCGAGGTGTTGCCAGGACCGTGCCAGCGTCGCGCCGTCGCCTCGCCGATGCCGTGCTCACCGGCCTCGTCGGCGCATCGCGACGGCGCTCGGGCCGACGACGGATGCACGGGCGAGGCGCCGACGCGCGAGGCGTCCGACATTGCTGTCAGTCGGTGGACGAAGCCTCATCCACCTCGGCTGCGCGGGTGGCCTTGAGGTCGAGCAGCGCCCGGGTCACGGCAGCGACGTCCTCGCGACGGGCGGCCAGATCGGCTTCCATCGGCGCGTGATCGTCGGACCGCGACGCCCGCTCGGTGCGCACGCGATCGAGCGCCTCCATGATCTGGCGGTACAGGCGATCGCCGGCGTTCTCGACGAACTGGCCGAGCTTGTCGCGGAAGTCCGCGACGATCTCGTCCATCTCCTTCGTCAGCGTTTCACCGGCCTTCTGCACGGCCTCGAGCCCCTGCTCGCGGGCCTTCTCGCGGATCGTGTCCTCGACCCGGTCCTTCATGACGAAGGCGAGGATCGGCGCCGACAGGGTCAACAGCCCGCCGACGAGCAGGTTGCTGAACGCGAGAAAGGTCACGCCCAGCGCGCCGAGCGCGAACACGCCGACGTCGTACCCGAAGGTGTCGACCTCGAGGTTGATGTCCCGCGACGGCACGCCGAGGTCGTCCTCGACCTCCTGCATGACCTCGCGCAGGTTGCGGTTCGTGATCGAGATGATCTCCTCGGCGAGCAGCTCGAGCTTCATCGCGACGTGCGTGCCCTCGGCTTCGAGGAAGTCCTTGAACGTGTCGTGCACGAAGTCGGGCAGGTACCGCTTGATGTCGTCCGTCGACGCCTTGTCGATCTCGCGGGGCAGGGCGGCGCTGAACTCGCGCACGAAGGTCTCGATGTTGTCGCGGGCCGCCGCGGCGATGTCGCTGGTGCGGTCTTCGATCAACGCGATGTTCGACGACACCATCTGGCGGCTCTTCGACAGCCGCTCGCGCACGGACTCGATGCGCTTGTCGAGCTCGTGGGTTTCGAGGCGCATCGCGCTCTGTTCGATCGCGAGGTTCTGATCGAGCAGCGCCGAGAGCCGCATGCCGGTGCGTAGGGCGCCGTCGACGACGATCGCGTCCTGCTGCTCGTCGAGGTAGCTCGTGATCGCCGCGCGGAACGCGTCGAAGCCCTCGTCGCCGCCGTGCACCGCGCGCCGCGCGCTGACCGGGAAGATCGGCACGTCCCCGATCAGTTCGCCGAGCCGGGCCTTCACGTGCGTCAGGATCTCGGCGAGCTCGTCCTCGCTGAGGGCGTCGACCTTGCCGATGACGAAGAAGAGCCGGTCGAGCGCGTTGCGCAGCAGGCGGTCCTGGATGAACGTGATCTCGGATCGCTTGAGGGCCTGGGTCGCGTCCAGCACGTACACCACGACGTCCGCGCGGGGGACGTACCCGTACGTGATCTCGACCTTCTGCTGCGAGATGTCGTTGACGCCGGGGGTGTCGACGACGGTGAGGCCCTTCGACAGCATCGGGCTGGCGACCTCGATCTCGACGAAGCGCAGGTCGTCCGGGGCGTCGTTGACGATCAGGTCGCGCAGCTGGTGCGTGTCGACCTCGTCCACCCGCTCGTCGCGCACGACGCGGGCCGGCCCGTCGCCGTGGCGGATGTGCGTGATGACGCTGGTCGTCGGGGTGATGCCGGTCGGCAGCACGGACTCGCCGAGCAGCGCGTTGATCGTCGTCGACTTGCCGTGGTTGAACTCGCCGAGCACGACCATCGACATGCGGCCCTCGCGCAACGCCGGCAGGCGCTCGTCGCGGATCTCGCGGGCGAGGGAGTGCATCCCGACCGCGTCGCCGATGTCGGCAAGGCGTTCGAGGTGGTCGGCGATCGCGGCGATCGATTCGGTGGTCATCGGGGCTCCAGCGTCGGGGCGGTCGAGGTGAACGAACGGGTCGGGGTCAGAGGACCCGCACGACCTGCTCGACCTCCTTGTCGATCTCGGTCAGCGGGCGACCGCCCGGCTCCCCGATGAGGTTCTTGTAGTAGTCCGACTCGGCGAAGAGCTGCAGCGCACGCAGCCGCTTCGGCAGGTACGGGTGGCTCTCGAAGAACTCGCTGACGCGCCCGAAGCCCTGCCGGATGTCGTCGATCTGGCCGAGGTACGCCTCGATGTCGATCTGGTCGGCGAGGTTCTGCGTGCCCACGGCGAGCTTCACGATCGTCTTCGTCGCCACCTCCATGTCGCGGCAGCAGATCAGCCCGGCGCGGTCGCAGGTGATCTCGGCCTGCCGGCTCCACGCGCGCAGGGCGATCGTGGCGGGCGTGACGATCCAGCGCACGAAGACGCCGGTCATGTTCGTCAGAAAGTTCAGCGCCGTGCCATAGGTCACGTGGCTGTTCTGGATGTGCCCGCACTCGTGGCCGATCACGAAACGCAGCTCGTCGTCGGTCAGCCGCTCGACGGTGGCCGACGGGATCATGATGAAGCTGTCGTTGTCGGTGCCGTACGTCCCGGCGTTGATCCGCGAAAAGTCCTGCGTGACGTAGGTCGTCGGCACGGGGACGTGCAGCTCGCGGGCGCAGCTGGCGACGACGTCGTGCAGCCGCGGGAACTGTCGCGGCGTGACGCGCACCGACCGGCCCAGAATGTCGCTGCGGGCCCACGCCTTGAAGGCGCGGACGGACGCCTCGGCGGCGAGCCGGACCGGCTTCGCGAAGGTCAGGGTGCGCAGCACGCGCAGGTCGGCGGCGAACGCGTACTCCCCAAACCCGCCCCGCTCGGTGCGGCGTGAGTTGGGGTTCTTGCGGACGTCGACGTAGCGCTGGAAGTCGAAGCGAGACATGGCCCCTCGGGGTCGAGTGCGCCCGCCACGCGGGTTCGACGCGACGGGTGCCCGAAGAGTATGCCCGCGAAGCGGTGGGTCAAAGGGTGGCGACGGTCGCGGTCAGCTGGACGCCGACTCGTCGCCCGTGCGCCACGTCTTCACGAGGAAGAACACACCGCCCACCACGATGCTCAACAGCGCGAGGTAGAGCGCCGGATAGTACCAGTAGCTCTTCGGCGCGGTGTCCGCGAGCAGCAGGTAGGCGTTCTGGCAGTCGGTGCGGTCGCCGACCCGCTCGGCGAGCTCCTCGTCGGTCGGCCGCCGTCCGTTCTCGTCCATGAACTCGAGCTCGACGCGGCCCCGCAGGTTGTTGTGGTACGCCTGCAGCTCGGGCGACGGGTCGAACCCGCAGAACCAGGTGCGCGAGAAGTTCGAGTAGTACGTCACGACCGTGTGGTACCGCGACGGCAGGTCCTCGAACGCGAGCAGGCGCCCGGACCCGGCGTGCATGTCCTGCAGGCTCTGGGTCGCGCGATCGGGCATCTCCGGCACGTTGCGCAGGATGCGCGGCCGGTCGTCGACGTTCTCGGCTTCGACGAAGATGTGCGCGCCGATCAGCTTGTAGAACGTCTTCTCGCGGGCGCCGGAGCGGCCCTCGATGAGGCCCTCGATGTGCACGAAGCGGTTCGACGGCAGCACGAGCCGGCCGTCCTGCATGAGGTCGTCGTCGAGGCGGATCTCTTCGGCGCGACCGAGGTCGAGGGCCTCGGACGGCGACAGGAAGTACTGCAGCTCGGTGACGTACTGGGTCGCCAGCCACCCGGCGAGCAGGGTGACGACGATGAGGACGATCGGCTGCGCGAAGATCGGGTTGCGCGGCTTGAGCTTCTCGAGCTCCGGATCGACCCAGTCCTCGGGCACGGGGGTACCCGCCCCCTGGCGCACGTCGTCGAAGAACTCGTGCGCGAACGGGTCAGCTCCACTGGACGCAGCGCCGTCATCGGACGTGGCGTCGGCCCCTTCGGCGGGGTCGACCGTCTCGTCGACGGGCTCGTCGTTCGGCGTGTCACGCTCGTCGGTCAACGGGGTCCTCCCGCAGGGTTCGGGCCCGGACGCGAAGCCGCGCGCCGCCGGGTTGGCGCCGGGCGGCCGAAACCGGGCTGTCGGATGCCATACACCACGCGGTCGGGGTTCGCCACCCGACGTGCGGACTCAGTACCGGGACCGGTGCCGCTCCTTTGCCGGCAGCACCTCGAGGCACGTGGTCCACCACCCGGACAGGATCGTCTCGGCGAAGAGCTCCGGCAGCCCTTCGGCGCGCATCTGTCGAGCGAGGCGTTCGTGGTCATAGGCGACGGGGATCTGCTGCCAGGAGAGGGGCGCGCCGGTGTCGGAGGCACGCACGAGCGTGTACCAGACCTCGGTGCGGCCATCGTTCGCGGGTCGACCGATGGCTCCCACGTTGATGACAACCCGACCGGACGGGAGTTCCCGCGACCAGTGCAGCCCGGTGTGCGTGACGAAGAGCACGTCGGTCTCGTGCGCGGCCAGCAGGTGGTCGAGAAAGGCGTCGCCGCTCGTCGAATCCCAGAGAAACTCGTTCACCCGCCGCGGCGACCCGTGGGCGTAGAGCACCTTGCGCCCGGCCAGCTCGTCCCGCCCCGATGGCGGCAGGTCGCGCAACCACGCCCGCCCGTCCGCCGACGTGTTGGCGAGGGTGTAGTCGTAGCTGATCTGCGCGTAGTGGTTGTCGCGCGGGTCGGTGTAGCCGCACTGGCAGTCGTCGAGCTCGTTGCCGATCGAGTCGTCGTAGTTGCCCTGGATGCAGCGCACGTCGTTGTCGATCAGCGGGGCGAACACCCGGTCCGGGTGCGGCCCGAAGCCGCCCATGTCGCCGAGGCACACGAGCTCGTCGGCGCCGCGCCGGCGGGCGTCCGCGATCACCGCCTCGAGGGCCAGCGCGTTGTTGTACACGCCGCCGAACACGGCGACGATCCGATCGGCAGCCATGCGGGCCTCAGGTGCGGCAGGTGACGCCTTCGACGTGGCAGGTCCAGCACGCTGGATGCGACAGGGCGATCGGCTTCATCGCGTCGGCGAGGGTGTCGCCCATGCGGGCCTCGTCGACCTCGACGAGGATCGGGCACGGGTACGCGCCCTTCGCCGTGACCATGCGGCAGGTCGAGCACTGCAGCGCTTCGGCCTCGCCCTCGACGAGGTCCGACTCCACGAGGCGTTCGTGGCTCTCGTAGCCGCCGCCGCGGCGCTCTTCGCGCCCGATGCGAAACGGCGCGAGGAACTTCATGCGCGGCTTCGTCAGCCCGAGCCCGACGAGCAGGTCGCGAAACGCCTCGCGCCCCGCCTCGGTCGCGCCCTCGACCTCGGTGACCGTCAGCACCGGGTTCAGCCCGGCCTCGGCGAGGTTGCGCACGCCCTCGACGATCTGATCGAAGGTGCCGCGGCCGCGGATCGGGTCGTTCTGCGCCGGGGTCGTGCCGTCGAGCGAGACCCGCAGGTCGAACGAGTACCGCGAGGCGTCGAAGATCTCGCGCAGGCGGGTGGCCGATTTCTTGTCGATCAGCACACCGTTCGTCAGGATCGAGAGTGGGCCGTGATCGAGGCACAACGCGATCATCTCGTAGATGTCGGGGTGCATGAACGGTTCGCCGCCCGTGAAGTAGAACTCCCGCACGCCGTGCTCGACGGCCTCTGTCACGGCGTCTCGCACCTGGTCGAGCGTCATGAAGGGGTGACTGAAGTTCTTCGGCCCGCACGTGATGAAGCAGTGTCTGCACGCGAGGTTGCACACCGTGCCGGTGACCTGGAGCCACAGGGTGTCGAGCGACGCGAGGGGCAGCACGGGCGCCGGCCCCGTTCGGTCGGCGCGGGCGAGCTGCACGAGGTCGTCGAGTTGAAGCGGCTGCATGGCAGTGCGGTTCGAGGGGCCGAGTCGAGGGACCATGGGCCACCTCGTCGGCGGTGGCAAGGGCACGCGGTCGCCCGAAAGGGCATCGCCGTGGTCCTCTTCGCGATGCTGCTCGTGGGTGCGGGGTTTCGTGAAATGCCCCGGATGCAGGTGCTGCACGCGCCGGCGATGGACCTCGACGCCCACCCGGTGCTGCGGCCCGGCGTCGCGTCGGTGTACGATGCGGTGGCGGCGGCGGACGCTGAGCTCGCGGCGGCGCAGACCCGACGTGGCGACCTCTTCGCAGGGATGCCGACCGTCGCGGTCGTGCAGGATGTTGCCCGCCGCGCCGAGTCCGGTCGGTGCCGCGCGGCGGACCTCGACCATGTGCGCGGCGCTGCGCGGCTGCTGCCCGCTGCGACGGACCGGCAGCGCGGCGCGCTGGCCTTCGTCGAGGCCGAGGTGCTGCGCTGCCTCGGCGACGAGACGGCGGCGGTCGAGGCGTGGCAGCGTGCGACCGCGAACCATCGCCTGCGCCCCGTCGTCGCCGCGCGCCTCTTCGTCGCCGACGAGGTCGCCGCGTCGGCGCGGTGGACGGATCCGCACCGCCCCGGCGCGGGCGCCATCGCAGCCTGGCCTCGCCTCGCCGCGTCGATGACGCAGAGCCAGCGGCGCGCTGCGCTCGACCTGCTCGCGCGGGCCCGCCCCGCCGACTGGCTGCGACCGCGCATCGAGGCGGCGCGGCACGCGCTGCTCGCGGTCGACGATCCGCGGGGCGCCGCGGTGGCTCGCGTCGAGTGGCTGATCGAGCATCCCCACCACGCGCGGTGGCGGTCGCGACTGGACGCGCTGCTCGCGGACCCCGAGGGCGCGGAGGTCGCCGCGACGTCGCCGCGCCTGCACGACGCGCTCTTCGTGCGCGCCGAGAGGGTCGCGCGCGCCGGACGCCGCACCGAGGGCCGAGGTCTCGTGCGCTTCGCCATCCAGCAGGGCTGGCTCGACGCCGCGGACGAACGCGCGATGGACGAGTGGCTCGGGGCCCTCGTCGACCTCGGCAGCGCTAGACGCGAGGACCGCGGGCGGGATCGCCTCGAAGCAGTCGCGCGGGGCGGCGGGCGTGCCGCCGTCGAGGCCGCGTGGTCGCTGATCGGCGACGCGCGGCGCGAGGACCGCGACCGCGAGGCGCTGGACCGCATCGGTCGTCTGAACCAGCGGCGGGTCGGCGTGCGCACCGCGGAGCTGCTCGACGCCTGCATCATCCTCGCCGGGCACCTCGGGGATCTCGAGGTCCAGCGGTCGTGCTTCGACCTGCGGACCCTGCGCGCCGCGACGCCGGACGAGCTGGCGACGCTGGCCGTCGACGTTGTGGTCGACCACCTCGCCGTCCGCGACGTGCGGGACGCGCGGCAGCTGCTCGACGCATGGGCCGACGCGCCGTGGTACCGATCGCTGCCCGACCCCGAGCGTGCGCGGCTGACCTACTGGTCGGGGCGGGTGGCGTGGGAGTCCGGGGCCGGCGACGAGGCCGTCGCGGCGTGGCGCGAGGTACGCGACCGGATCCCCCTCTCGTACGAGGGTGTCCTCGCCGACGCGTGGCTCGAGCGGGCGGGGGAGGCGCCGCGCCTGCGGGCGCTGCTGCGCGAAGCGTTCGCGCCCGACGGCGGCGCGGCGGCCCTCGATCGGCACGCCCTCGCCGGGCTCGAGCTGCTGCAGCTCGGCTTCGACGACCTCGCGCGCACCGAGCTCGCCTGGCAGTCCCAGCTGCTCGGCGACGGCACCCCCGTCGCCGGCGCGGCTGCGGCGGCGTGGATGGGGTCCCGGGGCGAACGCGGCGCCGCCATCTGGACGATCGGCCGCCAGGCCGAGCCGGACCGCTGGACCCGCGACGAGGTCGTCGACGTGCCGGCGGCCGGGTGGCGGGCCGGCTGGCCCCTCGAGCAGCTGCGGCCGCTGCGTGCGGCGAGCTACGCGTCCGGGCAGCCCACCTCGCGCCTGCTCGCGTTCGCCCGACGCGAGTCGGCGTTCGCGACGACGGCGGTGTCCGGCGCGGGGGCGCGCGGGCTGATGCAGCTGCTGCCCGAGACCGCCCGGATCCAGGCGCGGGACGTCGCGGACATCGAGCGGGTGACCCGCCGCGACCTCGACGATCCGTGGATCAACGCGCGGCTCGGCGCGCAGATGCTCGTGGCGATGAGCGCACGATACGGGGGGTGCGTCGAGCTGATGGCGGCCGCCTACAGCGCCGGGCCCGGCCGGGCCGACGACTGGATCGAGCGCACGCCCTGGGGCTACAACGACGTATGGACCGAGCGGATCCCGTACCCGGTCGTGCGCGACTACGCCCGCGAGGTCGTTGTCAGCGAGGCGATCTATGCCGCGCTGCTCGACGAGCCGGTCCGGTCGCCGCTGTGCGTATTGCCCGGGGCGCCGTGAGCCGTGCGCGCCGGTGAGTCAGCGAGTCAGCGGGTCAGCGGGTCACGCCATTGAGGCGCTCGACCTGCTGGCGGAGGGTCGCTGCCGTCACGCCGCCGGGACCCTCGAACGCCGGATCGAGGTGCAGCGCCATCGAGAAGGCGTCGCGGATCTCGGCAAGCGTCTCGGTGCTGGGGTCCTCGCCCTGGCCGAGGATGAAGCCGAGGATGAACCACGCTTGCGCGTCCGTCGGGCGTGCGTCCACGCTGATGCGCGCCTGGGCGAGCGCCGACGTCTCGAGTCCGAGGCGCTGGTACAGCCACGCGAGCCGCGGCCGAAGCGCGCTCGCCTCGCCCTCGGACTCGACGACGCGCAGGTAGGCGTCGGCGAGCTCGGCCGTCGCCCCGTCGAGGAAGAACACCAGCTCGACCTCGTTGAGCACCGCCGGCGGGGGGGTCGCCGCGAAGAATCCGTCGCCCTGGTCGCGGATCTGACCGAGCAGCTCGAGGTGCCGCGCCGAGGGCTCGACCGCGTCCGTGGACCACGGCTGCAGGGCGAGCGCCGGATCGGTCGGCAACGTCGGTCGCCCGTCGATCCGCACCTCGGCAACGTGCCCCGAGCGGGGCTGGGACGGGGCGCAGGCGCCGATCAGGGCGGCCAGGGTCGCGATGGCGGGGAGGGTCAGGCGCACGACTCTTCGGGGACGAACAGCGGGTCGGACAGGCGCTCGGGCGCCGGCCAGTCGCCGGCGAGCGATGCGACGGTACGTCCGAGGGTCGGATGACGCCAGTCGGGATCGACCTCGGCCAGCGGATGCAGCACGAACGGGCGCTCGTGCAGGCGGGGGTGCGGCAGGGTCAGGCGCGGGTGCTCGACCACCTGATCGTCGAGGGCGAGCAGGTCGAGATCGAGGGTTCGGGGCCCGAAGCGGATCGAGCGGTCGCGTCCGGCGGATCGCTCGATGGACTGCAGCACGTCGAGCAGGGGAAGGGCGTCGAGGTCCGTCTCGAGCACGAGGCACGCGTTCAGAAAGCTCGGCTGATCGACGACGTACATCGGCGCGGTGTCCCACACGCTCGACGTCGCAACGACACGACCGTGGTGGGCGAGCGCCTCGACCGCGCCACGGAGGTATCCGAGGCGGTCGCCGAGGTTCGATCCGAGAGCGACGAGCGCGCGCATGGAGCCTCCGTGAATCCCGGTGCGCAGCGAGGGCGCGACGTACCCCGCAGGCCGCATCTGCGCAACCATCCGCCGCAAAGCGCGCAGAAACGGCGCGGAAAAATGCACCGGGTCGTGTTGACCCGACCCGATGGTGTCGATAGTTTGCTGAGTGACTGCGCAGCGGTCGAACCGGTCACCCGATGGGTCGGGCATGGGAAGCACACCCCGTCGCTATGAACCGGAGACGCTCGCATGCAGCTGTCGTACATCGAGTTCGATGATCGCCTCGACGCGATCCTGACCGCGGAGCAGAACGCCCCCCAGCGGGTGCGGAATGACTTCAGCCGGCGGTTCATGCTCGGATGGCTCTACCACGAGCTGAGTCTCGAGGGTGTCATCCTCGACGAGCATGATCTGTCCCGCGCGCTGTCGGGTCGCGAAGGGCGCGACTACTGTGATGGCGTGTTGCTCGACACGATCCGGTACACGCGCATGGCGTTCCAGCGTCTGCGCAACGCCGCCGTGCGTCGCGAACGCCTGACGAAGGGCCTGCTCGACGAGCTGCACGCGATGCTGCACGGCGGGCCGGTGAAGGACGCGCACCGCACGGACAGCGGCGCCACCGAACAGTACAAGCACGACGTGATCGCGCCCGAACGCATCGAAGAGGAGCTGCAGTCGCTGCTCTTCGATCTCGACGGGCGCGACTGGATCCACCACCCGATCGAGCGGGCCGTCCGCGCGCACTATCGGATGACGCGAATCTGGCCGTACAACCAGCGGGGCGGGATGCTTGCCCGGATGGTGCAGCATCACGTGCTGCTGTCGAACGGGTACCCGCCGGCGCTGATCCACGCGTGCGACCGGCAGAAGTACTACCACGCGCTGCACTACGACATCCGACGGCTGCACAGCGTCGTGGTCGGCGCGATGCGGGGCCAGGTCGAGCTGCGCGAGCGCATCTTCGCGCGGTACCGCCAGACCGGCCGCCAGATGGCGGTCGGCGCCTGACCCGGCGGGCGCGCTGCCCACGCGACACATGGTTTCGAGCGACAAAGTGAGCGCGGTCCCGAATCCCGGGGGCGCGCTCACGCATATTGAAGGGCAAGGGTCACGCGATGCTATGCTGGCGTGACCCCCCGTCGCCTGGCACCCGCGCGTGCCGCGTCGAGATTGCAGGGGCCGGCGACCGGTCTGCTTCTGCCGACGGCACGCCGCACCCCACACGGGAGTCTCTCATGCCCTCTGCCGAACTCGCCATCGATCGCCCCGCCTTTCGCGGGGAGCCCGGGGACCGCGTCACCTTCGCGTCCGGGCTCCAGGTCGAGATCGTCGCGCGCGCCCAGCTGCCGACGCGACACGGCCACTTCGAGATGATCGCCTTCGAGAACAATCAGGACGGTCAGGACCACGTCGTGTTCGTGCACGGCGACGTCGTCGGCCGTCGGGCCGTACCGGCGCGCGTGCACTCCGAGTGCCTGACCGGGGACGTCTTCGGCAGCATCAAGTGCGACTGCCGCGCCCAGCTCGAGGCCGCGATCGAAGGGATCGCCGCCGAAGAGTGCGGCATGATCCTGTACATGCGGCAGGAGGGTCGCGGCATCGGGCTGGCGAACAAGATCCGCGCGTACAGCCTGCAGGACCGCGGCTTCGACACCGTCGAGGCGAACCTGCACCTCGGGTTCGACGACGACCTGCGTCGGTACGACGTCGCCGCGGCGATGGTGCACCTGATGGGCGTCGAGTCCGTGCACCTGATGACGAACAACCCGCGCAAGGTCGCCGGGCTGCGCGACCACGGGGTGCTCGTCGAGTCGCGGAGCGCGATCGAGACCGAGCCCACCGAGTTCAACCGGTTCTACCTGCTCACCAAGAAGCAGAAGTCCGGTCACCTGCTCGAGCGCGTCAACGAGAGCTGACGCCGGCCCGGCGTTCGCGGATCGCGCGGACGACGACGGTCGCCACACCGAGGGTGCTGGCGATCGGCACGCAGAGGGCCAGCAGCGCCAGCCATTCGGCGCCCGGGGGATGGGAGCACGCGAGCAGGCCGTTCCACGCGCCGTGCACGGCCCATGCGGCCACCACGCCGCCGAACGGCGCGGCCCAGCGCACGTCGCGGCGCCCGTGGTGCCACGCGGCGCCGAGGTAGGCGCCGAGCGCAGCGGACGCGGTCCCGTGGATCCACGTCGACAGGCCGATGCGGATGCGGATCGAGCTCCACCATGCGTCCGAGCCCTCGTTGGCGAAGGCCGCGAGGAAGTAGAACCAGTTCTCGACGGCGGCGAACCCGGTGCCCGCGGCGACGCCGAGGATCACGCCGTCGAGGGGCGTCCGGATCCGCCCGACGGCGAAGAGCGCGATGAGCAGGAGGCCCTTGCCGACCTCTTCGCTGAGGGCGACCGCGACGGCGTCGCGCAGCAGACGCACCCCGAGGCCATTGGACAGCGGCGTGAGCAGCGCCTCGATGCCCGGGGTCACGGCGAGGCCGAACACGACGCCGCCGAGGGCGCCGACCAGCAGGCAGATCGGGTAGAGCGCCGGCGAGTGCGTGAGCACCGAGCGGTCGTTCGGGTCCGACGGGGTCGTGCCCGTGCGCGACACCCACAGCCGCAGCGCGTACCCGACGAGGATCGGGAAGAGCGCGAACACGAAGGTGAGCCCGAGGATCCCGTTCATGCCGGGGGGCCCGGGGCGCGCGCGATCATTGCGCGCCGTGCAGACGCGTGAGGGCTTCGCGGGCGCGATCGGCGGCGGCGCCGGTGCTGCGGATGCGGACGACGCGCTCCCAGGCCTCGATGGCGCCGGACGTGTCGCCGGTGCGCTCGCGGGCGGCGGCGAGGCCGACCCACGCTGGCTGGTACCGCTCGTTCTGTCGCGTGGCGCGTTCGTAGCGTGCCGCCGCGAGGTCGGATCGGCCCATTGCCTCGTAGGCCCGGGCGACGCCGACGTGCGCTTCGGCGCTGTTCGACTGATCGGCGGCGGTACTGAACGCCTCGAGCGCACCGGACGGATCCGTCGACAGCAGCTCGTTGCCTCGTGCCATCAAGCCGTCATACCCGCTCGCTGCCGGGGTCGGCGTGGGAGCCGCGGCGGCGGGGCGGGGCGTCGGCGTTGGTGTCGGCGCAGCGGCCGCCGGGGTCGGGGTCGGTGTGGGCGTCGGCGCGTCGGCTTCGGCGACCTCGGTGGCGGGCTCCGTGTCGTCCGCCGCGGCTGCGTCGTCGTCCGTCGTGGGTTCACCATTGGCGTCCGCTTCGGCGACGGCGTCGCCGGAGCCTTCGCCGGCGGCGGCCACGGCGTCGTCCGTGTCCCCGGATCCCTCGGTCGGGGCCGCTTCGCTCGCCGCCTCGTCAGCGGTGGGCGCCTCGTCATCGAGGTCGGCCTCGGCCACGGCACCGGCTGTGGTCGGATCGTCGTCCGGAGGGGTGCCCCCGAGCCCGACGAGGTCCGGCCGCAGAAACACGACGGCGAGGACCGCGCCCAGCGCGACGAGCGCGACCGGGCCGAGGACACCGCCGATCCCGCGCCCGGGGCGCAGGCCCGAGGCGGCTTCCCACTCGCCGCTCATGGCGAGGTCGTCACCCGCGGGCGTATCGTTCGCGCCGACGGCCACGCCGCCGATGGACCACGCGGTCTCGCGGGCGCTCTTCGTCTCGCCGATCGACCAGTCGTCCTTCGACGCCGGTGCGGCCTTCGTGTCCGCGGCGGGTGCAGCCGGTGCAGGCGGTGGCCCCGTCGACGGGACGGCGGGCTTCGCACCCGTGCGTCGACGGACCTCGTCCTTCTGGATCGCGCCGTCGGTGCGGCCGGCGAGGCCCATCATCGGGGTGCGGGCGGACCGACGCTCCGGCGCGCGGCCGTGCGACCCGGTGGGGACCTGCACGGGGCCGGAGCCCTCGGTGCCGCTGTCCGTAGCGGCCGGCGCGTCCGGGATGTGCGGTGCGGCGTGTCCCGGCGTGGTGGTCGTCGCGCGCTGCAGCCGGGTCGGGCCGGAGTCCGTGGCACCGGACAGGGTCTGCCCGGTAACCGCCGCCTCGGGATCGAGCGGCGACACGGCGAACGAGCGCGCGTGCATCGACTGCGTGGCGCCGGGATCGGACGGCACGGTCGGCACAGCCGCGCCGGCGCCGCCGAGGGTCTGGCGCCGGGGTCGCGTCTCGGCTGCGACCTTGAAGAAGGGCTCGAGCTCGGCGACCTCGTCGAGTCGCTTCCAGTGCGTGCCGGACCGCGAGAGCAGGTCGCCGGGCGCGAACTGGCGCTCGACGACGGCGCGCTGCACGTCCCCGAGGTCGGGCACGGGCACCATCTCGCCGGTCATCGCACGGCGCACGAACCACCCGGTCGACGCCGCGGCGCCGACCGTCTTGCGCACCCGAAACGCCTGACTGCAGGCGGAGCAACGCAGGTGGATCCCCTCTTCGGGGATGAGGTTCTCGTCAAACTCGTACAGGGTCGAGCAGGACGGACAGCGGATGTCCATGACCGCGTGCTCTCTCGACGTCAGGGCGAGGCGGCCGAGCCTTCGCTCGGTGCGTCGGGGTTGCAGCGTCCACGCGCCTCTTCGGCCTGTCGCGCCTGGCCGATCTCGTCGTAGAGGTCGGCGATGCGGCAGTGGAGCTCGAGATTCTCGGGGTCGAGGAACGCCGCGCGCTCCAGGGAGCCGATCGCGACCGGGATCTCGCCGCGCTCGTAGGCGGCCGCAGCGTCGGCCAGGACGCGACGCAGCTCACGCTCCTGCGGGGTGAGCTGGGAGTTCGGGTCCGGCTCGTTCGACACCGTCGGGCGATCCTGCACGACCGGGTTGCTGTCGAGCGGGTTCGTGGTCGGCAGCGGCGGCTCGTACTCGGGCTCCGGCGGCGCCGGGTTGAGGACGGACGTCATGTCGACCACGCCGGCCATCTGCAACGCGGCGATCGCGAAGAGCGGCAGCACGACGAGGGCGAGGATGCCGATGAGCTTCGTGCCGCGGGTCTCGGGCTCGGGGGCCTTGACCATGTCGAACGACGCAGGGGCCTCCTGCTTCGCCATCTTGCCGGTGTTGCGCGCCTTTCGCGCCTGCTCGAGGCGGGCCTGCGCACGCTCGCGCATGCTCTCGGCAGTCGGCATCGACGAGGCGTCCTTCTTGCGTTCGGCGGCTTCGGCCGCGGCGAGGGCCTCGCTCAGGCTCTTTCCGCCGGATGCAGCAGTCAGGGCGGCCATGCCCATGACCGTCTTGCGGCCGGTTGCCTCGACGGCGGACAGCTCGGGGAAGTTCGACAGCGCGTGCCACGAACTGCCACCGTCGCGCGACGCCTGCAGACCGTCGTGCGAATCGCGGGCGGCGAGCCAGCGGCGAAGCTGCTCGATGTCGGTGAAGTCGTAGACGAGCCCGACCGCGTTGCGCAGCTTCCACTCGTCGCCGTCGTCGTCCCCACCGCCGTCGCGGGTCGGCGGGGGGCTCGACGCAGCAGCCGCGGCGAATGCCGCAGCGGCGGGCGGCGCAACGGCGGCCGGCTCGGGCGCAGGTGTCGGCGTGGCGGGCGCGGCGGCCGGCGCTGCAGCAGCCGGTGCCGGAGCAGCCGGTGCCGGTGCCGGGGCAGGCGCCGCCGCGGGCTCGGGCGTACCGTCGGGGGACACGAAAAAGACGTGCGCGCAGTTCGGGCACTTGATGTTGCCGCCACCCTTCGGGAGCTTCTCCTCCCGGATGCGGTATCGCGACTGACAGGACGGGCACTCGATGATCATCGTGTCTCGTCGGGCGGCAGGGGGACCGGCTGGGCCGGCACGGGCGAGGGCCCACGGCCGTGTTCACGGACGCGCAGGCTCGTCATGCAACCTGTTCATGGTGGCGGCATGACCGAACGTGTCAACTTCGCGGCGCGCGGCGTCGACCTGCGCCGTCTCTCAGAAGGTGGAGCCCCACGCGAGCGGGCGCAAGGCGGCGGCGATCTGCGTCGACCAGGGCAGCGCGCCGTCACGCACCCGCGACAGATGCGTCGCCAGCGCCTCGGCGCTCGGCACGACGCCCTCGAGGCGCGCGGCGCCGACGAAGACCGTCGGCACCACCTCGACCCGCAGTGTGGCCGCGAGGGTGGCCGTCGCGGTGAGCCGGGCGTCGAGGGTCGAGCCGAACGCGTCGGCGACCACACCGTCCAGCCCAGCGCCCGCCAGCGCCTCGCGGACCTCGGCGTCCGTGAGGTCGCCGCCGTGGGCATCGAGCACGAGCAGCATCCGATCGAGGGATCCGCGGCGGGCGGCGGCGAGGGCGGCGCGGGTCGCGAACGTCGCGTCGGTCGCGGCGATCGGGTGCAGCACGACGCGCCCGTCGGCAGGGCGCGCGTCGCGAAGCGCGCGAACCGCCGCGCGCGAGCTCGCCTGTGCCGGGTCCGCGAAGAGGACCATCGCCACGGACGCGTCGGCCGGACCGAGGGTCGGTGCGTCACCGGTCGGCAGGACGATGGAGTCGGCCAGATCGACCTGCCAGCCGCCGGGCTCCGCCGTGGGTGGGGCGGCCGCCGTGCCTGCCGATGCAGCCTCGGCGTCGGATGCCTCCGGCGCGACCGGCCGGGCGTTGTCGTCGTTCACGGGGTCGAGCTGCGGCGGGCTCATCGGGTGCAACGACGGCGGCGGGGGCGGCGCAGTGAACCGGCCGATCGCGAACCCGATGACGCCCGCCACGATCGCGAGGGCGATGACCCCGGCGGCGCGCGTCGTCGCCGTCGTCACGACGGGTCCTCGACGTCGTCGAGCTCGCCGAACCAGCCCCATTCGGCCCGGGCGTGGCGCACGAGCCGCGGCACGAAGAAGAACGGGACGATCACGGCCAGCGCCAGCAGGTTCGTCAGGTCGAAGAGCGGCGCGATCGAGCCGGACTTGATGCAGTCCGTCACCGCGCCGATCAGCGGCGGGATCGCGATGGCGCCGGGGATGGAGCCGATCGCCGTCGCGAGCATGTATGTGCGAAACGACACCGGCGACAGGCCGCAGAGCCACGAGAACGAGTTGTAGTGGTGCGGCACGAGCCGGACGTACATCACCGTCTGAAACCCGTGGCGACCGAGCAGATCGCGGTACCGGTCATAGAGCGCGAAGCGGCCGCCGAGCACGTCGTTGAGGGCGTCGCCGCCGAGCACCCGGGCGATGCCGTAGCCGAGGGCCGCGCCGATGATGTTGCCGACCCAGATCGACGGGATCGCCGACCAGCCGTCGTACACCCATGTGATGGCCGCGACCGACACGGTGCCGGGCAGCCACAGGGCGAGCGAGATGCCGTAGGCGACCGCGAGCACAAACGGGGCGGCGGGCCCCAGCGCGTCACGCACGGCAACGGCGCTCTCTTCGTTGACGAACGACAACCAGCCCATCTGGTTGGCGAACATCGCGCCGCCCAGCAGGGCCGCAGCAAAGGCGGCGACCAGCCCGAGTCGAAAGATCGACTGCAGGGTCGCGGTGCGTTCGACGGCGGGGGGATCTTCGGGTGCGGACATCGGTGACGGCGCGGCGTGCGTTGGGCACGATGATGTCTACCACACTGCTCATGCGGCGCCGACACGGATGGCGCACCCCGGCACGTTGCGCCCGAGAGGACCGGTTTGGACGATCGCCCCATGAAGACCCTGCCCCCGCGTACGTCCGGCCGTGCCGCGGGGTTCGAGCTCGTCTCGGAGTTCTCGCCGACCGGCGATCAGCCCGCTGCGATCGAAGAGCTCGTCGAGGGGCTCGATCGCGGCGATCGGCACCAGGTGCTGCTGGGCGTCACCGGGTCCGGCAAGACGTTCACCATTGCGAACGTCATCCAGGAGGTACAGCGCCCGACCCTGGTGCTGGCCCACAACAAGACGCTGGCGGCGCAGCTGTACCAGGAGTTCCGCGAGTTCTTCCCGAACAACGCGGTCGAGTACTTCGTGTCGTACTACGACTACTACCAGCCCGAGGCGTACATCCCGTCGTCGGACACGTTCATCGAGAAGGACGCGATCGTGAACGACGCGATCGACCGGATGCGCCTGTCGGCGACGCGCAGCCTGCTCGAGCGCCGCGATGTGCTCATCGTCGCGTCCGTGAGCTGCATCTACGGCATCGGCTCCGCCGAGGCGTACTACGGCATGCTGGCGATGGTTGAGCGAGGGCAGCGGATCGAGCGCGACGCGCTGCTGCGCAAGCTCATCGACATCCAGTACGACCGCAACGACCACGACTTTCACCGCGGCACGTTCCGGGTGCGTGGGGACGTGGTCGAGGTGTTCCCGGCCTACGAAGAGCTCAGCGCGCTGCGCATCGAGTTCTTCGGCGACGAGGTCGATCGCATCTGTGAGATCGACCCGCTGAGGGGCACGGTGACCAGCGAGCTGGCGAAGGTCGCCATCTATCCCGGCAGCCACTATGTCGTGGATCCGGCCAACAAGAAGAGCGCGATCGAGGCGATCCGCGAAGAGCTGAAGGAGCACCTGCAGGTGCTGCGCAGCGAGATGCGCCTGCTCGAAGCCCAGCGCCTCGACCAGCGCACGTCGTTCGACCTCGAGATGCTCGAGACGGTCGGCTTCTGCAACGGCATCGAGAACTACTCGCGGCACATGACGGGGCGGTCGCCAGGCGAGCCGCCGCCGTGCCTGCTCGACTACTTCGCCGACGACTGGCTGCTGATCGTCGACGAGAGCCACGTGTCGGTCCCGCAGGTCGGCGCGATGTACCGCGGCGACCGGGCGCGCAAAGAGAACCTCGTCCAGCACGGGTTTCGTCTGCCGAGCGCGCTCGACAACCGCCCGCTGAAGTTCGACGAGTTCGAGGCGCTGGTGAACCAGGCGATCTACGTCTCGGCGACGCCCGGCAACTACGAGCTCGAGAAGTCCGGCGGCGTGGTGACCGAGCAGATCATCCGCCCGACCGGCCTGATCGATCCGTTCATCGAGGTGCGCCCGGCGCGCTCGCAGGTCGACGACCTCGTCGGCGAGATCCGCAAGCACGTCGACGAGATGGGTGACCGGGTCCTCGTCACGACGCTGACGAAGCGGATGGCGGAAGACCTCACCGAGTACCTGCGCGACCTCGGTGTTCGCGTGAAGTACATGCACAGCGACATCGACACGATCGAGCGCATGGAGCTGATCCGCGACCTGCGCCGCGGCGAGTACGACGTCCTGGTCGGTATCAACCTGCTGCGCGAGGGGCTCGACCTGCCCGAGGTGTCCCTCGTCGCGATCCTCGACGCCGACAAGGAGGGCTTTCTGCGGTCGAACCGCTCGCTCATCCAGACGGCGGGCCGCGCGGCACGCAACCTGCGGGGGCGGGTGATCATGTACGCCGACAAGGTCACGGGGTCGATGAAGGAGTGCATCGACGAGACCCTGCGCCGGCGTCGGATCCAGGAGGACTACAACGAGAAGCACGGCATCACGCCGCGCGGCATCTCGAAGAAGATCCACGACGTCGACGCCCCCGGCGAAGGCGACGTCGCACCGGCGCCGGGCGCGACGAAGCGGTCCCTGCCGCCGAAGGAGCGCGCGCGCCAGATGGTCGAGTCGATGACCCCCGACAAGGTGCAGCGCGAGATCAAGAAGGCGAAGGACGCGATGGCCGCGGCCGCGAAGGACCTGAAGTTCGAAGAAGCCGCCGAGCTGCGCGACTTCGTGCGCGAGCTCGAGGCTGCGTCGCTCGGGCTGGTGGGGGCGCGCCGGCGGTAGTGCGGGTGGGCGCCTGCTCGACGTGCGCCGCGAGCCCGCCGCTGTGCAACCTGCCCTTGCCCCTGCCCCTGCCCCTGCCCGTGCCCTTGCCCGTGCCCGAGCGCAGTGGTCCGGGCCCCACCGGCCGTCACTGCGATCTCTGCCCCCGGCGAATCAGCCCCACGAGCATCGAGACGATCCGCACCAACTGCGACCGCAACGGCCGCGTCGCATCCTCCGACGCGGCACCCAGTGTCTCGAGGACGTCGAGCGTGGCCGCGCACTCGATCGCGGAGCGCTGCGCGGTGCGAAAGAGCCGAGCCTTCTCGCGCTTCGAGAATTCTCCGGCGCCTTCGGCCGTGTTCAGCACGATCGACGTCGACGCGCGACGCAGCTGATCAGCGAGGTCAGAGTGTCCACGGGGCAACGCCGCGAGAAACCGGTGGACGTCCGAGACGAGCGCGAGCGCGTATCGGTACACATCGAGTCGTTCATGATCCACCCGCATGGCCACCTCCGAGGACGTGACCACAGGGTCGCGTCTTCGCAGGGGATGTTGCGTGCGGGGATGGGAGCGTGCGTCGACCGTTCATGTCGGATCGAGTAGCACCGAACGCACGCGGTCATCGCTCCGGTGCGTCCACCACCGCGACTGCGCCTACGGCGTGCTCGTTGACCACGGCAACGGCGCCGGCGAGAGCCTCCGTCGCGTCGCTGGTGAGTGCATCGAGCGCGGCGCGGGCCGCCCGCCGGACCCGGCGGGAGTGCGAGCGATCGGTGGCGGCGCGACGCAGCGCGGGGACGTCACGCCGGTCGCCGCGGAGCGCGAGACGATCGATCGCGCGCTCGGCGAGGTCCGGATCTGCGTGGGTGAGCGCGGCGTGCAGGGCGGGGCGGGCCTCGTCGATCGGCTGGCGCACGAGGGCGCGCACCGCCGCCTCGTCGACGTCTCGCTCGCAGGCGACGATTGCGGCGGTCACCAGCGCGGGCTCGTCCGCGAGGGCGTCGACGATCCCTGCGCCGAGCGCGGGGCCCGGGCTGGCATCGATGGCGTCGGCGGCAGCGGCCACGGCGCGTCGGCGATCCTGCTCGGTGAGCCAGACGAGCGCGTCGGCTCGCGCGAGATCGGCCGTCGACGGCTCGTTCGGCAGATCCGGGATGCGGATGCAGGCGTCGAGCGTGTCGACGTCGCGGAGCAGCGCCGCGGCACGGACGATGACGCGCCGGTCCTGCCCACGTCGCAACGCCACGAGCGGCGGCACGGCGAGCGCGCGAAGGGCGGACCGCTCGGCGTCGTCGAGTCGAGCGGGATCGACCGCCCGCAGCAGGCGCAGGCGCGCACCCGGGCTCGGCTCGGACACGAGGCGGTCGATGAGCGTCGGCGGGGCGTCGGCCCAGGCTCGCGTCAGCTGCTTCGCGGTGCGCGTCAGCTCGTCGAGCATCCGCTCGAGCTCGTCGGTCGGCGGCCCATCGTGGTCCACGCGCAGCTCACCGTCGCGAAGCTCAGCGCCCCATGGCTCGAGGCGCGACACGAGCAGACCGCGCGTTGCGGCGTCCAGCCGGCGGATCCCGAGATCACCGTCCGCGACGACGGCGAGATGCTCGTCGAACGCCTCGTCGCCGGTGATCGTGGCCCTGGAGGTCGACGCATCCGGGTCGTCGATCGAGACGACGTCGACATCGAAGTTCGGGTTGTGCGCGGGCCGGACGAGGACGCGCGTCCGCAGCCCGGACGGGGATTCGTCGGAGGGCTCGACGACGACGCGAACGTCGGCACCGCGCAGGGTACCCGTCAGCCGGGATCCGAGCTGGTTGCCCTCTCTCGACGACCCCCAGGCGGCGCGAAACGTGAGGCTGCGCGCCTCGGACAGCGCTCGCAACAGGCGATCCGTGTCGCGAAAGGACGGGCCCCGGTCGCGTCGAAGGACGTCCGGTGGCTCGCCGTGGGCCCAGGCGTCGCCGAACAGCCGAAGGACGCCGGCCAGGAGGGCGCCGAGGGCGATCCACATGCCCCAGGACATCGTGAAGGCGATGACCGTGAGGGCCACGGCGATCATCGCGAGAATGAGCCAGAAGGGGGGACCGGACCGCAAGGCGACCTGGTGACGAGGAGCGGTGGTTCGAAGCTCGTCACGCCCGGGCCGCCGTCACGCCGATGGCGGGCCCTCGCGATCGGAGGCCACCGACAGCGCGCCCTCGTCGCCGGCCTCGACCAGGGTCAGCGCACCACCCTGGACGTCGCCGCCGAGGCGTTCGCGGACCTCGGCGAGGGCGCGATCCGCGGCGCGGCGGACGGGGCGCGGCCGGTCCTCGCCGTGGGCGATGGCGCCGAGCCACGCGACGTCGTCGCGGGTGCCGTGCGTTGCGACGCGCTCGATCGCGGCGACGGCGGCGTCCGGCGGACCGACCTCGGCCAGCGCTTTCAGCACGGGGCGGCCGTGGGCGAACGTGGCCCGGTCCACGGTCGTCAACATGCGGGCGGCGGCTTCGGGACCGACGCGCCCGGCGAGCGCGACCATGCCGAGCGCGCTGGCCTCGACACCCTGGCGGTCGAAGACGTCGAGCACGGCGGCGATCAGCGCCGGCCCGGCGGTGTCGTCGATCGCGTCGATGGCGACCGCGACCACATCATCAGGGGTCGTCTCGGCGAGACCGCGCAGGGCGATGGCCCGTCGTGTGTCGGCCGGGCTCGCCTCGGCCGGGCCGAAGAGGCTCGACGGCCGGGTCGCCGGAGCGTCCGAGTGGGCGATCCATGCCCGCAGCACCGCGCTGCGGCCGAGCAGCACCGCGGCGCGCACGGCCTCGTCGGGCTCGACGGGAGCCGCGCGCACCTCGTCGCGGTCCGAGCGGTCGCGCGGGACGATCGCCGCGTCGTCGCCCGGCTCGACCGCGAGTCCGGCCAGCCGCCGCATCTGCGTGGCCCAGCCGTCCGTGGCGCGCCCTGCGAGCTGTCGTGCGATGAGCAGGTCGAGGGCCGCCGCCCGCACGCCGAGCACCGGATCCGAGAGGGCGCGGTCGACGGTCCCCGCGAGGGGGTCGACCTCTTCGAACGGCTCCGAGGTCGAGGCGGGGCCGTACAACGCGCGTCCGAGGTCAGTGAGGGCGCGGGTCCGCTCGAACTCGATGTCGACCCGCCAGGGGCGGCGCATCACGACGGATCGGACCCGGCGGTGCCGCACGAAGCCGTCGTGCTCCGCGAGCGTGGCGACGAGCCGGGCGCGGCGCTCGGGGGTGAGCCAGGCGAACGCGTCGAGCGGGGGACCGGTGACAACGAGGGCGTCGTCGAAGTCGGGGTCACCGAGGCGGACGAAGTCGCGACGACCCAGCCCGAGGCGCTCGAGAACGATCTCGGGGCCGACCACCAGCTCGTTGTCGCACGTCTGCACGGGCCCCCACGCGCCCTCGGTACGGATCCGGTCCGGGACGTCGATGTGTACGTTGACCTCGACCGGGTGACCGAACCGCTGGCCGGTCATGCGCGGGCCGATCGTACGCTTCGGCGACGTGACCGGCTCGTGGCCGCCCATGTGTGTGCGGGGCGTGACCCCGAGCGCGAGGTCGTATGCGACGATCTTCTTCGCCGTCAGGCGCAGGATCCGCGTGGCGCGCGCATCGAGCCCGGTCGACGAGGTGAAGTGCTCCATCCCGGGGAAGAAGAGCACCGCGAGCCCGAACGCCGCCAGCCACGCCAGCTGTTGTGCGCCGCCGCTGGCCCGTGTCGCCAGCAGGATGGCGACGGCGAACCCGCAGAGCCAGAGCGTGACGGCGACACGTCCGGTCACGATCAGGCGTCGACGTCGTCGTCGACCTCGGGCAGCGGCGGGTCGATGCGCCAGTCCGTGCCCTCGGGCCCGTCCATCAGCTCGACGTGCTGCGCGACGAGGCGATCCCGGATCGCGTCGGCGGCGGCCCAGTCCTTCTGCGCACGGGCTTCGAGGCGCTCGGCGATGGCGGCTTCGACGCCGGCGACGTCGATGTCGAGCTGCTTCGCGAGCTTCGCCCGGATGTCGACGAGGGTCTCACCGGCGTCGCCGTGCAGGACCCCGAAGACGTCGCCGATCACGTCGAAGAACGCATCGCACGCCGCGAGGCGGGCGAGCACGTCCTGCTTCTTCGCGAGCTTCTTCGTGGCGAGCCACTCGTTGGCGCTCTTCGCGACGTCCTGCAGGACGGCGAGCCCCACCGGCGTGTTGAAGTCGTCGTCCATGCCCGCGTGAAAGCGGTCGAGAAACCCGTCGAGGGTGGCGGCGTCGGCGTCCGGTCGCTCGACCCGATCCCACAGCGCGGTCAGGCTCTGGCGGGTGCGATAGAAGTACTGCAGCCGGTGCCGGGCGAGGTCGAGGTTCGCCTGCGAGTAGCTGACCGGCTTGCGGTAGTGCGCCGAGAGCATGAACACGCGGATCGTCTCGGGGTGGTAGGCCCCGAGCACGTCGCGGACGGTCCAGAAGTTGCCGAGGGACTTCGACATCTTCTCGCCGTCGACGTTGACGAGCCCGACGTGCATCCAGTTGTGGGCGTACTCGCAGCCGGTCGCGCCCTCGGACTGGGCGATCTCGTTCTCGTGGTGCGGGAACACGAGGTCCTTGCCGCCACCGTGGATGTCGAACGAGTCGCCGAGGTGCGTGGTCGACATCGCGGAGCACTCGATGTGCCAGCCCGGGCGACCGGGGCCCCAGGGCGAGTCCCAGGTGGGCTCGCCGGGCTTGGCGGACTTCCACAGGGCGAAGTCCGCGGGGCTGCGCTTGCGGTCGTCGACGGCGACGCGCTCGCCGGCGCGGGCGTCGTCGAGCTTCCACCCGGACAGCTTGCCGTAGCCCTCGAACGAGGTGACGTCATAGAAGACGTCGCCGTCGACGGCGTAGGCGTGGCCGTTCTCGATGAGCCGCTCGACCATGGCGATGATCTCGCTCATGTGCGTCGAGACGCGGGGCTCGACCGTTGGCGGGAGGCAGCCGAGGGCGCCCATGTCGCGGTCGAGCTCGCCGATGAAGTGCTCGGCGAGGGCGAGCGGTTCCATGCCGCGCTCGTTGGCGCGGTTGATGATCTTGTCGTCGACGTCCGTGTGGTTGCGGACGAACGAGACCTCGTACCCGCGGTGGCGCAGGTAGCGCGTCACGACGTCGAAGGCGACGAAGACGCGGGCGTGGCCGATGTGGGTGAGGTCGTAGACCGTGACGCCACACACGTAGAGCCCCACGTGACCGGGCCGCAGGGGCTCGAGGGGGCGCTTGTCGCGGGTGCGGGTGTCGAACAGGGTCACGGTCGGGAGCGCCATCCGAGTCTCCGGTGCAGGCGGTGGCTGGCGCATCCTGGACGCGCCGCGAAGGCGGCGTCAAGCGCCGATCCCGGGGTATCGCCCCGGGTGGTTGCCGGTCGCCGAATCGCCGTGCTATGGTCCGCGGACGCTGGAGGAGCCCTCTTCATCGGGCAGGTTCGCACCGCGATGCTGAAGCTGGTCATCGAAGATGACGACGGTCGCAAGACGACCGTCCCCCTTGTCCGCAACGAGATCTCCATCGGGCGGCTCGAGGGGAACACGATTCGCCTGACAGAGCGAAACGTGTCGCGGTCCCATGCGCGCATCTTCCGCGAAGGCGGGAGCCTGCTGATCGAGGACCTGTCCCGGTACGGCACGAAGAAGAACGGTCGTCGGTTCGCCGGCAAGACCACCTTCGGCGCCGGCGACGTCATCCTCATCGGCGACTACCGCCTGCTGGTGCGCGACGAGGCCGCCGAGGCCGCCGGACCGCCCCCGATGCCCGGCGCAGCGCCGGCGGCCGCAGAGCCCGCGGGCGGCGACACGATCGACTCGATGGAGACGATCGCGATGCCGCGCGTGCAGGCGCCCGCGCCCGAGGCTGCGCCGTCGCCCGACGCCGCGACCTCGCTGCCGCCGGACAAGCGCAGCCGCCTCGTCTGTCTCTCGGACGCGTTCGAGGGCAGTGAGTTCGAGATCGTCGCCTCGAAGATCACGATCGGCCGCGGCGCCGAGTGCGACGTGGTCATCGACCACGGCTCGGTGTCGAAGCAGCACGCGACGGTGAAGACCGAAGGCGGGCAGACGGTCATCGAAGACCTCGGCAGCGCGAACGGGATCCTCGTCAACGGCGTGCCGGAGGCGACGGCGACCCTGCACAGCGGCGACATCGTCGAGCTGGGCACGCTGCGGTTCCGCTTCGTGCCGCCCGGTGATCCGTGGCGCTACGTGCCTGTGCTGCTCGACGAGCCCGAACCCACCGGCGGCGTGCCCGTCTGGATCTGGGGCGTCGTCGCCTTGATCGTCATCGGTGGCATTGTCGGCGTCGTCGCCCTGACCGGCGGCGGCGACGAAGAGCCCGAACGCCAGACCGTCGAGTCCGGCACCGACAACCCGTCGGCCACCGCCCTCGCCGAGGGCCAGCGCCACCTCAACGCCGCGCGCTGGGACGACGCGATCGCCGCGTTCGACCGCGTCGCTGAGGGCACCGACGCCTTCGAGCAGGCGGCGCCGCTGCGCGAGCGGGCCGAGACCGAGAAGGACAACGAGGCGCTGTACGACGAGGTCGTGCGGCTCTTCGACGACGGGGACGCGGACGCGGCCTACCGGCAGATCGCCGAGATCCCCCGCGGCTCGTACTACCGCACGCGGATCACCGACGAGAACCTCGAGCGGCGCATCCTGTCGAGCATGATCGAAGACCGGATCGCCCGGTCGATCGAGTCGCAGGACGATCGCGACTTCGACGGCGCCCGCGAGGTGATGGACGACGTCCGCTCGCTCGCGCCGAACGACGCGCGCATCACGACCCGCCTCGCGGAGATCGACGCCGCCGAGCGTGGCGAGAGCCCCGAGCGCACGCCGGTGCCCACCGCCGATGCCGGGTCCGACACGGTCGCCGTGGTCGCGCCCGACCCCACACCGACGCCGACGCCGACGCCGACCCCGGATCCGACGCCCACGTCGGACCCGACGCCCACGCCGACCCCGGATCCGACGCCCACGCCGGATCCGACCCCCACCGCGGATCCGACGCCCGACCCGGCGACCGGCGAGCCGGTGGATCTCGTGGCGCGGGCCACGCAGCTGCGCGGCGAGGCGGCGCGTGCAGGCCTCAACGGCAACACGCGCGAAGCGATCCGGCTGCTCGAAGAGGCGGCGGAGCTGAACCCGTACGATGCGGCCATTCAGCTGATGTTGTTCAACAACTACGACAACATCGGCAACCGCAACCGGGCCGCGTCGGCGCTGCGGGCGTACCTGCGGCTGCAGCCGAACTCGCCGCGGCGGTCGGAGTTCGAGGCGTGGCTCGAGACGAACGCGCCCTGATCGACCGCACGAATCCGCTTTTCGACGCCGTGGACCGCTGGCAGGGTCACGGGTCCGGCGGCGTTCGTGCCGCATCCCGTCCCACGCATGACCAGAGTGCGCCATCGCGATCCCGGTTCACGGCAACACGAGCGGGCTGAAATCCAGCCAGTCCCGTGCCCTCAAGAAGCTCGGCGAGCGCCGCGTGAAGCGCGACGTCATCGTCACCCCCGAGGTTGCGCGTCCGATGGTCGCGCTGAGCCGCCAGCTCAACCGCGCGATCGGCGTGCTCGTCGACCGCCGCGGGCGCATCCAGTCCGTCGTCGTCGGTGACGCGCGGCGCCTGTACCTGCCTGACATCGGGCGGCAGCGTGGCGGTGGCGCCCGGTTTCGCGGCGTGCGGCTCATCCGCACGCGCCTGGGCGGCAAGGGGTTGTCGAACGACGACCTGACCGACCTCAGCAAGCTGCAGCTCGACGCGGTCGCGGCGGTCGAGGTCGGTGACGACGGCGAGCCGCGATCCGTCGACGTCGGCACGCTCGTGCCCGACAACCCGGCGGGCGACCTGTGGCAGACCGAGCACTACGGCTCGCTCGCGGACCTGCCCGACGGGTTCGCCGAGCAGATCGCGGAGCTCGAGGCCGAATTCGAGCAGCGGACGGAGCGCGCCGCTGGCCCCGCCGTCGATCGGGCGATGATCGTGTACGTCCGGACGCGGGACGACTGGGATCACGAGGCGCGCCTCGCCGAGATCTACGAGCTGTGCCGCACGGCGGGCGTCGAGGTGGTCGAGGCGTACGTGCAGTCCCGCCAGCGTCTCGACCCGAAGACCGCCGTCGGGTCCGGCGCGCTCGAAGAGATCGAGCTGCGCTGCCTGCAGCTGGGCGCGGACATCCTCGTGTTCGGCCAGGACCTCTCGCCGGCCCAGAGCCGCAGCGTCGGCGCCACGACCAACTTGCGCGTCGTTGACCGCACGCAGCTCATCCTCGACATCTTCGCCCAGCGAGCGCAGAGCCGGGTCGGCAAGCTGCAGGTCGAGCTCGCCCAGCAGAAGTATCGTCTGCCGCGGCTCTCGGGCCGCGGTACGGCGATGAGCCGGCTCGCCGGTGGCATCGGCGGGCGCGGACCGGGTGAGGCGAAGCTCGAGATCGATCGGCGTCGAGCTCGCGATCGCATCGTGCTGCTCGAGCGGCAGATCGAGAAGCTGCGGGCGAACCGCGCGCTGCGGCGCCGCAACCGTCAGCGGTCCGGGATCCCGGTGGTGTCGATCGTCGGCTACACGAACGCCGGCAAGTCGACGCTGCTGAACACGCTGACGAACAGCGCCGTCGTCAGCGAGGACAAGCTCTTCGCCACGCTCGATCCGACGACGCGGCGGCTGCGGTTCCCCGAAGAGCGCGAGGTCGTGCTCACCGACACGGTCGGGTTCATCCGCGACCTGCCGGACGAGCTGCGCGAGGCGTTCCGCGCCACGCTCGAAGAGCTCGAAGAAGCCGACCTGCTGCTGCACGTCGTCGACGCGTCGGACCCGGCGTGGGAGGCGCACATGGCGTCGACCGAGCGGATCCTCGACGAGCTCGACCTCGAAGACGTGCCCCGCCGCCTCGTGTTCAACAAGGTCGATCTGCTCGACGACTTCGAGCGGGCCGATCGCGCGGCCGGCCACGACGCAGTGTTCGTCTCGGCGCTGGATCGCTCGACCACCCGGGCGTTGCTCGACGAGCTCGATCGCTGGCTGGTGCGCCACGGGCACGGTGCGTCGGTGCCGGTCTACGCCACCGCGCCCGACGAGGACGCCGACCTCGATGTCGACGACGACGAGGGGGCGATCCCCGCGTCGGGCGCCGAGGCTGGCTCGGCGCCGGGCAGCGAGTCTGGCAGCGAGTCTGGCAGCGAGTCTGGCAGCGAGTCTGGCACCGAAACGAGCGACGGCGAGCGCGACGACGCCTGACGCGCGATCCGACCCGTGACACGCGCGTCGGGTCCGTGTACGCGGGGGCACCGCGTGACCGTCGCCCCCGCATCGTCGTGTCCGTTCGCCTCTCGATCGCAGCTCTCGCCCTCGCCGTTGTGTCGTGCACACCGACGGAGCCGCCGGCACAGCCCGGCGCGTCGACGGCGCCGCTGACCGACGTCGAAGCCGCGCGACTCTTTCAGCGCCGCTGTGCATCGTGTCATGGCGCGCAGGGGCGTGGGGACGGGCCATCGGCGCCGATCGTGGCGCCGGCGAACCTGACCGACCCGACCCTGCAGAGCGCGCTGACCGACGCCGACATCGCCACGTTGCTGCGCGAGGGGCGCGGGGCCATGCCGTCGTTCGGGTCGCTGACGGGCCCCGAAGTGGACGCGCTGATTCGACACGTACGCGGGCTGGTCGCATCCGGCTCTGACGAGGGATCCCGATGACCGACGCCGACACCTCCTGGCGCAAGCGCCTCGACGACGAGCGGGCGCTCGCCTCGACCCGGTATCCGCTGGACGCGCTGGCGGACGCCCTGAAGAGCAGCGGCGCGGCGCGGGTCACCTCGGCGCAGGGCGCGTGGCTCGCGCTCGTGCTGTCTGACCTCGCCGAGCGGCTGGATGGGCCTCTGGCGGTGGTGGCTCCGCTGCCGGACGACGCGCGCGGGCTGCACGCGGCGCTGCAGACGTTCGAGCACGGGCGGTCGATGCTGCTGCCGGCGCCAGACGTGTCGCCGTACGCCGGCACCGCGCCGGATCGCAACGTCGTGATGCGGCAGCTCGAGGTCGCGCGCACCGCGTCGACGCTCGGCGCGGGCGACGTGCTCGTGGCCTCCGCGGCGGCGTGGGCGCGGCTCGCGGTGCCCGAGAGCGAGATCGACCGGATGACGATGTCGGTCGCGCTCGACGAGGACGTCGATGTCGACAAGCTCCGCGAGGTGCTCGTCGCCGGCGGCTACACCCCCGTCTCGCTCTGCGAGGACCCGGGCACGTTCAGCATCCGCGGCGACCTCGTCGACATCTATCCGCCGGGCGACGATCCGCCGGTGCGCGTCGAGCTCTACGGCGACATCGTCGAGACGATCCGCGTGTACGACGCGGACACCCAGCGCAGCGGCGCCGAGATCGAGTCGTTCGTCGTGTCGCCCGTGCGCGAAGAGATCCTCGACGAGGCGACCCTGCAGCGGGCGCGGCATCAGCTCGCCGACCTCGGCGCCGAGCTGCGGGTGCCGTCGAGTCGCATGGGCGCGGTGTTTCGCGACATGCAGCAGGGAGTCCGGTTCTTCGGCATCGAGTCGTACCGGTCGGCGCTCTACGACGGGCTCGTGCCCATCGTCGACCGCCTGCCCGACAACACGACCCTCGTCGTCGTCGACGCCGAGAAGATCGACGGTGCCTGGTCGTCGTGGCTGGACGCCCGCCGCGTGGAGTACGAGCGCGAGGTTGCCGGCGGTGAGCTCGTGTTCGGCCCCGAGGCGTTCTTTCTCGACGAGGACGCGTTCGCCGCGACGTTGACCCGCGGCGCGCGGCGGCTCGACGTGGGTCGCTTCGGCGGGCCGGACGTCGCCACGTTCGACGTGCCGGCGATCGGGAACGACGACGTGGTGCGGGCCCGCAAGCAGCGCGCCGGCGAAGAGGGCGGCGTGCACGCGGTGCTCGAGCCGATCGAGCGGTGGCGCGAGCTCTATGGCCGCGTCGTGTTCGTCGCGCACTCCCGCGGATCTGCGGACCGCATCGCCAACCTGCTGCGCGGGTATGGCGCCGACGCCGTGCGTCTGCCGAACGGCGCCGACCTCACTGCGCAGCGCCCGGCGCCTTGCGCGCAGTACGAGATCGCCGTCGGCGACCTGACCGCCGGGTTCCGCAACCCGGCGCGCGGGCTCGCGGTGCTCACGGACACCGAGGTGCTCGGTCGCGCCGTGCGTCGCGTCGGCCGCGAGGTCGCGCGCGAGGCGACCGCCGTCTCGTCGTTCAAGGAGCTGCAGCCCGGCGATCTGCTCGTCCACATCGACTTCGGCATCGGCCGATACGCCGGCCTGGAGCGCATCTCGGCCGGGCACAACGTCGAGAACGACTTTCTCGCGATCGACTACGCCGACGGCGACCGGCTCTATCTGCCGGTCTATCGCCTCGGGCGGGTCTCGAAGTACGTCGGCTCGTCGACCTTCACCCGGCTCGACAAGCTCGGCGGCACGTCGTGGGAGCGGACCCGCGAGCGGGTGAAGAAGCAGCTCGCGGACCTCGCCGAAGAGCTGATCCAGATGTACGCCGAGCGCGCGTCGCGCACCGGCTACGCGTACTCGCCCCCGGATGATCTGTACCGGGAGTTCGAGGCGGCCTTCCCCTACGAAGAGACGTCCGGGCAGCTCGACGCGATCCAGGACGTGCTGCACGACATGCTCTCGGACAAGCCGATGGACCGCCTGCTGTGCGGCGACGTCGGCTTCGGCAAGACCGAGGTCGCGATCCGAGCGGCGTTCAAGGCGGTGGTCGACGGCAAGCAGGTCGCCGTGCTCGTGCCGACGACGGTACTCGCGGAGCAGCACCTCAAGTCGTTCCGCGAGCGCCTCGCGGACACCCCGGCGCGGGTCGAGGGCGTGTCGCGCTTTCGGTCGTCGGCCGAGATCAAAAAGACGATCACGGACACCGCCGAGGGCAAGGTCGACATCCTCATCGGCACACACCGGCTGCTGTCGAAGGACGTCGAGTTCGCCGACCTCGGCCTGCTGATCGTCGACGAGGAGCAGCGGTTCGGCGTCACGCACAAAGAGAAGCTCAAGCGGCTTCGGTCGACCGTCGACGTGCTCACGATGACCGCGACGCCGATCCCGCGGACCCTCGAGATGTCGCTGCTCGGCATCCGCGACCTCAGCGTGATCCTGACGCCGCCGGCGGGGCGCCTCGCGGTCCGCACGCACCTCGCGAAGTTTGGCGAGGGCGTGATCCGCGAAGCCGTCATGGCGGAGCTCAAGCGCGGTGGGCAGGTGTTTTTCGTGCACAACCGCGTCGAGACGATCGAGAACATGGCCGACCAGCTGCAGCGGATGGTGCCCGAGGCGAAGATCGCCGTCGGCCACGCGCAGATGGCGGACGGGGCGCTCGAGAAGGTCATGATGCGCTTTCTCGACCGAAAGGCGGACGTGCTGCTCTCGACGACGATCATCGAGTCGGGCATCGACGTCGCCTCGGCGAACACGATCCTGATCAACGACGCGCACCGGTTCGGGCTCGCCCAGCTGCACCAGCTGCGCGGGCGCGTCGGGCGCAGCAGCCAGCGGGCGTACTGCTACCTGCTCGTGAAGGACCCGCGGAAGCTCAAGCCGGACGCCGAGCGGCGGCTCGAGGTGCTGCAGCAGCACACCGACCTCGGCGCGGGCCTGCAGATCGCCCACCAGGACCTCGACATGCGCGGCGCGGGCAACGTGCTCGGCCGCGATCAGTCGGGGCACATCGAGGCGGTCGGCTTCGAGCTGTACTCCGAGCTGCTGCAGGAGGCGATCGCCGACCTCAAGGGCGAATCTCTCGAGCCGGAGCTGGAGCCGGAGGTGAAGGTGCCGGTCGGGGCGTACATCCCCGACGACTACGTCCGCGACGTCAGCCAGCGTCTCGCGTTCTACAAGCGGTACTCGATGGCCGGTTCGGACGCGGATCTCTTCGACGTGCACGGCGAGATCGAGGACCGGTACGGGCGTGCGCCCGAGCAGGTCGAGGCCCTGCGCGACATCTGCCTGCTCAAGATCTCGATGCGCCAGCTTCGCGCGCAGACCATCGAGGCGGGACCGAAGTCCGTGGTCGTCACCCTGCGGTCGGACACGAAGCTCGATCCGCAGAAGGTCATCGCGCTCATCGAGGCGAACCGGGGGCGGTACGAGTTCCGTCCGCCGATGACCCTGCTGCGTCACTTGAGAGGCGCGGAGTCGAAGGATATTCTCGCCAGTGCAATGCGTGTCGCCCGCGAGGTCGGGACCTGTGTCGCCGGCTGATTCGCCGCGACCTCGCGCAGACACCGGACGTATCGACCCGATGAGAGCCGCTCTGCAGCATCCCACGATCCTGATCGGGCTGGCCCTGGCCATCCTGCTCGGGGCGTGCAAGCCGGACCGGCTGCCGGGCGAGGGCACCGGTACGGCGTTCAGCGCGTCGTCGACGTCCGGCGCCGAGCTGCAGGCCGAAGCCGCCGGGCGGGACATCCCGCTGGCGCAGGTCGCCGGGCACGTCATCACGCTCGAGGAGTTCGACCTGCGGCTCGCGTCGCTGACCGAGTCGGCGACGCTGGCGTTCGAGCGCCCCGAGCGGCGGCCGGCGTTCTTCGAGACGATCGTGCTGCAGGAGATGATCGCCCGCGACGCAGAAGCCGCCGATCTCGCTGGCAACGCGTACGAGCGGGTGTTCGTCGAAGCGGCGCTGATCCGGTGGTGGCGTCAGCAGCTGTGGCCGGACACCCTGATCCCGGCGGCGTACGACGACGCCGAGATCGAGGCGATGTACGAGGACCACCGGGCGGCGCTCTCGCTGCCCGAACGGCGTTCGGCCCGCGTCATCACCGTCGAGGACGAAGCCCTCGCGCACCAGCTCGCCGCTGAGATCGCGCGGCAGGCAGAGGCCGGTGCGCCCGTGACGGTCGTGTTCGAGTGGATGGCGATGGCCCATCACATCGGCGGCGCTGGCGACGAGTATGGCTACGTGCGGGCTTCGGCGCGCCCGGTCGCCGGCGAGGGCGAGACGGACGCCGTCGTCGAGGCGCTCTTCGCCCTCGAGGGGCGCGGCTCGGTCGCAGGGCCGATCCGAACCGGCCGCGGGTGGGAGCTCGTCCAGCTGCTCGGCGTCGTCGACCCGCTCGACCCCGGGCCGGACGCGATGGACACGTGGCTGCGCAACGAGCGGCTGCAGGACGACCGCCTGGCGATCGATCTGGACGCGCTCGCGGCGCTGCACGCCGCAGCCGAGGTCACGATCGACGACGCCATGGTCCGCGCGCTCGCCGACGCCCGTCGCGGAGGCGACCCGGACGACCCGCAGCCGCGGGCCTACGGAGCTGTCGGATTGAGCGGTCTGGACGCCCTCGTGTTCGGCGAGACCTCGCTTGCGGACTTCGACGCGACCGCCTACGACACCCGGCGTGACCTGATCGCGCCCGCTCCGCCCGCCGCGCCCTTCGAGGGCTCGGGCGAGGGTTCGGGTGACGCCCCCGACTCCGAATCGCCCTGATGCGCACTCTCTTCGTCGTTGCCGCTCTCGTCGTTGCGCTGGCTCCCATCCCGGGCGCCGCGCAGGACGACACGCCGTACGTCGAGGTCGTGGACCGGATCATGGTGAAGGTCGGCGACGAGCTCATCACGCTCAGCGACGTGTCCCGGTTCGCGCCGATCATGGTGAACGTCGAGGGCATGGACCCGCGCGGGTACCCGACTGAGCAGGCGTTCTACGAAGCGATGCTCGAGCGGCACGTCGAGAACCGCCTCGCGGTCCAGGCGGCCGAAGAGCAGGGCCTCGCGGCAACCGACGCCGAGGTCGAGCAGTTCATCCTCGAGCGGTTCGCCACGCTGGGTACGGACCGGGCGACGTTCGACGCGCAGGTGCGTGCCTCGGGCATCGATCCTGCTGATTTCCAGGACTACATGAGCGCGCTCGTCACGCGGCAGCGGCTCGTGCAGCTCGAGGTCACCAATCGGCTGTCGGTCTCGGACGAGGACGTCGAGGCCGCCCTCGAGGACCGGTACCCCGAGGGCCTCGTCGACACGTGGATCACCACGAGCCACGTGCTCGTGTCGATGCCGGCCGGGGCGAGCGACGAAGCCGACGCCCAGGCGCTCGACGAAGCGCAGCGGCTGCGCGCCGAGATCGCCGCCGGTACGCCGTTCGAGGACGTCGCCGCCCGCGTGAACCCCGACGCCTCGCGCAACACCGGCGGCCGCATCGGTCGCTTTCGGACGAACCAGCTGCACGCCGAGTACTCGGCGGCCGCGGTCGGGCTCGAGGTCGGCGAGATCAGCGGGCCGGTGCGCACCTCGTTCGGGTACCACCTGATTCGCCTCGAGGCGCTCGAGACCACCCCGGTCGAGGACGCCGATCGGCTGCGCGAAGAGGTCATGTTCGAGCTGCGGGCCCGCGAAGCCGAGGTGCAGCAGGGCGTGTACTTCGATCGCCTGCGCGAGGACGCGTTCGTCGAGTACGTGTCGCGCGACTTCGGGACGTGAGCCCGGTCGACGGACTCGTCGGCGTCACGATCGGCGACGCGGCAGGCGTCGGCCCCGAGCTCGTCCTCGGCTGCACCCGCGCCGATGGCGTCGTCGTGTACGGTCGCGTCGACCTGCTGCGCGCGGCCGCGGTGGACCTGCGCCGGCGCGGGCTCGCTGCACCGGATCCGGATCGCATCATCGCCGTCGAGACCGCCGCCGAGGCCCGTGCCGCTGCGCCGAGCCAGCTGCCGGTCATCGACGTGGACGTGGACGTGCACGACGCCCTGGCGGCGGATGCGTACCCCTGGGGGCAGGCGGTGGCCTGCTTCGGGGCGGTGCAGCACGCCGCGCTGGTGCAGGCGATCGACGACGCGATGGCCGGTGCGATCGACGCGATCTGCACTGCACCATGGCACAAGCACCGGCTCGCCGACGCCGGGTTGCCGCCGACCGGGCACACCGAGGTACTCGAGGCGCGCACGGGCGCCGATCGTGCCGTGATGGTGCTCGCGGGGGACGTGCTGCGGGTCGGGCTGGCCACGGCGCACCTGCCTCTGCGCGAGGTCGCCGATCGGCTGACCACCGCCGGGATTGTCGAGACTGCGACGGCCATGCACGCCGGGCTGCGCGACCTGTGGGGCATCGAGGCGCCGCGGCTGGCGATCTGCGGACTCAACCCGCACGCGGGCGAGGGGGGCGTGCTCGGCCACGAGGACGCGAGCATCGTCGCGCCGGCGGTCGAAGCGCTCGTCGCGTCGGGCATCGACGCGTCGGGGCCGTGGCCGGCCGACACGATCTTCCCCCGGGTCGTGGCGGGGCGGGCGCGGTACGACGGCGTCATCGCGATGTACCACGATCAGGGGCTCGGTCCGCTGAAGACCGCCCACTTCGGCGAGGCGGCGAACATCACGCTCGGCCTGCCCATCGTGCGCACGAGCGTCGACCACGGCACCGCGTACGACATCGCAGGCACGGGAGCGGTCGACCGATCGAGCTTCGTGTACGCGCTCCAGCTCGCGCGCTCGTTCGTCGCGCGGCAACGCTGAACGCAGCCGGTCAGACGGCGGCGCCGCCCTCGTCGTCGGCCTTTCGATCGCGCCGCGTGAAGAGCGGCGTGACGTAGTACAGGTACACGATCACCAGGACGAACGCGCCGAGAACGGCGGCTGTCCAGAGCGGTTTGCTGGCGACGATCGCGAGGCCGATCGTCACGGCGGTCAGTACCCCGGCGATCGGCAGCGCGATCAGGCCGAGGATGATGCGCATCGCCGTCCCCAGCGGCGGGATGATGTCGGCGACGGCGACGAAGATCGAGCCGAGCAGAAAGAGCCCGCCCCACATGAGGCCGAAGCCGAAGAGCCGCAGCAGGACACGCCGAACGGTGTCGTCGTAGGCGAGGGTCTCGATGGCGTCTTCGCGGTCGCCCTCGACCACCTCGTACATCCAGTTGCGCTTGCTCGGTTGCCAGAACCCGAGCTGCCCGGGGGCGTCGATCGCGCCGAAGGCGGTGACGTCGACCCCGGACGGGATGCCGATGTAGCGGATGCGGACGTCGCCGGGCTGCGGTTCGTCCGGGTCGGCGCCGTTCAGGTACAGCGCCGTGCCGTGCACGTCGGCATCGAGTCCGCGCCCGATGAGCTCGACCTCGTCGTCGAGGTACACGCGCCGCGAGCCCGGCAGCATCAGCAGATCCGTGCGCGCGAGGGCGAGGCCCTGCACGTGCGGGCGTGCGGCATCGAAGCGCGTCGAGTCGTAGGGCAAAGGCGGGTTCTGGCGGCCGGCGGGGTACCGGAACGCGGTCGAGTCCGGGGGCGCCGACGTCCAGTCGAGCCCGTATGTGGTCGTCTCGGTGCGCTCGCGCCACCCGCCCCACTTGCGCTCTTCGCTGACGTGGACCTGCTCGTGCCACGCGTACATCTCGACGACGCGAGTGAGCTGCACCCACGGGCCGGGCGCGACGAAGGTCGGGTCCCCGACGAGGCCGTCCGCCTGCAGGGGCCCCTCGACCGCCACGAGGGTGCGCGGTGCGACCGGCGCGTCGGCTTCGACGATGATGGCCTGTTCGGCCAGCGCAGCTCGGTCGGGCAGGCCCTCGTTCATCCACAGCACGATGAACGAAAGAACGATGAGGAACAGGCCGACCGGGATCATGACGAGGCTGCGAATGAGCAGCTTGAAGAACCCGACAGTGGCGACGTCGACGTGTCCGAGCACGAACGGTCCGGTGTGATACAGGCAGAAAGCGCGTCCCGAAGGGCGCTCGGCACGAGAGCGCCGCCCCCGGGGGCACCCCCCGATGGTGAGGACCCGGGCCGTGGGAAGCAAGGCCGCATGGTGATCCGCGGGCCGCAACGCTTGCCCGACATGCAGGGCGGTCGCATGCTCGCGGGGTCCCCGGCCCCCCGACGAACGATGCTCACGGCGACCGAAACTCCGCTCTTCACCGACCTGTACCAGCTGACGATGGCGCAGGGATACTACCTCGCTGGCAAGGCCGACGACCGTGCGGTGTTCGACGTGTTCTTTCGCACGACGCCGTTCGACGGTGGGTACTGCGTGTTCGCCGGGCTCGGCGAGGTGTTGCCGCTGATCGCCGAGATGCGCTTCGGCGACGACGAGCGGGAGTTTCTGCGGGCCAACGGGTTCGACGACGCGTTCGTCGACTGGCTGGCGGACTTTCGCTTTCGCGGGGACATCTGGTCGGTGCGCGAGGGTGAAATCGTCTTCCCCCGCACGCCGTTCCTGCGGGTGCACGGGACGCTGATCGAGGCGCAGCTCGTCGAGACGCTGCTGCTCAACATGGTCAACTTCCAGTCGCTCGTCGCGACGAAGGCGCATCGGATGGTGGACGTCGCCGGGGACGCGCGGCAGGTGATCGACTTCGGGCTCCGTCGCGCTCAGGGCCTGGGCGGCATGCAGGCTTCGCGGGCTGCGGCGGTCGGTGGCTGCGTGTCGACGTCGAACGTGCTCGCAGCACGCCGCTACGGGCTCGCGATGTCCGGGACGCAGGCCCACTCCTGGGTGCAGTCGTTCGACGACGAGCTGGCGGCGTTCCGGGCGTTTGCGGACGCCTATGGGGACCGCACCGTCCTGCTCGTCGACACCTGGGACACGCTCGGCAGCGGCGTGCCGAACGCGATCACCGTGGCGAAGGAGCTCGCCGAGCGCGGGCAGAAGCTGGCCGGCATCCGCCTCGACAGCGGCGACCTCGCGTACCTGTCGCGCAAGGCGCGGCGGATGCTCGACGAGGCCGGGCTGCACGACGTGCAGATCGCCGCGTCGAACAACCTCGACGAGCACCTGATCAAGAGCCTGCTCGAGCAGGATGCGCCGATCGACGTGTTCGGCGTCGGCACCCGGCTCGTCACCGCGTGGGACGATCCCGCCCTGGACGGCGTGTACAAGCTGGCCTTCGCCGGGGGGCGGGACCGGATGAAGGTGTCCGACAACATCGAGAAGACGACCCTGCCCGGCATCAAGCGCACGGACCGGTTCTACAACGACGACGGCACGTTCTATGGGGACGGCATCGCGTTGGAGTCCGAGCCGGCGCTCGAGCGGATCCACCACCCGCTGTACCCGGACATGCGCTCGTCGGTCGCCGAGCTCGACCGCGAGCCGCTGCTCGCGCAGGTCATGGCGTCCGGGGCGATCACGGACCCGCTGCCGACGCCGGCGCAGGCGTCCGCGTACCGCGCCGAGCGGTTTGCGAAGCTGCCCGACGAGCACAAGCGCTTCCACAATCCGCACGTGTACAAGGTGGGCATCAGCCCCGGGCTCGTCGAAGCCCGCCGCGCGATGATGCCCAGCGCGACGGGGTATGATTTCTAGGGATTTGTAGGGGCGGGCACCGGTCCAACCCGGCACCCGATCCTGCGCCGCGCCGCACGCCCGATCCTGCACCCGCGGACATGACCAGGGGCGGGGCATGACCCGCCCTGCGGTGGAGCGGGCACCTGCGGCGGTTCGGTCACCCGGCCGGCGCCGCACCCCCCCGGCAAAAACGGCGAAACGCCCACCCGAGAGGGGCAGACGTCTGCCGAAGAGATCGTCGTGCGGTCGCGGACGACCGCGCGTGATCAGGCGCCGACCTTGCCGACGATCTGGAACGCGATGAGAAGCGCGTAGATCACCAGCGACTCGATGAGCGCGAGGCCGAGGATCATCGGGGTGAAGAGCTTGCCCGAGGCGCCCGGGTTGCGGGAGATGCCCTCGAGCGCGGCGGCGGCCGCCTTGCCCTGACCCATCGCGCCACCGAAGGCCGCGATGCTGATGGCGAGACCAGCGGCCCACAGCGCCATCGAGTCCGCCGAGCTGAGCGGGGCGTCAGCGGCGAACGCCGAGGACGAGACCAGAAGGGTCATGAAGAAAGCGCCGAAAGCGTACAGGTTCTTGCGCGTCATGTCGGAGAGCCTCCGTCAGGGTCAGCGGGCAATTGCCGCCGGTGGTGTAGAAAACGTGCGCCAGGGTCCAGAGTCGGGCCCCGCTTAGTGCGCTTCTTCGGAATGTTCAATCGCCAATGCGATATAGACCGTCGAGAGCAGGCAGAACACGAGCGCCTGCACGGTCACGACCACCGTGCCCAGGATGAGCACGGGGATGGGATAGAGGAGCGGGACGGCCGCGAGGCCGAGGAAGATGGCGATGACCATGTGGTCACCCATCATGTTGCCCATCAGGCGCAGGGCCAGCGAGAGGGGCCGCACGAGGTGCGAGATGACCTCGATGACGATGAAGAGCGGCGCGAGCCACCAGAAGCCACCGATCTTCGGCCCGAGGAAGTGCTCGAGGTAGTGCATGCCGTTCTCCTTCAGCCCGTAGATGTGGGTGACGAAGAAGACGACGAGCGCGGGGCCGATGTTCGTGTTCAGGCTGTCCGTCGCCGGCGCGAAGCCGGGGACGAGCCCGAGGGCGTTGTTGATGAAGATGTAGAGCGCAAGCGTGCCGATGAGCGGCAGAAAGCGCTCGGCGTCCTTGCGGTTGCCGAAGACCTGCTCGCCGAGGCCGAGCACGCCGTCGACGACGGTCTCGACGAAGTTCGGGATCGAGAACTTCCCGGCCGGCACCACGCCGCCCTGCTCACCCTTCTGCCACGAGGCGCGGGTCATCATCACGAAGAGGATGATGATGCCGGTGGCGAACATCGACAGGAAGATGTGCGCGACCGACGAGACGGCCGTCCCGCCGATGAACGAGTCGCCCATCGCCCCCGCAAGCGCGGAGTTGGCGGCGTCGTAGCCGGGAATGAGGTTGAACCAGAGCCAGTCGGCGGCGAGCAACGTCATCGTGTCACCCCAGCGAGGCCGTCGAGGCCCCGTCCATGGTCTCGGCGCCCTCGGGGGCGCGGGTCTCGGCCCGTCGCGACGACGGGTACCGGATCGCTTCGAAGAACATCGCAATCACGACGGCGGACATCCCGACCGCGAACCCGAGCGGGTCGAGGCCGAGCACGCCGAAGAGCAGGCCGAGCGTGCCAGCGAGCATCGCGAACTTCACCGCGAGCAGGCCGGTCAGGCTGCCGCGCACCTCGCCGGTCGCCGGGTCGAACACCCGCGACACGAGGCGGCGCAGGACCGCGAAATTCACAAGGCCGACACCGGCGCCGATCGCCGCCGTTGCCCCACCGACGACGTCCGTCGCGAACCCCCACGCCACGGCCAGCACCACGCCGGCGAGGGCGCCGGTGAGGTCGATGCGCGACAGGAGGCCGCGGGCGGGTCGGGCAGGGGTCACGTCGAGGACTCGTCGTTCGAAGGGTCGGGTTCGGTGGCGTCGAGCGCGTCGTTGTCGCGCGCGAGTTTTGCAAGGTCTCGATAGGCGGCCCCGGCTCCAAGGAGCAGGCCGGCGATCAGCAGCAGGGGGGTGGTGTCGAACCGCTCGTCGAGCCAGTTCCCGCCCCAGGCGCCAACCGCGATAGAGAGGACAAACTGAAACCCGATCGCGCTCGCTCGGGCCTGGTGCCGTCGCTCGGCGGTTCGGCGCTTCTCATCTGCTTCGCGAGCAGCGCGCCGAGACCGGGGGGTGTCGTCTCCATCCATATCGATTTTCAAGGGTCGGGAGAGCCTGCCGTCGCGGCCGGACCTGCCGTTGCGGCGGGCGAGTAACATGGGCCCCAGGGGGCGTCAACCGCTTTGGAGCCGCATTTTCACAGGGCAAGCGAGGCGTTGGATCAGGCGACGGCGGCGAACGATGCGCGGGCCGCGTCGAGCACCTGATCGATGATCTCGTCGGTGTGCGCGACGCTCGTGAAGGCGGCCTCGAAGGCGCTCGGCGCGAGGTACACCCCCCGGTCGAGCATCTCGTGGAAGAACCGGTTGAACTGCTCGACCCGCGCAGCCTTCGCGCCGGCGTAGTCCCACACCGGCGTGTCGCTGAAGAACACGCCGAACATCGCGCCGACCTGGTGGCCGTGCACGGTGACCCCCGCGTCGGCCGCCGCGGCGAGCATGCCGGCGTGCAGCCGCGCGGTGCGGGACTCGAGCGTGTCGTAGAGATCGGGGTTGTCGCGCAGGATCGTCAGCGTCGCCATGCCCGCTGCGACCGCCAGCGGATTGCCGCTCAGTGTGCCGGCCTGGTACACGGGGCCGGCGGGGGCGACCTTCTCCATGATGTCGCGGCGGCCGCCATACGCGCCGACGGGGAGCCCGCCGCCGATGATCTTGCCGAGGGTCGTCATGTCCGGCGTGACGCCGTAGCGCTGCTGGGCGCCACCGGCGGCCACGCGGAACCCGGTCATCACCTCGTCGAAGATGAGCACCGCCCCGGTCTGGTCGCAGAGCGCCCGGAGCTGCTCCAGGTAGCCTTCGCGCGGCGGGATGCACCCCATGTTGCCGGCGACCGGCTCGACGATGGCAGCGGCCAGCTGGTCGCCGTGTGCGTCGAACGCCGCGGCGAGCGCTTCGGGATCGTTGAACGGCACGGTGATCGTGTTCGCCGCCACCTCGGGCAGCACGCCCGGGGTACTCGGCAGGCCCAGCGTCGCAACGCCGCTGCCGGCATCCGAGAGCAGGCTGTCGCCGTGGCCGTGGTAGCAGCCCTTGAACTTCAGCAGCTTCGGGCGCCCGGTGAAGCCACGGGCCACGCGGATCGCGCTCAGGGTCGCCTCGGTGCCCGAGTTGACCATGCGGACCATCTCGAGCGACGGCACCATGTCGATGACGAGCTCGGCGAAGTCGTTCTCGGCCGCGGTCGGGCAGCCGTACGACGTGCCCCGACCCGCGGCCTCGGTGATCGCGGCGACCACGCGGGGGTGCGCGTGGCCGAGGATCATCGGGCCCCACGAGCCGATGAAGTCGACGTACCGACGCCCGTCTTCGTCTTCGATGTACGCGCCGCTGGCGTTGCGGACGAAGACCGGGGTCCCGCCGACGCCGCGAAACGCGCGGACCGGCGAGTTGACGCCACCGGGCAGGAGCTCGACGGCGCGGGCGAAGAGGGCTTCAGAGCGAGGACGCGAGACAGGCATGGGGCTCCCTGACGAGGCGGACCGGGCGTGCGGTCGCAGCCGTAGTCCCGCCCGCCCCGGTCGGCAAGACCACGGGTTGCAACCGGTGATCCACCCTTCGTCGCGGGGGGAAAAACGCGAGGCACCCCGAGCGACGAATCGCTCGGGGTGCCACAGGAGGCCGGCAGAATCCGCCGGGATCAGGCGTCCTCGCCGCCCTCGTCGACTTCGCCGTCGTCGTCCGAGGCCGCGTCGGTCGCGTCACCGGCGACCTCGGCCTGGCCCTCGGTGTCATCCCCGGTGGCGCTTTCTTCGTCGCCGCCTTCGCCATCTTCGGACGCCACGAGGCCGTCTTCGATGCCGTCCTCTTCGTCCTCGTCCGTCGCGTCCCACCGGGCCACGCCGACCACCGTCTCGTCCTTCGAGAGGTTGATGAGGCGCACGCCCTGGGTGTTGCGACCGAGCACGCTGACGCCATCGACACGGATGCGGATCAGCTGCCCGCCATTCGTGATGATGATGAGCTGGTCGTCCTCGGCGACGAGGCGGCAGCTGGCGACGGGTCCGTTGCGGTCCGTCGTCTTGATCGTGATGACGCCGAGTCCGCCGCGGTTCTGGACCGGGTAGGCTTCGAGCTCGGTGCGCTTGCCGTAGCCGTTCTCGGTGATCGTCAGCAGGCGCCGCGGCACGATCTCGGGGTCGATCTCTTCGCCTTCGTTCGGCTCGGCGAGCCCGGCGGCGAGGAGCTCCTCACGGGGGATGACCACCATCGCGACCAGCTCGTCGCCGTCGCGGAACCGGATGCCCCGGACGCCGCGGGTCGCACGGCCCATCGGGCGGGTGTCGCTCTCGTCGAACTGGATCGACTGGCCCTCGCGGCTGACGAGGAGCACGCGGTCGCCGGGGTTGACCAGCCGCACGTTGATGAGCTCGTCGCCCTCGACCATGTTCACGCCGATGATGCCGCCGGCGTGGATGTTGCGGTAGGCGAGCAGCGGGGTCTTCTTGATGAGGCCGCTGCGGGTGGCCGTGATGATGCACGGCCCGTCGACGAAGTCCTCGAAGGGCACGACCGCCTGGATCTTCTCGTCGCTCTCGACGGGGAGCAGGTTGACGATCGGGCGTCCCTTCGCGTTGCGGCTGCCCGCCGGCAGTTCATGCACGCCGAGGCGGTAGCACTTGCCGATGCTGGTGAAGACGAGCAGCGAGGCGTGGGTGTTCGTCACCTAGACGTTCT
>Ga0070729_10001110_pt1 | contig 44964 bp, 32 predicted proteins | sample tdDd472_FD_66725 | JGI IMG/M metagenome (GOLD analysis project Ga0070729, IMG submission 66725) | Marine sediment microbial communities from the Atlantic coast under amendment with organic carbon and nitrate - tdDd47.2 | ecosystem: Environmental > Aquatic > Marine > Coastal > Sediment | place... | reverse complement strand
CCTCGGCGCGTGTGTCGACCCGTGCGACGGTCTCACGTGCGACACGCCGCCCGATAACTTCTGTGCCGATTCGCGCACGTACCTCGAGTACGCCGAGATCGGCGTCTGCGACGCAGCGGCCTGCCTCTACGAGCTGACCGAGGTCGACTGCTCGGCCACCGGGCAGTTCTGCACCTTCGACGAAGGCTGCGTCGACGCGGATCCCTGTGCGGACGTCGTGTGCGAACCGATCGAAGGGGACCCGTTCTGCGAGGGCAACCTGCTGTTCCGCCCGACCGAGGTCGTCTGCATCGCCGGCGCGTGCAACACGGTCGTGCCGCCCCTCGACTGTGGTGACACCGGCCAGCGTTGCATCGACGGCGCCTGCGTCGACGACCCCTGCGCCGAGCTCGTCTGCGTCGGGGCACCCGACCCCGAGCGCGACTGCGCGGACGACTTCACCGCACGGGTCTTCACGTTCACCGGGGAGTGCACCGAGGGCGCATGCCAGACCACGTTCGACACCACGGACTGCGAAGCCGAGGTCGAGAACGGGTTCTGTTCGGAAGGCTTCTGCGTCTCGGGTGACGCGTGCTTCGGGGACTGCGCCGACAGCGCACCGAGCTGCGATGGGGACGAGGTGGTCTACGAGACCGATGGGCGCTGCCTCGACGGCACGTGCACCTACTCCGAAGCCCGCGAGGACTGCTCGATCGAACCGCTGGGCGCCTGCGTCGACGGCGCGTGCATCACGGGCACGCCGTGCGAAGAGCTCGACTGCGAGGGCGCACCGACGCCCGACCCGGTCTGCGCCGGCAACACGAGCGTCGTGTTCGTCGGCGCCGGCACGTGCCTCGAAGAAAGCGGCACCTGCACCTGGGACGCGACCGAAACGAACTGCACGGACACCGAGCAGTTCTGCGTCGAGGGCATCTGCGTCGACGAGGACCCCTGTGACACGCTCGTCTGCGACAGCCCGCCGCCGGCGCGCTGTGAGGGCGACTTCGCGGTCGCGTACGTCGACGACTCGGTGTGCCTCGACGGGGCGTGCGAGTACCCGGCGACGGTCACCGACTGCTTCTCGTTCGGTCAGGAGTGCTTCGAAGGCGAGTGCACGGACGACCCGTGCGCGGATGTCGTCTGCACGACGCCGCCGCCGCAGGGATGCGACGGGGACCAGATCACGTTCTACGATCCGGCGGGTACCTGCGCCGGGGGCGCGTGTGAGTACCCCGTGATCCTCGGCGAGTGCGAAGGGCTCGACGTCTGCGTCGAGGGCACCTGTGCCCCGGCCCTGTACCGCAGCGAGCCGTTCGACATCGTGCTGTCCGAGTCGCTCGCCATCGAGAGCGGGGGCTGGTTCGAGCTGCACAACACCACCGACGCTGCGATCGACCTGCGCGGTCTGCGCATCGAGGTCGGCGACGAGGGTGCGGGCTTCGACCTGAGCGACACGCTGATCATCGAAGCCGGCGGCTACGCGGTCTTCGCGTCGGCGGTCGCGATCGGCATCTTCGACGCCGACGTCGTCCTGCCGGGCGACACCGACCTGCGCCAGTTCGGCACCGACCCCGTGACCCTGCTCGCGGGTGAAACCCAGCTGGATCGGATCGTCCCCGGCGCCGCATGGCCGGGCAACGCGACCACCGCCGCCCAGCGTGACCCGGGCGCGATGACCGCGTCCAGCACCGACGCCGACTGGTGCGATGCCACGTCCGAGTACTTCGACGGACTCAACGGTACTCCGGGAGCCGCGAACTTCGCATGCGCACCCTGATCGACCTTCCGAGGCCTCTCCTCCTCGTCGCCGCGGTGATCTTCATCACCGCGGCGTCAGCCTGCGCGGGTGCATCTGACACCGCGGGTGGATCCGACGCGTCGAGCGCGACGGAGTCGCCCGGTCCGTCACCAGCGCCTCCGCTGGCGGCACCGACCACCGACGGCGCCGAGAATGCGCCGCGGCACTTCCTGCAGCAGGACGGGATCCCGCTCGTGCGCGACGCGCTCAACCAGCCGTCCGTACTGCGCAACACGCGGTGGGGCGCAACCCATCGTGACCTGCCGTACGCCGAGATGATCTTCTCGGACGACGTCGCGGCCCTGGTCGGGTGGGACGGCTCCGTGCAGACGTTGCTCGCGAGCTATGAAGGCTCGTGGCGTGGCTGTGCCAGCCGGTTCTGCGTGGTGCTGCTCAATCGGCAGACCCTCGAGCTTTCGACGATGGAATTCCGCGTCCACAACGGCGAGTTGGTCATTGGTGAGTGCGCGATCCTGGAGATCGACGACAAGCATCGATTCCGTCGGAAATACATGGCGTTCTTCGAGCCGGACTTCGACGCGGTGTACACCGCGCTGCCGCCTCGCATCTGCCGACGAGCTCACAGCCGCGGATACGCCCCACTCCCCCTCCCCTGACTGCGTGTGAAGCGTCCAGAACAAGCATCCCGGTCATCGCGTCGCTTCGGATGGTTCTGCGGACTGTTCGTCGCCGCAGCGCTGGTGACGCCCGGTTGCGAACCGTACGTATCGCCGTCGTCGGCCCCGGACGAGGCCTCGGGCGATGGCTCCGCGGCCGTCGCGGAGGCGACCCCGGACGAAGGCAGCGGGGCCGAAGGCTCAGCCGACGAAGCCGTGCTCGACGAGGGGCGCCTGCTCGATCAGTTCGAAGAGCCGGTGTACACCCACCAGCCCACTCCGGTCGATCCGTCGGAGGTCCCCGAGCTGCCGACGCCGCCGGAGACCGACACCGACGGTTCGGATGAAGGCGACGACGAAGACGACGAGCTGGCGGGCACGATGTTCGGGCTCGCCAATCACTTCCTCGTCGGGCGCCACTACTTCGCCGACGCCGAAGGCGCCGAGTTCAACGAGATTCACTTCCTCGGCTCGATCGTCGTCTTCGTCATGCGCGACGGCAGCGAAGTGGCGTTCCCCGCCGACATGAGCGGGCACCACCCGCTGTGCGCCGACGTCCCCGCCTGCGTCGTGCTTCTCTCTCCGGATGGGACGGCGACCCCGTTCTACTTCAGTGGCATCTACGGCTCGCCCGCGCCGTTCACCCTGATCACTCGCTCGGAGTGCCGCATCGCCGCGCTGCATCGCGATGGACCATGGCACATGGTCCTCGAGGCGATCGCCAGAGAGCAGGGGTCGAACCTGACCCACGAGTCCGACGCGGCCATCTGCTGGAACCCGGGTCTCGTGCCGTACCGTGAGGTCCCGTCCTGGTGGCGCCAGCGCGACGAGGACGAGTATCGGCGGGCCCGTGCACGGTTCCGCGCCGAGCGCGATGCAGGGATGACGGACGAGACGCTCGAACCGCCCAGCCCGGACATGGACTATCCGGACCCGAACGACGCGGGCTCCGGCCGGTTTGGCCCCATCGGCGAAGATGGACAGCTGCTGCCCGACGGCACGCCCGGCACCGGCGGCGTACCCGGCGGCCTCGTGCCCGGCATGCCGACCCCGCCGCCGGGTGAGCTGCCCCCCGAGGGCATGCTGCCCGAGTAGCCACGCGACTCGTCACTCGACGCCGCGTGTCGGCGTCATCGAACGACGGCGAGCGGTCGGAGAACCCGGCGCGGCGTCACTGCGTCCTCTCTGCGCGATCACTGCCTCACCTCTGCGCCGTCGCCGCGCCACCTCTGCGGCTGCACCGCCGGGTGTCGCGAACGATCACCGCGCGGCGAGCATCTCGCGGATGATCCCGGCGGCCTGCTCGTAGCTGGCCGACACGTCGTCGACGAGGCGCTTCTCCATCTTCGCACCGACGATCGGCACCTTGATCGTCAGCTCGCCCTCGATGATGCGCTCGCAGCCGGTGGCGGTCTCGACGACACGGGTCGTACCGCGTCCGACGAAGCGCCCCTGGAGCACCATCGGCTCGATCTCCCATTCGAGGGTGTTCGCGCCCTCGGCGCGGCGGGTGATCTGGTCGTACGAGATCGAGTTGGATCCGACGACGCGCCGCATCGGACCGGGGAGCTCGCGCTGCAGCGTGATGCGCCGACGCACGACGCGGACGCCGTTGGTCACGTCGTCTTCGACCTTCTCGCGCTTCGAGTCGGACGCCTTGCCCAGGCGCTGCTCGAAGGCTTCGTCGTCGGTGATCGACCAGAGTTCGGTGGGAGTGCAGTCGAATCGGTGGGCGAGTCGAAAGCGCATGATCGGTCCTCGTGCGGGTCGGGTGTTGCAGGGGGCGCACAGCATGCCCATTCCCGGTCGGGAGATCGAGCGAATCGTCCGATGCCGACTCCACTTGCGAGGGGTTCGACCACTCGGTAGGCTCTCCGCCGGACCTTCCGACTTCCGATAGGACAGATGGCATGAATCGCCCCCCTGCCCCCCGCCCCGTCGCGCGTACGGTGGCTCGCCTCGGCGTCGCCGGGCTCTTCGCCCTGTCGATGGCGGCGTGCGCCGACGAAGACGTCATGGACACCCCGGACACGTCCGGCGGCGCCGACGTGGGTACGACCGACGTCGGTGGCACGGACGCATCGACGGACGTGACCCCGGACGCCACCGAGGACACCGGCATCGACGTGCCCGAGCCCGACCCGGCGACCTGGGACGACTGGGCGCCGGCCGCCGCGCCGGTGCCGCGTCTCACGCAGGTGCAGCTCGCCAACACCTTCGACGACCTGTTCGGCGCCGACGTGGTCGTGCCGCCGATCAGCCTGCCCGACCTCGAGGACGGCGGATTCGTCGCGGTCGGCGCGTCCGGCGCGACGCTCTCGCCCCGCACCGTCGAGGACATGGAGCGCGCCGCCCGCGAGGTGGCCCGTCAGGTGCTGGAGCCGGAGCGGCGCGACCGCTTCGTCTCGTGCACGCCGGCGGACACGGTCGACACGGACTGCGCCGAGACCTTCGTCCGCGAGCAGGGCCTGCGCATCTGGCGTCGCCCGCTGACGGACGCCGAGGTCGAGCGCCTGGTCGCGATCGCCGACGAGGCGGCGCTCGTGCTCGAGGACTTCCACGCCGGGCTCGAGTGGGCGCTCTCGGCCCTGCTGCAGTCGCCGCACTTCATGTTCCGCCGCGAGGTCGGCGACGGGGACGGTGAGCGTCGCCCGTACGACGACTTCGAGCTGGCCGCGCGTCTGTCGTACCTGCTCTGGTCGACGACGCCGGACGACGAGCTGCTCGCTGCGGCCGAAGCCGGCGAGCTGACCACCGACGACGGGCTGCGCGCGCAGTTCGAGCGCCTGCTCGCGTCGGACCGCGCCCGCGATGGCGTGCTCGAGCTCTTCCGGCAGGCGTACCACCTGCACGAACTCGAGGACCTGTCGAAAGACCCGAACGTGTACCCCCAGATGCACCCGGACCTCGGCACGGACGCGCTCGAAGAGACCGAGCGCGTGCTCGAGGCGCTGATCTTCGACGAGGAGGCCGACTTCCGCGAGCTGCTCGTCTCGAACCGGACCTTCGTCAACCGGCGCCTTGCTGCGCTCTACGGCATCCCGGCGCCGTCGGCGGACGGCTGGGGCGAGGTCTTTCTCGCCCCCGAGACGGGTCGACGCGGGCTCTTCGGCCACGTGAGCTTCCTCGCGGTGAACAGCCACCCGACGTCGACCTCGGCCACCGAGCGTGGGCTCTTCGTCCGCGAGGCCCTGCTCTGCATGGTCGTGCCCCCGCCGCCAAGCGGCGTCGACACGTCCATCCCCGAGCCGAGCCCCGACGCGCCGACGCTGCGTGAGCGCATCGCGGTCCACCTCGAGGACCCGAACTGCGCCGGCTGCCATCTGCTGACCGACCCGATGGGCCTGTCGTTCGAAAACTTCGACGGCGTCGGCGTCTGGCGCGCCACCGAGAACGGCGTCGAAATCGACGCGTCCGGCGAGCTCGACGGCGCGGCGTTCGACGACGCCTGGGACGTCGCCGACGTGGTCACCGAGCGCCGCGAGTTCGGCCGCTGCGTCGCCCAGCACCTGCTGCGGTACGGCACGGCGACCATCGAAGGCAACCCGCAGCGCCCGGGCATCGAGGTGCTCGAGCACGCGTTCGTCGAGTCCGAATACCGCGTCCTCGACCTGCTCGAGGCGTTCGTCATGAGCCCCGCGTTCCGCACCGCCGGAGCCCCGGTCGTCACCGCGGAGGAAGAAGAATGAGTCGCAAGCGCATCACTCGCCGCCGGTTTCTGCGCGGCATGGTCGGCGGCGCTGTCGCCACCCTCGGCCTGCCGCTGCTCGAAGTACACATGGGCACCCACGGGGTCGCCCTCGCCGACGGCAGCCCCTTCCCGAAGCGGTTCGGCCTCTTCTTCTGGGGCAACGGCGTCGTCCCCCAGGCCTGGGTCCCCGAGACCACCGGCCCGGACTACGAGCTGTCGTACCTGATGGAGCCGCTGGCCCCGATCAAGGACCGGATGACCGTGGTCACCGGCACCGGGCTGCGGGTCGACAACATCGAGCCGCACTGGTCCGGCATGTCCGGCGTGCTCACGGGTCAGCCGGTCATCATCAAGCCCAGCGGTGGCTGGACGATGCCCGACCGGACCGTCGACCAGGTGATCGCCGAGGCCATCGGAGGCGAGACGCGGTTCCGGTCGATCGAGCAGGGTGTGCGCCCGGGCGACATCGGCGTCTCGTACAACGGCCCCGACAACCCGAACCCCACCGAGAGCTCGCCGTTCGCGCTCTACGACCGCATCTTCGGCGCGGACTTCCGGGAGCCCGGTTCGGACGCCGAGCCGGATCCGCGGCTCGCGCTGCGGCGGTCGGTGCTCGACTCGGTGATGACCGACATCACGGACTTCGAGCGTGACCTCGGGTCCGCGGACCGCGCCCGTCTCGACCAGCACCTCACCAGCGTGCGCGAGCTCGAGCTGCGGCTGCAGCGGCTCGCCGAGAACCCGGCGAACCTCGAGGCGTGCATCCGCCCGGACCGGCCGGAGAGCGACTTCCCCGACATCGACGGGCGCCCGCAGCTGCAGGCCCTGAACCGGGCGATGTGCGACATCCTCGCGCTCACCCTCGCCTGCGACCAGACGCGCGTGTTCACGCACGCCGTCACACGCCCGCTGAACAACCTGCTGCTCGCCGAGGCGACGGCCGGCCACCACCAGCTGACCCACGACGAGCCCGGCGATCAGCCGATGGTGCAGTCGATCGTGCGGCAGATCATGGGCGAGTACACGTACCTGGTCGAGACGCTCGACAGCATCCCCGAGGGCGACGGCACCCTGCTCGACCACTGCGTCGTGCTCGGCACGTCGGACATCTCGTACGGGCGGACGCACGGGCTGGACGAGTTCCCGATCATCTACTCGGGCACCGGCAACGGGCGCCTCGTCACCGGCACCCACATCCGGTCCGAGATCGGCGAGAACACGAACGAGCTCATGCTCTCGCTGATGCGGGCGGTCGACGTCCTCGCCCCGTCGTGGGGCACGGACGCGGCCTACGCCGAAGACGGCTTCTCGCCGATCGAGGTCTGACCATGATGGTTCGACGAGCCGCACTCCTTGCCGCCGCCGTTGCTCTCGCCGCGTGCGGTGACGACGACGGGGGGGCCACGGCGAACACCGACACCGGTGGCGGCGATGTCGGCGTGACCGACGTCGCCACTGACGTGGACGCGTCCCTCGATGCCTCCGATGGCGGCGACGTCGCCCTCGACGGCTCGGGCGAGGTGTCGGACCGCCCTGAGGTGACCGGCCCGACCACGACGACGTGGGTGGCCCGCCGGTTTCTCTTCGAGCGCGAAGACACCCCGGGCATCGCTGGCGGCTTCGACCTCGACGGCGCTGTGTCGTCCGTCGGTGGTGACTCCGGCTGCGGCCAGGCAGACTTCGTCGCCCCCGACGGCACCGAAGGCATCGACAACCAGTTCGCCCTGCTCCTGCCCCTCGTCGAGGCGGCCGGCGGTGCGGCGCTGCCCACGCTGATCCAGAGCGCGATCAACGAGGGTGACCTGCTGATCTTCGCCCACTTCGACGGGCTCGACGACATGATGAACGACGACGACGTCGACATCATCATCGGGCGCGCAGCCGGCTCGGCGATCACCGGGTCCAACGGGCTGCTGCAGGACTGGCTGACCTTCGACGTCGACCACGACGAGCCGATCAACCGCATCGAGGGAGCCACGATCGTCGACGGCGTGCTGCTCGGCGGTCCCGGCGACGTCGAGCTGCCGATCTTCGTCTTCACGTTCCGGTTCGACGTCACGCTGCACAACGCGCTGATTCGCGCCGAGATGACCGAGAACGGGCCGGGGGCCATCACGGTCGGCGGGTCCGTGCTGCTCGACAACATCCTCGACATCGCCGACACGCCGGGCATCCAGGACCGGATCCCCGAGCTCATCGAGCAGGTGGGCACGCTGATGGCCGACATGAGCGTCGAGGGCGAGTGCGACGCGCTCACCGCCGTCGCGACCCTCGAGCTGGCGCCGGTCTTCCTCTTCGAGGCGCCCTGACGCGATTGAACGCGCCCTGAGCAGCACGGGCCCTCGGCGACCTGGCGGTCGTGCGAGGGCCCGATGCGCTCAGGGGCACGCTGAGCACGTCCCCCGGTGAGCCGCCGCCGGATCAGGTGGTGGGCACGCAGATCGCGCGGACCTCGTTGCACGCGTCACAGAGCGGGTCGTCCCAGTAGCAGCGCGGCGCGACCTCGAGGGTCGTACACGTGAAGCCGACGGGGCAGTCCACGTCGTCGCCGCAGTACTGCGACGGGGCGCACATCGCCTCGGGCAGCCCGTCGAGGCCCTCCTCGGGGCACGCCGAGGGCAGGAACCACTCGCAGCCGAACGTGGCCTCGCACGACTCCGGGTCTTCGCCGGCGCAGCCGGGGTCGTCGTACACGCAGGCACCGTCGATGCAGCTGGTGGGCGTACCGCCGCCCTCGCAGTCCGTGTCCGTCTCGCACGCGCGCCCGGCGCAGCTCTCGATGAAGCAGGCGTCGGTGGCGCCGCAGGCCCACTCGCCGTCCATGCACGTGCACTCCGTCGACGGGTAGCAGTCGCCGCAGCAGCACTCCATGCCCCACGAGCAGGCGAGCCCGTCCTCGACGCAGGCGTCGCGGAAGTCCGGCATCTCTTCGGGGCACCCGGGCGCCGGCGCGTCGTCAACGCACGCGTACTCGGGGCCACAGTCCGCGGTGCACTCCCACAGCCCGTCCGAACACGCGCACGCCGAAGGCGCACAGCCGTCCGGCACCATCTCGCAGACCTGTCCTTCGGGGCAGCCGGAGTCCATGCAGCTCATCGATGGATCCGGACCTTCGCACGAGGGCCCGTCGATGCTCACGTCCGTGGTCGTGTCGGGCGCGGTGTCCGTCGAGGCGTCGCCGCCGGCGTCCGGCTCGGCGGTGTCCGTCTCGCTCGTGTCGGCTCCGGTGTCCCCCGGCGTGTCGGACTCCTCCTCGGTGCCGCAGCCCGGCAACCACGACAGAACCACGAGGGCGGACAGGACGAAGTATCGAATCTCTGACAGTCGCATGGTCGGCTCCGAGAGCGTGCGGTGGGGTCGGTTCGGGCGGCGGTGGCGCGGGGCGCGGGGTGCGGCGCGATGGGGGCCGCGGCGCGTCGGCGGCCGTGGGACCGATTCCAAAGCAACGACCGTGCCACACAAACGTCATCCTGCACGGCTCGACGAACAGATCGGGCTGATGCGTTGACACGCGTCCGACGCGCGCTAGGTTCGCGCCGCCTCGACGGCATCCCCGAAACCTCCTGGAGGACGACATGACGATGGTTGGCCAGAAAGCACCCGAGTGGACCGCGACCGCCTACGTGAACGGCGAGAAGAAGACCGTGTCCAGCAGCGACTACGCCGGCAAGTGGTACGTCCTGTACTGGTACCCGCTCGACTTCACGTTCGTCTGCCCGACGGAGATCCGCGGGTTCCAGTCGCTCCTCGAGGACTTCGAGGACGACGGCGTGGCCGTGATCGGCGCGAGCACCGACTCGTTCTTCAGCCACAAGGCGTGGTTCGCGGACCGTGAGACGTTCGCCGAGGAGATCACCCACCCGGTGCTCGCCGACACGTCGCACGCGGTGACGAAGGCGTTCGGCGTGCTCATCGAAGAGGCGGGCATCGCGCTCCGCGCGACGGTGATCGTCGACCCCGAGGGCAAGGTCCGCTCGCTGAGCGTGAACGACCCCGACGTCGGCCGCAGCCCGGCCGAGACGCTCCGCACCGTGCAGGCCTACCAGGCCGGCGGCCTCTGCGGCGCCGACTGGTCGAAGGGCGAGAAGTTCGTCGCCTGATGAGCACCTCTGTCGAAATGGTCGGACGCGACGGGTGGGAGGACTTCCTCTCGGCCCCTGTCGCCGTCCTGATTCTCGCGAAGAGCGACTGCGGCGCGTGCAAGACGTGGCAGGGTGAGCTCGACGCGCACCTCGCCGGGACCGACGAGTTCGACGGCGCCCGGTTCGGCAAGCTCAACCTCGACCAGCCCGGGCTCGTCGCGTTCAAGCGCGCGAACCCGTGGCTGTCGGGGGTGACCGACCTGCCGACGAACGTGCTCTACGTGAAGGGCGAGAAGACGAAGACGTGGGTCGGCGGCGGCGTGGATCGCCTCGCGAACCGCCTTCGTCGCGTCCTCACGGACTGAGCACCGGCGGCCCCCCGCACGTCGGATCGACGAAGAGCGGCTCCCATGGCGGGAGCCGCTCTCTGCATTCGTGCTCGATCGCGCAGCGCGAGAGGCAGAACCCTTCGTCGCTCAGCGCCCACGTCTCGGTCTGGCCGCAGTCCCCCAGGCCCCGCGCTTTCGCGAACGCGTGCAACGTCCCCGCGTCGGCGTCCCACGTCGGCAGGTACACGACATCCCACTGGGGCACCGTCGGCGGGTCGGCGCAGCGCGGCAGCTCGAGCGGCGACCACGACCACCGCTCGCCGTCGCGGCGCACGTCGAAGAGCGCGAACCCGAAGTTGTACGCGCCCGGCTGGCAGAGCATGCCGACGATGCGCCGGTCGTCGCCCAGCGTCGCCTCCCACAGCGCGGCGCCCAGACGAAAGTCCGCCGGTGCACAGTCGAGCCCGCCCTCGTCCCGCGACTCGGTCATTGCGGGCCACCGTTCGTACCAGAGGGCCCGCTGGTCCAGCGCATCCCGGTCGAACGTCGCGAACGGGTCGAGCGCCTCGTCGCTGGATCCGTCGTCGGCCGCCGGCCCCGCGGAGCCCTCGGCGCTCGGCACGACGGAATCGGCCTCGCCCGGCACGTCGCCCGTCGGCACGGTCCCGGGTTCATCCGGAGGCACCGCAGCCGCCCCATCACCCGGCGTCGCCGATGCGCCCGAGGCGGCCCCGGCGCCGGCGTGCGGTGGCTCGTGCGACGACTCCGGCGACTCCGGCGGCGCAGTGCGCGGTGCGCACGCCATCCCCCCGGCGACGACGCACAGGGCGGTAACGCACGCCGTCCGGTGAAGGACCCGACGGACCGCGCCCCGAACGGCACCCGCGGGGGCATCGCGTCCGACACGTTGGTCGTCGTCTGCGCCCGCGACGGATCGCTCGACGCGGTGTGGCGAATTGACGCAGGGGCTTCGCGTGGTCATAGTTGAGTCTCGGACCCTGGTTCGCCCCTCATCATGCCGACCTTCTCGCACATCGTCTCGGTCGTCGTCTGCCTCGTGCTCGTCGCGGGGTCTGCGCTGCCGTGCCCGTGCGGATCGGGCGAGACCGAAGCCGAGGCCAGCGAGGGGCACAGCTGCTGCGCCGGCATGGCCGTCGACGACGAGGGCCACCCGGCGGACATCGCGGCGTCGGACGGCGGCGACCCCGCCCACGACCCCGAAGTCTGCCCCCACTGCCAGCCCGACGAGACGACCCTCGCCGCGATCGACGCCCAGGTGGCGCCGACCGCGGTGCTCGTGCTGCCGATGGTCGGCGCCGCGGGCGAAGGCCGGCCGATCGCGTTCGACGGCGTCGTTCGTCGCGCGCTGCCCCGGGGCCCCCCCGACGCGCCCACGCGGGCCGCGCCACCGGGCCCGTCCAACCGCGATCTTCTGCACCGCATCGACGTCCTCCGCTGCTGAGGGCGGCCGCGCGCCGTTCGTGCGCGCGACACCGGGCGGCCCCCACCGGGCCGCTTCGTTGGCCGCTCTCACATCCCCGAGGACCTCGTGTTCTGCACCTCTACCGGGCCACGCGCCCGGCTCTACGCCCTGCTGGTGGTCGCGCTGACCTGCGCGTCGACCCACGCCAGCGCACAATCCGACCCGACCGACGCCCCGCCGGAGACTCCGGCGCCTGTCGTGGCGACCGGCGAGGCCCCCACGTGGGACGAGCTCGTCGACGCCGCGCTGCGCACCAACCCGACCCTCGACGCCCTCGCCGCCCGGCACGACGCCGCGCTGTCCCGCGCCGAGGCCGCCGGTTCGATCTGGCCGCAGCCGCGGCTCTCGGTGCAGGCGGGCGTGTTGCCGGTCGAGACGCGCCAGGGCCCCCAGTACGCCGTCGTCGGCGTCCAGCAGGCGATCCCGTCGCTGGACCGCCGCCGCGAAGCCGACGACCCCCACGTCGCCGAAGCCCGCGGCCTCGCGCTGGCGTGGGAATCCGAAGTCCTGCGCACCGTCCACGACGTCGAAGTCGCATGGATCCAGCTCGCTCGTCTCGACGCCATCGCCGACCTCGTCCGCGAGCAGCAGGCGGTCATCCGCGACGTGGCGACCCACGAGTCCGCGGTGCTCGCGTTCGGCGGCGCCGAGCACGTCGACCTGCTGCGCACGTCGCTGCTCGACGTGGTCCTCGAAGACCGCCTCGAGGCGATCGCCGACGCCCGCGACGAGGTGGTCGCGACGCTGGCGCCGCGCACCGCGCTGCCCGAAGCCGCACTGCACGCGCTGCGCCCGGCGCTGCCTTCACCGCTGGTCCCCTGCGCGTCAGTCGACGACCTCGTCGCAACCGCCGTGGCACGCCATCCCGATCCCCGCCGGGCCGAAGCCCGGGGCGACGGCGCGCTCGAGGCCGCCGAGCTCGCGCGCCTTGCGGTGCGTGAGCCGATCCAGGCGTCCATCGCGTGGGGGACGATCGGCCGGTACGACACCCCGATGCCGGGCACCGGCAACGGGGGGCGCGACACCCTGATGGTCGGTGTGTCCGTGCCGCTGCCGGTGGCGCGCCGGGCGTCGGTCGCCGACGCACAGGCCCACGAGGCGACCGCCGCCGGTGCCCTGGACGATGCCGCGGCGCTGCGGCTGCAGCTCGCGTCCGAGATCCGCGGCGCGTGCACCCGCATCGACGCAGCGCAGGAGCGCATCGAGCGGTACGAGCGCGACCTGCTGCCGATGGCCCGCGACATCGTCGACCACTACGCGATCGACCTGGCCGTCGACGGCGCCGACCACACCGAGTGGCTGCTCGCCGTCGAGCAGGTCCTCTCGATGCGTGAAGCCGTCGTCGAGGCCCGCGCCTCTGCGGCGCTTGCGGACGCCCTGCTCGCCGCACGCCGCGCCCGAGGCGACGTGCCCACGCCCCCCGCAGACGCACCGGGGGCCCCATGAGCACCAGCGAACCGAACGTCCGCCGCGACACGACCCCGTCCGTCGACGCCGCAGACACCCACGACGCCCACGACGCGGACGGCGCCGACACCGGCGCCTCCGCGGCCGGGACGTCGGCGCAACCGCGCGACGATGCACCCGAACCCCGGGTGGTCGAGACTGACGACGCGAGCACCGACGACATCGAAGCGCCTCGCCCGTCCCGGTCCGGCTCGATCCAGACCCGGATCGCGCGCATCGCAGGCGTCGCGGCGGTCGCGGTCGTCGCGCTGCTCGTCGGCCGCTGGTCCGCCCCGGGTGGCGAAGCCCCGAGCACGGCCGCCCCGCCCCCGGCCGCGAGCGAGGGGTCCGCCGAAGCAGCGGCCGCCGAGGCGCCGAGCGAGTACGTCTGCCCGATGCACCCCCAGGTGCGGCAGAACGAGTTCGGCACCTGCCCGATCTGCTTCATGGACCTTGTGCCCGTGTCCACGGGCGGCGGCTCGGCATCGGACATCGCGGTCACTCTCTCGGACGCAGCGATCGCCCTCGCCCAGGTGCGCACCGACATCGTGCGGCGCGTCCCCCTGCACCGCGATCTGCACGCGTTCGGGCGCATCACAGCGCCGGACGACGGCGACGCGCGCATCACCGCGTGGACGGCCGGTCGCATCGATCGCCTCTACGTCGACACGCCCGGCGAGACCGTCGAACGGGGCCAGCCCCTCGCGCGGCTGTACAGCCCCGAGCTCGTCGTTGCGCAGGAGACGCTGATCCACGCCCGCAACATCCTCGCCGGCGCCGAGGCGTCCGGCAGCGAACCGCGGGCCCGAGCGGCACGGGCCGCGGTCGACGCCGCCCGCGTCGAGTTGCGGCTGCTCGGCCTCTCGGACCGGCAGATCGACCGGCTCGTCGATGACGGCGAGGCCGACACCTACGTGACGATCTATGCCCCCGCCGGCGGCACCGTGATGCGACGCATCGCCCGCGAGGGCGACCACGTCGAGCGCGGCGCCCCGATCGTCGAGCTCGCCGACCTCGACCAGGTGTGGGCGCAGCTCGAGATCTACGAGCGCGACCTCGCCCTGGTTGCGCCCGGCGTCGCCGTCCAGCTCTCGGTCGCTGGCGTCGATGACCCGATCGACGGCGAGGTCACCTTTGTCGACCCGGTCGTCGACCCCGTACGCCGCGTCGCGCGAGCCCGCGTCGTGCTCGACAATCCGGACGGGCGGCTGCGCCCGGACCTGCTGGTCGAGGCCACCGCTCGGTTGCCGGTCACAGACGCCCGTGGGCGCGCGCCGGTGAGCGTGCCCGACACCGCGGTGCTGTGGACCGGACGCCGTTCGCTCGTCTACGTGCACGACCCGATCGAGTCGCCGCCCCTCTTCATGCCCATCGAGGTCGAGCTCGGCCCGCACGTCGGCGACCGGTACGTCATCCGATCCGGCGTGTTCCCCGGCGAGCATGTCGTCGTGAACGGTGCGTTCCGCATCGACGCGTCGCTGCAGATCCAGGGCGGGCCGTCGATGATGCACGACACGATGGTGCCGGGCGGCGGGGGCGACCATGCGCACTGATCGCACCCTCGCCCACCGCTTCGTCGCGTGGGTGGTCGACCTGCGCATGGCCGTGGTCTGCCTCGCCGGGCTCGCCGTGTTCGCCGGTCTGCTCGTCGCTCCGTTCGACGTCCCCGGGCTCGACGATCGCGCCCCCGTGCCGGTCGATGCCATCCCGGACATCGGTGAGAACCAGCAGATCGTGTTCACCGAGTGGCCCGGACGGTCGCCGCAGGACATCGACGACCAGATCACGTACCCGCTCACGGTCGCCCTGCTCGGCTTGCCCGAGGTGAAGACGATCCGCAGCACGAGCGCGTTCGGCTTCTCGACGATCTACGTCATTTTCGAAGACGACGCCGAGTTCTACTGGACGCGCAGCCGCGTGGCAGAGCGGCTCGCCAGCCTGCCGCGCCACACCCTGCCCACCGGGGTCACCCCCCAGCTCGGCCCGGACGCCACCGCGCTCGGGCAGGTGTTCTGGTACACCCTCGAGGGGCGAGACGCCGACGGCGAGCCCGCTGGCGGCTGGGACCTGCACGAGCTGCGCACCATCCAGGACTACCAGGTCCGGTACGCGCTCGCCGCCGCAGATGGCGTGGCCGAGGTCGCGTCCGTCGGCGGATTCGTGCGCGAGTACCAGATCGACGTCGACCCGGACGCGCTGCGCGCCTGGGGGGTGCGCCTCGCCGATGTCTACGGCGCGGTCGCCGCGGCGAACGCCGAGGTCGGCGCGCGCACCACCGAGATCAACGGCGTCGAGTACCTCATCCGCGGCGTGGGCTTTCTGCGAGACGTCGACGACCTGCGGCAGACCGTCGTCGCGTCGATCGACGGCACGCCGGTGCGGGTGTCTGACGTCGCCCACGTGCAGGTCGGCCCTTCGTTGCGTCGCGGCGCCCTCGACCGTGGCGGCTCCGAAGCCGTCGGTGGCGTCGTGGTCGCGCGGTATGGCGCGAACCCGCTCGAGGTCATCCACAACGTGCGCGACGCGATCGACGGCGTGCAGCAGGCCCTGCCGACGCGCACCCTCGACGACGGGCGCACGTCGCAGGTCACCATCGTGCCCTTCTATGATCGCGCGGCGCTGATCGATCGCACGGTCGGCACCCTCGAGGACGCGCTCACCCAGCAGATCCTCGTGACCGTGCTCGTCGTGCTCCTGCTCCTCGTGCACGTGCGCAGCTCGGCGCTGATCGCCGGGCTGCTGCCCATCGCCGTGCTCGTCAGCTTCGTGGCGATGAAGGCGTTCGGCATCGCCGCGAACGTCGTGTCCCTCGCCGGCATCGCGATCGCCATCGGCACGATGGTCGATATCGGCATCGTGATCATCGAGAACATCGTCCAGCGCCTCGACGAGGCGGACCCCGAAGACGATCCGAAGCAGGTGGTCGTCGACGCCACCGCCGAGGTCGCCGGCGCGGTCCTCACCGCCGTCGCGACGACCGTCGTGAGCTTTCTGCCGGTCTTTCTGCTCGAAGGACCCGAGGCGAAGCTCTTCGTGCCCCTCGCGTGGACGAAGACCTTCGCGATCGTCGCGAGCGTCATCCTGGCCCTCACGCTCCTGCCCGCCCTCGCCTCGTGGGTGCTGCCCGACCGCCGTATCCGCCGGGTGCTGCGCGTCGTCCGCTGGCCGGCGCTGATCGCCCTCGCCATCGCGTCGACCGTCGTGCTCGCGGCGGCGTGGTCCCCGATGGGCGTCGGCGCCGGATCGGGCCACAACATCGCGTTCGTCGCGATCGTCGTCGGCGGGCTGCTGCTGACCTTCCACGGGTTCCGGTGGGCGTATCGGCCGCTGCTGCGGTTCGCCCTCGCGTACAAGCCGCTCTTTCTCGCCCTGCCCCTCGCGATCGTCGGCGCCGGGCTGAGCGTGTGGCTCGGATTCGGCACCGTGTTCGGGTGGCTGCCCGACCGGGTGCACACGTCCGAGACCGGGCAGTGGTTGCACCACGCGCTGCCGGGGCTCGACAGCGAGTTCATGCCCCAGCTCGACGAGGGCGCGTTCCTGTACATGCCGACGACGATGCCGCACGCGTCGATCGGCGAGACCCTCGATCTGATGGCCCAGCTCGACCTGCAGATCGAGTCCGTGCCCGAGGTGCGGTTCGCGGTCGGCAAGCTCGGGCGGGCCGAATCGGCGCTGGACCCGGCGCCGGTCTCGATGATCGAGACGATCATCGAGTACGTGCCCGAGTATCGCATCGACGACCGCGGTCGCCCGCTGCGGTTCGCGGTCGACGACGACGGCGACTTCGTCCGCGACGACGATGGCGAGCTCGTGCCGGATCCCGGCGGCCAGCCGTACCGCAACTGGCGCCCCGAGATCGAGACCGAGCAGGACATCTGGGACGAGATCGTCGCCGTCGCGAACGTGCCCGGCCTGACGTCCGCGCCCCTGCTGCAGCCGATCAGCGCACGCATCGTCATGCTGCAGAGCGGCATCCGGGCGCCGATGGCCGTGCGCCTCTCGGGCCCGGACCTCGACGACCTCGGCCGCGCATCCGTCGCCGTCGAGGCGATCCTGCGCGAGCAGCCCCTCGTGAACACCGACGCGGTCAACGCGGACCGCCCCGTCGGCAAGCCGTGGATCGAGATCCACCCCGACCGCGACGCCCTCGCCCGGTTTGGCGTCACGATGCGGCAGGTGCAGGACGTCATCGAGATCGCGATCGGCGGCCGCACGATCACCGAGACCGTCGAAGGGCGCGAGCGGTATCCGGTGCGCGTCCGGTACCCCCGCGAGCTGCGCGACCACCCGGATCGCATGGCCGACATCCTCGTCGACACCGCGTCCGGTGCGCCCGTGCCCCTCGGCGATCTGGCCGAGATTCACTACGTCCGCGGCCCCCAGATGATCCGAAGCGAGGACGGGCGCCTCGTCGCGTACGTGATGTTCGACCGGGCCCCCGGGGTCGGTGAGGTCGAGGCCGTCGAGAGCGTGCGCATGGCGCTCGATCGGGCGGTCGAGCGCGGCGAGCTCACCCTGCCCGACGGCGTGTCGTTCGACTTCGCCGGCAGCTACGAGAACGCCGTGCGGGCGCGAGCGCGGCTCGCGATGGTCGTGCCGATCGCGCTCCTGACCATCTTCGCGCTCCTGTACCTGCAGTTTCGTTCGACCCTGACCAGCCTCATGGTCTTCTCGGGTGTCGCCGTCGCGCTGGCCGGTGGCTTCGTGCTGATCGGCGCGTGGAGCCTCCCGGGCTTTCTCGACGTCGAGCTGCTCGGTGCGTCGCTGCGCGACGTGTTCGGGCCATCCCCGATGAACCTGTCCGTCGCGGTCTGGGTGGGCTTCATCGCCCTCTTCGGCATCGCGACCGACGACGGCGTCGTCATGGCGACGTACCTGACCTCCCAGTTCGCGGACGGGCCGGCCACGTCGGTGGCCGAGGTCCGCGACCGTGTCGTCGACGCGGGGTCGCGCCGCGTGCGGCCCTGCCTCATGACCACCGCAACCACCATTCTCGCGCTGCTGCCCGTGCTCACGAGCCGTGGCACCGGCGCCGACGTCATGGTCCCGATGGCCATCCCGGCCGTGGGCGGCATGGCGATCGAGCTGATCACGCTCTTCGTCGTCCCTGTCCTGTACTCGTTCACCGAAGAGACGCGGGTGCGCCTGCGCTCGCTTCGTTCTTCGCCCTGATCTCTCTGCCACCACCCGACACGGAGTTGTCATGACCCATCGATCCCCGACCGCACTCACGCTCGCCCTCGCTCTCGCCCTGTTCGGCGCCATCGCCTGCCAGAGCGGTGAGGCCACCCCGACCGGGGGCACCGAAGAAGCCACCGCCGAATCGCCGATCGAAGGCGACGAGCCTGCCGCCGAATCCGAAGAGGACCAGGCGGCGGCGAACGACCATGATCATGGCGACGACCACGACGACCACGACCACGGCGACCACGATCACGGCGACCACGATCACGGCGACCATGACCACGGCGACCACGATCACGCCGCGCATGACGATCATGACCACGGCGACCACGATCACGGCGACCACGCGCATGCCCACGACGGGCACGACCACGCGCACGACGACACGCCGGGCAACATGGACAGCCTGCTCGAGCCGGGCGACTACGACCCCGCCGACCTCGTCGCGCAGCCCGGTGCCAGCGTCGGCGACGCGACGACGTGCCTCGTGTCCGGCGAGGTCTTTCGCGTGACCGAAGACAGCCCGTTCATCGAGCACGAGGGCGAGACGGTCTACTTCTGCTGCTCGAGCTGCATCCGCCGGTTCCAGCGGGATCCCGACACGTACCTGTCCGGGGGCGGCGCCGAAGCGGCCGCCGGCGGGGGCATGGTCGAGGTCGCCGAGGGGGGCTCCGAGTTCGATCCGCCGGTCGCGAAGTCGCAGATCCCGGACGGCACCTGGATCTGCGACATGGGCACGGTGCACTACGCGGCCACCGAGTCCGGCTCGTGCCCGCTCTGTGGGATGCGCCTCACCGAGCACAACGCGTCGAACTGATGCTGCGCGCGGCCCGCACGCCGCACCAGACGGCACGAGCCGTCGCCGCCCGGGCCGGGCGCGGCGGCTCGCGCGCTTCGTGAGCCACCGCTCGATGCGGGCCGCAGGCGCCCACGGCCCGGCCCACGAGGACCGTGTGCGCCGCTGTGCGCCTCTTGCGGCACACGTCGTACCGCGGCATGGTGCTGCCTCGCACAACCCGCCACGGGGGCTCGCTATGGATCGGTTTCAGCCGCTCGTCGACATCGCCAACAAAGCGTCGAAGATGATGTACGGCATCGGGGGCTTCAGCATCGCCCTCGGCATCGCCCTGCTCTTCATCCCCGCCGAAGACGGCGACACGACGAAGGGCAAGATCATCATGTACAGCGTGGTGAGCTTCTTCGTGCTGATGGGCGCGTACGTCGTGTACCTGGGCACCGTGCCCGCCGAGAAGCAGCCGGGCATTCGCGCGCTGCGCGAGACCCCGGGCGACATCTGCTGGGCGTACGTCGAGCGTCAGACGACAAACGGCGCCCACACGGCGTCGACGATCAAGCTCGGTCTGCGGTCCGGCAAGATCGTCGCCGTCGCCATCGAGAAGGGCAACGAAGAGCAGCGCCTGCGCGACGTCGCCGCGGTCGCCCCCCGTGCGGCGTTCGGCTACGACCCCGACATCGCCGCACGGTACAAGCAGGATCCGACCTCGGTCATGAACCTGCCGAACGGGTGACCGGATGACGTCCCGCGAGTTGATCATTCACGAGGTGAAGTCGACGAAGGGCACGATGGGGTGCGCCGGGATCCTGATGGTGCTCGTCGGGTTGCCCCTCGCCGTCCTCATCGCGGTCGAAGCGAAGCTGCCCGAAGAGCTCGGGTCGTTCCTCCTCGGTCAGGGCCTCGTTCTCGCGTTCTGGCTGCCCGGCGTGTTCATGGTGCGCAGCTGGTTGCGCAAGCCCGAGCGGCACCCGCTGGTCGTCGCGATCGACAACCCCGACACGATCTGCCTGCTCGACCTGCAGTGGATCTCGATCAACAACGGAGCGACCCGCGGGCGCATCCGTCTCGGCACCACAGCCGGCTTCGACGACTACGTCGACATCCACCAGAACAACGCCCGCGCGGTGTTCGGGTGGCTGCAGAGCATCGCGCCGCGGGCCACGATCGGCGCGACGACCGAGAACCTGGCGACCCTGCGTTCGAACCCGACCGCGCTCTTGCGCTGATCAGGGCTCGAGAACGCGAAGCACCGTCATCATCCCGCCCCGGTCGGCGTGGGGCAGGATGTGGCAGTGCGCCATCCAGTCGCCGGGGTTGTCGGCGACGACCCGCAGCCGCACGACGTCGCGGATGCGCAGGTTGATCGTGTCTTCGACCACGCGGGCGCTCGGCGCCTCGCCGTTCACCGACAGCACCTCGAACGTCAGCCCGTGCAGGTGAAACGGGTGCTCGGTCGCCGAGAGGTTCTGGACCTCGAGGATCGCCTCGGTACCGAACGGCAACTCTTCGACCGTCACGTCCGGCATCTGCTCGCCGTTGATGAACCACTCGCCCGTCCGGTCCGTGCCGGCGAACGCGTAGTGCACGTCCGTGCGCCCGGGGTCGGGCGTCGGGGTCGCTCCGTCGAACGGCCAGTCGATGGGCGCCGGCGCCGACGCATCACCGGTCGGCGTGATCGTCGCGAGCAGGCCGTCCTCGTCCCACTCGACCTCTCCGCCGTTCAGGGACCACGGGCGGGTGACGAGCGGGATCGCGTCGGCCCCCGCCCGTACCTCGAGCTCGACGCGGTCGCCGGGAGCGAGCACGAGCAGGTCCGGTGACGCGGGCGCCGAGAGCAGCCCCTGGTCGCCGCCGATCTGGCGCCACGCGTCGTCGCCGACGAGCGCGAGATAACCGTGGTTGCTGGCGTTCACGATCCGCAACCGCACGACCGAACCCGACGGCACCTCGACCTGCGGAGTCTCGACCCCGTCGACGACCCAGCGCGTGGCGAGCTGGCCGTGGCCGTGCGCCGCGTGGGGCGCGCCGAACTCCGCCGCCTCGTCGACGACCCACACGAGGTCGACGTCCGCCGCGGGCTCCGCCGGGTCCTCGACGACGATCGCGCCGTAGAGCCCGCCGTCCACCTGCTGCTCGGTGTCGAAGTGCGGGTGGTACCAGAACGTGCCGGCCTGCGTGAGCTCGAACGCGTAGGTGAACGTGGTACCCGGCGCGACCGGCTCGCCGCGCCACACGACGCCGTCCATCGCCCACGGGACGTCGAGCCCGTGCCAGTGGATCGTCGTCGGCGCGTCGAGGGCGTTCTCGAGGTGGACCACGAGCCGATCCCCGACCTGCGCCCGGATCACCGGGCCCGGCGTCTGCCCGTTGTAGGCGTAGAGCCAGGGCGAGCCGTCCGGCGCCGCCTCGGCGCGAAGGTCGAGCTCGACGACCCGGTCGCCGCCGTCCGGATCCGGGGGCGTCGCCTCGACGACAGGCGTCGGGGACCACGTCGCCCGCGCCATCACCTCTTCGCGCACCGTCCAGCCATACCGGCTCGCCGTCTCGAACGCATACGGGCGGTACAGCACCTCGGCGGTGACCTGCGGCTCGGCGCACGGGGGCTCGAAGCGGTGCGTCGACGTCCACTCCGTCTGGGGCATCAGCCGGTTGTCGCTCACGACATCGGCCGCGAGGTGGTGTGGCACCATCCGCCGGCCTTCGTCGTCGACGAGGACCCGGGCAAAGCCGAACCCGGCGAGCCCGGCGAGATGCCCCACCTCGGCGTCGGGCCGCACCAACCGGGCGACGTCGCCCTCGGGCAGGTCGACGTCGGTCGTGACCGTGCCGTCGGCGGCCACCTCGACGATGGCGGCCTCGCCGACGAGCCGCTCCACGGGCAGGCCGAGCGCCTCACCGGTGAACGTGCCATCGCCGAACGGACCGTAGCCTGCGTACGCGTACCATTCGCCGGTTCGAGCGAGCACGCGGATACGGTCCCCGGGGCGCGCCTCGGGCCACAGGTCCCACGCATCGCCGGCCTCGCGCGCCGCGACCTGCCCGCCAAAGTCCGGGATGACGTCGCCGTCGGTCTGCGGCACCGCTTCACCGTCGCAGGTGACCTCGACGTGCGTGACGATCGAGCGCATGGGCTCGCCGGTAGGGATCGCGTGGCCCGCGCCGGCGTTGCGCGTCGTGGCGTCGACGACCAGCGCGCCGTCGGCGGCGGTCACGTCGAGCTCGACGTGGGCCGCCAGCTGCAACATCCCCGCCTCGGGCTGGCGCGGCCCCCACCACGCGTGCTGGCGCACCTGCCCCGGCGGCCGCGGCCAGCCGCCCTGCAGGCCGATCTGGGCCTGGGGGAACCGCTGCAGGTCCGCCGTGTTCTCGGCCGTCGGGTCCGGCGGCATGTGGCACGCGTTGCACGGCACCACCTCGCCAAACGGCCCGGCGAGCCACTCGGAGTACGTCGTCTGGATGGGCAGCTGCCCGTCCGCCCAGCGCGCTGCATCGGCGACCACGCCCGGCACGAGCGGCTCGACGACCTGCTCGTGGCACCCTGCGCACAGCGACCCGTCGCGGTAGTGATCCCGCGGCACAACGCCCATGCGCGGGTTCGGGACGTCCGGCGACGGGCCGAACGAGAGCGGCAGCAGACCGCCCGCACCAAGAGCGATCGGGCCCTCTTCGGACGGTCGATGCAGCGCGAGACGCCCCGCCACACCGGCGGACGCGTCGAGCACGACGTCCTCGACCCGGTGGCAGACGTCGCAGTGGACGCCGTAGTCGTGGGCGTACCCCTCGGCCTCGAGCAGATCGCGCCCACCGAGGGTGCCGTCGATGCCGGGGGCGTGGCAGTCCGCGCACGCGCCCGCGTCCGAGGGCGCGTCGCAATCGGCGCCCTCGCAGTCGTTCAGCGCCTCGAGCACGCCCTCGCCGACGAAGCAACGTTCGGCAACTCCGCCGCCCGGCGCGCGTCCGCTCGCCCAGACGCCGCCGAGGTCGGCGCACGCGTCCGCGTCGGCGGCCGACGCCGCCGCGCCGGCGTACAGGTCGTGGACGCGCGGGTTCGACGCCGCCGTGCGGTGCGGCGAATCCCACCACGCCTCCTGGATCGTCTGGTGGCAGTGCCCGCACTGGGCGGTGGTGGGACGACGCCGCGGCTCGCCCGGGTCCTGGAACCGGTAGTCCGGGTTGTCGGTGCGGTCGAAGGCCGTGAGCGCGATCTCGACGACCGTGCCCCCCTCGACGAGGTCGCTGGATCGGGTGCGCGCGTCCGGGTGCGACGCGACGATCGACAGATCGCCGACGACGTCGAAGTCGATCGGCACGACCGCCTCGCCGGATGCGTCGGTCAGGGCGTACCGGTACGTGCCGCCCTGAGAGACGGTCGCGTCGGCCACCGGGGCGCCGTCGAGGGTGACCCGGACGGTCACCTCGGACGGCAGGCCGGCGTCATCGCCCGTGTCGTCGCCGGTGTCATCGACCGCGTCCGTGCCGATGTCCGCAGCGTCCGTGCCGCCGTCGGCGACATCGGCGCCCGTGTCGGTCGTCGCCGCCCCGTCATCGCCCGAGCAGGCCGCGACGAAGACGAGGGACAGGATGAGAACACAGGATCGGGTACGCACGTGACCTCCGTGGGTGCTCCACGGTTGTAGCGGACCCTGCCCGGCTGCGACAATGCGCCACAGCCCCATCCCCCGGAATCTGCCGCCCCCGCATCCCCCCTCGCCGCAGCGCCCGCGCGGGGCGCTCGCGACGCCGGGATCAGGACTCCGGCAGAATCATCGGGATGCACGCGGTCGCACGCACCTCGGGGGCGCCGCTGTCGCCGACGTACCGCACGACCTCGTCGGCCTGCGAGTTGGCGACGTCCGCGCAGTAGCCGTTCAGCGCGTCCGCCCGCTGCACGCAGATGCCCTCGGCGACGTCCGACGCCGGGTCGGCGATGCAGAAGGTCGGGGCGTAGCCGGCGCGGTCGGGGCAGAACCCGGCGCACGGCAGCGCGCACACACCGGACGCGTGGCAGAACGCGCCGTCGCCGTCGCAGTCCTCGTCGAGCTCGCACAGGTCGCCCACCCACGCCTGCACCGCCGCCGGGGCGTCGCGCGGGCCGACCGACTCACCGAACGGGATCGCTTCGCCGATCGCGAACAGCGCCGGCGTCATGCCGACGTCGACCGAGGCGCCGGCCGCGTCGATCTCGACCTCCTTCTGGATCGTCACCGGCGTGTCGGCGTGGTCACGCACGAGATAGAAGAGGCGCACGATGTCGTCGGCCTTCATCCGCATGCAGCCATGCGAGACGTACCCGCGACGCAGCGTCGACGTGATCGGCCCGTGCAGCCCGTAGGTCGCGTAGCCGTTGTGGTTGAGCACCGTCAGCCGCAGAAAGGGCAGCCCGCCGAAGTACGCCGGCTCGAACCGCCCCGGCACGTACCACCACCGGTTCGACGGGTCGGCGCCGGTCGCGAAGTGCCCCGTCGGGGTGATGCTCTCGCCGCGGCTGTTCAGCGTGCCGACGCCGGTCGGGTAGACCTCGCTGAACCCGGTCTCGCGGTCGAAGAGGTGCACCGTCAGGCCGTCGAGCGACACGATGATCTCGGGCGAGACGAGCGTCGGCAGGTCCGTCGGCACGTCGTACGGAAGCTCGACGTCCGTCTTGCCCCAGTCCGCCGGCGGCTCCGCGCGCTCGTCGAACGGCTCGCCGTCGAGCATCCCCTCGGTGGGGTTCTCGGCGTCCGACGAACCCGCGTCGTCCCCGCACGCGAGGAGCGCGCTGGCGACGAGGGCGAAGGCAACGAGCAGACGGAGGTCGAAGCGAACCATGACGATCTCGTGACGTGAGGACAGACAGTCACCGGTCAGGTCGCCCGAGACCCGCGTCGTGTCAACGAAAAACCTGTCCTTTCGTACGTGGCAGACCTGCGGCGAACACGCTAGAACCGGGGCTTCGACGAACCCGGAGAGCCCAGATGACGCCTCGGATCCTGTTCACCCTCTGCCTGTCCACGGCCCTCGGCGCAGCCGCCTGCAGCGACGACGGCGGCGCCTTCTTCGACGCCGGCGACGCCGACGCGACCACCGACACCGGCGGCGGCGGCTCGGACGCGGGCGGCGCCGACACCGGCGGCGAGGACGCCGGCGCGACCGACACCGGCACCACGGACGCCGGCGGCGAAGACACCGGCGTGACCGATGCCGGTGGCGAGGACGCGGGCAGCGAAGACGTCGCCATCCCGGACGCCGAGGGCGACACCCCGACGCCGGACGCGGGCGAAGACGCCAGCACCGACGCCGAGTGGGACGGCGACTGGGACGCATGGGACGCCGATTGGGACGCGAGCGAAGACGTCGAGCCGGACGCCCCGGGGCCCGAACCCGGCGCCCCGTGTTTCTCGGACGAGGACTGCGGCGCGGGCCTCACCTGCGCGGGCGGCCCGGGGTGCGACGGCGTGTACGCCTGTGTCGAGACGTCGAGCTGCGGCCTGAGCCCGTCGTTCGCCATGTGCGGCTGCGACGGTCTCGTCCAGATCGGCCAGGTCACCTGCACCGGCGGCGCGGTCGTCTCGACCGAGATGATCGGCGGCGACCCGGGCGCGACCTGTGACCCGGATGGCGATGACGCGGACTTCTACGACGTGATCGTCGTCGACGCGACGTTCGGCGAGGTCGCCGACGGCACTCCCGTCCGCGCGCGCTTTCAGCAGGCGACGCTCGAGGGCGGGTACGTCGAGGCGTTCGAGCTCGTTCGCGACGGCGCGATCGAGATCACCGCATACAACGCCCTCGGTCGAGACCTCTTCGTCTCGTTCGGCGGCGTCCTCGTGGACACCGACAACGACGGCGCCTGCGACGAGGGCGAGCTCGTGCTGAACATCACCGCCGACAACCCGTTCTCCGAGGACGACGCGACGACGGTCGATCTCGACCGGGGCGCCGGCTCTGGCATCCCGGGCACCTGCGACGACTGGGACCTGCTCGCGGAGTGAGTTCGGGCGCCCGCGGTGCGTCGAATGCGACGACGCTTTGCGCACGGGCGGCGCACGGGTAGGGTCGATCCCATCGAGATGCACACGGGCTCGATGGACCGCTCAGCACTTCAACTGATCCTCCACGCGGACGACGAGGTCGCGAACGAAGCGCGTTCGCGACTGGACGCCGCCCTCCAGTCGGATCCCGAGGCCCTGCTCAGCGCCCTGCGCGACGAGCTCGGCGCGGACGAAGCCCGGCTGCGTGCCGTGGCCGCCGCGGCGTTGTCGACCCTCGACGACACCGAGACCGAGGCGCGCCGCGAGAGCGTGATCATCGACCTGATCCGGTCCGACGATCTGCAGGCATTGCGCGCGGGACTGCGCGCCGCACGCATCGCGCCGACCGACGCGATCATCGACGAGGCGCTCCGGCACCGGGGCCATGTGTCGCCCGAGGTGCGTCAGGCTTCGCTCAGCGTACTCGCCGCCGCCGGACGCCTCGAGGACATGGACCTCGGCATCCACGCGCTGACCGGCGACGACGACGCGGCGCGCTGGCCGGCGAACGCCCTTCTGATGAAGTTCGAAGACGACGTCGTCTGCCCCCAGCTCGCCGAGGCGATGATCGGCGCCGAGCCCCGTGGGTGGGCAGAAGGCGCGCGTCACCTCGCGATGCGCGGCGCCGGGCACCTCGTCCACGACCAACTCGAGCCGCGCCTCGCCGCGCTGCTCGCGGCGTGCGAAGCCTGCTCGATCCTGCCGCCGACCGACGACCCGGCGATCCACCTCGTTCGGCGCCAGGCCGAGTCCGTCGCGCGCGCCCACCTGCTCGGTCTGATGTATGCGCATGCCGGGCCCGACACCGTCGAGGGCACCGCGCGCCTCGTCCGGACCGGCGCACGCCGCGGGGGCACCGACGACAACCGTCGCGCCATCCTCGGCCGGCTCGCGCCGAACGAGGCCGAAGCGATCGGCGCCGCGTTCCAGAAGCTCGACGCCGACCGCGACGTCGTGATCGGATGGCGACGCACGCTGAACGAAGCCGCCGAACGCGTCGGTGACGCCTGGCTCTCGTACGGCGTCGAAGCGATCGTCGACGTGGCCCAGTCCAGCGGCGCGTTCCAGGAACTGCTGCAGGACGACGGCGACGGACTCATCCTCCAGGAAATGGGAGCCATGCTGATGGACCAGAGCACGTCGACGCTCTACGACCGCATCCTGACCCTCAGCGGCTGCTCGATCTTCGACGGGCTCGATCTCGACGACCTCGCGTGGATCGCGCGGGTCGTCACGGATCGCTACCTGTCCGACGGCGAGCGGTTCATCCAGCGCGGCGAGGACGGCGACGAGATGTTCATCGTCGTCGACGGCGCGATCGAGGTCCTGCCCGAAGGCGTCGAGGCCGGCTCGGACGCCGCGATTCGCCTCGGCGCCGGCGCTGTGGTCGGTGAGATGGCGCTCGTCTCGCGCCAGCCGCGCTCGGCGGATGTCGTCGCGTCCGGCGACACCCACGTGCTCGCCCTCGCCCGCCACGAGTTCACCGACTGCCTGCTCTCGCACGCCAGCATCGCCCTCGGGCTGCTCAACGTGCTCGCCCAGCGCCTGGCGGCCGCGAACAAGGCGTCCTGAGCCGACCCCGCGGCCGCGCCAGTGCACGTTGACGCATCGCGTCGGCCTGGGCGCGCGAGCACGGGTCGACAAGACCGGGCAACCCGACGACACTGGACAACCAGCGGCCCCGGGGCCGTCGACCATGGAGTGCCCGTGCTTTCGCGCCTGCAGAAGCGAAAGGTCGTCGACCTGTTCTACCTTCTCGACCAGGATCGAGACGGCGCGGTGCACTGGTCGGACCTCGACCGGATCGGGTCGTACGTCTGCCTCGCCCGCGGCTGGTCCCGCGACGACGACCCGGCGCGCGGGCTGCGTACCGCCCACCGCCTGTTCTGGCAGTCGCTGCTCTGGTCGATCGGCACGACCGACGAAGGCGGCCTCCGCCTCGACGCGTGGGAGACCCACGTCGAGCGGATGCACCGCGCGTTTCAAGAGGGCAAACGCGACGTCGCCGCGCGCTGCGCGGACGCCTGGTTTCAGCTGCTGGACGCCGATGGGGACGGCGTCGTCGGGCGCGAGGACTACCGCGCGTGGCTGCTCGCGCTCGGCTCGAGCGCCAACGCCGACGCCGCGTTCGACCGCCTCGATGCGGACGATGACGGGGTGCTCGACCGCGGCGAGGTCCGCCTGCGGTGGGCCGAGTGGATCATGGCCGACGACGCGGACGCGCTCGGCAACGTGCTGGCGACCGGGCGCCTGTCCGGTTGACCGGGTTCGTGTTCCGCGCGCTTGCGCAGGACCCGTTCGCGCACATCCTACCGGTCGACCCGGGAGGCCCCATGACGACCGACGACCTGCGCCGCGCGCGCGTCACCGACTGGTTCAGCTGCATCGACATCAACCGCAACGGACGTCTCGAGTGGACGGACCTGCAGCGGGTCGTCGACGACATGGCGAGCTACCTGGGCTGGCTGCCGGACACGCCATTCTATCAGCGGCTGCTCGAGGGCCAGCGCGGGTTCTGGGACACCCTCTCGGCGACGTGTGACACCGCGGACGACGGGTCGATCGGCCTCGACGGGTTTCAGCGGCTCTTCGACACACTCGCCGACGACATCGCCCGCAACGACGGGCGCGTGCCGGCCTGGGCGCTCGGCCACGTCATCACCCTGCTGCGGGCCCTCGACCTCGACGGCGACGGCACGATCACGATCGACGAGTACGCGCTCTACCTGCGTTCGATCGAGTCGTCGGCGAACCCGGTGGACGCGTTCATGACGCTGGACGCCGACGGCGACGGGCGCCTCACGCTGGACGAGCTCGAGGCGCGATACGTCGAGTGGGTCACCAGCGAGACGCCGGACACCCCTGGCAACGTGCTCGTGACCGGGCGGTTGCCGGACGGCACGAACGCGGGATCTGCGCGCGCCGATTGACGAATTCGGGTGCCGACCCGTACGGTGGACAGACTCGTTCATCCGACCGTCGGAGGTCCCCATGAAGGCGCTGTCCCGCTCGCTCCTCTTCGTCGCCCCCGCGGCGCTTGCCCTGGCCGCCTGCGGGCCCGACGAGACCACCGTGCGCGTCCCCGGCGACTGCACCGGCGCCGCGTGCGGTGAGACCGGCGGCGAGACCGGCGCCGACACGGGCATCGGCGGCGGCGGCGGCGGTGGCGCGACCGACACCGGCATCGGTGGCGGCGAAGCGGACACCGGCGGCGGCGGCGGTGAGACGGACGCGGGCGGCCCCTCGGTCGACACCGGCGGCACCGGCGGCGGCACCGACCCGACGGCGGAGGGCATCCGGACGGAGGCCGACCTGTCGGCGAACGAGCTGCAGGCGGCCCTCGTGCTGCGCGACTCCGTCGAGATCGGCCTCGACCTCGGCCGCACGATGTACGTCGACGAGATGAACCTGACCCTGCAGGACGTCGGCGCCGCGGACAGCTACGACCTCGACCCGGCCGTGGATCCCCACGCCGGGCTCGACACCGAGATCGTCGCCTGCCCGTTCCTCGCGTTCTACGACAACGGCTTCGAGCCGGTCGGCCAGAACTGCGACTACCTCGCCGACGTGGCCAAGGTGGACGCCTACGCCGACCTGACCCGCGAGCTCGACGACAAGCCGCTGCCCGAGGACATCCTCGCGTCCGAATGGGCCGACGAGGCCACGTTCTGGTACGAGCAGGGCGTGATCAGCGCCATCGAGCAGGCGCGCATCATGGTGCGCTTCGATCTCGAGGCCCGCGGCGTCTGCAACGAGACCCCGACGCCGGTCGAGAGCTCGTACACCAAGGGCATCGACATCGGTCGCCAGCTCTTCGCCCGCGCGTTCAATCAGGAGCTCGGGCGTCGCGGCATGGCCGGCACGTACCCGGACGTGACGATCGACATCTGCAACCCGGCCCAGATCTTCGTCGAGCCCGCGGCCGAGACCGCCCGCGACTGGATCGACACGACGCCGGACGAAGAGCCGCTGTGCGAAGGCTACGAGCCGACGGACCGCGAAACGAGCCTGCAGTACGCGCAGGCCGAGCTGGACTACGTGCGCGGCATCCGAGCGGGCGTCGAGGACGAGCTCGCCCTCGCCGCGGTCACGGTCTTTCAGCGGGCGCCGGACTGCGCCGGTGGTCGGGACGGCGGCGACCCCCTCGTCGTCGACCTCGACGGCGACGGCGTCGAACTGCTCGCGCTGCACGAGGGCGTGAACTTCGACCTCTTCGCCAGCGGCCGCGCGACGGCAGTGGCCTGGGTCGGCGCCGACGACGCGTTGCTCACCATGGACATCAACGGCGACGGCGTGATCAACGACGGGTCCGAGCTCTTCGGTGACGTCGAGGGCGGCCACGCCCACGGCTTCGCGCACCTCGCGACCCTCGACGACGACGGCAACGGCGCCATCGACGCCGACGACGCTGCGTTCGCCCGGCTCTCGCTGTGGCAGGACGCCAACGGCAACGGCGTGACCGACGCGGGCGAGCTGACCGCGATCACCGACGCGGGCGTCGTGCGCATCGGCCTCGACGCCGCCCCCGCGTCGCACACGATCGCCGGCAACCCGGTGCTCTACACGGGCTCGATCGAGACCGTGAGCGGCACGCTCGCCATGGACGACGTCGCCCTGCGCTTCGCGTGGCACCCGCGGGTGTCGGTCGCCTCGCGCTGATTCCGGCACGCCACCACCACGCGCCGCGGGCCCTCGCCTGCGGCGCGTGGTGGTTCGTGCGCTCGCCTCGGGTGTCGGATCCTGATATCTCTGCGGTTCGCTGACTCGACGCCTTCGTCCCGTTCGGACTCCGTGCCCATCCTGATGCGCTTCAGCGGTCTGCTCCTGGCCTCGGCTCTCGTCGCGGGCTGCACGTCGACGAGCGTCGATGATCCGGACGCCGATGGTTCGCCCGACGCTTCGGACACCGGCGACGTCGACGCGGGCGGTGCCGACGCGGGCGACACCGGTGGCGGCGATGCCGGGCCGGACGCGAGCACCGACACGTCCGTCGACACCGGCGCCGACGTCCCGGTCGACACGGGTCCGCCCTTCTCGGTCACCCTGACCGTGACGAGCACCGCGCCGCTGCCCGAGGGTGTGCTCACCGGCACGGTGAACCTCGTCGCCGAGGTGTCCGGCACTCCCGACGGCGACAACCTGCTCGGCGTGGAGTTCTACATCGACGACCTGCGCGTCGACACCGACCTGATCCCGCCCTTTGATCTGGCCCTCGACACGACCGACCTCGACGACGGCGAGCACACGATCGCGGCTCGCACCGCCACCGGAGGCGGGCTCGCGGCGGACGACACGCTGGTGCGCATCGTCGACAACACGGCGCCGATGCTGCGCAGCCTCGAACCCGATGACCGCGAGACCCGCTTTCTCGAGGACGCGCCCCTGCTCGTGCTCGCGACCTTCGACGACGACTCGTTCATCGACGACGTCGTGTTTCGCGCGAACGGGCTGCTCGTCGGCGAACTGACCGAGGCGCCGTTCGTCACGGCGATCGACTACGCCGACATCTACATCGACGAGGACCGGGTGCCGGCGAACGTCCTGCTGCAGTGGGAGGCGACGGATCGCATCGGGCAGACCACCGAGGGCCGCAGCGAGCTGCGCATCATGCGCCGCCGCCAGTTCAGCACACCGACCCTTGGTGAGATCTGGGGCACCGCCGCCGTGGTCGGCGACCGCCTCTTCGTAGCGAACCGCAACCGCCGCCTGCACATCTTCACGCTGGACGGCGAGCCGATCACCGACGTCGAGCTCGACGGCGACGTCGACATGGGGCTCGTCGCCGACCCGGACCGTGAGCGAGTGCTCGTGAGCACGACCGCCGGCACCGTCGGCGCGTACGACCTGTCCGGCTCGCGCGTGTGGTCCTACAACCTCGGCTCGCCCCCCGGCGGCGCCCCGGTCATCGTCGGCGACACGGTGTACGTCGTGTCCTTCGTCGGTGGGGTGCACGCGTTCGACGTCGGGTCCGGGCTCCGCCGGTGGACGTCCGAGATCCCCGGCAACATCTTCGCCGGCGTCGCCGTGACCGACGACGGCACTGTGTACATCGGCTCGCAGGACCGCGCTCTCTACGCCATCGAAGAGGGCAACCCGCAGTGGAGCTTCCCGACCGGCGACGAGATCTGGTGCACCCCGGTCGTCGCCGCGGACGGCACGATCTACGTCGGCTCGAACGACGGCTGGCTCTACGCGATCGACCCGGACGGCGAAGAGCGGTGGTCCGTCGAAATCGAGGGCCAGATGTGGGGCCGCCCGGTGCTCTACGAAGGCGACGTCATCGTCGCCTCCACCTCGCGCTTCATCCACCGCGTCGACGGCGAGACCGGCGAATCCGTGTGGCGCACGCGCACCGAGGGCATCTCGTCCTCGTCGCCGCTGCTCGCCCCGGACGGCAACCTCTACGTCGGCACGACGTCGGGCAACGTGTTCGCCATCGAGCCCGACGAAGGCGGCATCCTCTGGTCCCTCGAGCTCGGCGGCACCCTGCACGCGACCCTCGTCGCAGCCGAGCACCGCCTCTACATCGGCTCGACGGACCGCCGGGTGTACGGGCTGTGGTTCGAGCCTCCGCCCTGGGACGACGGCGGCGGTGAAGAGCCGCCCGACACCCCGTGACGCTGCCGACAGGCAATGGAGTCGCGAGCGCCGCGATCGCCCTGATCGTCGTGGCGCCACTGGCCGGGTGCAACGAGGCGCGGACCAGCGCGTCGGTCGACGCGGGTGTGCACGACGTCGCTGTCCACGACGCCGCCGACGTGATCGGGGCCGATGCGCCGGACGCCGGCATCGGCGACGTCGACGCGCCGGACGTCGCGTGTGTGCCCATCGAGCCGCTCGGCCTGCTCGGACCTGCACTCCCGATCGACGCCGACATCGTGCACGCCCGGTGGATCGGGGCGTCCGGCGCGACCCTCGCGTCCCGATTCGAGGGCGCCGTCCGTCGCTGGGCGGTGACCGCCGATGGCGCCGACGTGATCAGCGAAGCCCCATGGCCCGCCGCGTTCGACGGCACCCCCGTCGCGTTCGACGCCCGTGGCGCCTCGGCCGCGACGGTCACGGCGACCGACCTGCACCCGATCGTGACCCTCGCGCGGGTCGGCTACGACGGTGCGGTGCTCGAGGACGCCGCCACGCCGATCGAAGGGGCCGGCGACCTGCAGGTGCAGCTGCTGCCCGGCGAGCCGGTCGTGGCCATCATCACGACCTGGTACCCGAACTCCGATCGGATCGTGTCGTGGTGGCTGAAGCTCGGGGGTGAGCCGATCCCGATGAACGAGGTCATCGGCCTCACCGGGCTCGACACGGTCGGCGCCGATACGGTCGACGACGACGCATTCGGGACCCCTGTCGACGTCGCCGTGGAGCCCGCAGCGACAGGCGGCTCGAACCCGCTGACGCAGCTCCGCATCGGTCGCGACGGCGTCCCGGAGCGACCGTTTCTGGTGCACATGGCGGCCGAGAGTCCGTCGTACATCGACGTTGTCACGGACGGTGACGACACCCTGGTCAGCTGGACGGAGCCCGGTCCCGTGTCCGACCTCCGCGCCGAACGGGTCCACGACGGCGAACCGACCCGCGTCACCGCGCTCGACACGGTCCCCGGCGTCAACCCGGCGTTCGTGTCGAGCGACGCCACCGCCGGCCGCACCGTGCACGTCTGGCAGGATGTCGACGGTCCGACGATGTGGGCGGTGCAGGCGATCGACGGCGTCTACGGCGCCATCACGCGCATCCACCCACCCGAACCACCGACGCAGATGCTGCCCCTGCCCCGCATCGATGGCGACACGCTGCACGTCGCGTGGCTCGGCTGGAGCGAAGCCATCGGCTCGCAGGTCTACGTCGCGTCGACGCCGCTCTGCGAACCAGCGCCCTGACATCGCCCCTGACGCCGGGCCACCGCGACACCCGCAGGGTCACGCGAACAGACCCGTGCGAGGGCAGCCGCGCGGACGCGGCGCCGGCTCAGAAGCAGTCGTAGTCGTAGTTTGCCGCCTCGAGCACCGTGCGGTCGCCGTCGCGCACGTCGCTGCGCATCAGGTTGCCACGGTCGTCGCGAATGAACCGCGCCTGCCGGCGCTCGGTCGTCGCCTCGCCGCTGTTGATCGTGGTCGACTCGCGCACGACCTCGGTGAGCGCGCCCCGGGCATCGCGGGTGTACGTCCACGTCGTCGTCCGATCCATCGGCCCGACGCGGTCTTCGCGCACGACCGACGTCACGCGTCCGTTCGTGTCGTGCCGTAGCGTCAGCTCCTCACGGGTCGCGCCGGGCATCGTCCGTGTCGCGCCGACGATGCGGCCCTCGGCGTTGCGCTGCAGGCGCAGCGTCTCGCCGGTCGCGCCGGGCACCGGCTCGCGCGCGATGAGCCGCCCCGCCGCGTCGAACGACAGGCGCGCCGCCGTCCCGTTCGGGCTGGCGACGTCGACGACACCGGTCGACACCGCGGTGAGCTGCGTGCCCGCCGCCCACTGGTTCGGATCCTGCGCCTGCTCGAGGGTGACACGAGGCACGTCGAGCGACGGCGGGTCGAGCACATCGGGCAGACCGGCCGCGGTCACGTCGAGGTCGGCCTCGGTCGGCGTCACCTCGAGGGTGCCTCGCTCGGCGAGCATCGCCCGGTCGTACGTGAACGTGTCGACGCTGGTTACGGTGCCGGCCCCGTCCACGTGCTCGATGGAGCACGGGCCCGGGTACTGCACGCCCTCGCAGGCCTCGGCGAAGCCCGAGAAGCACGCCATCGTATACAGGCGGTTCGCCGCCGCGAAGTCGCGCGCGATCCCCTGGCCGGCTTCGCGGGCGACCGCGAGCTCGACGCACGATCGGAGCGTGCCCCGGTCGCACTGGCGCGCGAGGTTGCGCAGGGCGTCCGGCGCCGTCGGGGGCAGATCCGCCTCGGCGCGCCCGGGCATCTCATCGCAGGCCTGCTGGAGGCCGCCGTCGCAGGCGCGCTGCCACCAGGTGAACGCCGCCTCGATGTTGCGCGGGACCCCGTCGCCGGTGTGGTAGAGCGTACCGAGCTCGAAGCAGGCGCGCAGCTCACCGCCCTCGCACGCGGTCGCGAAGAGGCTCGCGGCCTCGTAGGCGTCCCGCGCCACGCCGGCGCCGGACTGGCGCAGCTCGGCGAGCGACAGGCACGCAGCGGGGCGCCCGGACTCACACGCCGTGGTGAACAGCGCCGCCGCCCGCGCGGCGTCGGGGTCGACGCCCTCGCCTGCGGCCAGCGCGGTCGCCAGGGTCACGCAGCCATCGATGTCGTCGCGGTCGCACGCCTGCGCGGCGGTGACCACCGTCGGGGCGGCCTCGCCCACGTAGACCTCGTGCGAACGCTCGCACGCGGCGCCGTAGTTGCCGTCGCACGCCGTCCGATAGAACGCCACGGCGCGGTCGACGTCGCGGGCCACCCCGTCGCCGTCCATGAACCGGTCGCCGAGCGCGGCGCACACGACGACATCACCGCGCGCGCAGACGTCCTCGTGCAGGCGCACGGCTTCATCGACGGACGCCTCGACGCCCTGCCCCGTCCATCGGGCGGCGCCGAGGTCACGACACGCGTCGCGCTCGCCGGCGTCACACCCGGACGCGAGGGCCACGATGGGCGCCGTCGCGCCGCGCACGCGCATCACCTCGGTGCCCGTGCACGACGGCTGGTGCCCGTCGTCGCACGCGCGGGTGAAGAGCGCGTTGGCGCGGTCGAAGTCCTGCGGGACGCCGTCCCCGTCGCGGAACCCGACGGCCAGCGCGCCGCAGCCCGACGCGTCCAGACGGTCACACGCCTGTGCCTCGGCCAGGCGGTCCGGGTGCGGCATCTCGCCGAGGGCCACCTCTTCGGACACCGTGCACAGGTCCTCGCGCCCGGCGGCGCAGACCTGCGCGAGCAGCGGCACGGCGGCGTCCACGTTGCGCGGCACGCCCTCGCCGAACCAGTACATCATCGCCAGGTCGGCGCAGCCGCCGGTCTCGTCGCGGTCGCAGTCCTTCGCGGCGTCGCGTGCGGCGTCGCTCGCGTCGTCGGGCAGCGCCGAGCGCATCGGTCCGGAACATCCAGCGGCCAGTCCAGCCGCGGCGATCGCCATCCACAGGTGTCGCATGGGTCCTCCTCGCAGGGTGATCCACGGGTATCGTCTGACCGGTGCATCGGCAACCTCGCCGCGCCCCACGAGCCAGGCCGCACGCTCCCGACGGTCAGGCGCCGCCGCGCTCCAGCCGGGCGGTGCGTGCGCGGGCCAGGGCTTCGTCTTCGCTGTCGAGGCGCTCCGGCTCGCGCACCTCACGGTCGGCGAAGAGGTACGCGCTGACCGGGCGGCCGAGCCGTCGCGGATCGCGGGTCCGGACGACCGTCCGCAGCCACGCACGACGCCGCGTGTGCCGCTCGCCCAGGTCGACGACGAGAAAGTCGTCCAGCTCGTAACCGTCTTCGTCCGTCAGCAGCAGCACGCGCGGGCGCTGCAGCGGGTCGAGACCCTTGCCCGGTCCGAGCACCACGGCGTACTCGCCGGTGTCGAGCTCGACGAGCGACCCGGGGGGGAACCGCCCGACCAGCCGCACGAAGGCCCGCACGAGCACCGGGTCGAGCTTCGTCGCGCTCTCGCGCCCGATCAGCTTCATCGCCTGATCCGGCGGGAACATCTCGCGCCACGGCCGGTCGTCGCTCATCGCCGCGAACACGTCGCACACCGACACGATGCGCGAGAAGAGGTGCGGCTCGTCGAGCCCGGCGACCGGATATCCACCGCCGTCGTAGTGCAGGTGGTGCTCGGCCGAGACGATGGCGCGCTCGACGATCGGCACGTCGAACCCGAAGTGCTCGAGCAGGTGCCGCATGCCGAGCAGCGGGTGCATCTCAACGCGGCGACGCTCCTCGGCGCTCAGCTCGCGCTCCGGCGAGAAGATCTCGGACGGCACGAGCGCTTCGCCCACGTTGTGATTCAGCGCGACGACGCCGAGCCGCACGAGATCCCGGCGGCGCAGGTCGAGGATGCGTCCGAGGCAGATCGACAGGATCGCGACGAGCAGGTTGTGCGCGGTCGGCGGCAGGGTCGGGTCGCGCAGCGTCGTGAGGATCAGCGCATCCTCGGGCGACTCCTCGACCATCTGCACGAGACGCAGGATCAGCGAGCGCTGCCGTCGCCGCATGAAGAGGTCGAGCCGCGACGCCGCCTCGCGGCGCACGGTGAGCAGGCCCTCCTGGAACACCTCGACCGCCATCTGACGAAAGACGGCGCGCTCGTTGTCGCCGGCTTCGCGGTCGAGCACCGGAAGCAGCCGCACGCCCTGCACGCCGATGTCGGCGTCGCGCTCGGGCAGCTTCTCGCGGGCCTTCGACCACTCGCGCACCCGCAGCGTGAACGCGAGGATGTCGCCCATGCGGCAGCTGGGGTCGATGACGAACCCGCGGGCGTTTCGCTTCTCGAGGGTCTCGGTGAGAAAGACCGCGGCCTCCCAGGCGCGACCGGTCGCCCGGACCCACACCCCGTTGGCGAAGGTGTGGCCCTCGGCGAACACGATCGACAGCCCGCCGTGCTCGGCGCGCAGCCGCTCGACGTCGGCGACCACGTTGTCGAGCACCTGCCGAACCGCCTGGTTCGTCGGGTCGTGCACGAGCAGCTGGCGCACGAGCGACCCGAAGTGCAGCAGAAACTCGCGCGAGTCGGCGAGCACCTGACGGCGGCGCGCGCGGTCCTCGGCGGTCTCCTTCTCGGCTTCGAGGCCCACCGTCGGCAGGCTCTGGCTGTCGCGGTGGCTCATTCGTCGGCGTCCAGGACCGCGAGGGCTTCGACGCACGCGTTACGACGCGCGCCGGCGAACGAGCGAGCGCCCTTCTCGAGCGCCGCCCGCGCGTTCGGCCCGCCGACCTCGGCGAGCCCGAGAGCGGCGGCATAGACGGTGTCGGCTGCGGACTCGTTGCCGAAGAGGCCGATGCGCGTGGCGAGCAGGCCCTCCAGGCGCGACGCGGCCCGCGGACCGCCGAGGCGAGCGAGCGCGGTACACAGGTCGATGCGGACGGCCCGATCGGCGGACTCAAAGGCCTCGCCGGTCACCATCCGATCGAGGCGCGACATCGCCTGCACCGGGCGGTGCGTCGTCAGCACGCGCAGCGCCGCGTCACGCACGGACCGCGTACGGTCGAGCAGCGCGCCGCAGAGGTCGCCGACGAGCGCATCCGCCAGATCGCCGTCGATCAGGCCGATCACCGACTCGCGCACCTGACTGGCCGGGTGCCGCAGCAGCGCTTCGATCCACGTCCCGACCTTGTCGCCGACGACGGTGGGCACGAGCTGCACCAGCGGCACCAGTCGATCGGCGGGCGCGCGCGACACGTCGCCGAGCGCCGCGAGCATGTCGCGGCCGACCGTGATCGCGGCGAGGGTCCGCAGGCGGTCGTTCGCCTCGGTCCGCTCGTCCATCCGCAGCCCGTCGAGGAACGCGAGCACGGCGGGTTCGGGCAGGATCGCAAGGACACGCTGCACCGTCGCGCGCTCGACCGGATCGATCGGGTCGAGGTCCCGCAGCATCCGCGCGATGCGCAGCGGCGCGACGTGTTCGGACAAGAACCGGCGCACCTGCTGGCGCATCTCGGGATCGAGGCGCCCCATCCTGCGGGCCACCTCGTTGCCGGTGTCGATCGCCGCGAACACACCAACGGCGTCACCGAGACGGTAGAGCTGCCGCATCGCCCCGCCGGCGAGCTCCGTCGCCTGCTCGGCGGTAATCTCGTCGAGGTGGCCGACGCTCGCGCGCAGCAGGATGCCGACGGCGCGGGCGACGATCTCGGACTCGCGCTCGCGCTCGAGCGCCGATCGCATGCGCCCGATCGTGTCGGCGTCTTCGGCGCCTTCGCGGCTGAACCGCACCGCCCACGCCTCGGAGTCCTCGAGCTCCTCACCGTCCGCGGCGAGGCGCCAGATGTCGGCCTCGTTCGGCGCGATCGGCGCGCGCTCACCACGGGCCATGGCGCCCAGGTCGCGCCCGGCGTCGCCCGGCTGCCGCCGCATCTCGACGATCTGGCCGAGCAGCTCGCTGTGGTCGCTGAGATCGACGTCGTTCGCCCGGCCCGACAAGGCCTCGGCGTCCATCAGCTCGGACACCGCGTGGAACGCGACGTTGGGCAGCTCCGCCTGATAGAGCAGCGACTCGAGCGTCTCTTCTTCGTACCGGGGCAGCGAGAGGTTCGCGCCGAGCGCTTCGAGCAGCCGGGCCACCTCGTCGAGCTCGATCGCCGGATCGAGCGAGAGGCTGGCGATGCCCTCGATGTGCAGGTGGCGCCCGATGCCCGACCGCTCGTCGGTCTCTTCGCGCACGTACTCGCCTCGCCACACGAAGCCGCGGGGCGACGTGCGCAGCTCCAGCGCACCGAGCCACTCGCCGACCGAGCGCACGCTGGCCTGCAGGCGCATCAGCGCCGCGCGGGCCTCGGGGTGCGTGTCCCCGTAGAGCCGCGCCTGCCCGACCGCGGCCTGCAGACGATCGACCGCCTGCTGCACCGACTCGAGCGAAGGATCCGTGGTCCCCGGGCCGCTCATGCGTCGTCGTCACCCGCGAAGAGGTGCCGTCGCTTCTTGTCGCCACCGCCGAGCACCCGCTCGACATACCGGGCGAAGTGCGCGTCGAGCAGCCGGATGCCGTACTCGTAGGCGTAGTCGTTCACGTCCTCGAGGAACTCGAGCGCGCTCGTGTACCGATCCGCGGGCTCGGGAGCGAGCGACCGCCGGATGATGGTCTCGAGCCCGTCGGGCACGGTCAGGTCCGAGTCGAGCAGCGCGTCCGGCGTGAAGTTGCAGATCTCCCACGCCAGCGCGCGCAGCGACTTCTGGCGGTCGAAGAGCGGCTTGCCCGAGAGCAGCTCATAGAACGACACCGCCAGCGCGAACACGTCCGTGCCGGGCGACGCGGTGGCGCCCTTCCACAGCTCTGGCGCGAAGTAGTGGGGCTTGCCGGCGAGGGACTCTCGCGCGCCCTCGGTATGGGACGCGGTGCCGACGGCGACGCCGAAGTCGGCGAGCTTCACCGCCCCCTGCCGCGAGATCAGCACGTTGCCCGGCGAGATGTCGCGGTGGACGATGTGCAGCGGCTGCCCCGCCTGATCGACGGCGGTGTGGGCGTAGTGCAGGCCCTGCAGCACCTCGCGCAGGACGTAGAGCAGATGCCGCAGGGGGATGCCGCCGGTCTGCGCGTTGGCCTTCGCCATGAGCTCGCCGGCGTCGAGGCCCTCGATCCACTCCATCGCCTGGAAGAGCACCTCGCCCTGCTGGCCACACTCCATGACCGTCACGACGTTCGGGTGCCGCAGGTGCGACACGAGTCGCGCCTCGTCGAGAAAGAGCTCGCGGTACTGCTGGTCGCGGGTGGCGTGGGGCAGGATCGTCTTCACGACGCACTTCACCGGCACGCCCGCCGAGCTGATGCGCTCGGCCAGGCAGACCTCGCCCATGCCGCCCTTGCCGAGCACCTTCAGCATCCGATAGCCGGGCAGCTGCAGGCCCACGCCGGACACCGAGCCCGGATCGGACGCGTTCGCCGCAGACTGCGGGCCCGTGTTCGCGGCCGGGCGCTGGCCGACCCCGGACTGTGTGCCCGAGGGGCCGAGGCTGCTCGACCCGCCGTGGCTCGATGCGCCCACGGCGGGCTGGTTCGAGGTGGGCCGGCCAGACCGGGTCCCCGACGCCGCAGGAATCTCGGCGATCGTGGCGTCCATCGCCGTGTCGAGCCACGTGCGCTCGGTGGCATCGAGCCCGGGCACGCTCTGCAGCGACGGGCGCGACGGCGGCTCGGCCTTCACGGGCGGCGGCATCTCGCGGCGGGCGACCGGCGGCGCCGCACGACGCGGCGGCGGGTTCGACATGGCGTCGGCGACGTTCGGGACGCTCGGCGCGGTCTCGGCCGCAGCGATGGGCGAGGCGTCACCGAAGCCGGACTTCGACGACCAGAAGCCGCCGCCGGAGGCCCCGCCCTCCACCGGGGGCGCGTCCTCGACCGGAGGCGGCACGCTCGACGCCCCCGTCGTGCGCTTCGGTCGGCGCACGATCCCACTCTGCAGGGGAGCACGGTCCGAATGCTTCGGCCGCCGTGTGGGGTTGTCGTCGTTCATCGAGGCCGCCCTTCGTCCTCGCCTCAACTGGCGCTCGCGGGCAGATTCGCACGGTACCCGCTGCGCGTCAAAGCGTCGTCACGCCAGGCCGATCTCGCGAAGCCGCTGCTGCAGGTACTCCCCGGCAGTCAGCGAGGGGAACTTCGCCTCGCCGCCCGTCGCGTCGACGGCGCTCTTCAGCGGCGTGAGGTCCACGTCGTGGCGCGGGTGCACGAAGAACGGCATCGAGAACCGACGCGACCGGTCGTTGTTCGGGTTCGCCACCCGGTGCGTCGTCGACTGAAAGCGGCCGTTCGTGATCTGCTGAATCATGTCGCCCGAGTCGACGATGATGTGCCCATCCAGCGCGTGGATCGGGCGCCACGAACCGTCGCGCTGCAGCAGCTCCAGGCCCTCGTCCGTCGACTCGCAGAGCAGGGTGATGAAGTTGATGTCTTCGTGCGCCGCCGCGCGGACGCTGGCCGGGTTCGCGTCCTCGGGCACCGGCGGGTAGTGAATCACCCGCAGGATCGTATCACCGCCGTCCGCCATTGACGGCAGCAGGTCCGGCGCCTCGCCGAGGTACACCGAGCACGCCTCGAGCAGGGTCGCCGCGCAGGCGTCGAGCTGCGTGTAGAGGTCGAGCATCGTCGTCTTGAACCCGGTGACCTCGGTCGGCCACAGGTTCTGCGCCAGCGAACCGTGGCGCGCGTCGTCCGCGGCGAACTCGCGCCCGACGTGCCAGAACTCCTTGAGGTCCGGCGCCGAAGCGTCCTTCGCGTGCTCGCGACCGAAGCTCGTGAACCCGCGCTGGCCCTTCAGGGCGAGGTCCTCGTAGCTCAGCTTCGTGTCCTCGGGCAGGTCGAAGAACGCCTCGGTGAGCTCGTACGCCCGCTCGATGAGCGCGCTGTCGACGCCGTGGTTGATCAACGAGAAGAACCCGATGTCCTCGAGGGCCTCGCCGACCGTCTTCACGAAGTGGGCGCGCCGGTCCGGATCGCCGCTGCGGTAGTCGTCGAGGTCGGCGACGGGGATGGTCTGCTCGGTCATGGGACGCCTCGTGCGCGTGCGGGGGTGGTTTCGAATCCGGCGACAGCCTGCCGCCCCGCCGCCGTGCTGGCAACGCACACGATCTGCGGTTGCCGTCGGATGCGTGACTATGGTTGGGTCGAGCATCCCCGAACCGCATCCGGAGGCACCGTGATCGCTCGACTTCTTGCCCTGTCCCTCCTCGCCGGCGTCGCTGCGTGTCAGCCGTCGTCGGCCGAACCCACCGAGCCCAGCCCCTTCCCCGTGGTCGACGAGTCCGACCGCGAAGCCGCGGCGTCGGACGAAGCGACCGAAGGCGAGGCCACAGCGCAGGCCGATGAGCCGACGTCGCAGCCCACGTCGATGCCGTCGGACGGTCACGACCATGCCCACGACCATGATCACGACCACGGCGACGCCGAGCCCCACGCGGACGGCGTCGGTGGCACGCCGCCGAACATGGGCGACGCGGAGACGCGGCACTATGGCGCGCCGTTCGCGTCGGACGCCGACCCGATCACGCTGGGCGCCGCCCTCGAGTCCTGCGCCGACACCGGCGAGGCGTGCAAGGTGACCGCGACGGTCGAGCGCGTCTGTCAGGCCCGCGGCTGCTGGTTCACCCTCACCGCCCCCGACGTCGACCCGACCGTGCGCGTCCGCATGGTCGACTACGCGTTCTTCGTCCCGCGCAACGCGGTCGGCGCCACGGCGGTGTTCGAGGGCACCCTGCAGCGCACGCAGATCTCGCAGGAGCAGGCGCAGCACTACGCCGACGACGAAGCCGCCGCCGGCACCGCTCCGCCGCGGACCGTCACCGGTCCCGAGGACACGTACCAGTTCATGATCACCGGCGTCGAGATGACCCGCATGTGATCGACGCGCGGCCCGGCGCCCTCGCCCGTTCGCCCTCGCCGGCGACCCCGGGCCGAGCCCGAGCCCGAGCCGCGACGCACGAACGGGACGCGCCCCGGTGAGCCAGGCTCGCCGGGGCGCGTTGCGTTCGGGGCGTGGCCCCGTGGGCGTCACTCGCCGATGGCCACGTCGTACTCCATCGCGTACGTGTTGCCCGGGTCGCCCTCGTCGAAGGCGAGCACGACCTGCAGGGTGTAGAACCCCGTCTCCTCGGCGTTGAACTCGATGATCTCGTCGTCCTCGACGCCGTTGCTGAACGCGACCTCGGTGCCGTCCTCGTCGTAGAGGAAGATGTCGATGTCGCCCTCGTCGTGCGTGAACTCGACCGTCCAGGTCAGGACGTCGCCGGCGATGAGGTACACGAGGTACCAGTCCTCGTCCTCGTCGCACGAGATGAGGTTCTCGGCGCGACCCGTCCCGGGGAACCGGGCGCTGTCGCGGTCATCGTTCTCTTCGAACCGGTCGTCCTCGTCGCAGGTGAGCTCCGGCGACTCGAGCGTGACGTCGATGAGGTACTCGTTGCCGTCCTCGTCGTCGCCGAAGAGCGTGACGCGAGCGGTGTAGGTACCGGACTCGGACGCGGTCGCGGTGACCTGCTCGTCGTCGGTGACCGAGAACGACGAGTCGATGACGACGCCGTCGGGGTCGAGCAGCGCGAGGTCGACGTCGCCGTCCGCGTCGACGAACACGACGTCGACGGTGATCTCTTCACCCTCTTCGACGTCGAACGACCAGAAGTCGGCGTCGTCCGGGCAGACCGTCGCGTCGGCGCCGACACCCGGCGTGATCGACGTGGCCGAGTCGACGTCGTCGTTGTCTTCGGCGTCGTCGTCCGTGCACGCCGACGGCGCCTCGACGACCTCGATCGAGAGGTCGTACTCGGTGCTGTCGCCGAACGGGTCGATCGCCTGATTCACACGCAGCAGGAAGGTGCCGGTCACTTCGGCCGTCCACCGCACCGTCTCGCTCGAGCCGAAGAGGCTGCGCGACTCGGCGACAAGGTCACCGGACGGCGCGAAGAGGCGAAGGTCGACGTCGCCGTCGAGCAGCGAGAAGTCGATGCGCGCGGTCAGCTCGTCACCGCGGCCGAGCGAGATGGCGTACCAGTCGTCGTCGCCGTCGCAGACGATGAGGTCGGCGTAGGAGCCGGGCATCATCGCGCGCGCCGCGTCACGATCGTCGTTCGGCTCGAACTCGTCCGTGTCGCAGCGGGGGCCGGCGCTGACGAGGTCGTAAGTCAGGTCGTACGTGTTGCCCGGGGTCTCGCCGGCGTCGCCGAAGAGCTCGACGCTGACCGCCCAGGTGCCGCCACGCAGCACGGTCTCGGACACCGACTCGTCGTCGTCCGTCGACAGCGACGACGCCACGACGCGGCCGTCGCCGTCGAAGAGGCGCAGGTCGATGTCGCCCTCGGCGTCGGCGAACGTCGCGTCGATCGTGATCTCGTCCTCGGCGCCGACCTCGAACACGTACCAGTCCGGGTCACCCGGGCAGGCGACGCGGTCGGTGACCGTGCCAGCGGACAGCGAGGTGCCGGCGG